>Ga0335069_10011888_pt1 | contig 12268 bp, 8 predicted proteins | sample Lox_Sample_11_FD_206714 | JGI IMG/M metagenome (GOLD analysis project Ga0335069, IMG submission 206714) | Soil microbial communities from Loxahatchee National Wildlife Refuge, Florida, United States - Lox_Sample_1.1 | ecosystem: Environmental > Terrestrial > Soil > Wetlands | place: USA: Florida...
AGGGTGCGGCTCGGATCCTTCTCGCCGACCACGACGCGACTCATGAGATCGCGCTCCGTGAAAATGCCGGCTAATTGGTCACTTTGCAGCACGGGGACCGCGCCAATGCTGTGCTCTACCATCAGCCGGGCGGCTGCGAGCACAGTTTGTTCCGCCGAGACAGACACCACGCCCTGGCGGCGTAGCAGTTCACAGATCATCATTTTGCGCCTCCTAATGACTCGTACCGGAAATACGCCCACACACCGGAAACTGACGTCAGCTTGCCTAGTACGGAGGAAGCAAAGCTTATGACTGCATGTTTGGCGGAGTATATGCCGAAAACTCCCGCGCGCAAACAAGAAAAATCGATTCGTTACGAAAAATTTCGCGTTGTAGTGCCGTGGCCAGGCGCTCTGTGGACAAGAACGAAATTGGCAGACCCACAACTTCTGGTTCTCCTTCGTGAGCCTTCGTATCCTTTGTGGTTAACAAGAATGCCGAACCATGAAGGATGCAACGGGGATTGCAATTGAGCGGGCCCTCACTCGATTTGTTTCGATGGTGGTCACGGCACTGGCTTGCGGATCATTGAGGGAAACTCTGAATATGCCTTGAGTCGCCCCTGTGCAACCCCGTGTACCCTGTGGTTTGTGTTTTTTTGCCGGCAGAATCGGACGGTCCTAGGTTCGTCCCAGGTCGCCAACAGACACGACGAATGCAGACGCAAGAAACGCACCCGGAATATCACCGCGGCGCCGCGCCGTGACAATCACGTTGTAATCTCTCCCAGCTTCCAGTCGCTGGAAAATTGGCGTAGCCTCCTCCGGCGCCACCAGCGCCAGGTAGTGTAGGAAGCCAAACACATCGGCAGTCGGCTCCATACCGGCGGCCGCAAACGAGACCTCCACGTCCTCGTCGTGGAAATGCCATGCCAGCGATGCCGCCAACCTCACCGCCCGCTCGTAGACCGCCGGATCGAGCACCCCCGGCGCGGGGTTATCGAAGACAATCCTCAACTTCCGCTCATCCTCGCGGCTGAACTCCCGCACCTTGAGCGATCCCGTACGCGCAGTCGCCTTCCAGTCCACATGCCGCGCCGAATCCTCCGGCATGTAATCCCGAATGCGATAAAGATCGTAGCCGCGCCCGCGCACAAACGTCTCAAACTCTCCCGTCACCATCGGCAGCACATCGAGAAACTGCTCCGTCGCTTCCACCACCGGATACACGATGATTTCCTTCTGCAGGTTCACGCGGCGCGTCTTCTTGAGAAATGCGAACGGGAAGCGAGTCGACAGACCGAAATCTCGTTCGTGGTACCGTCCGCGCGCGGGAAACGTCAGCTCCAGTTCCGCCCGCAACTCATGCCCCGGCGCCAGAAACGGAAAATACACCGAGCGATCAAGAATGGGGCGACCCATCTCTTCCGTAATCCGCCGCAGTTTTCGATCGGGAAGCCTTACCCACTGCCGCTCCGGCGCTCGATTCCGGGGCCAGGCAAACGTCGACGTTTCCCATTCCAACCTCTGCCGCGGCTTGCGTTTCACCGGACACACCGACGCCGAGAACGACGGCATCCACGCACTGCCGTTCCGCAGCAGCAATCGCGCCAGCATCGGCCGCTGCGCAAACACATGCTCCGGTAGATGAACATCCAGTTCGAGGCTTCGTAATACCACCGCCGACGCGATTCCCGAAACCACAATCGCCGAAAGCAGCGCCGCGACGATCACATACAGCAGATTGTTCCCCGTGTTGATCGCGGCGATCCCGATCACCACCGTGATCAGAATGTAAATCACGCCCGCGCGCGTGACGTCGTAATCCATCGCCTCGCGCACCCGCGCCGCAACCACGCGCCGCGCCAGATACGGCACCGTCGTGAGCCCCACAAACGTCGCCAGCAGCAGCGCCGCCGAGGCCAGAATGATCGTTCCCCAGATGCTTCCCGACTCCCGCGAAACCGTCGAAAACAGCGCCGCGGCAAAAGCCAATACGAGTCCGAGAATCGCCACCAGAAACCGCACCCACACCTGCGACAAGCCCAGGCTCGCGAACCGCGACGGCGCACCCGCTGACGTTCTATCGATCATTGCTTCTCTACGAGTAATAACCTAGTCAGGATATTCTCGCCGCAAGCCCAAGCAAAGTGACTGAAGATATTGGTGTGGCGCGGGCGCCCTCGCCCGCGAAAACGCCGACACCCAGCGGCCGCTGGCCGAATCGTCCTCAGTCCAGGTTCCCGACCTCGCTCGCGCCGCAAAAACCTCCGAGCCATCTGCTATCCTGAAACCCTTCTTCCTCCGAGGGTTGCCATGAAAACCAAACTGTCCGTACTTCTCCTGCTATTGTCTCTTGTCGCCACCACCTCCGCCCAAACCCCTCCCTTATTCGACGGCTCCACCTGGTGGAACCACGTCAAGGTCCTCGCCGACGACAAACTCGAAGGCCGCGACACCGGCAGCAAAGGCGAGCATGAGGCACAACAATATGCCATCGAGCAGTTGAAGAAGGCCGGCGCAGAACCAGCAGGCAGCAGCGGCTTCTACCAGCCCGTCAAATTTGTCTCGCGCCAAATCGTCGAAAAAGACTCCAGCCTCACCCTCATCCGCGACGGCAAGCGCGAACCGCTCGTCCTCGGCGACGACGCCTTCATCGGCACTCGCATCATGCCCGCCCCAAAAGTCAGCGCCCAGCTCGTCTTCGTCGGCTACGGCCTGAAAATTCCCGAAAAAAATTACGACGACTTTGCCGGCCTCGACCTGCACGGCAAAATCGCCGTCATCTTCTCCAGTTCGCCTGCCGAGATTCCCGGCGCACTCTCGTCCCACTACCAGACCATGAAGGAGCGTTGGAAGGCTCTCCACGACGCCGGCGCCATCGGAATCCTCTACGTCCCCAACCCCGCTTCCATGGACATCCCCTGGTCCCGCATGTCTCTCAACCGCGCTCATCCTTCCATGGATCTCGACTACCCCGAATTCAACGAGACTGAAGGCGCACAGATCGCTGTCACGCTCAACCCCGCCGCCGCCGACAAAATCTTTGCCGGCTCCGGCCACCCCTTCGCCGAAATTGCCAGCCTCGGCAAAGACAGAAAGCCTCTGCCCCGATTCCCGTTGCTCGTCTCTCTCGAAGCCAAAACAAAAGTTGACGTAAAAAAAGTCGAGTCCGCCAACGTCGTCGCCAAGCTCCCCGGCACCGACCCCGCTCTCAAAGACGAATGCGTCGTGCTATCCGCCCACATCGATCACGTCGGCATCGGCGAGCCCATCAACGGCGATCGCATCTACAACGGCGCCATGGACGACGGCTCCGGCAGCGCCCTGGTTCTCGATATGGCCCAGAGTTTCAAGAGCCATCCCGAAAATCTCCACCGCTCCATCCTTCTTATTCTAGTTACCGGAGAGGAAAAAGGCCTGCTCGGCTCAAAGTATTTCGCCGCGCATCCGACCGTTCCTGCGAAGTCCATCGTGGCCGACGTCAATGTCGACATGTTCCTTCCCATCGTTCCGTTGAAGGTCATGACGATTCAAGGCATCGACGAATCCGATCTCGGCGACCGCGCCCGCGAAGCCACGCAAGCACAGGGCATCAAAGCGCAAGCCGATCCCGAGCCGCAACGCAACATCTTCATTCGCAGCGACCAGTACAACTTCATCCGCCACGGTGTCCCCTCCGTCATGATGGATGTCGGCTTCGAGCCGGGCTCACCCGAGCAAAAGATCTTCAAAGACTGGCTCCACCAGCGCTACCACGCGCCCTCCGACGACGTGAACCAACCCGTCGATCTGGGCGCAGCCGCCAAATACGAAGAGATCGTCCGCACGCTCCTAATCAACACCGCCAACGACGCCCATCGCCCCACCTGGAAACCAGAAAGCTTCTTCCGCCGCTATGCCGAAGGAAACTAGCATCGTGACCGAACACTCTACTCAACTGTCACCTGGGAGGATGTGGCTGAATAGCGCTGTCATCCTGAGCGAAGTGAGGTGAGCGCAGCGAGCCGAACGAAGTCGAAGGACCCTTACGCGCTCAACTTCGGCTGTAATGCGTCAGGGAGTTCTGCCCGCACTGTGTGCAACAAGTTGCCCGCGACGATCCACTGGATGTGCGCTCCCCCGCATCACCCTTCCTAACCCTTTTGTAACAGTTGTCTCCGATACTGAAAGCTATCTCATAAATGGTTTTGGAAGGGCACGACTTTTAGTCGTGCCGCGAAGCCGTGACCGGATAGAATTTTTCTCTGTCATCCTGAGCGGAGCGTGGTGAGCGCAGCGAGCCACGCGGAGTCGAAGGACCCCTACCTCTCCAATGTCTCCGTATGTCTCGGGTCTTCGCTCTCCACACACGCAAATGAATTTACCGCGTCAATCGGCTGACCGGAGACGTGTCCAACTCCCCCGCATCATCCTTCCTAACCTTTTTGTAACAGTTGTCTGCGATACTAAAAGCTATCTCATAAATGGTTTTGGGAAGGGCACGACCTTTAGTCGTGCCGCCCAGAGCTGGGAAGAATTGCGGGGCTTTAGCCCCTGAGGGAAGGTCTATCTCCCTTGCTGGGCTGTTTATGAGACCAGTTCTACCTCCACCAGAAGAGAGGAACACTTGAGCGATTACCTGCTGTCCGTGCTGCTCGGCATCGTAGAAGGACTCACCGAGTTTCTTCCCGTCAGCTCCACCGCCCATCTCCGGCTCGCCGAAGAACTCATGCACATTTCGCTCTCGAGCGGCTACTGGAAGATGTACTCGATTGTCATCCAACTCGGCGCCATTCTCGTGCTGCCGATTTATTTCCGCTCCCACATCGCCAAGTTGATTTCCACCTGGCCCGAAGGCGAGAAACGCGACTGCGATTACATGACCCATCCCCTCAGCCTGGTCATGATTGCCTTCGTCGTAACCGCGATCCCGTCGTTCCTGCTGACAAAGGTCATCGGCAAAAATCTCGAAAGACTCTATGTCATCGGCGCCTCGCTGCTGATCGGCGGACTGGTGATGTGGGTCATCGACGCCATGAAAGCCCCGTGGGAGCAAGCTGGCCCCGACTCGCCCGGCAATCCCATCCACACCTGGAAAATGGACGACATCCACGGCGGCCAAGCCCTCTGGATCGGCGCCTGCCAAATCCTCTCTGCCGTCTTCCCCGGAACCTCGCGCTCCATGTCCACCATCGCCGGAGGTCAACTCGCAGGCATGTCGCGAGAAGCTGCTCTGGAATTTTCGTTCTTCCTCTCGATGCCAACCATGGCGATGGCCACGTTGTACACCCTCTATAAGTCCGTCTTGGGCAAAGGCGGCGAAAACCCAATTGGCGTCTCCGAAATGACCGCGCACCAGTGGGTCATCCTCGCCATCGGCTTCATCGTCTCCTTCATCGTCGCCTATGGAGCCGTAGCCTGGTTCATGAACTGGGTCCGCAAGCGCGGCTTCGTCCCCTTCGCCGTCTACCGCATCATCCTCGGCCTCCTCGTCCTGGTGTGGGCAAAGGGCATGATCGGAACATAGCGAGCCGAGCTTCTAGCAACTGTCATTGAGAAGGCGTTAGCGCAGCAAAACTCTAAGCCCTGTCATCCTGAGCGGAGCGTGGTGAGCGCAGCGAGCCACGCGGAGTCGAAGGACCCCTAGCCTCAAGTTGACTTAGGCGCGTTTGGGAGTTCTCCGGGCACCCGTGGTAGCGAATCACATGCGACGGTCCACTCGTGTGGCCATTGGATGACTTAGTACTGTCATCTCAGCGTACTGCGGTGAGCGCAGCGAGCCGCGCGGAGTCGAAGCCTGACCCGAGCTTGCCGATGAGACCCTTATTCCCTGGTTTCAACAGTTAGAATCAGAATTATGGCATTAGCACTACCATCACTGTCGATAAATCCCGCCTGCCCTCAAAACCCCCTCCAGCCAACCTCCGTACCCAACTCGCCACCCCTGTCCATTCCCCCGGTTGCCCGCGACGGAAACCCTTGCCATAATTAATAGGCTCTGGCCTCCACACGGCTGTCCCAGAATGGACGATTCCGCATCTATTCTGAGAACGCCGTCTGAAGCCACATGACATTTTTTTCGGATATTTTCGAGCCCGGCAGGAACCGGCGGCTCAACGAGCTGATCGGGTTTCTCCTGTGCGTCTCCGCGCTCCTCCTTTTCCTCGCGCTCGCTTCCTACTCGCCGCTCGACCCTTCGCTGAATAGCGCATCGGTCCTCACCGGCTCGCGCGCCGCCCGCAACTGGATCGGCATCGTCGGCGCCTATCTTTCCGACATCATTCTTCAGTTCCTCGGCATCGGCGCGTTTCTGCTGCCCGTTTTTCTCGGAATGCTCGGCGCACGTTGGTTCCGTTCCCGCGCTGTGCAGGCCCCGCTTGCCAAATCTCTCGGCGCCCTCTGGCTCCTGATGTTCGTCCCGGCGCTCCTCGCCATTCTTCCCGGACATTTGCGCTGGATGAACGCCATCCCCATTGAAGGCCTCACCGGCCGCATCCTCGGCGACCTGCTCATTCGCTACCTGAATCTCGCCGGCGCCTACATCGTCTGCACCACGATCCTGGCCGTCGCGCTTTACCTCACCACGGCATTCTCGTTCTCGGCCATTCAGGTCTGGGCCCCCACACGCTTTGCCTGGTTCATCGCTCTGCGTGACCGCTACCGCGACTGGCAGGATGAACGCGCCCGCCGCCGTCAACAAGAAGAACTGGAAAAACACCGCGCCGAGCGCCCGTCCGTCCCGACGCAACTCGTCCCTGCTCGGACGCAGACGCCTCGCCCCGAACCCATTCGCGCCGAGCTCACTCGAAACGACCAGGGAATCCACGCCGTCCAGCCGCCCGCGCCACGCACCGGCATCGAGCGCATGGCCGAAGAAGAAACCGCCGCCGTTGCGGAGAAGTCCTCCACCGCGCAAGCCGTCACGCCGCGCGAAGAAGCTGAAGCTCTCACCGCCATCGAAGTCACCGAGCGCGCCGACACCGAACGCAAGGCCAAGACGACCATGCCCAAGATCGCGGGCAGTTTCAAACTCCCGCCATCCAGCCTGCTCCACCGCCCCGATGAACAGCAGGCCGTTCACGAAGAGGAACTCAAGCTGCTCGCCCAGGTTCTCACCGACAAGTACGCCGAGTTCGAGGTCCACGGGCAGGTCACGCAGATCAATCCCGGCCCGGTCGTCACCACCTTCGAATACAAGCCCGAGGCGGGCATCAAGTACAGCCGCATCATCGGACTCACCGACGATCTTTGCCTCGCCCTGCGCGCCGAGAGCATTCTGATCGAGCGCATGCCCGGCAAAAGCACGGTCGGCGTTCAGGTTCCGAACCGCGAGCGCGAAATCATCTGGCTGCGCGAAAACATCGAATCCCAGGAATTCATCGGCTCCAAATCAAAGCTCACCGTGGCCATGGGCAAGGACATCAACGGCCGCCTCGCTGTCGCCGATCTTGCCGGCATGCCGCACCTGCTCATCGCCGGCTCCACCGGCACGGGCAAATCCGTCGCCATCAACGCGATGATCATGTCGATCCTCTACAAGTCCACGCCCGATCAAGTGCGCCTTGTTTTGGTCGATCCCAAGCGCCTCGAACTCGGCAACTACGAAGGCGTCCCGCACCTCTATACGCCGATCATCACCGAGCCCAAGCTCGCCGCCAACGCGCTTCGCAATGCCGTGCGCGAAATGGAACGCCGCCTCAAACTGCTCGCCTCCCGCGGCGTCCGCAATATCGACAGCTACAACCGTCTCTTCGACGAAACGCCGAACCTCTTCGCCGCCGAACAGTCTGACGAAGGTCCGATCCCCTACATCATCATCATCATCGATGAACTCGCCGACCTCATGATGCTCGACGGCAACAACGTCGAAGAATCCATCACGCGACTCGCGCAGATGGCGCGCGCCGTCGGTATCCATCTCGTGCTCGCCACGCAGCGCCCGTCCGTCGACGTTATCACCGGACTCATCAAGGCCAACTTTCCCGCGCGCGTGTCCTTCCGCGTCGCAACCAAAGTCGACTCGCGCACCATTCTCGACGCCAACGGCGCCGAATCCCTGCTCGGCCGCGGCGACATGCTTTACCTCCCGGCCGGCTCCGCCCGCGTCCATCGCCTCCACGCGCCCTACGTAACCGAAAAAGAAATCGCCGCCGTCGTCGAGTTCTGGAAGTCGCAGGGCTCCGCGCAATACCAGAATCATTTCCTCGAAACTCCGCAGGAAGAGCGCGAGGCCCGCATCGACTCCGAAACCGGCGAAGAAATTTCCGGCGACGATAATGATCCGCTCTTCAACGATGCCGTTCGCCTCGTCGTCGAGTTCGGAAAAGCCTCCACTTCCCTGCTCCAGCGCCGTCTCCGCGTCGGCTACGGCCGCGCCGCGCATCTCATCGATTTAATGGAACGCGACGGCATCGTCGGCGCCGCCGACGGCCCCAAGCCCCGCGAAGTCCTCAAACGCCCCGACTGGATCTCCGAAGTCGAAGAGTCCATGCGTTAGTGTCGTGCGTCAAGCGGATCGACATGGATCAGGCGGCTGTCCCTGTGATCCCCTGTGCTCCCTGTGGTGAAAGCCTTTAACTTTGTCGCAAACACCCCCGGCCACGCAAATCGAGGCGCAATATTGAAGCTCAATTCCCAACGCACTACGCTAGATTAATTACGATGAAATTCCACACCGAATACCTCACCCTCCACACCAAAACCAAACGTGCCTACGTCCGTATCACTCCGCAAGTCGAATCCGCGCTCAAAAAGTCCGGCATCCAGGACGGCATGATCCTCGTCTCCGCCATGCACATCACCGCCGGTGTCTACGTCAATGACAACGAAAGCGGCCTCATCGAAGACATCGACCGCTGGCTGGAAAAGCTCGCGCCCTTCGACCGAAACTACGAGCACCACCAGACCGGCGAAGACAACGGCGACGCCCACCTCAAGTCGCTGCTCATTCACCACGAAGTCATCGTGCCCGTCACTAAAGGACGCCTCGATTTCGGCACCTGGCAGCAGATTTTCTACGCCGAGTTCGATGGCCAGCGCGACAAGCGAGTCATCGTCAAAATTATGGGAGAATAGTGAACACGGCTTTCGGCTCTTGGCTTCTGGCTTTGGAACGTTAGCGGCCTTACGACGATAGCGGTATACGGAAAGAGCCACCGACGTGAGCGCCACCGTGGAAGAGCGGCGCTTCAGCGCCGCGTACCCAGCGCCGTAGAATCGTGGGCTTTAGCCCCGGTAGTCATTATCGATTGCAGAAGCCACCGAAACACCAACGCCCAGAGCCGAAAGCCGAGAGCCCAATTCCATGACCGAACTACACGAACTCCACGAACACGCCGAGCACGGACGCGAACATAAAGATCTAGCCCCTGTCACCCTGACCATGGCCGTGCTCGCTGTCCTGGTCGCGACCGTTTCTCTCTTAGGTCACCGCTCCAGTACGGAAGAAGTCATTCTGCAAAACAAAGTCACCGACCAATGGAGTTACTATCAGGCCAAAAACGGCCGCCTCCACGTCGACGAAAAGCTAGCCGCCCTGGCCGGAGTCGTCGCCACAAAAGACCCCGAAGCCGCCGCGAAGCTCGAGGAGAGCATCCACGCCGAAGCCGACCGCTATAAAGAAGAGAAGAAAGAACTCGAAGAAAAAGCCCGCGAGCTGGAAAACGAGTTCGCTCTAACCCGCCGCAAAACCGACCGCTTCGATCTCGCCGAAGTCTTTCTGGAAATCGCGTTGGTCATTACTTCCATCACGCTCCTTTCCGGCCGCAGAATCTACTGGCACTTCGGCTTGCTCATGGCCGCCGCCGGAATCGCGACCGCCGCCTCCGCGTGGTGGTTACACTAAGTTTCATCAATTCATTCTCCTCGAATCCCCTCGCACCCCCGGCAGGGAGTCTTGAGTGTAAAGGCATGGTTACGACAACTGCTGACAAACACCACTCGTCCTATATATGACGAGCGCTTTTCGCGGAGAGCAGGCGGACCTTTTCATCGTGGAAGAGACCATTTGACAGCCTTCCCCAAGGCAGGTAAAGTACTCGGCGTTGTTGGGGTGGGGCTCCATGGGACCGAGGTACTGGGTACTGCTTTTCCTGCTGTTGGGAACATTGGCCACGGTGTCAGTGGTGCCGATCGCGGATGACCCAGATACTTCGTTTAATGAGGCTGACGCGCCGACTTCACTAGCCCTTGTTACACTGCCCCGCGTCAATCAGCCGATTCCAACTTCTGACTCATCCCTTCCTTCGAGGTTGCCGCAATCCCTGGCGAACCGAAGAGTGGAGAATGCTGCAGACTCTGGGTTGGTACCGGAACGGATCAGTCCAGACTCCCTTCAAGAACTTCTTTGTGTGTTCCTAATCTGACAGAGCCCAACACTCTCAGTGAAACCTGGCTGAAGCCGTTCTTGCCTAACGGTACTCTGCTGCGGACCAGATAAGACATGGAGTCCGCGCGATAGCAGTTGGGCGGGCCACCTTCATTTGTCACCAACTCAAGGATGTCTGGATTGCGGACATCGTCCCCCAAAAGAAGCTGCATCGCTTCACGCCGTCCGATGTTGCGTGAAGATCGAATTGAATCCCGCAAGAAGAAAAATGAGACCTTTTGGAGGATCTATGCCGTTATCGAATCGTCTGGGCCGGTTTCTGGCCCGTTTCTGCGAGAAGTTTTCGCTACTCACTACTGCCGTGGGTGTTGGGATCGGAGCGCTCGTCTTGGGCGCCGCAACCACAGACGCACAGACCTACACCGACCTGCACGATTTCACCCCCACGGAGATGAGCACGAACTACCCGTCTCCGGACATCATGGCGCAAGGACGTGATGGAAACCTGTACTTCGGGGGAGCGTACGGATGTGGGTCGATCTTCAAGATGACTCCGTCAGGAACGGTAACGGTCGTGTACGACTTTAACGCGGACGGCGGGGCAAACGGGTGCGACCCGGGCGGTGGCTTAACCCTCGGTACGGATGGCAACTTCTACGGGGTTACCTATTCCGGCGGATCACATAGCTACGGTACCATCTACAAGGTCACCCCAGCCGGAGTACTGACTGTCCTTCACCACTTTGACGGCACACAGAACCAGTACTATTCCTGGGCGCCTCCGGTGCAGGGCAAGAATGGGACCTTCTACGGAATTACAGGTTATGGTGCCGCCTACTCGATTACATCTTCGGCCAAGTACAAACTCTTGAATCCGGACATCGGTGGAACCGTTCAGGACCCTCTGACATTCGCCAGCGACGGCAATCTCTACGGTGTGATCAGCGGCTTCCCCTTCAGCTACGGCTATCTTTTCCGGCTGTCCCCCAACGGCGCCGTGAAGATACTGTACAGTTTCGACTTTACTCACGGCTCCTTTCCCCGGGGTGCTTTGGTGCAGGGAACAGACGGCCTGCTCTATGGAGCGAGCGCAAATGGCGGCGCCTATGGCTACGGCACGATCTTCAAAATGACCCTCACCGGAAGCTTCACAGTCCTCCACGATATCACCGGAACGGTCGACTCCGGTGAATGTGCCGGCCCGGTTGCCGCCAGTGACGGCAAGATATACAGCGCTCTGTACGGGGGCGGGGCACAGTACTTGGGAACTCTGTACCAGATCACCAAGACTGGGGCGTATAGCACGCTTTACAGCTTCGACAACACCCATGGCGCCAACCCATACGCGACCCCGATGCAGCATACCAACGGGATCATTTACGGGGTTGCCGCCGTGGGTGGCGCTAGTAACAGAGGCGTCGCTTATAGCTTGAACAATTCTCTTCCCCGCTTTGTCGCCCTGATGACAATCACCGGAGCGGCCGGGCAGACGCTGCAGATCCTGGGTACCGGACTGACAGGAACCACGTCGGTGAAATTCGGTTCCGGCTCGGCCAGTTTCAATGTCGTCTCAGACAGCTACATGACCGCGACCGTTCCCGCCAACGGGACATCCGACTATGTGACCGTCGTGACACCCTCAGGCACCCTCACCAGCAACAAGCAATACAAGATCACACCCGTGATCAGCAGCTTTTCTCCGCAAAGCGGGCCGGTCGGCACACAGGTCACGATTACCGGGTCAGGATTCATAGGCGCAAAGCAGGTGTCATTCGGTGGGGTCAAAGCGACGAGCTACACCGTCGATCCCTCGGGCACCTCGATCAAAGCCACCGTGCCTGCGGGAGCCAAAACCGGTAAGATCGCCATCAAAACCGCAGGTGGAAATGCCAGCAGCAAAACCAAGTTCACTGTCACGTAGAACGGTGTGTTGAGGCCCGGCGACGCGTGTGCGCATTGGGTACAGCTAAATCAGGAG
>Ga0335069_10011889_pt1 | contig 12268 bp, 7 predicted proteins | sample Lox_Sample_11_FD_206714 | JGI IMG/M metagenome (GOLD analysis project Ga0335069, IMG submission 206714) | Soil microbial communities from Loxahatchee National Wildlife Refuge, Florida, United States - Lox_Sample_1.1 | ecosystem: Environmental > Terrestrial > Soil > Wetlands | place: USA: Florida...
GACAAAGATGACCATCGAGAGGCCAATGAGGACGACGACGGTGGACAGCAACCGCCGGCCGATGAATCCAAGGAGCGGCATTCCGCGGGGGTGAGCGCAGGGAGGGCGAGTGGCCCTCCCTGCGGGGGCCGGCTCCGGGCCGGCCCCCTGCTCCCTTCAGTCGCCGCTCACGCCGATGCCGGCGGCGAAGAACGCGTACCCCTGGATCAGGCTGGTCTCACCGCGCGCGGCCGGCCAGTCCACCGAGGTGCGATAGGCGTGCTTCTCGATCTGGTCGTAGATCCAGATGGACGGCGCCATGTCCACCAGCTCTTCCTGGATCCTGGCGTACTTGGCGAACCGCTGCGTTTCGTTGAGCGTGGCCAGGGAGTCCTCGATCTGGGCGTCCAGCTTCTTGTCCTGCAGCCACTCGTTCTGCTGCCAGGTGCCGGCCGTGCTGGAGTGATAGCGCTGCTTCAGCATGAGACCGGCCTCGGGGAGGTCCGAGGACACGTAGATGGTGGCGATGTTGGGGCTGCTGGCGAGCTTGCTGGTGTTCTCCACCAGGCTCAGCCAGGGCACCTTCACCACGTCCACCTTGATGCCCACGTCCGCCATGTTGGACTGGAACAAGAGCGCGTATTTCTCCTCGTCGGGGACCTCCGAGACCCACTGCACCACCACGTGGCTCTGGTCCAGGGAGTCGGCGTACTTGCTCTGGGCCAGCTCGGCCCTGGCCTTGTCCAGGTCTCGCTTGTAGACCAGCACGTTGGGGTCATGCCCGGCCAGGGACGCCGGCACCGGTCCCACCATCTGCTTCGTGCCGGGCCACTCGAGGCCGACCGCCGCGTCGTAATCGAACGCATACTCCATGGCCTTGCGGAAATGCACGTCATCCGTGGGCGCGCGCTTCGTGTTGATCATGTAGTAGAACGACGTCATGGAGGGCAACGCTGCCACCTTCACCCCGTCGATCTTCTCCAGCGCCTGGTAGGCCTCGAAGCTCTGCCACTGGTCGGTGATCTCCAACTGCTTGTTCTGCATCAGGGTGCGCACCGTGACCCCTTCCGTGGTCCCGATGAAGCGCACCTCGTCTGCGGCGTTGGGGTTGAACTTCCCCCACCAGCGCGTGTTGCGGGCCATGAGCAGGTACTGCTCCAGCGGGAACTCCTTGACCATGTAGGGCCCCGAGCCGGCGTCATGGGTCTGCAGCCACGCGGTGCCGTAGTCCCCGTCCGCGCCGTACGGCCCCTGCGTCTTCGTGTTCTTGCGCACCACCGATTCCTCGACGACGTACAGCCGCACCAGGCTGGGCAGGAAGAGGGCCGTGGGCTCCTTCAGGGTGATCACGATGGTCGACGCATTCGGCGCGCTCACGGAGACGATGTTCGGCGTGACCAGGTACGAGAAGCCCCGGCCGATGTTCTTGAAGCGCGTGTAGCTGTAGACCACGTCGCTCGCGCGCAGGATCGATCCGTCGTGGAACCGCACGCCGGGGCGGAGGTGGAACGTGTACGTGCGGCCATCCGACGAAACGTTCCAGGACGTGGCCAGCCAGGGATCCACGCCTCCTTTCGCGTTGGGGAAAACGAGCGTGTCGTACAGGTTCACGATGGAGGAAGAGCTGGCGTAGTCGTTGCCCACCGCGGGGTCGATGGCGTCCGGCCACGCGAAGGTCACGCGCAGCACCCGCGGGGCGGCGGGCGCCGCAACGGCGGCCAGCAGGAAACTCGCGCCCAGGAGGGCGGCGACCGGCAGGAAGGCTCGTGGTTTCATTTTCTCACTCCTTTCGGCTGCGAAGCCGGGGAACGGTCTTGGGAGCACCTCCTTCGATGCAAAAACCCGAATGTTAGAAGGAATATAATAAACGGATCGGGTGCCGGACTCCGGAGCTTTGAAGAACGCGGCCTGGCTTGGCTTGCCGGGCGCACCGACATCCGGGTGGCCCCGAACATTGAGGCAGCCAAAGCGCGCTTGCCGCACCCGACGCTCGTGCGCGGGCACGTTGGATGGCCCAGCCGCCTTCCGGGGGCGGGGCCTGCGTACCTGGCCTTTCCCCCCACTTTGAAGGCTACTTTCAAGGCATGGGTTTCCTCACGCACCACCACCCGGTTTGAAATCAGGTTGCAAAGTGGGGCTGAATCAGTAGGTGCGGCGGGGTCGCACCGGACTTTGCACTACAAATCTGGAGCGATTCAGTTGCTCTGCCACGCCGCGAGTCTGCAACTCGCGACCATGGTGCCGAGCGTGGGGTTCCCGAAAAAGCGGGGTGCCCCGCGGCTCGATCACGCCGTTTGCCGGTGGCCTGCCGGCTTGATGTTCTGGTTCGCGTTGAAGAAGTTCCGGGGGTCGTACTTGCGCTTGACCGCAGCTAGTCGATCGTAGTTTCCTCGATACGTCGCCTGTATGCGCTCCTGACCTTCCTCCATCATGAAGTTGATATAGGCACCGCCGAGAGAATGCGGGTGAAGCGCCTCCCAGTAGCTCTTCGACCATCGCGTGATCGCGTCCCGGTTCTTTGGATGGGGGTCGACGCCGACGATGACCTGGGCCCACTTCGCGTCCCGGTAGCCCCAGGCCGTTTCGGTTGGGCCAACCCGGCTTGCTACCCCGTCTACCGGGTACAGATGCGTCGAGGAGAGAGTCCCCGGGCTGTCCTTTCCGTATTCCGCGTTGATCTCGATGGCCTTGTCGCTCAACTCCCCTACGAAATCCGCCTTCCAGTACCACTGCATGCCGGCGGGATAGAACGGATCGAACATGGATTGTAGGGCGGGATAGGGCATGGGACCCGCCCAGTCCAGGATCGGCTTCCGGGCCGCCCGCACTGGTTTGAGAGCATTCTCGGCTTGCTCAATCGTGCCGGTCATGCACCACATCACGCCGCACACGGTCTTCCCTCGGAGTTCCGGGGGAAAGGGTTCCGCTGCAGGAAGGCGCTGGACGAGGAAGAACCCGTAGAAATCGGTGTCGGCATCGTGCTCCTCCATCCATCCACGGTAAGCGGCGAGCATCTCAACGGTGTCCTCGACCCGCCACAGCGTCGGACCGGCGTAGACGGTGCTGACCGGATGCAGGCGGAACACAAACGAGGTGGCGACTCCGAAGTTTCCGCCACCGCCCCGGACGGCCCAGAAGAGGTCAGCGTTTTCTTTCTCGTTTGCCGTGACGAAACGGCCGTCGGCGAGAACCATGTCCACTTCCAGGAGGTTGTCGATGGTGAGCCCGCACTTGCGGGCCAGGTAGCCGAGGCCTCCGCCAAGGGTGAGACCTCCGACGCCAGTCGTGGAAACGATCCCGCCGGTGACCGCAAGACCGAATGCGTGCGTCGCGTGATCCAGGTCGCCGAGGGTGCACCCACCACTTACGCGTGCGGTGGCGGCGTCCGGGTTCACGTGCACTCCTCTCAGGCGTCCCAGGTCCGCAACAATGGCGTCGTCTGCAACTCCAAGCCCCGCCGCGTTGTGGCCGCCGCCGCGCACGGCAAGTCGCTCACTGTTTTCCCTGGCGAAATTGACCGTCGCCATGACGTCCGTGACGTCGGCGCATCGGACGATCGCCGCGGGTCGGCGGTCGATCATGCCGTTGTAGACGCGACGTGCATCGTCGAAGTCGGGGTCCGGCGGAAGCACCACCGGTCCGCGCAACGTCGGCGCGAGGGTGCCGGCGATCCTCTCTTTCAGTGTCGAGTCCATGGTCTTCCTCCTCTTCTCGCGTCGCCTCGGATACCGCGAGCGTACGCTAGAGGGCAACAATGCAGCCCCGTTGAAGCGCGGGAACATCGGTAGGAATACCCATATTGAGCTCCGGACCTCATGGAGGTGGCATGGGCGGTCTTCCTGATTGCTGGGCGGTCGTTCTTCGTTATCTTTGCAGCGAGATGGGTGTAGTCCGAGTTGGCGGTTTGGCAGCGGCCGCCGAACAGGGTCTGGGTGATATCACAGGCTGCATCAGGACGCCCCGACGATGAACGGGGACTTCGTCGGACGTCACGAGGAACGTGCGGTACTGGCTAAGGCTCTAGCCGAGGTCTGTGCGGGTTCAGCGCGGGTAGTCTTCCTCGCTGGCGAACCGGGCATCGGGAAGACCCGGATTGCCCAGGAACTGGCCGCGGACGCGCGGGCCCAGGGTCTGCGAGTTCTCTGGGGGATGTCGCAGGAGGGAGATGCGACGCCCCCATACTGGCCATGGGTGGAAGCACTTCGCGAGTCGGATCTCGCGTCCGCGGACGTAATAACGTTCTTGACCGACCCTGATCAGAAACCGGCGGGCCTCCCAATCTTCACGATCGGTCCGCACTCGGTGCGCGTGGCGCAGTTCGACGCGGTTGCCTCGTTCCTCCGCAGCGTTTCCGACGAGAAGCCGACCCTGGCGATTCTCGACGACATGCAAAGCTCAGACGAGCCGTCGTTGAAGCTGTTCGCGTACGTGGCACGACGACTGGCGGGAAGTCGCATTTTCCTCCTCGGCGCCTATCGGGATACAGAACTCAAGCGGGGACATCCTCTCCAGACTGTGCTGGCCGATCTGGGCCGGGAGGTAGCCTTCCGAAGAGTGACACTCCGTGGACTGTCGCGAGATGAGATCGCGCAGTTCATGGAGAAGGCAGCCGGGGGGCCCGTGGAGGCCCGCTTGCTGAAGGCAGTTCATCATCAAACTGAGGGCAACCCCCTCTTTGTGAAGGAACTGGTTCGGCTTCTGGACGGTGAGGGCGTGCTGCGGGACCCGGCGCCGCTGGCGCACCGAGGACTGCAGGTACCCGAAGGAATCCGAGAGATGATCGGAATGCGCTTGAACCGCCTCTCCGAGACGACCAACCGCGTGCTTGCGCTGGCCTCGATCATTGGCGTGTCTTTCAGTTTGGATGAGCTTGTCAGGCTTGCGGAGGAGAGCAAGGACCTCGACGTCGCCTTGGCCGTCGAGGAGGCACTGGAAGAGGGCATACTGGTGGACGCCCGCGAAGGCATAAGCTACCAGTTCCATCATGCCCTTGTACGCGAAGTACTCTACGATGAGGTCACTTCCATCCGCCGCTCTCGACTTCATCTCAGGTTCGCTCAAGCGCTTGAGCAAGCCCACCTTGGCAACGTGCTCCCGTTCGCGGCTCGGCTTGCCGAGCACTACCTCGCCGCAATTCCTGCGGGGGCTGCGGCCAAAGCTGTGCAATACGCGAAGATCGCCGGTCGCGCTGCCCTGGACAGACTGGCTTTCGAGGATGCCGAGCGGCACTTCGGCAACGCCTTGGAGAGCCTGCCCCTGGTTGAGAAGGAGGAGCCTCGGGAGCGGCTGGAGATCCTCCAGTTGCTGGCGGAAGCCCAGATGAATGCGCACGATATCGGCGCCGGCTCGAGGACCGTCCAGGAGGTGTTCGAGACCGCCTCGCGTCTGGGCATGTTCGACCTGAGCGCCCGGGCGGCGATCCTCGCTGAGTGGACCGCGGCATGGTCCGGCCGTCCCGTCCCTCGGCTCATGTCCATGCTGCAGGGTACGCTGGACGCCATGGGAAGCGAAATGAGCACTCTCAAGGCGATGCTCCTCGCTTCCAACGCGAGAGCTGCGCTGTATCGGCACCGCTTCAAGGAGGCGGATCGCTGGGGCCGTGAAGCGGTGGAGATGGCCCGCGAGTTGGGTGACCGCGCGACACTCGCCAGGACGCTGCACGCGCGCCTGGTGACGATCTGGGGCCCCGCTACCCCCAACGAGCGTCTCTCCGTCGCAGCCGAAATGCTCGAGGCAGCTACCCTCGCCGACGACCGCGAGCACGCCGCCTCTGCGCACGGCTATCTGCATACCATATACATGGAACTCGGTGAGCGTGAAGCCAGCCTGCGGCACCTCGATCATTTTGTTGATCCTGCCAACTCGCGATTTTCCTACGCTGCGTGGATCACGCGGCTGCACCTCGCCAGCCAATCCCTGTTGGAGGGGCGATACGACGTAGCGCTCGCGCGCGCCGGGGAAGCCCTCGAAGTTGGCCGCAGGACTCCGATCAATGCGGTCGAAGGCGGCCACAGCTTGCAGATGTTTGTGATCACGCGCGACCGCGGGGAGATATCCGCCCTGCGGCCGGTGATGGAGAAGTTCTTGGCGTCCGACTCGCCCGCGTGGGAGCCCGGGCTGGCTCTCTTGTATGCCGAGCTTGGAATGGCCGGGAAAGCACGATCGGTTTTTGACAAGGCTGCTTCGCAGGACTTCAACACGGTTCCGCGCGACACACTCTGGCCTGGTGCCATGGCTTGGTTTGCAGAAGTCTGCGCCTTTCTCAAGGACGAGGTGCGAGCTGCCCGGCTCTACGAACTTCTGCTCCCATACGCTCGCTGTGCCATTGTTCTCGGGACGCCAGCGGTCTGCGTCGGCTCGGGAGCACGGTTCCTCGGCCTCCTGTCTTCTGTGCGGAGTAGATGGGCCGAGGCCGAGGCACATTTCCAAGAAGCTATTGCGTTCAACGAAAGGCTGGGAGCGCGGCCCGCCCTCGTCAGGACACGCTGCGATTTTGCGGCGGCGCTCCTGCGGCGTCGGAGGGGCGATGATGTGGACCGGGCTGCGGCGTTAGCCGAGCGCGCGCTCCACGAAGCGCGCCAGATGGGGATGAGGGTCGTGGTGGAGAACGCAGAGGCCTTGGCCCGGGCTGCCGCGGCTCACCAGGGAAGGCGAAGCGACTACCCTGATGGGCTGACCGCTCGAGAGCTGGAGGTACTCCGATTGATCGCCGAGGGAGCCACTAACCAGGAGATTGCCAAAGCCCTCTTTGTCAGCCAGAAGACCGTACACAACCACGTGAGCAATTTGCTGGCCAAGACTGGTTGTGCCAATCGCGCTGAAGCTGCCTCCTACGCAGTCCGGCGGCACCTGGCTTGAAACCGCCTCATGTGATCGCGCGTGGAGCGAAACCGCTTCGTCGCTGAACCTCATCCCGACCCAGAAACGTTGCCGGATTCAACTCGGAAACCTCGATGATGACATCTGCGGGGATGTCCAGTCTTCTTGCGGCCTCCCGAATCACGTCGCTGCTTGGCGCCTCGTAGAGACAGTAGGTCTTCCTCCTGTCGGCGCTGAGGAAGGAGAAGAGCCAGTGCACGCCCACCTCGCGATTGACGTCGAGCGTCCTCCCGACACTCTCCGCATCGTTTTGCAGTTTCTCTGCAAAGTTGCGCTCGATCAGGAATAGCGGCATGCGCTCGCCTCCGGCGCGGTTTACACCGAGCTGAAATCTACTAGGCCCCTTCGGCTGAGTCAAACACACGATAGCCGGTCCACTGATGGCAAGGACTTGTTGTGGCCGCCAGTGCGCCCGACGAGGAGCGCGAGGTGAGACCGCCGGCCGCAGCGAAAAACCCACTGCGCCGGAAGCACCCTGCAGGCCAGACGGAAAGCGTGAACCTCGGCGCACGGCATGTTTGACGGGGGGCTCACCTTACCGGATACTAATAGTAGAAGGGAAAGGAACCTCACAATGGGCGGAATCGCCATACATGGGTTTGGAAGGATCGGACGTTCGACGCTGAAGGCGGCGTTGAAGCACGGGTTGTACGTGCCCGTCAGCATCTCGGACATCAAGGACGCGCCGACGCTCGCGGCGCTGTTCGAGGCGGACAGCAACTACCTGCGCTGGCACGAGCCGGTCAGCGCCACCGCGGAGCGCATCACGATTGGCGGGCGGCAGGTCCGCTACATCGACTCGACGAAGTCGCTGCCGGATTGGGGCGCGCTGGGTGTAGACCTCGTGGTGGACTGCACCGGCAGGGCAACCACCCGGGCCGGCGCCCAGGCCCACCTGGATCGAGGCGCAAAGCGAGTGCTGATCAGCGCGGCCAGCAAGACGCTTCAGGACTGCGATGCGGTCCTCCTTCCGGGGATCAACCTCGACACCTTCGATCCGAAGAAGCACTCCATTGTCAGCATGGCGAGCTGCACCACCAATGCCCTGGCCGCGGTGATCAAGGTGCTGCGGGAAAACCTGGGGATCCGCTTCGGCCTGTTCACCACGGTGCATGCCTACACCAACACCCAGTCCCTCACGGATCAGCCCATGAAGGATCGCCGGGATTCCTGGGCGGCCGCGGAGAACGTGATCCCGTCCTCGTCCGGCGCCGCGAAGGCGCTGGGCTTCATCTGGCCGGACTTGAAGATCACGGGAAAGGCGTACCGGGTACCGGCGCGCACCGGCAGCATCGCGGAGGTCAACGCGATCGTGGAGAAGTCCACGACGGCGGACGAGGTAAAGAAGATGTTCCGCGCGGCCGCGGCATCGGGGCCGTTGAAAGGAGTGCTGGACGTCCTGGAGGAGGAATGGACCTCCGCGCGGATCATCGGCGATCCTCACTCCTCGATCGTGGATCTCCCGCTGACGCAGGTGATGGAAGGGACCATGGCGTCCGTGGCCGCCTGGTACGACAACGAGATGGGTTTTTCCACGCGGCTGGCGGAAACCGCGGTGCGCCTGGCTGGAGGAAAGTAGCGGTCATCCGACGTCGGCGGCCAGGCGCTTCTCGAACCAGTGGTGGGCGTAGGGTTCGTGGTTGAACGCGGGTACCTCGCGGTACCCGCTGCTGCGGTACAGGGCCTGCGCCTCCTTGAGCGACTCGTTGGTCTCCAGCCGTAGCAGCGGGATCCCCCGCTGCCGTGCGATCTCCTCCAGCCGGGCCAGCAGGCGCCGCCCGATTCCCATGCCGCGCACGGTCTGCGCGACCCACATTCGTTTGACTTCGCCGAAACCCGGGTGGCATTTCAACGCGCCGCAGCCCACCGCTTCGCCGTGGAGCCACGCAATCACGAAGTACCCCCGCGGCGGGGAGAGTTCCGCCGCGGTGGCGGAGATGCTGGTCCCCGGGTCGAATCCGTGCTCGAACCGCCGCGAAAGCTCCGCGTAATACTGCTCAAGGCATTCCTCCGCGGCGTCGCTGGACGGGTCCACCACGGACAGGGTCACGGAGGCAGCCTCCAGGAGATGCTCCACGGCGCCCATGGCCTTGACCAACGCGCCACGCTGGGCAGGATTCAGCGGCTCCAGGATGGAGGCCGCCGCGCGATCGGAGAGGAGGTCCAGCGTCCTGAGCTCGCGGCGCCCGCCCGCCGTGAGCACGAGCTGCCGCACGCGCGCATCCTTCGTGGAGCGACCGGTCCTCACCAGCCCCTCGCGTTCCAGCTTCCGCAGCAGGCGGCTGAGGTAGCCGGAGTCCAGGCCCAGCCGGTCACGGAGCTCTCGCACCTGTGCTCCGGCCCGGCCGATTTCGAACAGCACGCGGGAAGCGCCCAGCGGCCGGCGTCTCCCGAGAAAGCCGTTTTCCAGGGCGCCAATGCGCCGGGTCACGGCGCGGTTGAAGCTGCGGACGCGGGCGACCAGATCGGGGAGCGGGGAGGCTTCCATATCTCTGACTATAGTCAGAGATTTTGCGGCCGGCAACTGCGGCGGCGGCGACGTCCCCGACTTGGCACGGTAGAGGCACGCGTCGGCCAGGTGCCATGCATCCTGGACGGCCATCGGCTGCTGCGTATTGACCCAGCAACAGGACCGAAACGGGCCGCTGCGCCAGCTCGGCGGAGACGCGGTCCCGGGCGCAGAACTCGTCGATGGGGCGCGCCAGCCGGGACTACATGAGCGCGAGCTCGCGGGCGGGATCATCCGCGATGATCAGCCGCGGCACCGTGCCCGCGGCCGCCACAAGCGCGGGCTCCCGGCGCTCCCGGCCAGGCCGAGGCCGCTGCCACGCGCAGGCCAGGACCGCGTGGGGCGCGCTATCATTGAGACGTGCGAACTCTCCGGTGGAATACAAGGAGCCGCGGCCTCGCGTTCGCGGTGCTGGTGCTGGCCGCGGTGCTGCTGCTCGGCGCGAGTCCCCGTCCCGGCCGGCAGAACCAGGCCATGCTGCCGGTGCTCGTCCTGGCACGGCTTCGGCTGTACGGAAAGTCGCCCGTGCAGTACTGAGGGGGCCCGTGCCCTCATCGCCTGCAGACCGGGTTAAACGCACGCGCCGAACCGTGCTACCCTGCGCATCCAGACGGGAAGGTGAGCCATGAACCCGCCTCGAGACTACCCGGAGCGCGTGTAGGAGGAACCACCATGACGCAGGGAGTCCCCCTGGTTGCATCCCTGGAAACGCTGGCGTGGCGCCGGCCGGGCCGGCGGCTTCGGATTTCCAGCTACGACCACAAAGGCGGCAACGACGACCGCATTTACGTGGCGCCCGGGCAGTCCGCCGTGCTGGCGGACATCGCGGGTGCGGGCTGCATCACGCACCTCTGGTGCACGTTCATGAACGAGGGCTTCCAGCCGGAGAAGAACTCGCTCCGCAAGGTGGTGCTGCGCATGTACTGGGACGAGGAGAAGTCTCCCAGCGTGGAGGCGCCCATCGGGGACTTCTTCGGCATGGGCCATGCGCAGACGCGCAACTTCGTCTCGGCCCCGCTGCAGATGAGCCCGCAGGACGGAAAGGCGCTGAACTGCTGGTTTCCCATGCCGTTCGCCCGCGGCGCGCGCCTGGAGATCGCCAACGAGTGCGACACGCGTCTTATCTTCTACTATTACGTGGACTACGAGGCCTGGCGCGAAACGCCCGCGGACCTGCTGCGCTTCCATGCGCAGTGGCGCCGCACCTGCCCCACGCAGGGCATACCGGATGACTCCATGCCCAACCGGGAGTGGAGCTTCGAGGGGCAGAACACCACGGGGGAGGGCAACTACGTGATCCTGGAGGCCGCTGGGGCCGGTCACTACGTGGGCTGCAACATCAACATCCACAACCTCAGGAAGTCCGCCAAGTGGGATTGGCCGGGAGAGGGCGATGACATGATCTTCATTGACGGAGAGAAATGGCCGCCGTCCCTCCACGGCACCGGCACCGAGGACTACGTGAACATGGGCTGGTGCCCGCAGCAGGAATACAACGCCCCGTACCACGGGTTGATCCTGGGCGGCCGCGACAACTGGAAGGGCAAGATCAGCTACTACCGCTACCACATCCAGGACCCGGTCATCTTCGAGAAGTCCATACGGGTCACGATCGAGCACGGGCACGCCAACCACCGCTCCGACGACTGGTCCAGCACCGCGTACTGGTACCAGTCCGAGCCGCACCAGAAGTTCCCGAAGCTCAAGCCCGTTGCAGACCGGCTGCCGATCGACGAGGAATCTCTGTTGTGGTAAGCAGCCGCTACAGCTGGAACCGCCTCCCCTCGTCCAGCATGCTGAGGTAGGAGTCCAGCGGCACGTAGTTGGCCACGGTGTTTCCCGTTCCCAGGCAGTAGCCCCCGCCGGGGCTGCAGGCGGCCAGGGTCTCCCGAACCCGCGCGCGGATCGCCTGCTCGGGCGCCCGGCAGAGGAAGTCCATGTCGATACCGCCCAGCAGGGCCAGGCGCCCGCCCCACCGCGCCTTGGCCCCGGTCACGGGGAGGATGGCGTCCTCGAAGGAGTGCTTGGCGTCCACTTTCACCACGGTGATGAGGTCTTCCATGATGTCGTCCAGCTTGCCGCACGAATGCAGGAGGTAGGGCTTGCCCTTTGCATGGGCGATCTCGGCGCAGCGCGTGTGCCACGGCAGGACCTTCGCGCGGAGAAACTCCGGGGACATCATGGTGCCGGACCGGAAACCCAGGTCGTCGGAGCCCCAGAGCACCGCGACGCGGGAGAAGTCCGCCAGCGCCCGCGTGAACTCCACGTAAAAAGTCCCGGCGCGGTCCAGGATGGCATCCACGAGGTCCGGCTGGTCCACCACGGCGTAGCACAGGCTCTCGTATCCGAGGAGGAACGACAGGATCTCGAAGACGTGCGCGGTGAGCTCGTAGCATCCCATGCCCGGCGGCAGGTTCTTCTCCAGCCACTCGAGCGGCGAGAAATCGATGTCGGAGACCTTCGGCCAGGGGTAGCCCTCGAAGTCACTCCATCCCTGGATGGGGCCGGCGTGCTCCTCCTGCCACTCGCGCTCGCCGCGCGCCTGCGCCGCGGCCGCGGTGGTGTCCGCCGCCGCGACGGTGGCCGTCGGGAAGACGGTCTTTCGGGCCACGCCGACGCGGAACATGTCGTAACCCAGGAATGCATGCAGCTCCACGTCCCGCCGGGTGTCGTACAGGGGATCGCCGCGGTCGAGCCCGGCGGCCAGGTCGAACCGGGAGGCAACCGCCTCCTTGATCTCCGCGTCCAGGAACAGCTCGATGTGGTGGACCCGGCGGGGCGCCCGCCGGCGGAAGAGGACGTCCGTCATCTCGGAGATATCGGGCTGGACCGGCTGCGAGAACAAGGTGTGGCTCATGATGGGCCACAGTAGGCCTTTCGCGCCCGCGATTTCAAGGACGC
>Ga0335069_10011891_pt1 | contig 12267 bp, 11 predicted proteins | sample Lox_Sample_11_FD_206714 | JGI IMG/M metagenome (GOLD analysis project Ga0335069, IMG submission 206714) | Soil microbial communities from Loxahatchee National Wildlife Refuge, Florida, United States - Lox_Sample_1.1 | ecosystem: Environmental > Terrestrial > Soil > Wetlands | place: USA...
GGAACTTCAGACGAGCGCGCTCACGGTGTTCGCGCAACACGGCGGCATCACGAAAAAGTTCGGCGATCCCTTTGATTACGCGGACGACCTGCTCCCAGCGCACGAATGCGTTCAAGCGCACGCCCAGGTGAGGATCGGTGGAGAGCCCACCTCCGACGCGAAGGGAAAACCCGGTCTCCAGCCTGCCGCCGCTCGTCCGCCGCACCGCCGTCAAGCCTACGTCGTTGACCTCCGGGTAGGAACACCAGGCGCGGCATCCGGTGATGCAGATCTTGAACTTGCGCGGCAGGTTGTAGAACTCAGGGTTGCCCACCAGCAGCCGGTTGGCCTCGTGGACGAGCGGCGAGGCATCGCAGATTTCATCCGCATCCACACCGGCCAGCGGACAGCCAGTGATGTTGCGGGCCACGTCTCCGCAGGATTCCATCGTGGTCAGGCCGGATCGCATCAGCCGCTCCAGCAACTCCGGCAGGGCCGCGATCTCGACCCAGTGGAGCTGGATGTTCTGGCGCACCGTAATGTCGGCGACGCCGCGCGCGTAGTTCTCGGTGAGCTGGGCGACGGTGCGGAGCTGAGGGGAGGTCAGGATGCCGTTGGGGATGCGGATGCGGACCATGAAGTAGGGTGTCGCCTTGCCCTTACCGTTGCTTCCGCCGACGGCACCTGCACCGTCTCCCTGCGTGTAAACACCCCACCAGCGGAAGTAGGTCCCCAGCCACTCCGGAGGGATGGAAGCGCGTCCTTCGCGCGCGAACCTGCGGATCTCTTCCAGCCCCTCGAGCGGATTCTTCTCCCGCTTGAGCTGCTCTACCCGCTGGGCTTTGGTTTGCTGAACTGCCTGTGTCATCGCGACCCCTTGGCGACCGTGCAAAAGCAAAAAGGCCTGCCGCTCGTGCATCTTCCGGCGGCAGGCCCTTTAGAAATCGACTTTGATTGCTAGATCTCTAAATCAGCTTTTCTCCGCGCCAGAAGACACACGGCTACAACAACAGCAGCAACACAGCATTCCAGTCTTCCGGCAGGTGTTCGACATAAACGACTATTAGACATCAGAGGGGAGGGCTAGTGTTCACATTTTTTTCGATACAAACGATCAGTTGATTCGGGAGGATGGTAAGGCGCTTCATCAACCATTTGGGGGGGAGCCGTTTGGCGTCTCATCTGCCGTTGTGCTCTCCCTCGGGCACCTGCCCGAATCCGGGCAGACTGTCGATACGGTTCCGGGCAAAGCTCCTTTGGGCGTCATGGTTTACGGCCGCTCGGGCTTGGCTACGCGGATGCAGACACAATCGTGAGAGAGAAGATTGCCATGGAAAACCGCAGAAGCAAACTCGGAGGCCCGGGATGCGGCCCACGACGTTTAATAATCGTCATTCTGTTCATCTTGTGCACAGCTCTGGCCCGGGCACAAACCACTCGTGCGTTGCACATCACCTCGCCTGCCAACGGGGCGCAGGTGGAAGGCAGGCTGGTGAGGGTTCAGTTTGAATTAATGCCGGGAATTTCGGTAAACGGCATACCGAAGTTCCGGGTGCAACTGGATAGACAACCCCCGGTGCTGACCAGCGACAATGAATACATCCTGAACTGGCTTTCGGCGGGTTGGCACACCGTGACCGTCTGCCTGTTGGACGCGAATGGTACCCAAATCTATGGCGTGCAGGACCAGGTGCAATTTAACGTTGAACCTTACGGTCCATGATTGATAAAGCTCATAAATCAGCTGGTCGCGTCCTCTGAAGGCACAGGTATCGCGGTAGAAAACAACGCCCCCCCAGGCTTGCCGAGTACAACTGCTGGACTGCGTTCGGGTCAGCCAAACGAATCCTATCCATTTAGCGAAACAAGCGTGTTAAGAGCCGGCGACTGGATGGTTGTCGTAGACAGGCATATCACTTGTTTGGAGTACAATCCCGTTTTCGAAGCAAAGGAACGTCAGGAAGAGATGATCGTGGACTCCGGAACGCTGTGGATCAGATTAGCAACGGGCTTGCTGCTTGCAGCTATCTCCACGCGCGCAGGGCTTCCGGTCGGAACTGTCGTACCCGTCATGCTCCGGTCGAGCCTGAATGCCAAGAAAGACGGAGCCGGAAAGAAGGTAGAAGGCGAGGTGATGCAAGAAGTGCCGCTGTCATCCGGCGGCAAGATCAGCAGAAGGTCGCGCATCACTGGGCAAGTCGTGAGTGTCACCAGGCCAGGATCGTCGGGTTCCAGCATCGTCCTGAAATTCGACGCCATTCAGGATAACGGGCAAACGATACCGCTGACGGCCGCCCTGCTGGCCGTAGCTTCCTTCACAAGCGTCGCAGACGCGCAATCTCCCATTGATGCCACCTCGAACGTGGAGCATGAAAGCGCCTGGGTGACACGCCAGGTAGGCGGAGACGTCGTCAATCGTGGACGAGGTAAGGTGGGTACGCGATTGGGCGTTGTAGGCAGGTGGCTGGAAGGCAGTTCAGTACTGGCGCAGCTCACGCCGAATCCGGACGCGGGATGCCCGAGTGGCCCCGGCTACGACCGTGAACAGGCGGTTTGGGTATTTTCGAGTTCTGCTTGCGGGACTTATGGTCTGGGAGATCTGAAAATCGCGAGTTCGGGAAGCACCCCACCCCTCGGCAACATCGTGTTGACTTCCAGCCAGAATGTCGAAATCCGTGGTGGAAGCGGATGGCTGCTGATCGTGGCCACCAGGCAGTGAGAGTTAAAGCTCCTGCCCATAGCACTTTCGTTCAGTTCATCCTCTTTCCGCTGACGGCTACGCATGTCCGTGGGTCTCACGGTGCAACCGTGATCACTTCTTGCGCTCGTCGCCGGCGATCTTGCCGTCCTTGAGGTGGATGACGCGGTGGGCGTATTCGGCGATGTCGTGCTCGTGGGTAACCAGCACGATGGTGTTGCCTTCCCGGTGCAGACGATCGAACAGGGCCATGATTTCGGCGCCGGTCTGTGAGTCGAGGTTGCCGGTGGGCTCGTCGGCCAGGATGATGGCGGGATGGTTGACCAAAGCGCGCGCCACCGCTACCCGTTGACGCTGGCCGCCGGAAAGCTCGTTGGGTTTGTGCATCATGCGGTCGGCGAGGTCCACCGCCTTCAGCGCCGCCTTGGCGCGCTCGATGCGCTCCTCCGAAGCGGTACCGTTATAGATTAGCGGCAGCTCGACGTTGTGCAATGCGGTGGCGCGAGCCAGCAGGTTGAAGGTCTGGAAGACGAAGCCGATCTCTTTGTTGCGGATGCGCGCCAGCTCGTCGTCATCCAGTTCGCTGACCAGTTGCGCGTTGAGCCAGTAGCGTCCCTTGGTGGGACTGTCCAGGCAGCCAATCAGGTTCATCAGCGTGGACTTGCCCGACCCTGACGGCCCCATGATGGCGACATACTCGTTGCGGTCGATGCGCAAGTCCACCCCTCGCAAGGCGTGTACCTGCTGTTCCGAGCCCATGTCGTAGGTCTTCCACAGGTCCTCGGTGCAGATCATGCAGTTGGACGGCGGGGCCATGGGCTTTTCGCTGATGGTGGCGACTTGAGTGGACATTCGGCTCTCCTGGCTACAAGCTCCTGGCTTCCAGCTAGACGATGATTCTGGCAAGGCTAGAACCCAGCAGCTCTCCCTTAGACGATTCTCCCGCGCTTTCGGTTATGTCTCTTCCTGCTTCTTGACGGTGTTATCGATCTTGACCCGGGCCTCGTTCTTGAGGGTGCGCAGGACCTTGTAACTGCCCACCACGATCTCATCCCCCAGTTGCAGCCCGCTGGTGATCTCGATGTCGGTGGTACCGGTGATGCCGGTCTCCACCGGCACGAAAACCGCCTTCCCGTCGCGGATTACAAACACTCCCTGGATGTCTTCCTTGGCCTTCTTGGCCTGCGCCGGCGAGGGCGCAGCCGCCTGGACCGACCCCTTACCCTTGCTCTTGGGGTCCAGGTCGGCTCTTTGACGGATCGTCAGCGCCTGGATGGGAATGGCCAGCACGCTGGAGCGAGTCGCGGTAGTGATCTTGGCCGTAGTGGAGAGCCCGGGCCGCAGATTCTGCGGAGGATCATCGAGCGTGACCTTGACCTTAAAGTCCTTGGCTTCCTGGCTGCTGGCCAGGGTCTGCGAGGTCGCGACCCCGGTTGAGCGGACGATGGCGTTCTCTCCGATTTCGCTGACGTGGCCCTTGAACACCTTGTTGGGGATGGCATCGATGGTGACGTCGGCAAGCTGTCCCAGCTTGACGTTGACTATGTCAGTCTCATCCACCTTGACCTCGGCGGTGATCACCGACATGTCGGCCAACGTCATCAGGGTGCTGCCGGGCTGGTTCTGGATGCCGATGACCACCGTCTCCCCCTCGCGGACCGGCAGGTTGCTGATGGTGCCTTCGAAGGGAGCGGTGTACACCGTCTTCTGCAGCACGTCGGAGGCGTGGGTCAGGCTGGCCGCCGCCTGCTTGATGCGGTCGTGCGCTGCATCGCGCTGCGCTTTGGTCTGAATGATGCGGGCCTGCGCCTGTTGCAGACCGCTGGCGGAAGCCTCCCAGGCTGCTTCGCGGGCGTCGAACTCCTGCTTGGCGATGAGTTGATCCCTAAACAGGCTCTGGGCGCGCTCATAATCGAGCTTCTTCTGGGCGGCGTCGGCCTTGGCGCGGGCCAGGTCGGCGACGGCGGTATTGTAGGCGGCATCCGCGGCGGCCGCGTCGCCATTGGCGGCTTGCAGCGATGCCTGCATGGCCGAAACGTCGGCGGCCGGCTGCACGTTCTCGATCTGCGCCAGCAACTGCCCTCTCTTGACCCTGTCGCCTTCCTTGACGTAAAGGCGCGTGATCTTGCCGAAGGCATTTGCCCCAATATTGACGTAGGTCTGGGGATTGATCTCGCCGGAAGCGCTCACGATGCTAGCCAGATCTTCGCGCACGACGCGCCCGCTCTGCACCGCGACCACGTTCTTGCGGCTCTGGTAAACCGTGAAACCAACCACGGAACCGAGCAACACTGCCGCTCCCGCTATAATGCCGATCTTCTTCCAGTTCATGTTTCCTCTAATAACCGTGGCCGTCGTGCCGCGGATACGCCCGCACTCCCGGGAGAGCACATTCCTCGTCTCAAGGTACGCCGGATTGGCACAGAAAGTTTCGTCGCCCAGTGCACACAAAACCCTTACCAGGGCCCGGACGGCGAGGAACCTGGAACATAACGAGGAACCTGGAACATAAGCTGATTCCTTGGTTTAATTATATCGAGCCGCCGCAACGGTCTCCACCTGCGAATATCGCACGGTCCCCAGTGGGGAACGGGGGTGCGGGAACTGTTCTGGAATCAAGCCGGTCCCGGGCGCTATAAACCTTGCCTTTTCCGGAGCTCCAGACTTAGAATTTGCTCGATTAAACGAGAATCAATCTGGTCAGGGTGACGGCCAGGGTGGACGATCCCAGGGCAGAGTATTGCTCCCGCAGAGTAATCTCCCCGGGGCAGGTGGTAGGGAATGGCGCGAACCATCGGGTGCTTGCTGGGGCTGGTTTTGGTGGCGGTGCCGTGTTGTGCCGCCGCTGCGCCGGGCTCGATCTCCGGATATGTGACGAACTCCGGCGGAGTTCCGCAGATGGGCGTGACGGTGGAGATCGTCTCGCCGCAGACTCCAGCGGGTGCCATTGCATTTACCGACGCGCACGGCTATTACCAGGTTTCCGGCCTGTCCGCGGGGGCGTACCAGATCAAGGCCTCGGCGCCATCCTACCTGGCTGGTTTGCGGGACGTTGCCCTGCGCGCCGGCACCAATCTGGTGGTCAATTTCACGCTGACCACGCTGTTCGAAGCAGCGCAATGGGTGCCGCCACGCCGCACTTCTCCGCAACAGGATGACGACTGGCGGTGGACCCTGCGAACGGTCACCAGCCGTCCCATCCTGCGCCTGGTCGGCGACGGTGCTCCCGCCAAGAGCAAAGATCACACCCTGAAGACGCAGGTGTCGTTGATTGCCGGCTCGGAAAACGAAGGTTTCGGCGGGGTCGGCGACATGGCCACCCAATTCCGCATCGATCAGTCCATCTTCTCCGCCGGCACATTGACGCTGGGCGGCAACGTGGGATACGGGAGCCCCGATCCGGCCGCGGTGGTGCGGGCAGCGTATTCGCATCAGATGGATGATGGCTCACGCCCGGAAATGGCCTTGACCGTGCGCCGGTTCGCCCTGCCCGGGGCCGTGCAGCATGACGGCGCCCTGGATGCCATGGCCTTCTCGGTGGCGGACGGAATCACCCTCGCCGACTTGATCGACCTCGACTTCGGAGGTGAATTCCAAGTTGTCGACTTCCGCGGTTCCGTAACCGCCTTCCGCCCTTACGGTATGGCGGCCGTGCATGTCACGCCGAATACCGTGGTGCAGTATCGCTATGCGACGTCGCAGCCCAATACACGGATGGCCAAGGGTTTTGATACCGCGCCCGCCGACCTGAGCGAGTCCGGACCGCGGGTGTCGCTGCGGGACGACCGCGCCCAGTTGGAGCACGCCCAGCACCATGAACTCTCGCTGTCGCGCCGTATCAGCAAAAACAATGTGCAAGTCGCCGTGTACTACGACCGCATCCGCAATGCGGCGCTGGTGGGCGTGGGTGAAGTGACGGCTGACTCGGGCGAATTCCTGCCGGACGTCTACTCCGGCACGTTCACCTACAACGGCGGGGATCTCTCGACCAAAGGCGCGCGCCTGGTGGTCGAACGCAGGTTGTTGCCCAATCTGACCGCCACCCTGGACTATGGTTACGGTGGGGTCATCGTGCTGCCCGGTTCAGACCTCCCCTGGCAGGAGGCGCAGTCGTTGTTGCGAGTGGAGCACCGGCACGCGGCGGCGATCAAGCTGGCGGGCAGCATCCCGCATTCCAAAACGCGCTGCATCGCTTCTTACAAATGGACCAGCGGACACGCCCTCACTCCCGTGGACATGTTCAACGCCTCGCCAGGCGAGTCGGATCCTTATCTGAATATCTTCATTCGTCAGCCGCTTCCCGTCGCCTTTCTTCCCGGGCACATGGAGGCGCTGCTCGACCTGCATAACCTTCTGGCTCAGGGCTATGTCCCGGTGCTGGGGCAGGACGGCCAGAAGCTGGATTTGGTACAATCGTCACGCTCCATCCGCGGCGGGCTGGCGTTTACGTTCTAGAACAAGTCCACAACATCCTTCGGCGCGGCACGGCTGAGGCCCTAATTCGGCCGGCCAACATCACACAACGATGTGATCTGTGCACTACCACGGCCGAACCGGTGGCTTAAGATTAATGTTGAATCCTGAAAATGATTTTCAATTTCAGGGTCATCTGCATGGCCAGGCAGCCGAAGACGATCGTTCTTCCCGATCTCCCGCAAGGGCAATCCGCCCTCATAGCCAGGGTCGATGATGGGCTCACAGAACTGCTGGAGATCGGGTTCGTGCCGGGGGTGCCGGTAAGGCCGATGCACAGCGGCTTGGGTGGCGATCCGCGGGTCTACGAACTGGAGGGCACGCTGGTCGCGCTGCGGCGCACCGCCGCCCGCCACATCCACGTTACTCTGCCGGATGCAGGCGCCAGGGAGGGTGATTGAGCAGTTCGCCAGCTTCCGTGCCCTGTGCCGCCTGCATCAGCCCCGCGTTTCCGCCTGCTCGTTTTCGCACCGTCGCGCTCGTTGGTCCGCCGAACTCCGGCAAGACCACGCTCTTCAACCGCCTCACCGGGCTGCGACAAAAGGTCGCAAACTTCCCCGGGGTAACCGTCGAACAACACCTCGGCTATGTAAGGGACATGGAAGGGGAGGACGTCACGCTGATCGACCTTCCCGGGGTCTACAGTCTTACACCGCGGTCGGAGGATGCGCGCGTAACCGTGGATGTGCTGCACGGACGGATGCCGGGCACGCCCAGGCCGGATGGAATCATGCTGGTCCTCGACGCCACCAACCTGGGGCGGCATTTAGCGCTGGCCGTTCCCGTGGTTGCTCTAGGCCTTCCCACCCTGGTCATTCTCAACATGGCAGATTCGCTGCATTCGCGAGGCGGTCAGGTGGATCCGCTCGCCCTCGCCCGCGAGCTGGGGACCCCTGTGGTCCTGGCGAGCGCCTCGGAAGGCGAGGGACTCGTGGCCATTACCCAGTTCCTTTGCCTGGCGCCGAATGCTCCAGCGCCGGCAGCATTGCCGGTGTTGCAGGATGTCCCGGCATGCCAGACCTGGGCGAGGCGCGTCAGCGAATCTGCCGGTTACCGGCGCCCATTGCCGGCTGCCTGGACACGGCGGCTGGATGCCGCACTTCTGCACCGCGTCTGGGGACCGATCATTTTCCTGCTGGTCGTGGTGGCGGTTTTCCAATCCATTTTCCTCGTCGGGCAGCCGCTGTCGGATCTGCTGCAACATGCGCTCCAGAAGCTGGGCGCTGTTGTGGCCAGCCAACTGCCGAGCGGCTTGATGAAATCAATCCTGCTTGATGGCGCCTGGAATGGAACGGCCGCGGTGCTGGTGTTCCTGCCGCAGATCATGTTCCTGTTCCTGGTGATCGGCATCCTGGAAGATTCAGGGTATCTGACGCGCGCCGCGGTGATTGCGGACCGGACCATGGCCAAGGTCGGGCTGAACGGAAAAGCCTTCATTCCGCTGCTCTCAGCCTACGCGTGCGCCGTGCCGGCCATCATGGCCACGCGAACCATCGAGAACAAGCGGGACCGGCTGGCGACGGTCCTTATCGCTCCCTTCATGACCTGCTCGGCCAGGCTCCCGGTATATTCAATGGTCATTGCGGCCTTCGTGCCCAATCGCCACATTGCCGGCAGTCTGTTCGGTTCGCGGGCGGCTTCCATGCTCGCTCTGTATGTTCTCGGGTTCGTGGTAGCGGTGATCACGGCACGGGTGCTGAAGTCCTCCATCCTGAAGAGTTCCGACACTCATTTCGTCCTGGAGCTGCCGCCCTACCGCTGGCCGACCCCGTTGTCCCTGGCTCTGCGAGTGCTGGATCGAGCCAAAGCGTTCGTGTTGCGGGCAGGTACCGTAATTCTTCTGGTGTCATTGGCCTTGGCGGTACTGGCGCACGTGCCTCCCCACCCAGGGCGGTCCCCCGCCATTCAGAACAGCGTCGTTGGAAGGCTGGGGCACGTCATAGAGCCGGTGGTAGCGCCGCTGGGGCTGGACTGGAGAATTGGGGTAGGCCTGGTGACCTCGGTTGCGGCCCGTGAAACCATCATTGGAACGCTCGGCACTCTATACGGGGTAGACCCTGACTCACGCGGTGTTGAATTGCAGCAGGCGTTGCGCCGCGAACTCTCACCTGCTAGCGCTGTGGCCTTGCTTATCCTGTTCGCGCTTGCCATGCAGTGTGTCTCGACGATGGCTGTCGTCCGCCGCGAGACCAATAGCTGGAGGTGGCCGGCGCTGCAGTTCGTCTATATGGGCGTCGTGGCCTACGCCGCCGCATACATCGGCCACCTGGTTGTCGTTCACTTGTTTGCGTAGATGGCCACGTCCTGCGCAGAGATCCGACCCAAGACACAGGGAAGGCCAGCGCCCTCTGGGTAGCGGGCCAAGCGGGAGCCTCAGATCGCGGCCGAGACGTGGGCGGCGCAAGCCGGGTCTACCAGGCGCGCCAGCCGCACCAACGCCTGGGTGAGGTTCTCATAGGCGTCCGTAACGCGGCCGACCGAAATGCGCGCGCCGGGCAGGACGATGCGCCCATAGAGCACTACCATAGCCAGCATGGCGTTCATCCGAAGCCGCAGCGCGTTGTTGACCAGCGCGCGGGCGGCGGCCGCCACCTCGGGGTCGTGGTTGCGGCGTGCGGCTTCACCCACCCGCAACAGGATGGCAGCGTTACCGGCGGTGCGCCGCACGTATTCGAGCGTCGCCCGCAGGCGCTGCCGCTGGATGGCACGGAACTCCCGCGCCGGCAGGTGTTCCCGCAGGTAATCTTCTTCAGTGGGATCAATCAGGTTGCGGAAGGCAGGCATGTCTACCGGTCTTACGTACCCATCCAGCCCGTGCAGGCTAGGCACGGCAAGGTGACGTCCCAGGGCGGCCCAAATGAGCACCAGCAGGACCGCCACGACGAAGGCGACAATTAAAATAGTTGTGATCATCGTTGCAGCATTTCCAATAAGGCCTGGTTCCATCTCTCCAGATCATTGTGAGCAACCAAGCCCGCATACTGCGGCGCCGGCTCCGGCGCCAGCAGATAACAAACCCAGATCAGCACGCCACCGTCGAACGCGCCGCTGTTTATCTGCGACAACGCATTGTCAGCGATTGCCCCCATGTGGGAGCGAACCGCGAGCGCTACCAACTCCATTGTCGCGAATGCGCCGAAGCCCAGAGCGATCCCAAAGAGGTAGTTTCGCCATGGCAACCCAAAAAACAAGGTGAGGAGAAACAGGAACGCCAGCAACCCACACTGCATCAGGCGCACACTGCGTTCCAGCAATACTACCGCCTTGATAATCCCTGGCACGTCCACACCCGGAGCGGAGGCCGCTGTCAGCACCACCACCCCCAGCAGCGCGACCGCCGCGCTGGCGAATATGATGCCACCGAACCGCCGGATAGCGTCGTAATTCTGAAAGACTTTCCGATAAATCTCATACACGACCGAGAACCCCAGAGCGATGCTAATGCTCTGTGTGGCCCAGTAAGTATAAAAATAGCTGGCGTAGCTTATCCGGTGTTGCAATTGCAACAGGTGGATCGTGAACAATAGGCCCGTCCGCAATACGTGGAAGGCCGCGTAAGCGAAAAACACCGGAAACTCCGAAACCAGCCTGCGCTTGAGCAGGGCCCCGCACGTCAGCGCGAGCAGGACAAGGCCTGCTGCCCAAAGCGCGTATTCGGCGGCGGATAGAGACATGGGATGGAGCCGGGAGCATACTATTCCCGATTCCGAACCGCAATCCCTTTCCGGGCGAATAGCTACGCCTTTGGTAACTTATTACCTACCTGTTACCCGCCAGTTACCGGGCGCCCTGGTTTGGGGGCTTCAGGGGCATGGGATCCGAGCCGTCGGCAAACGCGGTGGACACCGAACCCAACAGGGCCAGACCGATCAGCAGCACATGCACTAGCTTTTTCATGGGAACTCTCCTCTCAGGCGAAGTAAACTTCCACACGCGACTCTGCCGGTTCGGAGAAGGGTGGTGGGGAAAATCGTTCCAGTGTCCGATTTTCTGAAAGTGGAACAGACGTGACCCTGCTGGCGATCAAGGACGACTTTTTCGAGCGCACTTTGGCCAGGATTCCCGGAGTGTTCGGGAAGCTGGGTTACGTGGCGGAGTTACGCGAGGAGGGCAGGTATGTGCACTGGGGCCTGGAGCGTATCTACGGAGAGGAAGGTCTGCAGCGCACGATGGCGGAGGTGCATCGCGGGCTGTTCCTGCAGGTCCTCCGAACCCCCCTGCGCCAGCTCCTGGAGGATGTGACGCACTCGGCGGCCGCCCAGCGCTCCGACGTCAGAGACTATCTGGAGACCTTCCTGCGGGATCGGCGCCTGTTTGTCCCCCCGAACGTGGGCGGAGGTTCCGCGGCCCACTTCAACTCAGTCGTCGCGGCGCTTTTGTCGCTTCTCCCGTAGCCGCAACTTCGCGGCTGGCGGCGCGCCACCCATCCAGCCGCATGGCGATGCCCACCACCTGTCCCAAGACCTCGACTTCCTGCGATTGTCTCAGAACGCGCACCGGCACCGGTGACAGCGGATGGGGTTGCAGAACTAGGTAGTCACCTTTCTGCGAGCACCAGCAGGCGGTGTAACCATCCCGCAGTTCGAGAAAGTAGATGGGACGCTCATACTCGGAGCGCCAATTGCCCTCCGCGACGGTGTTGGCCGCCTCATTCACCTGGATGAAGGATCCCGGCAGCAGCACTGGATACATCGTGAAATCTTCGCTGCCGATATAGCCATAGGTGTACTTTGTGGCGCTGAACTGGGACAGGTAGGCCATCGGAACCACGCCCCAGCGTTCGATCATGCGCCCCAAATTCGCCGTCCTCCGCAGGTCGAACCCGGGATCGAGCCGGATCGGCAAATTCAGCCCCATGGCGCCATCCAGGGCCTCTGAGATGTGAGACTTTGGGGGCCCTGAAAAAGCCAGGTCCGTGGCCGTCTCGCTGAGGTCAATACCATACCAGGCCAGAAGTTCGCGGATGTCCCGGCGGTAAATTACCGCCAGGGAATACACACGGTAAATGTTGGGCAAGAGGCCCTTGGTTTCTATGTCCGAGAGCCGGCTGGGGGAGATGGCAAAGTCCTCATTGCCATGTCGGGCGGCTATCCGCTCACTAGCGGCCTCCACATCAC
>Ga0335069_10011892_pt1 | contig 12267 bp, 11 predicted proteins | sample Lox_Sample_11_FD_206714 | JGI IMG/M metagenome (GOLD analysis project Ga0335069, IMG submission 206714) | Soil microbial communities from Loxahatchee National Wildlife Refuge, Florida, United States - Lox_Sample_1.1 | ecosystem: Environmental > Terrestrial > Soil > Wetlands | place: USA...
TGCATACTGAATTATCTGTATTCGTTCCTCGAAGGCAAGAAGCTCGACCGCTTCCCCGGCCCCTTCACCTTCGGCAAGATCGCCTACCAGCTCCTCAACCAGACGCTCGTAAGCCTGGAGCTTCCTTGATCCAGCGGCCGGGTGACTCACCTCGCGTAATACCCTTGCCGGGCCTGCACCACCAGCCCCTTCCCCTTCGCCGTCACCGTGATCTTCCGATAGCCCGCACCCGTCTGGTCTGACGTGTATCCCAGGTTGTACTGATTCCGTAGCTCGTCCTCGATGCGCGAATAAATCTTTTCGAGCGTCATTCCGCCGTTCACCTCGAAGTACGCTCCGCCGGTCTCCTCGGAGATCCTCTGCAGCACTGCCTTGCCATCCCTCCGGCTCGGACCCTGCGACGCCGGCGGAAATCCTCCGCCGCGTCGCCCTCGCCCACCGAATCCCGGACTGAATCCTCCCGCGCCTGAATCGTAGAAGCGTACCGAGTACACCATCGTATCCGCCCGCTGCGCCGACTCGATCGCGCTCGATAGCGACTCTTTGCTCCCGTTATCCTCGCCGTCCGAAAACAAGATGATCGCCTTCCGCCCCTGCTGCTTCTTCAACTCCTCATCGCACGCAAGAAATACTGCGTCGTAAAGAGCCGTTCCCCCGCCGCCTCGTCCGCGCCCGCTCCCCGGGCCGCCGCGGCTGTAAGTCGGCCTGCTCTGGTCCCCAGTCAAATCGTCCAGCGCCTTGTCGAGCTTCGTTCGCGACGATGTCAGGTCCTGCAATAGCTCGATCTCGCGGTCGAAGTGGATCAGGAACGCTTTGTCCTTGTCCTCGCGTACTACTTGATCGAAGAACTTGTAGCTCGCGCGCCGCTCGGCTTCAATGTTCCTCCGCTCGCTGCCGCTCGTGTCCACCAGCAGCCCGAGCGTCAACGGTGAATCGAACTGCTGCGTGAAATATTTGATCGTCTGCGGCCGCCCGTCTTCGTCGATCGTGAAATCGTCCTTGGTCAAATTCGAGACGATCTTCCCGTCCTTCTCTCGCACTGTCGCCAGCACGTTGACCACGTTTACTTCGCTCGAATATTTCGCGTCGGGCGAACTTTCCTGCCACGCATCTAACTTCAAAACCGGGGCGGCCGCGGCCGCCGCAGCCCGAAGCAAATCTCGCCTGGACAATCTGAAATACATTTCGCTCCCTAGGACGCGCGGCTTCGCCCCGATGTTTACATCGGAATCCTTGACAGCAGGCGAAGAAAGAGCGAATATCGTCGATGGGAGCTTGGCAGCTAAGGAGACGACGGCAGTAGTGAACCCGGCCATGAAGTTAGTAGGAATCGCGAAAATGGCCGCCGAGAGCCCTAGCCTCCAGGCCAAGAACCGGGTCGAGTACTTCGAAATGCCCGCCCGGACCTTCCTCGCGCGCTGCTATAGCGAACGCGTTCCCTTCCGCTGGATGATCAACCCGTATCGCGGCTGCGAGTTCGGCTGCAAATACTGCTACGCCCGCTACGCCCACGAATTCATGGAGCTGCGCGATCCACTCGATTTCGAACGCCGCATCTATATAAAACATTTCGATACACAAGCGTTTTTAAAGGAGCTAAGCAAACTTCCCCAAGGAGAGCGCATCGCCATCGGCACCGCCACCGATCCTTACCAACCCGCGGAGCGCCGCTACGGCATCACTCGCTCGATTCTTGAAGCCTTCGCGCGAACCGCCGGCTATCGTCTCGGCATCACGACTAAATCGCAGCTCGTCGCCCGCGACGCGGAGTTGCTCAAGGAAGTTTCCCGCCGCCACTTCGTCACCATCTCGATGACCGTCACCACCATCGACCGCGACCTCGCGCGCCAGATTGAGCCGATGGCCCCCCGTCCCGATCTCCGTCTCTCCGCCGTCCGCACGCTTTCGCGCCACGGCGTCCGCGCGACCGTGTTCTGCGCTCCGATCCTTCCACTTTTGACGGACACTGACGATAGCCTCGACGCTGTAGCTAAAGCCGCTCGCGCCGCCGGCGCGCGAGGATTCGGAGGCAACGTCGTGTTCCTCAAGCCCTGCGCCTGGCAAGTCTTTCTGCCCTTCCTGGAACAAAACTATCCATTATTGGTTCGGAGCTACCGCGAGCGCTTTGACCGCTCGGCCTACCTGCGCGGCGATTATCCGCAACGCATCGCGGAGCGTGTCGCGCGCATTCGCCGCCGCTACGGCTTCGAAGAGCGCTTCTACGAACAGCAGGAGCCTGAGCTCTGGCCCCACGATCCGCAGCTCACGCTCTTTTAGCCTCCATGTAGCGCTCCAGCCACCGCAGCGCCTCTTCTTCGGTCGAGAACTCCCCGTCTGCTTGCGCTTCTAGCGCTGCCGCCGTCACCTCGCCGATATGCTTCCCCGGCTTGTTATCGAAATAAGGCAGTACGTGCCGTCCTTGAATCCACGGTGCTTGCGGCTTCTCCTGGACCTCCTGCGCGACGGCTATTTCGTGAAGTTTAATCGCGCCTTCCGGCAATCCCGCCGGCAGCGGCGGCCGTCCCGAATGATCCGCTTCGATCAAACGCAGAAGCTGCAGAATGTTTGCCGGTGCCAGGCGCATCGCCAGCCGTCGAACCGCCCGCGGCGTGGGTTCGCGGCCCACGCTCGAATGCGCCAGATGATTTTCCACAAGGTGAACCACCTGGCTCACGATCGAAGCCTTGATTCCGATGCGCTCCAGAAACTTCCGCGCCATCGGACCTCCCGCCGCTTCATGCCCCCACGAAGTCCAGCGCATTCTTCCGTCCCGTTCGCGCAATTGCGTGGTTGGCGGCTTGGCGAAGTCATGGCATAGCGCGGAAAACAACAGCACCGCGCGCTCATCGCCTTCGAGCTTCTCCCGATTCGCCACTCGAGCGGCCGCGTCCAGCACCAGCATTGTGTGCGTGCCGACGTCTCCCTCCGGATGCCAATGCGGATCCTGCGGAACGCCAGCCAGCGCGGCAATCTCCGGGAAGTGTACGATCCATCCGGTCGCATCCAAGTACGCAGCGATGCGCCCCGGATAGTCGCTCTTAACCGCCCACTTCATGAACTCCTCAGCGACCCTCTCTCTCGCAAGCGTCACATAAGAGTCAGCGATCTCCCGCGACATCTCTGCCGTCTTCGGATCCACCGTCAAATCGAAGCGGCAGGCGAACTGCATCCCGCGGAGCACCCTCAGAGGATCTTCGCTGAAGGCGCTGCTGGTCGCCCGCAGCACTCGATTCTTCAGATCTTCTTGCCCGCCGAAAAAATCCAGCATTTCGTCGCGGACCGGGTCGTACGCCATCGCGTTGATGGTGAAGTCACGCCGGCTGGCGGCCTCTTTGGGCGTGATCGACTCATCGAACGTGGCCGCAAAATCCCGATGATGCGGACCCGTCTTGCTCTCCCGCCTCGGAATCGAAAAGTCGTAGCCGCGCAACTTCACTACGCCGAAGCTCTTGCCGACTAAGTCGACGCGTCCATACGCCGCCAGAAAGCCGGCCAGCCGGTCATAGGAAATGCCGTAAACTTCAACGTCGAAATCTTTCGGATCCAGCCCGAGCAGGGCATCGCGAACTGCGCCCCCCGCGATCACCGCGCGGAATCCAGCGGCGTTCAGATCGCGCAGGATGGGTTCGAGCTGTGGGGGGACAACCAGTTTCACGCCGTTCTTCATGATATCCGGTGGGTCCCGATGGGTCAGCTCACGCCATCCCGGCAGCCGTTCAGCGCCGCTAGACCCAGTTTCCCTGGATGTAAGACCACTTCGGTCCGAGATGGTGTATGCTAGGAAAGGAGTTAAGGAGGGGCAGCTTTTGGATCGCCAGATGCAACTCGGTGGCGCAGCCATGACGCCCCAAAAACTTGAGTTTGCAGTATTCCGGTTCTTCATCAGGTTCAACATGCAATCCGATGTCAAGAAGGCGCACGACCGCAAACGCGCTCACCCAGCCCGAAACCTAACGGAGCTGCAACGCGGAGAAGAGGGCATCCTCGAGCGTCTCGATCTTCCCGAAGACGACGCCCGCCGTCTGATGGAGCTCGGTTTTCTGCCCGGCCACGCGGTCACGCCCGCGCATTCGGCGCCCGGCGGAGACCCGCGAGTGTTTCGCGTCGATGGGTCCGAAGTCGCCCTCCGGCGAGATACCGCGCGCAAATTGATTCTGCGCACCACAGCGGAAGCCAAGTAACAAACCCATGAGCGATTGCCACGACTGCTCCGGCGGAACGACGCTACTTGCAGCGCCGCCGTTCGTCAAGCAGCGCATCGTGGCGATCATCGGTCCGCCCAACTCCGGCAAGTCGACGCTGTTTAACCGCTTGACCGGCCTTCGCCAAAAGGTCGCGAACTTCCCCGGCGTCACCGTCGAGCATCGCATGGGGCGAGTCAAGCTCGACCCTGGCCGTGAGATTTTCGTGGTCGATCTTCCCGGCGTCTACAGCCTCACGCCTCGCACCGAAGATGAGCGCGTCACTCACGACGTGCTACTCGGCGAGATGAAGGATATCCCGCGCCCCGAAGCGATTCTCTTAATTCTCGATTCCACCAATCTCGCTCGGCATCTCGTCCTCGCCGCGCCGGTGCTGAGCCTCGGCCTGCCCACGCTAGTCGTGCTGAACATGGCCGACGATCTCGCCAAGCGCGGAGGCGGAGCGGATGCCGCGGAACTATCGGTCCAGCTCGGCACGCCCGTCGCGCTAATCAGCGCATCGAAGGGTCAAGGCATCGACAAGGTTTTTCAGTTCCTTGATGGCGCGACCGCCGTGACGCACAAGCCGCCGCGCGTCGAGCTGCCGGTGATCCAGAACGTTCCGCAATGCCGCGCGTGGGCCGCTAGGGTCGGCAGCAATTCGCGATATCAAGCGCCCGCGCCGCCAATGTGGACGCGCCGTCTGGACGCGATTTTCCTGCACCGCTTCTATGGGCCGCTGATATTTCTAGGGGTGGTGCTGGGCGTTTTCTACATCATCTTTACGGCTGGCAAACCTCTCCAAGACGCCGTGCAGCCGGCCATCGTGAACTCCGGCAACTGGCTCGGCTCGTTTATTTCGAATCGCTGCGGTCGCTGGTGGTGGATGGAATCTGGAACGGCGTCGGCAACGTGATCGGCTTCTTGCCGCAGATTCTTCTTCTCTCGCTGTTCATAGGGATTCTGGAAGATTCCGGCTATCTCGCGCGAGCCGCACTGATCTCGGATCGAGCCATGGCTGGAATCGGGCTGCAAGGCAAGAGCTTCATCCCGCTGCTTTCCGCCTACGCTTGCGCGGTTCCGGCGATCATGGCGACGCGCACCATCGAGAACAAGCGCGACCGCATCGCCACGATCCTGGTCGCGCCGTTCATGACCTGCTCGGCGCGCCTGCCCATCTACATCCTGGTCACCCAGTCGTTCATCGTAGGAAAAAACAGGCAGGTCGCGGCGATGCTGGGACTCTATGTCCTCGGTTTCCTGGCCGCGCTTGGCACCGCGCGGCTGCTCAAATCCACGATTCTCAAGAGCGGGCGAACGTCCTTCATGCTGGAGATGCCGCCCTATCGTATGCCCACGCTAACGTCGCTGAGCCTGCGGCTGCTGGATCGTTCGAAAGTTTTCTTGGTGCGAGCCGGGACCATCATTTTGGGCGTCGCGATCATCATCTGGTCGCTAGCGTACTTGCCGCCATCTCACGGCGATATCGGCGGGAGCTTCGCCGGCAGAATCGGCCATAGCATCGAGCCGGCGATTCGCCCGCTAGGGTTCAATTGGAAGATCGGCATCGGCCTGATCACCTCGCTGGCGGCGCGCGAGACGATCGTCAGCACACTCGGGACAATCTACGGCGTCGAGGGCGATGAACACTCATCGACACTGCAGCAAGCCATCCGCCACGATCTCACTCCCGGCGGCGCCTTCGCACTACTGGTGTTTTTCGCCTTCGCGATGCAGTGCATGTCGACCCTCGCCGTTGTGCGGCGCGAAACCAGCGGATGGAAATGGCCCGCGGTGCAATTCGCGTACATGACCGGGCTCGCCTACGTGTGCGCCTTCCTAGCGAATCGTCTGCTGTCTTAGCGCATCCAATCGTTAGTCTGCTTGTTACCATAGGAAAACTGTGCGAAACGTCATCATTTTGGGCTCTGGCTGCGCCGGTAACACCGCTGCGGTGTACACCGCGCGAGCCGGATTGCAGCCCTTGGTCACCATCGGGCACGAACCCGGCGGCCAGCTTTCGATCACCACCGATGTCGAGAATTTTCCGGGCTTTCCCGAAGGCGTCATGGGCCCGGACCTGGTCGAAAATATCAAGAAGCAGGCCGAGCGGTTCGGAGCCGAATATGTTTGGGGCTCAGTGGACCAAGCCGATCTTTCCAAGCGCCCATTCCGCATCTCGATCGACGGCAATTGGGAGGAGACCCGAACGCTGATCATCGCCACCGGAGCATCGGCGCGCTGGCTCGGATTGCCGAATGAGCAGAAGCTGGTCGGGCGCGGCGTCAGCTCCTGCGCGACGTGCGACGGGCCGTTCTACAAGGAACGTAAGATCATGGTCATCGGCGGCGGCGACTCGGCGATGGAAGAAGCGAATTTCCTGACACGCTTCGGCTCCGAAGTAACCCTGGTGCATCGCCGTGAACAGTTCCGCGCATCGAAAATCATGCTGGACCGGGCGCGCTCGAATCCCAAGATCAAGTTTCTGCTCAACACCGTCGTCGAGGATATTCATGACGTATCTCAGAATCTGGTGACGGGCGTGCGTCTGCGGGATCTTTCGACCAATCGCGTGTGGGAACAAGACGTCGACGGATTCTTCGTAGCCATCGGCCACATCCCCAACACGAAAGCATTCGTGGGGCAGATCGATCTAGACGAGGACGGCTACATTCTTTCCAAAGGCGGCGCGCGCACAAATATCCCCGGCGTGTTCCACGCGGGCGATGTGCAGGATCGAATCTACAGGCAAGCGATCACCGCCGCCGGCGCGGGCTGCATGGCGGCGATCGAAGCCGAACGCTTTCTTGAGGCGGAAGGGCACTGAGCCGGCGCTAAACGTACTTCATCAGCGTCATGAAGCCGTAGTCCATGTGCATCTGCTGATGGCAGTGGAATAGCGTCAGGCCGGGATTGTTCGCAACCACATCGACTTCCGTCTGGCTCATCATCGGTACAACCACCACATCTTTGCGAATGCCGGACGTTGCTACTCCCGCGATGCGGCGGATCTCGAACGTGTGGCGATGCAAGTGGACCGGGTGTGCCTCGTCACTCCGATTATCGAAGACGAGCCGGTAGCGCTGACCTGCTTTAACCAAAATCGGATCGGTCTTGGGAAACATTTTTCCGTTGATGGTCCAATTGTCGACCCAGCGCGAACCGGCGAATTTCTTCTGGATCACCAGCGGCACGCGCTCAGCTTCCGGATCGGGCCCGGAAGGCGCGGAACCGAAAACGGTGTAATCCCACTTGCCTTGCGGAGGAATCCAGCGCGGAGGACCGCTCTGCTCCGCGTACTCGACCACGATGCCCATCCCGGCCTGCCGGTCACGATCGTTATCCGCGCCGAGAATCCAGACGCCCGGATTGTTCATTTGAACGATGGCGTCGATCCGCTCCGCCGGTCCGAGTTCCAACGCTTCGACCGTCTTCGGCGCGGCGATCGGGTTTCCGTCCAGAGCGATGACTTCGAACGGATGTCCCGAGAATCCGATGCGCCGGTGCATGGTCGCGCTGGCGTTGAGGATGCGAAACAAAACACGCTGACCCTGTTTCACTCGGATCGGCTCGCCCGCGCCGAGCATGTGAGCATTAATCGAAAAATATTTGTAGACGACTTCGATGCCCTCGTCGCCGCCGCTCATGAACGGGTCCCACTCGCGAAAGGCGAGAAAGATCTCCTGATCGTACGCTCCCGGGTCGCTGGCGGGTTCAACGTACATGAATCCGAACTGCCCGCTATAGGTTCCGCGATTCAAATTGCGCATTGCGGAGACGTGGCTGTGATACCAGCGCGTACCGCTGGGCGTGGGAGTGAACGTGTAGCGCCGGCAGCCCTTGGGCGGGACCATCGGCGTGCCTTCTTCCATGGAGCCGTCGACGTTCGACGGAATGTGCAGACCGTGCCAGTGGACCAACTCCTCAGACGAGCCTTGATTGACGACGTCGATGGTCACCGGCCTGCCTTCTTTCAGGCGCAGAAGCGGTCCGGGCGAGATGCCGTTGAAGCCGGTGGTTTTGACGATTTTCTTGGGAGCGAGCTCGATGGTCACCGGACCAATGTTCAGCGTGTAGTCGGCTTTTGTCGCAGGCGTGGGGCAGGCGTTTTGGCCGCGGCCGAGCTGAGATGCGAATGCCGCAGCACTCATTCCGCCCAGAAACTCGCGGCGAGTCATCCCAATTGATGCATCCCAATATATTCTAATCGCGCAGACACACTTATGCGGTAGCGCTCGAACGAATAAGCGTTGGCGCGGGCCAGGGCTCTCGGACTTATCGCCGTGCGTGCTGGCCCGCCAATGATTCGAACCTCTTTCTCGCGGGGGTCCCCTTCGGCTGGCTGGCCGGCTGATATTCCCGCTTCGAAAGTTCATCTCTTCCCACGCCGGAGCATGTTCGGAGACTCGGCCTCTGATGTCCAGCCGGCGTACTCATCCGCCGCCGGATTGCTAAGGATCGATCCTCAAGTTCTTCCGCTCGGAAAAGTTGGCGCTATCCGGCGGAAGTTCAGCATCACCGCAAATCAACGCTTCGTGGCCACGAAGTTAACTACGGTTGAAGAATAGCGGAAGGACCGAGGCGCCATAGGCGAGTTCAGAGCGCAAGTGCCTGTTGAGACGAGAGAAACTCTTTTGCGCTTAGGCGGGAAAGCACTATACTCGAGGTAGCACATTTAGCGTCTGTAGCGTCTACAGCACTTAGGGTTTAGTGAAACTTTGGAGGAGAATCCATGCGCGCAACGGAACAAATTGAAAAGAAAGCACCGTTGCCGACGCTTTACGGAGCGCTTAGGAAGGGCAGGGCTAAGCTTATTGGCCCAGGCGGCGAAAGCCGGTCTCTCCCGGATTCGCTTCGCGCGTTCCTCGTCGAGTTGATAGAAGCCCTCCAGCAGGGCAAAAGCGTTCAGATCTCACAGGGGCAGGCGCGGCTCACGACTGCGGAAGCGGCAAACATGCTCGGAGTGTCTCGGCAGTTTCTGGTGAACCTGCTGGAACGCGGGGAGATCGCGCACCACAAGGTCGGAACACATAGAAGAATTTACGTTCAAGATTTGATGAAGTACAAGTGCAAGCGAGACAATCAACGCAAGAAGACGCTTCGGGATTTGGTTGCGGCTGAGGTTGCGGAGGATCTCTACGAGAAAGTACCGCCTTCAAATGAACAAAGAAATGAATGAGATCGCGCTATCTTGCTTCGGTGCTCGATGCCTGCGTGTTGACGCCGATGCCGATAGCGGATCTTCTCCTTCGGCTTGCGGAAAGCGATCCTCCGTTTTTCAGGCCGCTATGGTCGAAGCACATCCTCGACGAGGTTAAGAACACACTCATCAAGTTCGGATACACAGAAGCCCAAGCGATGCGGCGAATTCAGGCGATGCGCGCCGCGTTTCCAGAGGCTCTTGTCGCCGGATATGAGCGCTTAATCCCTGCGATGGCTAACCACCCGAAGGATCGCCATGTTTTGGCGGCAGCGGTTCGGGCGGGAGCCGATTGCATTGTGACCTACAACGTCGCTGATTTCCCAAGCGCATCACTTGATCCGTTTGGAATTGAGTGCATTCCAACAGAAGAGTTTCTCCGGGATCAGCACAGCCTGGAAGCAGATGGCTTTATTGCAATCCTGGAAGAAGCTCGAGACTCCAGCCGAACGCTCGCCGACCTAATCGCCTCGCTCTCCAAGCACGTACCGAAGCTCGCCGGAGCGATCAAGACTTGATCACCCTGCCGGGTGAATTCGTTCCGCGACAACGGCACGATCTGTTTCGGGATCCGGCGGAGAATCCGCCGCAGCCGGCCGCAGCACCCAGCGCATCGCGAGCATGATGCAGGCCGACGTCAGCGCCGGCAAGGCGGCGGCGTAGAACAGTTGCTCATTGGTCCAATGCCGGCCGAGGAGGTCGCCAGCGAGTTCGGGTCCGACGATCGATCCGATGCGGCCGATGCCGAGGCCTGCGCCAAGACCCGTCGAGCGCAAGTCCGTGGGATAGTACGTGCCCGTGAGCGCGTTGATGCCCGCTTGGCCCCCCGTGACTCCGAACCCAGCGACGAAGACGATCACGAACAGGAGAGCCGCGGGCAGCCATGCCTGCCCGATCAGCGCGATCGCCAAACAGGCAACGCCGAAGCACGCTGCTAGCACGGGAGCGAAGCCCGACCTGCGCACGAACCATCCCAACGCGAAAGCTCCGATCACTCCGCCGACCTGGTTCATCGTGCCCACCAGCACGGCCGCGGAAGTAGAGAATCCGGCGGATTTAGCGATCGATGGAAGCCATCCTTGCAGGAAATACAGATTCAGCAGATTCATGAAGTACAGTAGCCAAATCAGGACGGTTCCGGCGGCGCGGCCTTCTTCGAACAATTTCAAGAAGCTGAACCCAGGCCGCCGCTGTTCCTGAAGAAAATATTCGGAGTCTGCGGGGACCGCGCCTGGATCGATGCGGCGCAGCCAAGTCGCGATCTTCGTGCTGCTCTTTCGCCTGAGCACCAGAAATTGGAGCGACTCCGGAAGCATCACCAGCATGGCGATACCTCCGGCCAGCGGCAGCACGCCGCCGAAATAAAAGATGGATCGCCAGCCGAAGTGCGGGATCATCCAGCTCGCGAGAAATCCTCCCAAAGCCGCGCCTATGGTGAATCCGTTGGAGACGATCATCATCGTGACCACGCGCAGGCGTTTGGGCGCGTACTCGCCAACAAGAGCCATCGAATTCGGCATGATCGCGCCCAATCCTATTCCGGCGATGAAGCGGATGAGAATGAGCTGGTCAAACGAAGCGGCGCGCGCCGTGGCAATTGTGGTGAACGAAAAAAAGAAGCATGAGCCGATCAGAACAGGACGGCGGCCGATGCGATCGGCCAGCATGCTCAGCAGCAGCGATCCCACCAGCACGCCCTTTAGCGCAGCGCTCAACAGGCGGCCGAAGGCAGGATCGGATATGTGCCACTCCGGACGAATCGCGGGTCCGGCGTAACCCATTGCCTGAACGTCGAATCCATCCAGCATGAGGCAGATGCCGCAGAGGATGAATACGCCTAGCTGAAACGCGCTGAGCTTTCTCCCGTCAATGAATTCAGCGACGTCAATGCGGGTGGGAGTCTGCATGGCCGGGGCCGAGCGAGCGCACGAATCAGTATACATTCTATGGTAGGAGTAAGGGATTTCCACGTTGAGAGACTGTCGATGCGCGGTTCTTATCCTTCTGTTTTGCGGGCGGTTTTGTGGCACCGCGTTCCTTTGGGGCCAGGGCGTTTCCACTTCCCAGATCAAAGGCACGGTGGTGGATCAATCGGGTTTGCCCGTGCCGGGCGCGGCGGTCAAACTGACACAGACCGACACCGGCGCCATGCGAACGACCACGACCAATGATTCCGGTGCATACCTGATTCCGGACTTGACCGCCGGGCCGTACCAGTTGGACGTGACCAAGCAGGGATTCGCCGATTATCAGCAAAGCGGGATCACTCTTCAAGTTGGCGTCAATCCCACCATTGAAGTGTTTCTCGAGGTAGGCGAGTCGGGAGAGAGCGTGGATGTAACCGCGAATTCGTCGATGGTGGAGACGCAAACCGCGGATTTAATCCAGCTCGCGGGAGCGGCAGCGCCTGGGAGCGATCCCAATCAGCTCTCAAGCCGTAATTATCCCGACATCGAATCGTATTCCGTCGCCGGCGGTTTGGCGACCGGGACATCGTACATGCTGGATGGATCGATGTACAACGATGTGTACACGAACGCGAGCCTCCCGCTTCCTTTCCCGGATGCGCTGCTGGAGTTCTCGGTTCAGACGGGCGCGTTGACGGCCCAGTATGGAATGCATTCGGCCGCGGCGGTGAATGCGCTGACAAAATCCGGGGGCAATCAATGGCACGGCGTCGCGTTCGAATTCGTCCGCAACTACTTGTTCGACGCGCGGCAGCCTTTCTCCACCACGCCGGATTCGCTAAGGAGGAACCAGTTTGGCGGCGGAATCGGCGGACCGGTGAAGAAGAACAAACTGTTCTTCTTCGGAGCCTACCAGCAGACGGATACGCGCAACACCCCAAGCGCGACCATCGCCTATGTTCCGACGGCCGCCGAAGAG
>Ga0335069_10011894_pt1 | contig 12265 bp, 12 predicted proteins | sample Lox_Sample_11_FD_206714 | JGI IMG/M metagenome (GOLD analysis project Ga0335069, IMG submission 206714) | Soil microbial communities from Loxahatchee National Wildlife Refuge, Florida, United States - Lox_Sample_1.1 | ecosystem: Environmental > Terrestrial > Soil > Wetlands | place: USA...
TCCGGCGGCATGCAGCAGCGGGTCTCGATCGCCCGCGCCCTGAGTTTCGATCCCCAGATCCTGCTGATGGATGAACCGTTCGGCGCCTTGGACGAGATCACCCGCGACCGGATGAACGAAGAGCTGCTCAGCATCTGGCACAAGACCGGCAAGACCGTGATCTTCGTGACCCATTCGATCGACGAGGCGGTGCTGCTCTCGACCCGCATCGTGGTGATGAGCGCGCGTCCGGGCCGCATCGTCGAGGTGATCGACAGCACGCTGCCGCCCGAGCGCAGCCTGGAGACGCGGGAATCGCCGGCAGCCGTGGCGCTCGCCCATCGCGTCCGCGAAGGCCTGAAGGCGGGCCATTCCTATGACGACTGACGTGATGGGCGCCGTGTTCTCGCCCCGCGGCAGGACCCTGCCGGTCGTCACCGTCGTCGCTGCCATTCTCGTGCTCTGGTATCTGCTCGCCATCGCGCTCAACTGGAGCCAGGTGGAGGCGAAGCTCTCTGCCGGCGGGACGCCGCCCGCCGTCTCCGACGTCGTCGCCGGTACCTGGGCGATGGACCGGCCGGTTCTGCCGGCGCCGCATCAGGTGATCGCCGAGTTCTGGAAGACCACAGTCGAGGTCAGCCCGTCCAGCAAGCGCTCGCTGGTCTACCACGCCTGGATCACCGCCTCGGCCACCATGCTGGGCTTCGCCTTCGGCGTCATCCTCGGCATGCTGCTCGCGGCCGGCATCGTGCATGTGCGGACTCTCGATCGCAGCCTGATGCCCTGGATTATCGCCTCGCAGACCGTGCCGATCCTGGCGATCGCGCCGATGATCATCGTCATCCTGGGTTCCATCGGCATGGTGGGGCTGGTGCCGAAGGCGATCATCTCCATGTATCTTTGCTTCTTCCCGGTCACCATCGGCATGGTGAAGGGCCTGCGCTCGCCGGACCCGCTGCAGATCGACCTGATGCGCACCTACAGTGCCACGGCCTGGCAGGTGTTCTGGAAGCTGCGGATGCCGGCCTCGGTGCCGTTCCTCTTCGCCAGCATGAAAGTCGCGATCGCCATCAGCCTGGTCGGCACCATCGTCGGGGAGCTGCCGACGGGGGCTTCCGGCGGCATCGGCGCACGGCTCCTCACAGGCTCCTATTATGGCCAGACCATCCAGATCTGGTCGGCGCTGCTGATGGCGGCGATCCTCGGCAGCGTCCTGGTCTACGCCATGGGCGGCATCGAACGGTTGACATTGCGGCGGATGGGGTCGCGGGCATGAAGGGCCGTTTCGCCGCATTCCTGCCGCTCGGCTTCATCGCGTCGATGTGCATCATCTTCAGCTTCTGGCTGCCGCTCGGCGTCTATGACGATGATGTCGTATTCTGGAAGCAGTTCCCCGCCGCCTTCATCACCATGCTGGTCGGTCTGCTTGGCCTTGCCGTGGCGCCGTATCCGATCGTGCGGCTGGTCGCGCTCCTCATCGCCGCCGCGGCCCTGATTCCGTTGCCCACCACCGAGCTGCAGATGGGGCTTTCAGCCAGCGGCTTCTGGCTGGCGTTGATCGGTGTCGCGCTCTTCGCCTGGACCGTGATGGCCGATTTCGCGGCCATGCGCCGCAACCGCTGGCGCGATATCCTCATCCCGCTACTGTTCGGCCTGCTGCTGGTCTATCTCTGGCAGGCGATCGTGGTCGGGTTCGCGGTGCCGGCAGTGCTGTTGCCGACGCCGACCGCGATCGCCGCCGCCATCGGCAATGGCGCCGCCACCCTCGCCGACGATTTCCGCCAGACCTTCCTGAAGGCGGTGCTGGCGGGCTTCTTCCTGGGCAACCTCATAGGCTTCGCGACCGCGCTGCTGGCTGACCGTATCCCGTTCGTGCAGCGCGGCCTGCTGCCGCTCGGGAACTTCGCCAGCGCCGTGCCGATCATCGGCATTGCGCCGATCATGGTCATGTGGTTCGGCTTCGGATGGGAGTCGAAGACCGCGGTCATCGTCTTCATGATCTTCTTCCCGATGCTGGTGAACGCGCTCGCCGGCTTGAACGCCGCCGACCGGATCTCGCTCGATCTCATGCGCTCCTATGGCGCGAGCTATGGCCAGACGCTGCTGAAGCTCCGCCTGCCCATGGCGCTGCCGTTCCTGTTCAATGCCCTGAAGATCAACTCGACCCTGGCGCTGATCGGCGCCATCGTCGCCGAGTTCTTCGGCTCGCCCACGGCGGGCATGGGCTTCCGCATCTCGGTCGAGGCGGCGCGGATGAGCCTCGACATGGTCTGGGCCACGATTGCCGTCGCCGCGGTTGCCGGATCGGCGTTCTACGGCATTCTCGCGCTCCTGGAGCGCGCGTTCACCTTCTGGCATCCTTCCTATCGCGCACAAAACTGAGAAACGGAGAGGCACATGAAAATCACGAACCTCATCGGCGCCATGACTGCAGCAAGCGCGCTGCTCATCGGAGCGTCCGCTGCCAATGCTGCCGACCAGCTGACTCTGCAGCTGAAATGGGTGACCCAGGCGCAGTTCGCCGGCTATTACGTCGCCAAGGCCAAGGGCTTCTACGATGCCGAGGGCCTCGACGTGACCATCAAGGCCGGTGGCCCCGACGTCAATCCGAGCCAGGTGATCGCCGGCGGCGGCGCCGACGTGGTGGTGGACTGGATGCCGTCCGCGCTCGCCACCCGCGAGAAGGGCGTGCCGCTGGTGAACATCGCCCAGGTGTTCCAGAAATCCGGCCTGATGCTGACCTGCCGCAAGGACAGCGGCATCAAGACCCCGGCCGACTTCAAGGACAAGACGCTCGGCGTCTGGTTCGGCGGCAACGAATATCCGTTCCTGAACTGGATGAACAAGCTCGGCCTGAAGACCGACGGCAGCCCGGGCGGCGTCAAGGTGCTGAAGCAGGGCTTCAACGTCGATCCGATCCTGCAGAAGCAGGCCGACTGCATCTCGACCATGACCTATAACGAGTACTGGCAGATCATCGAGGCCGGCATGAAGCCCGACGACCTCATCACCTTCAAGTACGAGGATGAGGGCGTCGCCACCCTGGAGGACGGCCTCTACACCCTGGAATCGACCCTGAAGGATCCCGCCAAGGTCACGAAGCTCGCGAAGTTCCTGAAGGCCTCGATGAAGGGCTGGGAATATGCGGCTGCGCATCAGGACGAGGCGGTGAAGATCGTCCTCGACAATGACGAGACCGGGGCCCAGACCGAGGGCCACCAGAAGACCATGATGCAGGAGATCGCCAAGCTCATCGGCAACAACCCGAAGGGCACCGGCTATCTCGACGAGGCCGCCTTCAACAACACGGTGAAGACGCTGATGTCCGGCGGCTCCGATCCCGTCATCACCAAGGTGCCGGACGGCGCCTGGACCCATGACGTGATCGACCAGGCTTCCAAGATGTGACGTCACTCACCGCTGTGGCCCCATCGCTGTGACAGGGGGCCGCAGCTTGAGGTTGCTCCACGCGCCCCGGCCGGACTCTCCGGCCGGGGCGTTGCTTTCCCGGCGAATTGCACGGCATTCGACGCAAATACCGCCGAGATGGCGTGGCTCGGGTGGCGATCCGCCGCAGCGCAGCGCCCTCGTCTTAAGCAGTCAGCAACCTATGTTGGGAGAGAATAGGGTCAAGAACCGGTGTGGCGCGCTCTCTGGCGATGCCCTCGGGCATCGAAAGCGGAAGGAGTGCGCAACATGGTCGAGACCGTCTTCCTCGCCGTCGTGTTCGCAATCATGTGGCTCTCGGGATCGCTGTTCGCCGAGGACATCCAGACCTGGCACGCCGCCGAGCGGCGCCGCCACTATTGCCCGGTGCGGGTGCGCTGAGCCGATCGGCGCCCGCCGCCGGCTGAATCCCATCTTCCGCGCCGACCCCGGCGCGCGAGCAGACGCCCGACCTTCCCGCGCCTCTACTTTCCCTTCGGTCCCTTGATCAGGGCCTTGCTGCCGCCCGCCTTGGCCATCGCCTTCATGGCCTCGCTCGGCGCCAGCAGCTTGGTCGTGCGGGTGTTGACGATGTGTCCCGCGGCGGAGACGGCGAAGCTCATGGTCGCCGCTGCCTCGTCGTCGGGCAGTTCGACGATCGCCACGAAATCGTGCTCGCCGAAGCTCATGAAGTATTCGCGGAGCTTGCCGCCGAGGGATTTCGCCAGCTTGCTTGCCGCTTCGGAGCGGTCTTCCGGGCGCGCGACCAGCTTCTGGATCGCCTCGCCGGTATAATTCCCCTGGAACATGTAGTGGGGCATGGTTCCTCCCTTCCTTTCGGTCCCGTCCAAGAGGTTCTTGGACGCCGTCATCCCCGGTCCCCCGGGACAACCGGCGCAGTCTCCCTCATCTCCTGTGACACTGCTACCGCGACGGCTTCGGAAGCCGGACTTTGTCGAATGGAATAAATTTTCCGTTTGCAACCCAGTTTTGAAATCAGTATTCTGTGACCCGGAGCTTTGAGGCTCTTTCCATGCTCCAAGGCTCCTGACTTTCGCGACCAAGACGCCGGCGGCACTTCGCCTAAGAGCGTCGCACGACAAGGCAATCTGGGAGGACAGCATCTCGCACGCAGGCGAAGCCGAGTTGCGCCGGGTGGTGCGCCGGATGGTTCCAAGGGATCTCTCTTCGGGGCCGGCCAACATCATGCGCCGCGCAGTCTGCCGTCCAACAAGCACCAACCCTGGAACTGGGATCTCCGGATAACCGGGTGCCGCCGGACACCCCCGCATGATGCGGAAAACTGTGGAGGAGACAGAGAGATGAAGAAAGCATTCTTGGCAGGGGCCGTGACGTTGCTGCTCATGGGCTCGGCCCAGGCGGAGAACATCGGCGTCTCGATGGCGAAGTTCGACGACAATTTCCTGACCGTGCTCAGGAACAGCATGATCGACTATGCGAAGTCCAAGTCCGGCGTCACCCTCCAGGTGGAGGATGCGCAGAACGACGTCTCGAAGCAGCTGAGCGAGATCCAGAACTTCATCGCCCAGAAGGTCGACGCCATCATCGTCAATCCGGTCGACACCGACGCGACGCCGAAGATGACCAAGCTCGCGGTGGCGGCGGGGATTCCGCTGGTCTATGTGAACCGCCAACCGGCCGACAATCCGCTGCCGGACAAGGTCTCCTTCGTCGGCTCCAATGAATCGGATTCCGGCACGCTGGAGATGACCCAGGTCTGCAAGCTGATGGGCGGCAAGGGCAACATCCTGGTCATGATGGGCGAGCTCTCCAACCAGGCGGCCCGCCAACGCACCCAGGACGTGCTCGACGTGATCGCGAAGCCGGATTGCTCCGGCATCAAGATCCTCGACAAGCAGACCGGAAACTGGGACCGCACCCAGGGCGCCGACCTGGTGACCAACTGGATCAGCGCCGGCCAGAAGTTCGACGCGGTCGTCTCCAACAACGACGAGATGGCGATCGGCGCCATCCAGTCGCTGAAGGCCGCCGGCTACACTCCGGACAAGGTGATCGTCAGCGGCGTCGATGCAACGCAGGACGGCCTCGCCGCCATGAAGGAAGGCTGGCTCAAGGTGACGGTGTTCCAGAACGCCAAGGGTCAGGGCGAGGGCGCAGTCGACACCGCCTTGAAGCTTGCCAAGGGCGACAAGGTCGATTCCATGGTCTGGATCCCGTTCGAGCTGGTGACCCCGGACAATATGGACAAGTACATGTCCAAGAACTGAGCTAGGATCGCAGTGCGGGGCGCGGCCGCGGCCGTGCCCCGCGTCCATCCGGGCTTCCAGAGGATGGCGAAATGCTGAGCCCATCGACGATGCGCGCCGTTCGCGAGAGCGGCGCCGTCCCGAAATCGGAATACCTGCTGCAGGTCGAAGGCGTCCGGAAGGAGTTTCCGGGCGTGCTGGCGCTCGACGACGTGGCGTTCCGCCTGAAGCGCGGCACCGTGCACGCCCTGATGGGCGAGAACGGCGCCGGCAAGTCCACGCTGATGAAGATCATCGCGGGCATCTATCACCCGGACACCGGCACCTTCCAGTTGCGCGGCAACGACATCCGGCTGGAATCGCCGCTGGACGCGTTGGAAAACGGCATCGCCATGATCCATCAGGAGCTGAACCTGATGCCCTACATGACGGTGGCGGAGAACATCTGGATCCGCCGCGAGCCGAAGACCGCGATCGGCTTCGTCGATCACGGCGCGATGCACCGCATGACCGCGGCGCTGTTCGAGAAGCTCAACATCCACGTCGATCCCGAGGCCGAGGTGCGCGACCTTTCGGTCGCGACCCGGCAGATGGTCGAGATTGCGAAAGCGGTCTCCTATGAATCCGACGTCCTCATCATGGACGAGCCGACCTCGGCGCTGACCGAGAAGGAGGTCGCGCATCTCTTCCAGATCATCCGCGACCTGAAGCGCCAGGGAAAGGGCATCATCTACATCACCCACAAGATGAACGAGCTCTTCGAGATCGCCGACGAAGTCTCGGTGTTCCGCGACGGCCGCTACATCGGCACCAAGCTCGCCTCCGAGGTGACGCGCGACGAGATCATCCGCATGATGGTCGGGCGCGAGATCACTCAGATGTTCCCGAAGGAGACCGTGCCGATCGGCGACGTCGTGCTGTCGGTCAAGAATCTCGGGCTCAACGGCATCTTCCACGACGTCTCCTTCGATCTTCGCGCCGGCGAGATCATGGGCTTGGCCGGCCTGGTCGGCTCCGGCCGCAGCAACGTCGCCGAGACCATCTTCGGCGTGACGCCGGCGACTTCCGGCGAGATCTTCATCGGCGGGAAGAAGACCGGGGTCGATTCCCCAAACACCGCCATGAAGTGCGGCATGGCCTTCCTGACCGAGGACCGCAAGGAGACCGGCTGCTTCCTGGTCCTCGACGTTCTGGAGAACATGCAGGTCGCGGTGCTCAACCAGCGCTACGTCTCCGGCGGCTTCGTGCGCGAGAATGAGGTCACCACCGCCTGCGAGGGCATGCGGGACGCGCTCCGGGTGAAGACGCCGACCATGTACGAGCGGGTGGAGAATCTTTCCGGCGGCAATCAGCAGAAGGTGCTGATCGGCCGCTGGCTGCTGACCCAGCCGAAGGTGCTGATCCTCGACGAGCCGACCCGCGGCATCGATGTCGGCGCCAAGGCGGAGATCCACAAGCTGATCACCAAGCTGGCCGGGCAGGGCGTCGCCGTGCTGATGATCTCCTCCGAGATGCCGGAGGTGCTCGGCATGAGCGACCGCATCATGGTGATGCACGAGGGCCACCTTACCGGTATCCTGGACCGCGCCGAAGCGGACCAGGTGAAGATCATGGAACTGGCGGCGAAATAGCCGCCCAATCGGCCGAAAGATGGCCAGACTGGGAGTGGATAGATGGCGACGGATCAGGCGTCCGACGCGTCGGTGAGGGCACAGCCCCCGCGACGGCGGCGCAGGCTGCCCCCGGAGGCGAGCATCTTCCTGGTGCTGGTCGGCATCGCGCTGCTGTTCGAGCTCCTCGGGTGGTTCTTCGTCGGGCAGAGCTTCCTGCTCAACAAAGAACGTCTGATGGTGATGATCCTCCAGGAATCGGTCATCGGCATCATCGCCGTCGGCGTCACCCAGGTGATCATCACCGGCGGCATCGACCTCTCCTCGGGGTCGGTGGTCGGCATGACCGCCATGATCGCGGCCAGTTTCGCCCAGACTTCGGATTACGCCCGCGCCGTCTTTCCGGCACTGACCGATCTCCCGGTGATCTTCCCGGTCGCGGTCGGACTCCTGGTCGGGCTGGCGGCGGGGCTGATCAACGGCACGCTGATCGCCTATACGGCGATCCCGCCTTTCATTGCCACACTGGGCATGATGGTCTCCGCCCGCGGCGTCGCCAAATGGTACACCCACGGCCAGCCCGTGAGCTTCCTCACCGACAGCTACGCCGCGATCGGCTCGTGGATCTGGCCGGTCATCATCTTCCTGGTCGTGGCCGCGATCTTCCACATCGCGCTTAGATACACACGCTACGGCAAGTTCACCTATGCGATCGGCGCCAACGTGCAGGCGGCGCGGGTCTCCGGCATCAACATCGGGCATCACCTGATCAAGGTCTATGCCATCGCCGGCATGCTCTCCGGCCTCGCCGGCGTCGTCGCCTCGGCGCGCGCCATCTCCGGCCAGGCCGGCATGGGCGTCGCCTATGAGCTCGACGCCATCGCCGCCTCGGTGATCGGCGGCACGTCGCTCACCGGCGGCGTCGGACGCATCACCGGCACCGTGATTGGCACCATCATTCTCGGCGTCATGACCTCGGGCTTCACGTTCCTCAGGATCGACGCCTACTACCAGGAGATCGTGAAGGGCGCGATCATCGTCGCCGCAGTGGTCATCGACCAGTACCGCCAGCGGAAGCGCCGCAAGGCCTAGGCCTTCTCAAACTCCTGCAGGAACGCGTCCAGCTCCGCAGGGGCGAGGTCGACAAGGTGCTTGCGCTCAGGGTAGCTCCCGGAGCGGATGTCCGCGGCGAGCTCCTTGAAGGCGGCGATCCGTTCCTGCTGCAGCCGGTCGTATTCGGCGGCGAAGTTGCGATAGATCTTCGCGTGCCTTGGCACGTGGCCGCGATTCTCGCCGAGCACGTCGCAGGCGAAGAGATACTGCGCGTCGCAGCCGGATCCCGCACCCATGGAGATCATGAACATCGCGGTCTTCGGCGCGATGGCGCTGGCGATCTGATACGGCACCACCTCGATCTCGGCGGCGAAGGCGCCGGCCGCTTCCAGTGCCTTCACCTGGCGCCAGACGAAGAGCGCCGTCTCCGCGGTCTTGCCGACCGCCTTGAAGCCGCCGGTCCAGGTCGCCTTCGAGGGAATAAGGCCGGTATGGCCGCAGACCGGGATGCCCTCATCGCGCAGCCGCCGGATGATCTCGAGGCTCGCCGCGCAATAGATCGCGTCGCCACCGTTGGTCAGCGCATGCCAGCCGGCGCGGACATGATCCTCCGCGGTGATGAAATGGCCCGGAGCCCTCCCCGGCATGGCGAAGACCGTCGGGCAGGCTTCGCGGAATTCCGGCCCCAGGATCTCGAACGGGATCGAGAGCATGTCGATGCCGGCCTTCTCGGCGGCCTCCGCTTCTTCCAGCGTCTCCACCCGCAGCATGGTCAATTGCCGCTTGCCCTTCAGGCTCAGCAGGTCGGCGACGGTCGGCCTCTTCTGGGGCATGGTTATCCTCTATGCGGCGAGCAGTGACTTCAGCTTGACGCCGGCATCGGCCAGCGCCGCGGCGTCTGGCGTTGCGCGCTTGGCGATCAGCATCTCGGCGAGGCGGATGTCTCGGGCAACCACGTTGCCGCGGCCGATCCCGCTGGCGGCGACCAGCCGCCCCGCGGCGTCGATGTGGAACAGGATGAAGGCGCCGTCGCCGAGGTCGCGGCGCACCGTCGCCGTTCCGGCATCGGTCAAGCCGGCGATCTGCAGGACGAGGTCGTATTGGTCGGTCCAGAACCAGGGAAGGGTGGAAATCGCCTCCTCGCGCCCCAGCATATTGCGCGCCGCGAGATTGCCCTGGTCCTGGGCATTGCGCCAGGATTCGAGCCGCACCCGCCGCCCGCCATAGATCATGAGCGGGAAGGAGCAGCAGTCGCCGGCGGCGAAGATCTCCGGATCGGAGGTCCGCAGCTTCTCGTCAACGGCAATGCCGTTCTCGACGCGAAGTCCTGCCGCCTCGGCAAGGCCGGTCACGGCCACGGCGCCGATGCCGATCACCAGCAGATTGGCAGATACAACCTCGCCGCCGGTCAGCGTCACCTCGACCGCGCTTCCCGTGTCGCGGATTGCGTCGACACCGGAGCCGCAGCGGAGTTCGACGCCTTCGGCGCGATGCCGTCCGGCGATGACCTCCGCCAGGTCCTCCGGGACGGCGCGGCTCAGGATCCGCGGCAGCGCCTCGATCACGGTGACCGCCGCCCCGCGCTTCCGGGCGCTGGCCGCCAGCTCCAGCCCGATGAAACCGCCGCCGATGACGGCCAACTTCACGTCGGGACGCAGCGCCGCCCGGATCCGCAAGGCGTCGTCATAGGTCCGCAGGGTAGCGACCCGCGGCCCGTCGGCGCCGGGCATCTTCAGCGTCCGCGCGACTGCACCGGTTGCCAGCAGCAGCTTGTCATAGGGCAGGGACGTTCCCTCGCTGAGGCGCACATGCTTCGACGCGCGATTGATGGCGGTGACATTCGTACCGGTCCGGCAATCGACCTGCTTGTCGCGGAGCACTTCCGCGCTGGCGATGGTCTTCGGCTGCGGCTCCGTCTCGGAGACCATCGCCTGCTTGGAGAGCGGCGGCCGTTCATAGGGGAGGTGCGGCTCGTTGCCGATCAGCGTCACCGGGCCGGCATAGCCGTTCTCGCGCAGCGCCACGGCCGCGCGGGCGCCGCATTCCCCGGCACCGACGATCACCATCCCCCGATCTGCCCCCCGATCCACCATGGGGACGACTCAGTCGAGCCGGATCAGCACCCGGCCGCCCTCGACCTTGACGGGATAGGTCTTCAGGTTGACGCAGACCGGCGCGCCCTTGGCCTCGCCGGTCTTGTAGTTGAAGCGGCCGTTGTGCATCGGGCATTCGATGATGTCGCCCATGACCAGGCCGTCGGCGAGTTCCACCTGCTCATGGGTGCAGAGCCCGTCGGTGGCGTAATACTGGTCCTCCGGGCTGCGATAGATGGCGTAGGCATTGCCGCCGTGGTTGAACTGGATCACATCCTCTTCTTCGACCGCATCGGCGGCGCAGGCATCGACCCATTTCTCGGCCATCTCTCTCGTCCTCTCGGGAATGATTCGGCTATTCCGCCGGCACGGCGACGCCGTCGGCCGGAATATCGCCATAGGGCGTCGCGCCGGAAGGGAGCGGCCGGCGGATGGTGAAGGCGGGATCGCGCTGCTGCTTCAGCAGCGCCGGAATGATCTCGCGTACGTAGGCCTCGATCGTGCTGGCGCAGGGCACCGGCGTGTCGTTCTTCATGATCTCGTGCAACCGCGGCAGCGCGTGATAGGGCACCATGGGGAACATGTGGTGCTCGACATGATAGTTCATGTTCCAATAGACGAAGCGGAACACCGGGTTCATGGTGACCGTGCGCGAGCAGAGCCGATGGTCGAGCACATCCTCGGCAAGGCCGACATGCTGGGTCAGGCCGAAATAGACCGAGAGCCAGGTACCGTACATGAGGGGCAGCACGCCGACATACATCAACGGCAGCCAGGAGTGGAGATAGAGTGCCGTCGCCACCGTCAACACGTGGATCACGAGCCAGATCCGCGCGGTGCGATAGACCTTCGGCCATTCGGATTCCGGCACGTAGGTCTGCTCGTCCGGCAGGAGCCGACCGGTCGCATGGATCGCCGCCTTCTTCAAGGCGAGGAAAGCGGTCGGATAGCCGAAGAAATAGAGCAGGATCTTGAAGATGGCCGGCGGCCGCATGGCAACGATCTCGGGATCGCGCCCGACGATGATCGTATCGGTGTGGTGCCGGGTGTGGCTCCAGCGCCAGATCTCCGGCTCGCGCATGATCATGAAGCAGGCGATCTGATAGACGAGATTGTTGAGCCATTGGCTCTTGAAGGCGGTGCCGTGGCCGCATTCGTGCCAGCGGCTGTCGGTTGAGGAGCCGTAGAGGACGCCGTAGCAGAGGAAGAAGGGCACGCACCAGACCGTGCCCCAAAAATAGTATCCGCCGTACGCAAAGCCGAGAAACAGGACCAGCCAGAGCAGCATGTCCCGGGCGGGCGGCCCGTCTCGCCGCTGCATCAGCTCCTTCATCTGCTGGCGCGGGATCGGGAAACGGTACCACTTGGCGTTGGCGAGACCGCGCGAAACCGCCGCCTGGTTCTCGGGTCCGAGCACACTGTAATCGCGCTTCTGGTACATGGTCGCCGGCTCCCTCCCGAGGAGCTCAATTCCCTCAGGCGATCATAGCGTGCGGGGCTGCGCCCCTCAATGCACCACCTCGCGGATGATCACCCGCTGCAGCAGCTCGACCGAGCGCCGCATGCCCTCCATGGGCGACATGGCGCTGTCCTCGTGCTCGATGGAGAGCACGTCGTCGTAGCCCACCTGGGCGAGGAGGGCGATGAAGTCGCGCCACCAGCTCTCGTTGTGGCCGTAGCCGAGGGTCACGTAGTTCCAGGACCGGTCGGCCACCTGGGCGTTGGGCTTGGTCTCGAGCAGGGTGTTGGGATCGGCGTTCTGGCGGTCGATCCGGGTGTCCTTGGCATGGACGTAGAAGATCGCCTCGCCGAGGCGCCGGATGCCGGTCAGCGGCTCGCCGCCCATCCACATCATGTGGCTGGGATCGTAGTTGGC
>Ga0335069_10011895_pt1 | contig 12264 bp, 7 predicted proteins | sample Lox_Sample_11_FD_206714 | JGI IMG/M metagenome (GOLD analysis project Ga0335069, IMG submission 206714) | Soil microbial communities from Loxahatchee National Wildlife Refuge, Florida, United States - Lox_Sample_1.1 | ecosystem: Environmental > Terrestrial > Soil > Wetlands | place: USA: Florida...
CATCCCGCATGCGTATCCAGCCCTTCGGCCCCTCGACGCAGACAACTTCACGCAGCTACAAGAGTCTTCACCGCATTCTCCCCACGCCAATAACCCCTCGCTCTGCCTTCACGAATAATGCAGGTTAATTGTGTCAGTCGGAAGATAGAGTTAATGTTTCTGCCCGGATCTTCCTTGTAATTGCAGTCAACGAGTGCACGGCTCCGTTCAGATATCCTTGAGGTGGGTAGCTGATGAGGAAAAAGGTACCTTTTGTACTTTCCGCGCTTCTGGTAGTCGTCGCGGCTCTTGCGATCTACTCGAGCATGCAAGTCCGCGCCACTCAGCGCGAGGAGGCCAGCACTCTGCCCGGAGACGACCTGATTCCTCAGCCCCTCGGCTCAGTCAATCACGGAATCACCATTCATCGCTCTGCTCATGACGTCTGGCCTTGGCTAGTCCAAATGGGCGCGGGCCGCGCGGGATGGTACACCTACGACTCCATCGACAATGGCGGTCAGCGCAGCGCCGTGCGCATCCTGCCCGCGTATCAAAACATCGGCGTGGGGAGCGTTCTCCCCGCCCTCCCCGGAGTTTCTGACGTGTTCCTCGTGGTGAGATGTGAGCCGGAGCGGAGCCTCGTTCTGTCCTGGCGCTTGCCCAGCGGCGAGTATCAGACCACTTGGGCATTCGTCTTGGAACAACCCAAGCCACATCAAACCCGACTGATCGTTCGAGGCCGCGTGGCGCCCGGCTATCGTCCCTACGGCCTGCCGGAGTGGGTTGCAATGCCCACCGCCCGCTTGGCGCATTTCATTATGCAACGGAAGCAGCTCCTTGAAATCGCCCGCCGCGTCGAAACATATGAAGGTCCGTAAGGATCGCCGCTCCCGGGTAGGAGTATCTACTGGTCGCTGCAGTCGTTGACTTTTGCCACAGAACACTCACGTCTCAAAAGGCGAAGGCGGCACGGAAGGGCTCGACCGCCGTCTCTCACGGAGTCTTGAGACACTATCACAGACACTCACCCCTTTGCTGGTCAATCTGCGATCGGTGGTTTGACATCTTCATCTGAACACTTCGAGTACACCAATGGATAATCCTCAACCCGCTTCCTCGCACTTGCCGCCAAGACTATCGTGTCCCACACCCTTACCTATTTTGTGATGGAAGCGCTGGCAGCCCACTATCTTCATTATGCCGAATCGTTCTCCCAGCCCAACTTCCGCCTTCCAGGCACCATAATACCCACCGGAACAAGACGCGCTGCCGTGAGATGGTACTCTCTCCCGCGGCCAAGCGCTTGGAGGAGTTGAAGCAGTATTCAGTTTTGCAGGAAGCGATCTAGTCCTCGGCGATGAGGCCTCCAAAAGCAGCTTGTTTTCCCAAGGCGCAACGGAATCCGTGGAGAGCCATGGCGAGAACAACACAGAGTGCAAACATGGACCTGCCTGCATACCAGCGCGAAAAATCCAACGTCATGGGGAAGTGGATCGTTACGGTGCCAACAAGGATGCATGTGCCGTAAGCGAGGATGCTGAACCGGACCAGCGCGGTAGTCAGCAACAAGGCATTCAGTAAAGCAAGAGGAATGGTCACGAAGTAATTCTCGCCACCAACAATGAGTGTCGCCACAACCAGACATGTGAACGCCACGGCCGGCGCCTTTCTGCGGAAAAGCAGACGAGCCGACACCAGGACGAGGGTCACAGCGAGAGAGCTGACGATGGCGTTGGCTTGCTCGCCGAGCAGATATCCCAACGCCTGCGCGCTTGTTCCCAAAGGCAGGGATTCAATGTGGATGGGAGTGATCCTGGGAATGCGCATCCACAAGGGCAGAGCGTAGACGAGGTTTATACAGGCAGCCCACACACATCCGAAGAGCGTGCCGATCAGGACATCGCGCCCGACAAGTGGATCGCGCCAGCGTCCCGCGACGAGGCGATTCCAGGAGATCAGCAGGTCGGGCCAGTACTTACGTGCGTACGGATCGAGGGCCATGTACGCGACCCAGACAAAGGCAGCGGCGAAAAGCGAATCGGAAACCGTAAAGATGAATGCGCTCCACAGATGCACGACCGACGCTTGCAGGTGCGCCTTCAGGCTCCATGAGAGTGCGCTGAGGACGAACATATACATGCCCAGCCGGAACCCTCCGCGGCGATCGCCGCGCCCGAGCCGGAGATTGCGTCGGGCCAATACCAAGCCGGCGGCGAAGAGCAGGAAACCCAAAGCGGCGTGAATGTTATCTGGGAGCCGGTCGATCCAGCGAGATGGATTTTCCGCCTGTGGGGTTGACCAAGGCGCGTTGACATCGAAGGAAACGACCTTACCATGAAAGGCGGCGCCATCAATGTGTACGGGGAACCCGGCATGGTTGCCATTCCATGAGGCGCGCGCGTCGAATGGCTTTTGCGGAATCCACATGGAATCGGCGGCCACGAACTGCTCTTGGTCGAGGCCGGCTGCCGCAAACAAGGGCGTCCAGTCCGGTTGTCGGGAGGGGCGAGGCCAGGACTGCATTGCGGTTTCGGATTTGGGCGGCACGACCTCATAGGTGCGGAGCATGCCCCGAGAATCCAGCAGCACGTAGGCCATCCCGGGGACGTCCTGCGGCGGATCGTCTTGCGAGATTTGAATCTCCCACGTTCGCGGCTTTAGCGGTCCCGGACTTTGCCGGTACCAAAAGCGGATCGGGGTGGGATCCATGGCCGCCAATCGTCGCCGCAAGGCGCGTGAATCTTCGTGGTCAGATAAGTATCCGATCTGTCCATTATTGGAGTAAATGCCATAGGCATAATCATCCAGAGTCACGGGAGGCGCGGCTTCCCGGATGATGTCTCGGGCGCGGTCGATGAGCAGCTCGGGACTCTTCTCCCATCCACAGAGGCCCAACATGGTGGAGTAGCGGGCAACCGCAATACAGCCGTACAAGACGAGCCCGACGCTGAACACCAGAATCCACGCGGCGCGCAGCGGCAGGGTCCCCGCACCACCGGCGGCGGCGAGGAGTTCGGGAGACGGCGTCTCTCCCGCCGCAAGAACTGCTTGCAGAGGGTCGCCGCCACCGAGCGCGGTGGCCACTTCCAGAGCGGATGAAGGGCGCGCCTTTGCATCCGTGTCGAGGCAACGCAGGATTACGGAGTCCACGTTGGGCTCAAGCTCTCCGGCGAACTCGGACGGCGGAGGCGGGCTTTTGGCCTTGCGATAGTCTCCGCGAAGTTGGGTGAGGGTGCTGGCGTGGAAGGGATGGCGCCCGGTCAGCACTTCATAGAGCACCACACCCAACGAGAAAAGGTCGGTGCGGACCGAAGTGCCGGACCCCTCCAACTGCTCGGGAGCCATGTACATCGGTGTACCGGCGAAGTCCTTCACTCCCGCCAGTTCGAGCGCCAGACCGGAGAGTCCGAAGTCCATGAGACGCACGCGGCCTCGCCCGTCGATCATGATGTTGGCGGGCTTCAGATCGCGGTGCAGAACACCGTTCTCATGGGCGGCCCGCAGACCGGCGCAGATCTGGCGGGCAATCTGAAGAGCTTTTTCACGGGAAGGGCGGCCCATTCTCCGCAGGACCGAGGCCAGGTCTTCGCCGTCAACGTATTCCATGGAGAGGAAGTACTGACCGTCGAGATGACCAATGTCGAAGACGCGGCAGACATTGGGATGAGAGATCTGGCGAGCGAGGCGAACCTCGCTGCGTAGCCGAGCCAGGGCAATTTCGTCTTGCGCCACCGAAGCAGGAAGAAACTTGAGGGCCACCGCCTGGCCCAGTTCGAGATCGTCAGCGCGGTAGACCTCGCCCATACCGCCGCGACCCAGCAATTCGATGATGCGGTAGCGCTCTCCGAAGACAGTGCCGGGGATGAAACGGCCGTGAATTGCGTTGTAATCCGGAGTCGGAGTGGGAGCGTCTCGACTGGCCGTGGGAAGCTCATCCAAGAGCACGGGACCGGGCGATCGCGGTTCGTCGGACATGACGACTCCGGCAGTCAGAAGAAACAGGATTGGGCAAGAGATAAGTCGAGTTCAGGCGCCCATCTCCCTGCCTCAATCCACGATAGCCTGGCGAGTCAGACGCCGCTGTGATACGGGTCACAGGCAAAGGGGAAGTCGGCGGAAGACCTCAAAGGAACGGTATTTGCGCTTCATGGCGGAGATGCGATTCGCCGAAGTGGATTCCCGGTTCGCGTTCTTCGCAGAGATGAACGTAAAGGATCCACGCGGGCGCGAGCCACAGGGTTGTCCACAAAACGGCATGAAGGGACTGTAGCCATATGGCCCCGATGATGAAGAACAGCAGGTAGGAGAGAAGGGATTGGGGACGCGCTGGGTAATCCGGTCGAAGGTGATCGCGATTCCGCTGTGGGAGGTAATCTTTCAGAATCCCCGGGGTCTCGCCTGGCTACGGCAAATGCAAGCGCACCGCGTCTCGACATTCACTGCCCCAAGCGTTCAACTAAACCTTCGCCGTCATTTCCTCCGCCCACGTCCTGCCTGCGGAGCACTGTCGATACGGTACTACGGATTTACCGCCACCTATTCCTCCGCAGGACGCCAAGACTCAGGTGATAGGCGGCATACAATCAGCAGGCGATTGGCGGGTCAGGCCGGCGAGTGTCAGGAGTGAGCAGCCATACCAATGCAGCGCCGGTCACGACACCAAGCACGATACCCCCTAACAGAATTGAACCAGTATTGCGCACCGCCTCCAACGGCGTCCGTGGTCGATAGGGGACCATAACGAGTTGTATCAAAAGCGCAGGGCACATCCATGCTGCAGCAGAAGCCACTACCCACCAGTTGGTCTTACCCGAGTGTGAGCGCAGGCTGCTTCTCTGCAAGAATCCCGCGAGCAGGCCTGCCGCAGCAGCAAGGGCTGGTATGAGGTACCGGCGATCGCGGTCCCATTGCGCTCCAACAAGGTCTGCGATAAGGAACGGTATCGTTACGCCGATGGTAGACGCCCACATCCATTGACTTGTCGCACCGAACCACTTGCGGGCGATACGCCACTGCGCAAACCCGATGCTCCACCCCATCCCAACCCCGATGTAAGCCCGTTGCCGACGTGGAACAAATCTTGGAGTTCAGCCAGCATGAGGACGACGATTACTCCACAGAACCATCCAGCAGAGCTGGCCACAACCCATGGGGTGAAATAGTGTCTCTTAGTCGGCGTAGTTTCAGTCGGCGGCATATGCGGCCAGTGTACTTTCGGAGCGTAAAGGCCTCAAGTGATATCCGTCACGAGTGAGCGTGAGCGCGCAAAGCTTGGTGCGATTCCTCGGTTCAAACCAAGATAGCTGGCGTAATCAGGGTCAGCATGACGGTTCCCGTCACAATCAAGAATGAAAAGGCGGTCAGTTTACTCCCGTTGCCACAATAAATTGCGGGTCTTTTCAACGGAGCGAAGCCCACTCGTCTCTCCTACAACGGGGGTGCAGGGGAAAGGGGCTGCCGCCCCTTTCCCCTGCACCCCCATCCCCGCCGGACCTCCTCCGCTTCGCTTCGGACCGCCTCTCCCGAACCATCTCGCTTTACGAAGCCGAACACTTCTTGCACAATCATCACGCCAGCGTCGCTTCGCTCCGACCGCAGTTCACCTTCACTCCTGAACGCAGTTCGGCTTGCCTCCGGAATCGATGTTCACCTTCACCGGAATACCCCCGGCCCACGGTCATCGTTAGTTATGCTTTGTTGCGGAATGTTGATGGCACGAACTCCAAGTCGCTGGCCTCTGCCACCGCCAAAGCGATCTGGAACTTGAGAGTATCCAGCGGGACGGGGTTTTGATAATCGGCAAGGCACAACCGCAGTGCTTCTCCGGGGGATCGCATCTCGGTTCGCGACACGCGATACACCTTCACGGCTAGCGTCTCGGCTGAGCCGGCAGTGAGCAGCACCGGCATGTTGTCCTCAACTGCCCGGTAATCGTCATCGGTCAACGCCAGTTGACGTCGGTTGCAAAGCACCCGCAGCAAATCGAACGATTCGCGAGGCTCCGTCGTTGGAAACAGCGGTATCTTCACGTCGATTCGGCCGGGGCGTTTCAAGTCAACCTCGATCAGGTCAGGCCGACTGGAGGCGAGAATCCACATGAGCTTACCGCGATTGTCGGAACTGCCCATCTCTTCCGCAAGCATGGAGTAGATGCGTCCCGAAACCCCCGAGTCTCCCGAGGCTGACTCGCGGCGCCCAATGGCCTGATCGGCCTCGTCGATGAACACGTAGCAACGCCCGAGAGCCTGTAACAACCGGAATATCTTTTCCAGGTTTCCCTCGGTGCTGCCCACCCACTTGTCACGGAAGTTCTTCAGTTTCACGATGGGCACACCCGCCTCACCAGCCAGACACTCAACCATGAACGTCTTGCCGGTGCCGACAGGGCCGCAAAGCAAATACCCTTTGGGCAGCGCCTGTAAGTCGTTGGCCTTCCACAAGGCAATGTCTTGCCGCAGCCAGGCCTTCACCTTTGCCTGTCCGTGGATGTCTTCCAGGGTACGTCTCGACTCGATGAACTCGATCAGGCCGCTACAGTCGCGCTCGACCAGTTGTTTCTTCAGTCGCACAAGGTCGTCGGCAAGAATTCTCTCTCGAGCATGCTCCTTCGTTTTGAGCATGGTTTCAGCTGCACCCAGCGTCGAGCCCGTAAGTTGATGAGAGAAGCTGTCGAGACGCTGGCTGTACTCTTGCAGAGCCGTTGGATATTGCGGAGCCATGAGGGAGAACGCGGCTGTCAACTCGTCGGCGTCCGGCAACGCAATTTTGATTCTGGCCGTTCTGGAATTGGCTGCGATCAATGGGTGGAGATCGTTCAGGTTTTCCAAGATCAGGAAGGACGCCAGGGAGTGCGACACCAGCAGTGACTCGCTTGCCCAGTCGCGTATGAGGCTGGCGAGGGCGCTCAAGTCGTAGTCGAGGCCGCCCTGTACCATGGGAGCAAGCAGGTCGGCGCTGCGAATGATACACGCCACCTGCCGCCCTTCCCGGTTGAGTCGCGCGAGGTTAGCGACGTAACGGAAGTAGTGGGTGAGAAACTCGACTGCTGGTCGGGGAGCCTTTGGGAAGGTCGCGTCCTGTTGCAGTTGCGGCCACTTGGAGAAAACCTCACTGCCCTTTTCGACGCGTATTCCGTTGCCCAGGTCGTAGCTCAGCACAACGTCGAATCGAGGCAGCATCACCTGCAAAAGAAAGTCGGTCAGCGTTCCGATGCGGCCATTGCTCCCGACCGGAATCAGCATCTGATCGTACACGTTGCCGTACAAGACAAACTGGCTCGCCGCGTTGCTCTCGTAGAGTTGAATCGCTTCCTGCGCCCAGGATGGAAGCGGAACGGTGACGGCGGGCGCAGCAACAGAGGCGGGATCTGAGCCCATTACGTAGACTCCCGCATCGGCGTTTTCTGGGTCGAGTACTTGCGGTCGAGGGCCGAAATCGCAGACTCATCTTCGCCAAATACGCCAGCGCCGAGCAAGTCGCTCGCTAGTTCGATGTCGGTGCTAATGGTTTGTGGCTTACTTTGCATGGTTGCATTTTCGAGAATGAGATCAACCTGGGCCTCAACACGAGTCAGATCGCTATCGATCTCTTCCAGCGTCTGCTCTCGCCTGCGGATGTTCGCGAGCCGCTTCTTCAAAATTGCCTGCGTCGCGGCCTTGGACTGCCGCAGCGAGTCCGGTTCGCCCGGTTCGGCCAGATCATGGTCAATCGCAGCAATCTTGCACTCCAGAGTGGCTTCAGTGTCGTTCTCCGCGGGAGACAGCAGGTGATGGCGCGCCACCAGCAATTTCAGATACACCCATTGCAGGCTCTTAAGGGCGTCACGATTGCTGTCGATCACGTACTCCTCGGCCTGCTGGCTCTGAAAAACGTCGAGTACACGTGCACATTTAGAGGCAATCAAGGTCAACCGATCACGGGCGTCTTTGTCGAGCAGCTTTACCAACTCCTGCCGTTTGACGTCGGTGTCGTCTTTCACGCTCTGCAGTTGAAGAGCCTGTACGTAGTTTTGAAAGCGCGGATTAAAGGCGAGACCCGCAATTACGAAGGTCTCGACCGCCAGGCCAACCAACCAAAACGCCGGCTGGGCAAATCCAAGAATTACAAACGCGCTCGCTAATAGAGCATTGAGAGGCAGTTGCCCAAGTCCGGGGACTTCGACACGAACCAGGAAAGCCGATTTGATGTAGTGCCACACGTCGCGAATCCGTACTCCTGACCCTATAAGCTACTGCTTCTCCGCAGTCGGCCCCATGGACTTTACTGGCGCCTGGGTCGAGTTCGTTTCCGTGGAACTCACTGAAGGCTCGAGCGGAATACCTTCCTTCGCCGCGAAGTCAGCAAGCGCCTGCTCGGCCAGAGCATTCTGCTCAGCCTCTTTCATCACGACTCCAGACATATCCATGCTGTCACGGGCGACACGTACACGGCCTGCGGCCTTGGTCCGCTCCTCTTCCACGATGTTACTGAGGCGGTCCAGCGTCTCACCTGAGCTGCCGATGCTAGTGACCATTCCAGACGCCATCTCGGTCAACTCCGCCATGGCCTTCTTCATCTTCATATCGCTGATTCCGGCCTTTAGCGATTCCATCTTCTGCCGCGCGGCATTGATGGCGACGTCACGAGCCTTGACCAAGTCCTTGTACGTCTTTTCGGCCTGTTCCAGTTGTCCGCGGTTCTCGCCCAGCTCACGGTCGATGGTCTGCAGGCGTAGCGCAAGCTGGGCAGCAGCTTCGCGATTGCCGGCACGCAGGTTTGCCGTCGTCCGGGCGCGGAGGTCGCGTTGCTCGTTCTCCAACTGCCTAACCTGAGAGATCAGCCGCTCGCACAGTCCCGCGTGCGTCGCCAAGCCTTGGTTGTACTGACCGATCTGCCTGCGGAGATTCTCCTGCTCCACCTCCAGCAGCGCCTCCGGGTTCTGTCGCTCCAAACCGGAGACAAACAAGCTGAAGAAGCCGCGGATAAGATTTGACAGTCTCTGGAACATTGCCTCACCTGCCTCCTGATATGTAGAACGACTGCACCCTATCGGTTCCCCTGGGTGCGTTGCCAGCTCGACAAGAGATTATTCACTACTTCGGCCTTGGGCGGCTCACAGATCTTCTGCAAATCGATCTGCACGCCGTTCCCAGCATAAACAATGAATGGGCTCTCGGGAAACTTGACTGGAACGCTCGGATTCGCCGGCCTGAATCCATGCACCAGAGCCTCTCGCTGAATTCGCTCGGTCAGCAGAAATGTCAGGAAGGTCTCCGCCGCTTTGCGCTGCTCGGGCGTACTCCAGGGTGCGTTGATGATGTAATACGGATTCTCATTCCATATGTTGTATTCCGGATAAACTACGCGGATCTGTCCCCATCGGCCCTCGGCGTTCTTGAGAAAGTCGATCGCCACATTCTCGTACACCATCGTGGCATCGTATGAAGATGGCCCCTTTAGCACCATCTCCTTCATCATGTTGCCGGTGCTGTTCGAAAGGCCGCTTGTACTCCGCTCCAGCGTGGTGAGCCATTGCTGAAAATCGGCGCTCACGACGTCCCGCACCGTGAGATCTTTCGTTTTGTGGTGGAACGCGTAGGCGGCCAACACGATTGTCAATAACCCGGAATTCGATTGGTTGGGATGCGTGTGTCCGAACTTGAAGAGGCCCCAATCGGGTTGATGCGCAATCGCGTCCCATCCCGTCTTCTCCTGCAGCGCCTGGTTAATGGTGTCAAGGTTCATCACCTTGTACTTCTGAACGAAGGCCTGGTAACGCTCATCCCAAACCACGAATACCATAGGCGTGAGAGCCAGGGGTTCCTCTTTTAGGATCGGGTCGGCACTGTTTTTCACCTGCCACTCTTGAACAAAGGTGTCTTTGTACGCCGCGCTGGCTGGGGACCAAACGTTGATGCGCGTGTCGCCTGAGAGAATGGCGTGGGCACCCTCGAGCGATCCCATCGGGATCAGGTTTACGGTAATGCGCTTGCCCTCCGAGGTCTTGGCGAATTCGGAGACCGCCCATTCCAGCCAGCGCTGCTTCTCGGTACCGTAGGCGATGCCGATCTCCACCTGTGGACCGCCGGACAAGAGATTGCCAGCTACCTGGCGAGTCTCGTCCATGGTTTTCTTCCCCATGAACAAGTAGTACGCTCCTGCGATACAGGCAAGGATAAACAGAACTATGAACAACTTGCCCAGCAACGTGAGTTTAGGACCGTCGGAAGTTGGAGTCATGAGCTTTTCAGGGTGCAACTAAAAGAATGTTGAAATGTCCCGGAACACCCCAACGATGTTCTGCGGAGTCCCCTCGTACGATTTCGCTTGAGTGGCGTCGGAAATCTCCTTCAATATGTCTTTGCGCGCATCCTTCCCGTAGGCAATCGTGAAAACGTGAATGGCTCGAGTCTCCCCATCGTACTGAATACGCTGCATCAGATCGTTCAGCTTCAGATTGCTTTCGGTGTCGGCGCCATCGGTCAAGACCACGACCGAAAGGATACGGTTTCCGTTCTGCTTTTGGTCCTGCAGAAGATGCTCATAAGCGGAGTCAATGGAATCGTACAGCGCAGTTCCACCCCCGGCGAACAACGAGTCGATCGAATGAAGTAGGCTGTCTCGGCCGCTGCTGATCGGTACGTCCGTGCTGGCCCAATTGGTCTTGGTATTGAATGGGACAAGCGACAGACGGTCTCCTGGGGAGAGCAGGTTCACCAGTTGTTTTGCGCCTTCCCGCGCGTTCTGGATTTTCTGGTCTTCGCTCATGCTGCCCGACGTATCGAGCACCAGCACAACGTCCGCCGCCTTTTTCTTCTGATCAAAGAGCTTCAGAATGGCGTCCATCACCGGAACCGATGGAACTTCCAGAGTCGTCTTTGGTTCCTGGGGATCGACGCCGTGCCCCTGATCGACCGGCGATGCGACCGGCACATCGACTGCCCCAGGCCGGAAACCGTATGTGATTGCCCTTTCTTGCTGTGGGTGTTGCAACAGGTACTGAATGTAAACTTTGGCCGCTTCACGGTGAGCCGACGTTACCCAATCGCGCTCCACCACCCCAACTGGATGATCGCTCCAGAAAGTACCTTCCTTGGGATAGATCGCGACAACAGGAAATGCCAGCTTGTCCGCGCTGTCGTACGATTCAATGACCATGTTTTCGTAGAGCACTGCGGCTGAGAGATACTGTGGACCGCTGGCGAACATCTTTCGTCCGAAGAAGCCGGTGGAACTTCCGTAGTGGACAACAGATTTCTCGATGCCCTGCACGAACTCCGCAGTGCGTGGCTTGTCTACGTCAGATAACGTAAGTCCGGCGGTCTTGCCTGTCGCGGCATACACCTCGGCAAATAGCGAGATCAAACCGCTGTTGCTATATTGCGGGTGCGTGTGCCCAAACTTAAACTGTCCCCACTGAGGATAGCCGTAACTTTGCCAGCCTTTTTGATTCGCTGCCAACGCCAGTATGTCCGACCAACCGATCGGCTTTTTGCCCCAGCCAATGGCCTCCGCCATCGGCTTCCACATCGCGATCACCACCGGAGATAGCACGAGGTTCTCGGTCGAGCCGATCAGTTCGTGGCCGGTCTTGCTTTGTGATTCAGCATTGCCGAGTTTGATGAAAGCCCCGGATGCCGGACTGATCAGGTGCGGCTGGCGCGCTCCGTTCAGTACTTCGTCAATGCACTCACCCGATCCCATTGGGATGGCGCGAACGAAAATCCGCTTCCCACCCGGCGCGTGATGATCTTCCCGATTGAACTTATCGGTGACTTCGTTGATCCATCGCTCTTTCTCCGACCCATAGGTAAAAACCAGTTCGATGGAATCGGGTGGCGTAGGTGCCGCGGCCCCTTCTTCACTGACAGGAGATTGCTTCTTTGACTTGCAACCGGTTGTTAGAACGGCAGTTCCGACAATCAGAACCATGCAGAATAGCAAGAGGTGGGTTCGAGACAACCGAGGCCGGGCAGAGGCCGCACCTCTGGGTGCAATCCAGCGCGGGATTTCCATGGCGCCTCCGGAGAGTTACAAACTATTCTATGCTCGCTGCTTGAATCGAAATTGTGTTAAACCGTGGTCGAGTGAATTCCCAATCGAGAAATTCACATTCCTTTAACAACCTGGCGTTCGATCACAATTGCCATTCCGGTTAACGCCAAACTGCGCCGCCGTTCTTGATCTCTAGCTAGAGCGTGTTTCATAAACAGTGCCTCAGCGTAATCCAGAAGCAAGCCAGGTAGAAGAAGGCGCGATAGGTGGAGAGCAGATGCTCGTGGCGGACCAACAATCTGCGGAATTGAC
>Ga0335069_10011896_pt1 | contig 12264 bp, 8 predicted proteins | sample Lox_Sample_11_FD_206714 | JGI IMG/M metagenome (GOLD analysis project Ga0335069, IMG submission 206714) | Soil microbial communities from Loxahatchee National Wildlife Refuge, Florida, United States - Lox_Sample_1.1 | ecosystem: Environmental > Terrestrial > Soil > Wetlands | place: USA: Florida...
TGCGCGCGTCCTGCGGCGGCCGCTCCGAGAGGTCGACGTTGAACCAGCGCTCCAGGAAGTTCGGCGCGCGCTCGAAGTACACGAGACCCTTCATGTAGTAGGCGTAGTCGATGCGCGCGTGGGTCGGATTCTCGCGGATGAAGGTGTCGGCGGCGTCGATCGCCGACTCCTTCTCGTGCGCCTTGTAGTAGGCGTAGATCAGGTCGAGGCGCGCCTGGCGGGCCGAGTCGCTGAACGGGTAGCGCGCCGTCAGCGCCTCGAGCGTCTTGATGCCGGGCTCGTAGCTGCCGTCGTTGATGAGCTTCGCGGCGCGGTCGTAGAGCGCCTCCGGGCTCATGTTCTGGTCGTCCTTCTTGCCGAAGGCGCCGCAGCCGGCGAGGGCGCAGGCCGCGAGCGCGAGCGTCGCGAGCGCGGCGCGCAGGGCTGGGCCGCGGGGCCGGTTCGGGGCACGGCAGCCGCGGAGCGTGGGGCGTGGCGAGGTCACTGGCGGGGCACCGGGAAATGCAGGACCGGCAAGTATAGCGTATCTTGTTCGGATGACCGGATTCCTCGAGCAGCGCATCCCGGATGCGCAGCGTGGCCAACGGTTGGACCAGGCGCTCGCGGCTCTGTTCCCCGATTTCTCCAGAACCCGCCTCAAGGCCTGGATCGAGGCCGGCCGGGTGCTGGTCGACGGCGCGCGCTCCAGGCCCCGCGACCTCGTCAGCGGCGGCGAGCTGGTGCGCGTCGAGCCCGTGCACGAGGCGCGGGTCGAGGTGGCGCCGGAGGCGATCGCGCTCGAGGTCGTCTACGAGGACGCCGCGCTGCTCGTGCTCGCCAAGCCCGCTGGCCTCGTCGTGCACCCCGGCGCCGGCAACCCGCGCTCGACGCTGCAGAACGCGCTGCTCGCCCGCGATCCCTCGCTCGCGCTCTTGCCGCGCGCCGGCATCGTGCACCGGCTCGACAAGGACACCAGCGGGCTCCTGGTGGTCGCGCGCACGCCCGAGGCGCACGCGCGGCTCACCAAGGCGCTGGCGCGCCACCAGGTGGAGCGCGAGTACGAGGCGGTCACGATCGGCGTCATGACCGCGGGCGGCACCGTCGATGCGCCGATCGACCGCCACCCGGTCGACCGGCTGCGCATGGCGGTGCGCGGCTCCGGCCGCGAGGCCGTGACCCACTACCGCGTCGTCGAGCGCTTTCGCGCCCACACCCACGTGCGCGTGCAGCTCGAGACCGGCCGCACCCACCAGATCCGCGTGCACCTGACGCACGCCGGCTTCCCGCTGGTCGGCGACCCGCTCTACGGCCGGCGGCTGGTGATCCCGAAGGGCGCGACCGCGCGGCTCGCGACGACGCTGCGCGGCTTTCGCCGCCAGGCGCTGCACGCGGCGCGGCTCGCCTTCGTGCACCCCGCGAGCGGCGCGCGCGTCGAGTTCGCGACGCCCGCGCCGGCCGACTTCGCGGAGCTGCTGGCGGCGCTGCGCGAGGACGCGCGCGCCGCCGCGTCCGACCCGCGCCTCAGGCCATGACGGTGCCCGCGGCCCCCGCGACCATCGGCTGGCTGGCGGCCGAGTTCGGCGCGCCGGCCGGCGTCGAGGCCGGCACGACGACGCGCGTCGGCGGCCTGAGCCGCGGCTCGCTCTCGAGCTTCAACCTCGCGGCGCACGTCGCCGACGAGCCGCTCGCGGTGGCCGGCAACCGCAGCCGGCTGCGCGCGGCGCTTGAGCTCCCGTCCGAGCCGCTGTGGCTCAGGCAGGTGCACGGTGCCGGGGTCGCGGTCCACGACGGTCGGGCGCTCGAGCCCGAGGCCGACGCCGCGGTCAGCTTCGAGCCGGGGCGCGTACTCGCGGTGCTGACCGCCGACTGCCTGCCGGTGGCGCTCGCGAGCGGCGACGGCACGCGGCTCGGGCTCGCGCACGCCGGCTGGCGCGGGCTCGTCGCCGGCGTCCTCGAGCGCACGGTCGCGGCGCTCGGCGTGCCGGGCGCCGAGCTCGTCGCCTGGCTCGGGCCCGCGATCGGCGCGGCGGCCTTCGAGGTCGGCGGCGAGGTGCGCGCCGCCTTCGTCGCCGCCGAGCCCGCCGACGCCGTGGCCTTCAGGCCCAACGAGCGCGGCCGCTGGCAGGCGGACCTGTACGCGCTCGCGCGCGCGCGGCTCGCGCGGCTCGGCGTCACGCGGGTGGCGGGCGGCGGCGAGTGCACCTTCACGGACGCCGGCCGCTTCTATTCGCACCGCCGCGATCCGCGCGGCGGGCGCATGGCGACGCTGCTCTGGCGCGGCGCCTGAGCGTCGGGAGCGCGGCGGGCATGCAGACCGGATCCTCGAGCGCGCCGCTGATCGCCGTGATCGGGCTCACCGGCGGCGTCGGGCTCGCCTCGGCGCTGGCGGCGTCGCTGTTCATCGCGCTGCCGGCGGCGGCCCGCCGCGCGCTCGTGCCGCACCTCGTCAGCTTCGCGACCGGGGCGCTCCTGGGCGCGGCGCTGATCGGCTTCCTGCCGGCGGCGATCGCCGGCGCCGGGATCGCGAACGCGGCGCGCGTCGGCCTGGTGGTGCTCGGCGGGCTCTTGGTGTTCTTCGTGCTCGAGAAGCTCGTGCTGTGGCGCCACTCGCACGACGACCCCTTCGACGGCGACGAGCACGACGGGCCGCGCCGCGTGCACGCGCTTGGGCCGATGATCCTGTGGGGCGACGCCTTCCACAACGTCGTCGACGGCGTCGTGATCGCCGCCGCCTACCTGACGAGCCCGGGCCTCGGGCTCGCGACCGCGCTCGCGGTGTTCACGCACGAGCTGCCGCAGGAGATCGGCGACATCGGCATCCTGCTGCACAGCGGCATGGGACGCCTGCGCGCGCTGGCGCTCAACCTGCTGGTCAGCGCCTCGGCCGTGGTCGGCGGCATCGTCGCCGTGTACGCGCTCGGCGCGGCGCTCGCGGCGCTGCCGTACGCGCTCGCCTTCGCGGGCGCGTCGCTCCTGTACGTCGCGGTCGCCGACCTGATCCCCGGGCTGCACCGGCACGCGGGGCTCAGGCGCTCGGTGGAACAGTTCGTATTGATTCTGGCCGGGGTCGGCGTTATCTGGCTGACCCAGCACCACCCGGGCGGCGAGGGCGGTCGCGGCCTGCCGTAGCGGTGCCGTTGAAATTCCGGAGCCGGGCCCCATCCTCTAGGCGATTCAAGCAATTAGGAGCCGGCCCATGCGCCAGGACAAGCTGACCTCCAACTTCCAGCTGGCGCTCGCCGACGCCCAGTCGCTCGCGGTCGGGCAGGACCACCAGTTCATCGAGCCGGTGCACCTGCTGTCGGCGATGCTCGACCAGCAGGGCGGCACGGTGCGCCCGCTGCTCGACCGGGCGGGGGTCAACCTGAACCTGCTGCGCTCGCGCCTCGCGCAGGCGCTCGAGCGGCTGCCGAAGGTCGAGGGCGCGCCCGGCGAGGTGCACGTCTCCAACGACCTCGGGCGGCTCCTCAACGTCACCGACAAGCTCGCCCAGCAGCGCGGCGACCAGTTCATCTCCTCCGAGCTCTTCGTGCTGGCGGCCCTCGAGGACAAGGGCGAGCCCGGCCGGCTGCTGCGCGAGGCCGGCGCCGTCAAGGGCGCGCTCGAGAAGGCCGTCGAGGAGGTGCGCGGCGGCCAGAAGGTCGAGGACGCGAACGCCGAGGAGGCGCGCGGCGCGCTCGACAAGTACACGATCGACCTCACCGAGCGCGCCAAGAGCGGCAAGCTCGACCCGGTGATCGGCCGCGACGACGAGATCCGACGCACCGTGCAGGTGCTGCAGCGACGCACCAAGAACAACCCGGTGCTGATCGGCGAGCCGGGCGTCGGCAAGACCGCGATCGTCGAGGGCCTCGCGCAGCGCATCGTCAACGGCGAGGTGCCGGAAGGCCTCAAGAGCAAGAAGATCCTGGCGCTCGACATGGGCGCGCTGATCGCCGGCGCCAAGTACCGCGGCGAGTTCGAGGAGCGCCTCAAGGGCGTGCTCAAGGACCTCGCCAAGCAGGAAGGCCAGATCATCCTGTTCATCGACGAGCTGCACACGATGGTCGGCGCCGGCAAGGCCGAGGGCGCGATGGACGCCGGCAACATGCTCAAGCCCGCGCTCGCCCGCGGCGAGCTGCACTGCGTCGGCGCCACGACGCTCGACGAGTACCGCAAGTACATCGAGAAGGACGCGGCGCTCGAGCGGCGCTTCCAGAAGGTGCTGGTCGACGAGCCCTCGGTCGAGGACACCATCGCGATCCTGCGCGGGCTCAAGGAGCGCTACGCGGTGCACCACAAGGTGCAGATCACCGACCCCGCGATCGTCGCTGCCGCGACGCTGTCGCACCGCTACATCACCGACCGGCAGCTGCCGGACAAGGCGATCGACCTGATCGACGAGGCCGCCTCGCGCATCCGCATGGAGATGGACTCCAAGCCCGAGGCCATGGACCGCCTCGACCGGCGCATCGTGCAGCTGAAGATGGAGCGCGAGGCGCTGCGCAAGGAGAAGGACGAGGCCTCGAAGAAGCGCCGCGAGCAGATCGAGGACACCCTCAAGGGCCTCGAGCGCGAGTACGCCGACCTCGACGAGATCTGGAAGCGCGAGAAGGCCGCCTCGCAGGGCGAGGCCGAGATCAAGAAGCAGCTCGAGCGCGCCCGCCTCGACTTCGAGGCCGCGCGCCGCGCCTCCGACCTCGGCCGCATGTCGGAGCTGCAGTACGGCAAGATCCCCGAGCTCGAGAAGCGCTTGAAGTCGGCGCAGGACGCCGACGCCAAGGCGCCGACGCTGGTGCGCAACAAGGTCACCGACGAGGAGATCGCCGAGGTCGTCTCGAAGTGGACCGGCATCCCGGTGTCGAAGATGCTCGAGGGCGAGAAGGACAAGCTGCTGAAGATGGAGGCGGCGATCGGCGAGCGCGTGGTCGGCCAGGACGAGGCGGTGCGCGCGGTCGCCGACGCGATCCGCCGCGCGCGCGCCGGGCTCTCGGACCCGAACCGGCCGAACGGCTCGTTCCTGTTCCTCGGCCCCACCGGCGTCGGCAAGACCGAGCTCACCAAGGCGCTCGCGGCCTTCCTGTTCGACACCGAAGAGGCGATGGTGCGCATCGACATGAGCGAGTTCATGGAGAAGCACTCCGTGGCGCGCATGATCGGCGCGCCGCCCGGCTACGTCGGCTACGAGGAGGGCGGCTACCTCACCGAGGCGGTGCGCCGCCGGCCGTACTCGGTGATCCTGCTCGACGAGATCGAGAAGGCGCACCCGGACGTGTTCAACGTGCTGCTGCAGGTGCTCGACGACGGCCGCCTGACCGACGGCCAGGGGCGGACCGTGGACTTTCGCAACACGGTCGTGATCATGACCTCGAACCTCGGCTCGCAGGTGATCCAGGAGATGGCCGGCGAGCGCAACTACGAGCGCATGAAGAGCGCCGTGCTCGAGATCGTCGGCGGCCACTTCCGGCCCGAGTTCGTCAACCGCATCGACGAGATCGTCGTGTTCCACCCGCTCGGCCGCGGCGAGATCCGCCGCATCGTCGACATCCAGGTGGCTTACCTGCGGACGCGGCTCGCCGAGCGCGAGCTCGGCCTCGAGCTCGACGACGCGGCGCGCGACCGCCTCGGCGAGGCCGGCTTCGACCCGGTCTACGGCGCGCGGCCGCTGAAGCGCGCGATCCAGCAGCAGCTCGAGAACCCGCTCGCGCAGCGGATCCTGAAGGGCGAGTTCGCGCCGGGCGACCTGATCCGGGTGTCGGCGGCGGACGGGGCGCTGGCCTTCGCCAAGGCGCGGCGGGCGGCGGCCTGAGGGCAGCCGCTGCTATGATCCGCCGCCGCCCGGGCGCGACGCCCGGGCGTGGCGCGCCGGCCGCGGCCGCGGCCGCTGACCTGGGAGTCCGTTGATGCCGTTCTACGAGTACCAGTGCGAGGCCTGTGGCCACCACCACGAGGCCATGCAGAAGATGAGCGAGGCGCCGCTCAAGACCTGCCCGAGCTGCGGCAAGCCGCGCCTGAAGCGGCTCATCTCGGCGCCGGTGTTTCGCCTCAAGGGCAGCGGCTGGTACGAGACCGACTTCAAGTCCGACCAGGAGTCGAAGCGCAACCTGCACGGCGAGGAGGCCAAGGCGGACAAGGCGGACAAGGCCGACAAGGCCGAGGCCGCCGGCCAGCAGGCCGACGCCAAGGGCGAGCCCAAGACCGAAGCCAAGGCCGAGTCCAGGGCGGACGCGCCGGCCAAGCCCGATGCCAAGGCCGCGTCCGGGTCGGCGGCGAAGTCGCCGCCGCGCCGGACCCGGGGCCGAAAGCCCGCCCGCAAGGCGCCACGGCGCCGCTGAGCGGCCGGGGCCTCGCGGCGGGCGCATCTTGCATCGCACAAGGGCCCGTCCGTAAGATCACCGGTTCCCCGCGCCGGGGGCTTCGAGGCGAGCCATGCGTTCCCACTACTGCGGCCAGGTCAACGAGCAGCTCATCGGCCAGACGGTCACCGTGGCCGGCTGGGTGCACCGCCGCCGCGACCACGGCGGGGTGATCTTCGTCGACCTCAGGGACCGCGACGGGCTGCTGCAGATCGTGTTCGACCCGGACGCCGCGGCGGTGTTCGCCGAGGCCGAGCGCGTGCGCAGCGAGTACGTGCTCTCGGTCAGCGGCCTCGTGCGCGCCCGCCCGCCGGGCACCGCCAACGCCCACCTCGCCTCCGGCCAGGTCGAGCTGCTGGCGCGCACGCTCTCGGTCCTGAACCGCTCCGAGCCGCTGCCGTTCCAGCTCGACGAGGAGGTGCGCGAGGAGGTGCGGCTCAAGTACCGCTACCTCGACCTCAGGCGCGAGGTGATGCAGAAGCGCCTGCTGCTGCGCCACGAGCTGACGCGCGCCGTGCGCAGCTACCTCGACGCGCACCGCTTCGTCGACATCGAGACGCCGATGCTGACCAAGGCGACGCCGGAGGGCGCGCGCGACTACCTGGTGCCCTCGCGGACCCATCCGGGCAAGTTCTTCGCGCTGCCGCAGTCGCCGCAGATCTTCAAGCAGCTGCTGATGATCAGCGGCTTCGACCGCTACTACCAGATCGCGCGCTGCTTTCGCGACGAGGACCTGCGCGCCGACCGCCAGCCGGACTTCACGCAGGTCGACATCGAGACCTCGTTCCTCGGCCAGGACGACATCATGCGGCTGATGGAGGGGCTGGTGCGGGCCGTGTTCCGGGCGGTGCTCGCCGTGGAGCTGCCGGACCCGTTCCCGCGCATGGGCTATGCCGAGGCGATGCGCCGCTACGGCTCGGACAAGCCGGACCTGCGCATCCCGCTCGAGCTCGTCGACGTCGCGGACCTGGTGCGCGACTCGGAGTTCAAGGTGTTCGCGGGACCCGCGCGCGCCGCGGACGGGCGCGTCGCCGCGCTCAGGGTGCCGGCCGGCAACGAGCTCAGCCGCAGCCAGATCGACGAGTACACGGCCCACGTCGCGCGCTTCGGCGCCAAGGGCCTCGCCTACGTCAAGGTCAACGACGCCGCCGCCGGCCGCGCCGGGCTGCAGTCGCCGATCCTCAAGTTCCTGTCCGACGCCGCGATCGCCGGCATCCTGTCGCGCACCGGCGCCGCGAGCGGCGACCTGATCTTCTTCGGCGCCGACAGCGGCAGGGTGGTCGCCGACAGCATGGGTGCGCTGCGCCTCAAGGTCGGCGCCGACCGTGGCCTGGTGGCCAACGCCTGGCGGCCGCTGTGGGTGGTCGACTTCCCGATGTTCGAGCGCGACGAGCAGGCCGGGCGCTGGGCCGCGATGCACCACCCCTTCACCTCGCCGGTGAACGAGGATCCGGCGGCGCTCGCCGCGCACCCCGGCGAGGCGATCGCCAAGGCCTACGACTGCGTGCTGAACGGCTCGGAGGTCGGCGGCGGGTCGGTGCGCATCCACCGCGAGGAGCTGCAGTCGACCGTGTTCGGCCTGCTCGGCATCGGGCCCGAGGAGGCGCGCGCCAAGTTCGGCTTCCTGCTCGAGGCGCTCAAGTACGGCGCGCCGCCGCACGGCGGCATCGCCTTCGGCCTCGACCGCCTCGCGATGCTGATGTCGGGCGCCGACAGCATCCGCGAGGTGATCGCGTTCCCGAAGACGCAGACCGCGTTCTGCCCGCTGACCGAGGCGCCGACCGGCGTCACCGAGCAGCAGCTGCGCGACCTGCACATCAGGCTGCGCGCGCCCAGTGCCTGACGGCGGATCGGTCGTCGTCGCCCACGGCCTGTGGATGACAGGCCTCGAGGCGACGCTGCTCCGCCGCCGCCTCGCTGACCGCGGCTACGCGGTGCGCCAGTTCCACTACCGCTCGATGACCGCGATGCCCGAGGACGTGCTCGCGGAGCTGCGCGCCGAGGTGCTGGCGCTGCCGCCGCCGGTGCACCTCGTCGGCCACAGCCTCGGCGGCCTCCTGCTGCTGCGCTTCGGGGCGGCCCACCCGGAGCTGCCGCTCGGGCGCATGGTGCTGCTCGGCTCGCCGGTCAACGGCAGCCGCGCCGCGCGCGCCTTCGCGGCGCTGCCGGGCGCCTCGCTGTTCTTCGGCCACCTCGCGGGCTCGGCGCTGCTCGCCACCGGGCGGGCGCGCTGGCAGGGCACGACCGCGGTCGGCGTGATCGCCGGCAACCACTCGCTCGGCTTCGGCCGCTTCATCGGCCACCTGCCGGAGCCGAACGACGGCACGGTGTCGGTCGACGAGACCGAGCTCGACGGCGCCGCCGACCACCTGGTGCTGCCGGTGAGCCACACCGGCCTGCTGGTCTCCGAGGAAGTGGTCGAGGCGACGGTGCGCTTCCTCAGCTCGGGTCGCTTCGCCGCGCCAGCGCCCTGAGCCGGTACAGCGCCTCGAGCGCCTCGCGCGGCGTCAGCGTGTCGGGATCCATCTGGCCGAGCTCGTCGAGCAGCCGCGCGGCCGCGGCGGGCGCGGCCTCGGGCGCCGCGGCCGGCGCCGCGAACGCGAGCTCCGCCTGCGGCGACGGCGGCTTCAGCTCCTCGCCGCGCTGCTCGAGCGCGCCGAGATAGCGGCGCGCCGCCGCGATCACCTCGCGCGGCACGCCGGCGAGGCGCGCCACCTGCAGCCCGTAACTGCGGCTCGCGGGACCCGGCTTCACGGCGTGCAGGAACACGAGCGCGTCGCCGTGCTCGGTGGCGTCGAGGTGCACGTTGCCGACGCCGGCGGCCTCCTCGGCGAGCGCGGTCAGCTCGAAGTAGTGGGTCGCGAACAGCGTGAAGGCCCGCACCGAGCGGGCCATGTGCTCGGCCGCGGCCCAGGCGAGCGACAGGCCATCGAAGGTGCTCGTGCCGCGGCCGATCTCGTCCATCAGCACCAGGCTCGCCTCGGTCGCGTTGTTGAGGATGTTCGCCGTTTCGGTCATCTCGACCATGAAGGTCGAGCGCCCGCCGGCGAGGTCGTCGGCGGCGCCGATGCGCGTGAAGATCCGGTCGGTCGGGCCGAGCACCGCGCGCTCGGCCGGCACGAAGCTGCCGATGCGCGCCAGGATCACGATCAGCGCCGCCTGGCGCATGTAGGTCGACTTGCCGCCCATGTTGGGGCCGGTGATCACCAGCATCCGGCGGCGCGCGTCGAGCTCGAGGTCGTTCGGCACGAACGGCCCGTCGAGCAGGCGCTCGACCACCGGGTGGCGGCCGCCGACGATCGACAGGCGCGGCTCGTCGACGAACTCCGGCTCGGTGAGCCTGAGCTCGAGCGCGCGCGCGGCGAGGCAGCCGAGCACGTCGACGAGCGCCAGCGCGCGCGCCGTCGCCTGCAGCCCGGCGAGCGCCGCCGTCAGCCGCTCGAGCAGGCCCTCGTACAGCAGCCGCTCCCGGCCGAGCGCGCGCTCGCGCGCGCCGAGCACCTTGTCCTCGAACGCCTTGAGCTCCGGCGTCAGGAAGCGCTCGGCGTTCTTGACCGTCTGGCGGCGGACGTAGTCGGCCGGGACGTTCTCGGCGTCGCGCCGGCTGAGCTCGATGTAGAAGCCGGAGACGCGGTTGTAGGCGAGCTTGAGGCTCGCGAGGCCGGTGCGGGCGCGCTCGCGCGCCTCGAGCTCGAGCAGGTAGGCGTCGGTGTCGGTGGCGATGCGCCTCAGCTCGTCGAGCTCGGCGTCGAAGCCGGGCGCGATCACGCCGCCGTCCCGCAGGAAGTGCGGCGGGCTCGGCACCAGCGCCGCCTCGAGCAGCGCCGCGAGTTCGGGATGACCGCCGAGCGCGGCGCCGGCCGTGCCGAGCAGCGGGGAGTCGTGCGCCGCGGCGAGCGCGCCGACCGAGGGCACCGCGCCGAGCGCGGCCCGCAGCTGAGCGAGGTCGCGCGGCCTGGCGCTCTTCAGCGCGACGCGCGCCAGGATCCGCTCGACGTCGCCGATGGCGGCCAGGCGCGCAGCGAGCTCGGCGCCGCGGCCGCCGTCCAGGAGACTGCGCACGGCGTGCAGCCGCAGCCTGAGCGGCGTCGCGTCCCGCAGCGGCCGGCCGAGCCAGCGCCTGAGCTCGCGCGCGCCCATCGGCGTCGCGGTGCGGTCCATGAGCCCGACCAGCGTCGCCTCCTCGCGTCCGGCGAGGCTCGCCTCGAGCTCGAGGTTGCGGCGCGTCGCGGCATCGAGCAGCACCGCCTCGTCGCGCTCCTCGGTGACCAGGCCCGCGAGGTGCGGCAGCGCCGCGCGCTGCGTCTCCTGCACGTACTGCAGCAGCGCGCCGGCGGCGGTCACCGCGAGCGGCTTGCCGCCGCAGCCGAAGCCGTCTAGGTCGTGGACCTGGAACTGCCGCGTCAGCAGCCGGGTCGCGACGCCGAGCTCGAAGTGCCACGGCGCGCGCGGCCGCGCGCCCGCGAGCGTCGCCGCCTCGCTGCCCTCGGCCGCCAGCAGCTCGGCGGGCTTGAGGCGCGCGAGCTCGGCCTCGAGCGCCGCGCGGCCGGCGAGCTCCGTGACCGTGAACCGGCCGCTCGCGAGCTCGAGCCAGGCGAGCCCGAAGCGCCCGCCGGCCGCCGCCACCGCGGCCAGGAGCGTGGCGCGGCGCTCCTCGAGCAGTCCCTCGTCGGTGACCGTGCCCGGAGTCACGACCCGCACGATGCGCCGCTCGACCGGTCCGCGGCTGCGGCCGGGCTCGCCGATCTGCTCGCAGATCGCGACCGACTCGCCGGCGCGCACCAGGCGCGCGAGGTAGGTCTCGAGCGTCACGACCGGCACGCCCGCCATCGGGATCGGCTGGCCGGCGGAGCTGCCGCGGCTCGTCAGTGCGATGTCCAGGAGCCGCGCCGCGCGGCGCGCGTCGTCGTAGAACAGCTCGTAGAAGTCGCCCATCCGGTAGAACAGCAGCACGTCCGGGCACTCCGCCTTGAGGGCGAGGTACTGCTGCATCATCGGCGTGTGCGGCGCCGGCGCGGCGGGCAGGTCGGGCAGCTCGGTCATGCGGCGGGGGCGGCTTCGTGGAATACTCCCGGCGCATTATCCACGAGGCCCGGGCCCCGCCGCCCGCGAGTCGCATGCCGATGACCGTCTCCCCGAGCGCGCCGCCGGGGGCCGCCGAGCGCCGCGGCCCGCGCGCCTTCGCCTGGCTGCGCCTGCTGCGCCTGCACCACTGGCTCAAGAACCTGCTGCTCGCGGTGCCGTTCGTCACCGCCCAGGCGTGGTCGCGGCCCGGCGCGCTGGCCGGTCTCGCGCTCGGCTTCCTCGCGTTCTCGCTGGTGGCCTCGGCGAGCTACGTGCTCAACGACCTCGCCGACGTCGCGCACGACCGCGAGCACGCCGCCAAGCGCCACCGGCCGCTGGCGGCCGGCGAGATCGGCAGCGCGGCGGCGCTCGCGGCGGCTGCGCTGTGCGCGGTGGCCGGCCTCGCCGCCGCCTGGCGCGTCGGCGCCGCGTTCCTCGCGACGCTGCTCGTGTACGCGGCGCTGACGACGCTCTACACGCGGCGTCTGAAGCGCGTCGCGCTGCTCGACGTGCTGGCGCTCGCGGCGCTGTGGACGCTGCGGCTCGCGGCCGGCGCCGCCGCGATCCACGTGCAGCTGTCGGTCTGGCTGCTCAGCTTCGGCGCGGCCCTGTTCCTCAGCCTGTCGCTGGTCAAGCGCTGCGCCGAGCTCGCGGCCGCGGGCGGGGAGCCGTCGCGGCGCCTGCCCGGGCGCGGCTACGAGCGCCGCGACCTCGCGGCGCTGCAGGCCTTCGGCGTCGCGACCGGCGTCGTGTCGGTGCTGGTGCTGGCGATGTTCGTCGACTCGACCGCGGCGCAGCTGCGCTACCCGCACCACGAGCGGCTGTGGCTCGCCTGTCCCGCGATCTGGTTCTGGCTGGGGCGCATCTGGCTCGAGACCGCCCGCGG
>Ga0335069_10011897_pt1 | contig 12264 bp, 14 predicted proteins | sample Lox_Sample_11_FD_206714 | JGI IMG/M metagenome (GOLD analysis project Ga0335069, IMG submission 206714) | Soil microbial communities from Loxahatchee National Wildlife Refuge, Florida, United States - Lox_Sample_1.1 | ecosystem: Environmental > Terrestrial > Soil > Wetlands | place: USA...
CACCGGTGCTGATCTGCCGGCACCGCGGCAGCACATAGGGTAGCCTACAGAGGCAGTTGCTGTATCGAAACATTGTGGAAGCTCTGAACAAGTTGGCATTTTTGCTGGCATGGGTAGAATTTGCCCAGGACATCCAGGGAACAGCTTCTGATGCGGCAGTTGAGCTTTGCGAGCTTCTTACGCCTGCCGCCGATCCGGCCCTCTGCCCTGGCGGCGGCGAGGCCCGCCGAGGTGCGTTCCCGAATCATTGCCCGCTCGAATTCGGCGAAAGCCCCCACCATCTGCATCATCATCCGGCCGGCGGGGGGGGCGTGTCAATGTTCTCCGTGATGGACAGGAACCCCGCGCCGGCATTGCTGATCCGCTCCATGATGTGCAGCAGGCCTTTCAGCGAGCGGGAGAGGCGATCGAGTTTCCAGACGACGAGGGTATCGCCCCCACGGAGTTGGTCGAGCAGGCGCTGCAGTTCCGGCCGGTCCCATCGGCTGCCGGAGGCGGTCTCCTCGAACAGACGCTTGCAACTGGCGACCTTGAGGGCCTCAATCTGCATTGCATTGTTCTGGTCGTCTCCCTTCGAGACCCGGGCGTAACCGAGCAACAAGCTATTGCTGACCTCCGGCTCCGGGGGGCTGCAACGCCTGCACATAATTTCGTGACCCAGTATATGGCGCCTGTTTGTATGCAACTTAAAAAATATATGTTATATGCATAAGTCGTGTTTTGTGTGATTTGTGGAGAATTCCATGCGGGTCAGTACGGCTGAGTTTATCAAGCATTATGGTGCCTTGGCTGACCGGGCGTTGGCTGAACCGGTGACCATCACCAAAAATGGGCGTGACCGGTTGGTCGTGCTGTCGGCCGAAGAGTTCGCCCGCCTCAAAAGCCGGGACCGCCAAGCGGCCCGGGCCGAGGACTTGAGCCCCGCTGAAATCGAGTTGATTGCGGCGGCCGAGATGCCGGAAGGGCATACCGCGCTCGATAGCGAGCTGAAGGGCTGGGCACCTTGAGCTGGCCGGACCCGGTTCCGGGTCTGGTCATCCGATACGCGTATCTTTGGCGCCGGGAAGCGGATTTGGGGCGCGAGGAAGGCGTCAAGGACCGGCCGTGTGCCATTGTGGCGGCCGTGCAGGAAGAGGCTGACGGGGTGCGCGTCTACGTGCTGCCCATCACCCATTCGCCGCCACAGCCGCCAGCCGAAGGGATTGAGCTGCCATTACCCACCAAGGCGCGGCTCGGGCTTGATGGTGAACGCTCCTGGGTCATCGTGAGTGAAGCCAATCGGTTTTCATGGCCGGGACCTGATTTGCGATTTCTGGCGGGGCAGGGACCGGAGAGCACGGCTTATGGCTTCCTGCCGCCGGGTCTATTCCGCATTATTCGCGATCGGTTTGTTGCCCGCGCGCGCGAAAAAGCGGCCCAGCTGGTGTCTCGTACCAAATAGATTTCCTATGAAAGCTAACGACAAAGCATGACTATATCTTACTCCGCGGTTCCGACATCCTGTGTCTATACGATTCTAATTGGAGGCTATGAGCAATTGAATGAGCAGCCCATAGCGCGACAGTCAAAACTGCGTTTTATCTGTCTAACCGACGACGCCTCATTGCGCAGTGAGAGCTGGGAGATCCGTCTCGTCGAGCCTGCCTTCGAATATGATGCCGTGCGCAGCCAACGCGATTTTAAGATCAGACCACATCTGCATATGCATGAGTTTTCACATTCAATTTACATTGACAACAGCGTTATACTGCAAAGTCCCCCTGAGTTCATGCTAGACTTGGCTGCTGCATCACCAGACGGTATGCTAATAATTCCGCACAGCTTCCGTGAAACAGTACTGGACGAGTTCCTTGAGGTCTCCAGGCAGGGACTAGATGACGGAGCCCGCATCCACGAGCAACTCAACCACTACGAGTTGGCCTACCCAGATATACTCCAAGAGCGCCCTTGGTGGACGGCAATCATGGTGCGTGATCACAGAAACATGAAGGTGCGCACCGCCATGGAGCTATGGGCTTTACATGTGATGCGCTATGCACGTCGCGATCAACTTTCTGTAAATTTAGCGCTTCATTTAGCGGGAGTTGAGGTGGCACCGCTGCTAGTAGACAATCACAGTTCTGACTTCCACAGATGGCCACATATTTTTGGCCGCAATACAAAAAGGCGGACATGGAATGCATCGAACAGCATGATGCCGCTATCGGCCAGACTTCGCGAAGCTACACAGCAAGCTGATGAGCTGAAGCGGGAGAGGGATGAGACAACTACTCGTCTATCGGCCAGACTTCATGAAGCTACACAGCAAGCTGATGAGCTGAAGCGGGAGAGGGATGAGACAACTACTCGTCTATCGGCCAGACTTCATGAAGCTACACAGCAAGCTGATGAGCTGAAGCGGGAGAGGGATGAGACAACTACTCGTCTGAACGAGGTTGAGGCATTGCTAAATGCGGTGTTGTCGAGCACATGGTGGCGCATTCTCAGTCCAGTTCGAATGCTACTAAGGCGACGGCCGTGAATAAGTGAATCGCGTTGGGTTGGGATATTTAGATATGGGGATTCCCACTCGAATCGGCAGGCTCTATCATCTTCGTGTGATTGACGAATCTTCCATCCGCCAGCGGTTTGAGGCGCTTGATCCCGTGCTTGACGAGCGCGGCTGGCAATCCCCCGAACGGTAATCCAAGCCCAATGTTGTCAAACGGCACGCAAACGGGCCCCCGATCGGCGTGCAAAAAGGGCTCTGACGCAATTTTGATGGCGCTGTTCCTACTATGTGCCAATGACGCGTGCTTCGAGCAGGTCGAGCTTGCCCCGGCCATACATCTGGCGTTTGACGAGCTTGAGCTTGGTGATTTGGCCTTCGGTTTGACCGTTGGACCAGGGGGAGATGATGGCGGCACTGACGGCCGCTTTATCCTTGAGAACACCGCCGGCGAAGGAGGCAACCAAACTTGTGCGTGCCCGTTCGAGCCAGGGCTCCAGATCGACGGCGCTTTTCCTGCGGATCATGCTCTGGAATGCGGCGATGATTCCGCGTGCCTCGACAAGCGGCGGAATGCTCTCTTCGATTGCGGCGATCGTAACGGTCTCGGCCTTGGTCAGGCTATCGCGGCCGATGGTCATGAGCCGGGCAATGGTGCGTGCCGCCGGCGCATGCCCAAGAGCATTTTCGGCTTTTTCCGCCCTTCGGCGCCGTGATGCCCATTCGGTGACAATGCGCAGGCAGCCGCGAAACCCCAGCTCTTTGAGTTGTCGCCACAACTCCGCGCTATTACGGCGCCCAGAGGCCCATTGCTCGTCCAGCCAGGACAGATGCGGTTCGAGCGAACTCTGCCGCACGCGGAAGATGTCCGTGCGCTGGCCGCGCAGCACGTTGCGGACGAGCTTACGGCTATGGCCGGTGCGGCGAACGATTTCCTTGATCGACATCCCTTGCTTGGACAGGCTGCAGATCGCGGCATTGGCCTCCTCCCGCCGAAGGTAGCCATCATATTGCAGCTTCTCGGCCGCCGTGAGCAGCTTGGGGTTGATCGTGGCGGCGCCAATCGCGCTGCGAATCTGCCGCATGGATTTGCGCACGGCGTCGAGGAAGGCGTGACTGGCATTCTCCATGAGGTGCCAGCGGTCAGCAACCTGGATGGCATGAGGCAATGCCTTGGCCGTGGCAAGCGCATAGCCGCCACCGCGGTCGCGGGCGACAATCTCGACCTGCGCCTGATCAGCAAGCCAAGCCTGGGCCGTCGCCGGTTCGCGGTCCGGCAATAGCGCAATCGTCCGGCGCCGTTCCAGGTCGCAAATGATCGTGCCGTACCGGCAATTGCGCCGCCATGCCCAATCATCGATGCCGACCACAGTTGGCGGCACAGCGCGTGGCTTCCCGCGCCGCCGAACAACCCGGAGCAGCGTATCATTACTCACCGGCAGCATCAGCCGCTGGGCAAAGCTCGCGGCAGGTCGGCCACCCAGTGCAAGGCCCAGATGATGCACGATATGGTCAAGCCGGGACGTGCGTCTGGCCCAAGGCGCTAAAACATCCCCGAACCGCTCGGTAAAAATCCGCCGGCCACATAAAACAGTATCACAGTAGAATCGCCGAGCCAGAACAAGCAGTTGCAAGGCACGCCCGGCGATTGGCAGATCCGCCAGGCGTCGCCGGTAACGGCTGTGGACACGCGCAGATGGCATACCGCATCCAGGACAAGCGCTTGTTCTGCTCATCGGGCGCATGACCATGACGGTGACAGCGTCAGAGACGCTCATACTCTCAACGGCGAAGCCTCGCGGCACCAGAGACGACGGGCAGAAACCCTTCATGGCATTGATTCCCTTGCTGAATCCGGTGCCATCTGAGCAGCCAATTACATCAAAAGTGAGTCAGAGCCCAAAATTGACCCCTTTGATTATGGCGGTTGGGGCTTGTCCAGGTAGCGAACAGGAGGGCCCCGCGCGCCCGCGTAGCGCGTTTCACAAGCGCTGGCGGAGCGGGCGCGTGGGAGGCGCCTGTTTGCCCACCTGGGCAAGCTTGCCCGGGACAGGGAAGCTTTTTGTCGACGCGGCCGAGCGTGCCGATTGAACCGCTCTGGGTTTAGCGGCCAGCTTCATTTACAGGAAGCCAGCATTTCCCGTCGCATGATGGCGTTGATACAAATTTGGTAGCCTTTCCCTGAGCTTTGAGCATCCGTGGAGACAGCTACCGGCTCCGCGCTCAACACAACCGAAACTACGCCGCAATGAAAGGGGGTAGTTCTTCAGTTCGCCCAGACGGGCAAAGCCGCGATTCGCTTGATAAGGCGGAGCGCAGAACTCGCATAACGCGGCTTGGTTGGGCCTTTTTGGAGGGCTCCAGACAGAGCCAGTCCAAAGCGCAACTAGGCAACACCGCAGTCAACCAGCCTCGGTTCTGCATAGCCCAGTGCGCCAGTGCCATACGTAGACGGGAGAGATCTTGCAGCAAAATAACTTCATCAGCCACAGTTTGGCTAAGGCAGAACGCGGCCAATTGCAGGCCGGTTAAAGAGTGCGGCAGGGGCAAGTAGCGGCATGGGTCACCCATAAAGCCCAAAACGCGCCGCGTATCGAAATTAGGTTGTGGATCGAGGATCAGCGCGTCATGGCACTTCAGATGGGTTCCGACAGCATCGAGGCAGGCAACGACCTGACGGACGGGCAAACGCCGGTGGCCGCCGATAAAAACAACTACGGATTGCATTGCAATGTTCTAGAACAAGTCGACGGGCTGGTGCAATAGACAGCTTTTGATGCGGAAGGGGAGATCAAGGTCGTCCCTTTCACGGATAAAGCATCCAATCCGCAACGGGCCCAAAAACACTAACGGAATACAGTGAACCGGCACAGGATATCCCCTGTGCGCTTGACATCAACATGCCGATTAGAGAACAGTCTGCCTAATTTTTGCGCCAGCAAGGGCGCTCCGTTCCCCGGCTTACCCAGCAGAAATCTGGGGGCTTCTACAGCCGGCTCTGGTCAAGCCATTGCATATCACTTAATCGGACTGGACTAAGTCTAGTTTAATCGATTATCTTAGGTCTGTTGGGGACCAATCATGCAGACCGTCAATATCCACGCCGCCAAAACCCATTTCTCACGCCTGCTCGATGCCGTGGCAGACGGCGAGGAAATCCTGATCGCCCGCGCCGGCCGGCCTGTCGCCCGTCTAGTGCCGTTGCAGGGCACAGCGGCGACCACACGGCGTCAACTCGGGCGGCTCGTTGGTCGGTTTACCGTGCCAGAGGATTTCGACGCGCCGCTGCCCGAAGATGCCTTAAACGGCTTTGAGGGCCGCTGATGCGCCTGCTCCTCGATACCCACCTGTTGCTGTGGGCCTTAGCCGAGCCGAACCGTCTCGATGCCACCACCCGGACAGTTCTGGAGGATGCAAGCAACGAGGTGTTGTTCAGCGCCGCTTCCCTCTGGGAGATCGCCATCAAGGCTGGTCTAGGTCGTTCTGATTTTGCTTTCGACCCGCAGCAGATCCTGCGTGCGGCCCTGGACACCGGCTTTGTCGAGCTGCCGGTCCGGTCGGATGCCGCGGTGCAGGTTGCCAAGCTGCCGCCGCATCACCGCGACCCCTTCGATCGCCTTCTCATCGCCCAGGCGATGAGCGAGCCGGTCCGCTTCTACACCGCCGATCCTCTCTTGCCGCCATACTCCGAACTCGTCACCCTGGTTCGCTAGCCTGAAGTGCCCCATACCCTGCAGCTGCCACTTTTCCCCGAGTGCGGCTCCTTTGCCGGCATCCGGGCAGTACGGAACGAGGGGCGCTTCTGCCGCATGGGGAGATCCGTCTCAATCTGGAAATAGGTTGAAACGAGGCCCGCTAATACCCTCGTCGGGTTAGATATTCTTCAATTGCCTCGTCCAGCATCGTCTGTTTGTTTATGCGTTCTTTGAAACCCATGATGCGCAGGCGTTCATTGTTACGCGTTGTGATTCTTACGGTTATGGTATCACGCCCCTCCTTTACCGGCACGCTATGGTCATGCACTGGCGCGGTGGCTTCTGGCAGCGTTTCCACTTTCGCGGCTTCGCCCTTGGCCGGCATGATGGAGCTCAGAGGAGATAGCGGTTGTTTAGTCACGGGACATCTCCAGGCGGGAGTTGACGTAAAACCATAGCTCGCGGACCTCTTTGGCGGCCTGGCTATGTGGGTCGATTTCAGGTGCGGTGAGGCCGTCCACTTTGGCGGCGGCATAGTCGATGCGGTCCCACACGAATGTCGGCGAAACGACGCCGTGCTGGCTCAGAGCTATAGCCGCCTCCCCTGTCAACTTAACTCGCGGTTTCACCCGGTTGATGATGAAGACGAGTTTCTTTTTCGCAGCGTTGACCATTTCGACCGTCGCGCCGACTGCACGCAGGTCGTCGGGGCTGGGCTGGACCGGGATCAACACCAGATCTGCCAGGGAAATCGTGTCGGCTACGCTGAGGTTCATTGCTGGCGGCGTATCGATAATGACCGTTTTAATGCCGTGCGCACGGAGCACGTCGAGCGCTGACGATAGGTCCGGCTCCGCCCTGGTCAGGATGGGTGTTTCAGCCTTCCGGGCATCCCACCACTTCGACAGACCGGCCATGTCGTCGGTGTCGATGATAGCTACCGGCCCGGCTCCGGCCCGCTCCGCCTCGACAGCAAGATGACAGGAAAGTGTCGTCTTTCCAGCTCCACCCTTACGGCTAGCCAGTACGATAATTTGCATGATGCCATCCATACTTGATGTGATGTTTGGCTAATTTCAACCACACAATCGTGGTTACATCAATACATGAAAGCATGCGTGTAGTGTTGCTTGCATGATTGCAATACTACACGCATACAAGCAATCATCGATGTGATAATGATTGTTTGGCTTAATAACTGATAAAATCAAGCATTTGCAATGCGTTGCTAATGTGTGCAGCCTAAGGAGGCGGGGCGATTCGCGCGCCGTGCATTTCAACCTTCTGGCTTGGAGAGTAGCCCAGAAATAGCAAAACCCGCCGGAGAGGCGGGCCGTGCATACCGGCAAAGGCCGGAGATTACATTGTCTGGTAAACATGTTCTCTCCCACCTTTCTGTCTTTTGCAAGAAGATTCTTGCCACGGGCGGACTTGCGCCGATTTCCGGCCGCTTCAGGCGGGCTGCTAAGCAGCTCGGTGGGGTATAGATGATTGCGATCAAGGGAAAACTTCCGGAGTTCCAGCTTGGAGCGGAGCCGGCGCGGCGCGTGTTTCCGGTGTGGCGGGGCAGCGTGCGGGCCGAGGTGACGTTCACGCCGCTGCCGAAGAAGGCGGCGGTGCGGCTGTGGCACCGGGCGCGGGAGTGGGACCGCTCGACCCGGGAGCCGGGCCGGCATGGCGGCAAGGTCGGCCGCATCGGGCTGCTGGTGCTGCACAGCCTGCTGTTCGATTTCCTGAATCACCGCACCGGCCAGCTCGACCCGTCCTATGAGGGCATCGCCAAAAAGGCTGGGGTCAGCCGGGCCAGTGTCGGCCGGGCACTGGCGCGGCTGCGCCGCTTGGGCATCCTGGACTGGGTCCGGCGCTGCGCCGGCGCGTTGCGCGACGGCCGCTTTGTGCTGGCGCAGGAGCGCAACGCCTATGCGGTGCAGGGGGAAGGGCAATGGCGGGGCTACCGGCCAGAGCCCACGCTGGCGATGCCAGAGCGGCCGGAGCCAGGCACCTGGGGCGCACATCCGCCGCTGCCGAGCGCGCTGGTCCAGGCGGCGCAGGACCAGGGGATGGGGCTGTCGCTGGGGGCGGTGCTGACGGCGCTGGCCAGTGATCCAGGCGACGCCCTGGCTGCGGCCCTGGCCCGCATGGGCCTGGCCCTGGTCAGCCGGGAAACCGGCGGTTTGTCCGGCGTCTCAGCCTGAGCAAGAAACCTCCCCAGAGTCATAAAATCTTATGCCCAGATAATTTTTGCCATTTTGCTGGAAATTCAGCGGACACGCCCTGCGGGCGTGAAGTGTTGGTCTTACGTTTTTGTGGCCCCGATATGAGTTCCTCGTAGCGGTCCGGGGCAATGACCCGAACCTCTGGCTCAGAAAGGAGCGTGGCGCGTTACCGTTACGGGCAAAACATCAGCACCCTGCTTTTGCCGCTGCCACTTTGGCGTGGCGCGCGACTGTCCGGTTCAGACGAGCTCGACCACGCCGCCGGCGAGTTCCGCCTCGGCCCGAAGTTCGGCCGGGTCGCCAGCGCCGTGGTGATCGCCTCGCCGGGGGCTTCGGCAAAGGCGACGCGCAGCTGCCGCACCGGCTTCACTGGGATAGCCTGGGCCTGCTGCTGGCCGCGTGCGGCCAGCGCCGCCAGCATGGCGAAACCACCGCGCAGCGCATCCTCTGGCCAGCCGTTGAGCTGGGCGGCGAAGGCCAGGCCGCCGAGCCGGTATTTTTCCCGGTCCTCAAGCTTGCGCCGCGCCACCGCGAGCTGCGCCCGGCTTTGCGCCAGCGCTGCGGCGGATTTTTGCAGCTTCAGCTCCTTCAGCTCCAGCGCCTCGGCCGCATTCAGTTTCATCCCTGAGCGTGCCTGCGCCGTCAGCGCTTCCAGCCGCTGCATCGCCACTTCGTCAAATCCAGTCATCCGTAACCCCTAAGAATGTCATGCTCGCCCGCAGTCTAATCCGCGAATCTGGCGACGATCAACTCATAGTTGAAAAGTCAAGAAAGACAGTCTAGGCTCAATATACATTTTGCTGCGCAAAATGTGGTTATTGCGGAAGAGCTTAGTGACAATGTTGTGCTGACAAAGTTGACGCGGCGGCAGGGAAGCACAAAGGATGGCGAGCCGGTTTGTTCGAGTGGAGATTGTCAAGGCCGGCGCCGGCAGCAGCGCCACCGGCCTGTCGGCCTATATCGCCCGTGACGCTCGCCTCGATCACCGCGGCGAACGCTTCAACTTCGCGCATCGCGCCGGCGAGCTGGAAGCCGGCGGCCTGATCTTGCCGCAAGCCGCGCCGGAATGGGCCGGCGACGCGGCGCGGGTTTGGCGTGAGGCCGAGCGGGCCGAGCAGACGCTGGACCGGCAAAGTGGTGAGTGGCGCTGGAAGAAGGGCGGGCAAATTGCCAAGCATATGACCGTCGCCTTGCCGCGCGAGGCCACGGCAGCGCAGCGCCAGGCCATGCTGCTGGCGTTCATCGCCCGCGAGCTGCAGCCGCAACAGCATGGCGTCGTCGTCGAGTGGGCGATCCATCGCGACGACAACAACCCGCACGCGCATCTGCTGATCAGCACCAGAATCCTGAGCGGCGACGGTTTCGGCAAAAAGGCGCGGGCGATGAACCCGGACTTCGCCAGCAAAGGCGCTAGGCACTTCATCAGTGAAGCGGAGAATTGGGATCTGCGCTGGGCTTCATTCCAAAGTGTTTATTTCCAAGAACACGGGATCGCGGCGGAGCTGCGCCAGCGCCGGGCGGTGCCGGAGGATCATTACACCCGCGGCCAGCTGCGGGACGCGCAGGTCACCGCCGAGCGCGCGGCGCTGGCGCAGGAAAACGCGGCCGCCGAGCTGGCCCGCCTGCGTGACCCGGAGAAAATCCTCGAACAGCTGACGGCGCAGCGGGCGATTTTTACCGCCCGCGATGTGCGCCGGACGCTCAACAAATCCGGCCTTGAGGGAGAAGCGCGCGAGGCCCTGGAGGCGGCGATCACTGACCACGCGGATGTCATCCCGTTGGCCAACGATAAGGGCGAGGAGATCGGCTGGACCACGCGGCAGGTGCGCGCGGAAGAGCAGGCGATCATCGGCGCGGCCGAGCGAATTGGTGCCGCCTCCGGGCGCGGGCTGGGGGAGGGCGGCCGCGCTCGGCTGAACGTGGCGCCGCTGCTGCCAGAGCAGCGCGCAGCGGCGGCGCGGATTACCGATGGCCGGCAGCTGGCCATCGTCATCGGCCGGGCCGGGACCGGCAAAAGCTTTACCTTGGGCACGGCGCGGCAGGCGCTCGCAGCGGAAGGCTACCGGGTCATCGGGCTGGCGCCGACCAATGCCGTGGTCGCGGATCTGCGCCAGGACGGTTATAGCCACGCCGCCACTTTGCACCGCGAGCTGGGGCAGTTGGAGCGCGGCAAGACCAGTTGGAATGCGCGCACGGTGGTGATGGTGGACGAGGCAGCGATGCTCGACAACGCGATCATGGCCCGGCTGCTGCAAGCGGCCGAGCAATCCGGCGCGAAACTGGTCCTGGCCGGCGATGACCGGCAGTTCCAATCCGTGTCCCGCGGCGGGATGTTTAGCGAGCTGGTGGCGCGGCACGGCGCCGCCGAACTCACCACCGTGCACCGGCAAAAGCAGGCATACCAGGCGCGGGCCAGCGAGGATTTTGCCCGGGGCGAGATTTTGGCCGCGCTCACCGCCTATGCCGAGCGCGGGCAGATCGTCTGGTGCGACAGTCTGGCCGAGGCGCGCGCCCAAGCCGTAGCGGCGCAGGCGACGGTCGAGGGGCCTGGCTTTCTCTATGCCTCGACCAATAAGGAGGTGGAGGCGCTGAACCGGGCCGAGCAGGACCGGCGGCGGGGGCAGCTTGCAGCCAAGGGGGTGTCGATTCAGGCGCAGAGTTTCCAGACGGTGCGCGGCGCGGTCTCGATCGCCGCCGGCGAGCGGGTGCAGTTCTACGAGACCGACCGCAAGCTTGGCATCGCCACCTCGGAATTTGGCACGGTCAAGACGGTGACGCCAAACCGGCTGGAGATCGTCAAGGACGACGACAGCACGGTCAGCTTCAATCCAGCCGCCTATGACCAATGGGGGCTGGGCTATAGCGGCACCGGCTACAAGGGCCAGGGCAAGACGCAGCCGCGCACCGCCGCCGTCTATGACAACACCTATGCCTGGGACAGCCGCGCCGCTTACGTGATCGGCACCCGGCACCGGGAGGATTACCGGCTGTTCGTGCCAAATGCGCTGGCGCCGGATCTGGCGACGCTGGCCGGGCAGATCGAAAAGCCGCGCGAGGATCGGGGCGCGTCGCTCCGGTTCGCGGCGGTGACGCGCGATGCGGCCCGGCCCGGTCTGGAGGCAAGGGCAGAGCCGCAGCCGGGCGCGGCCGACCGAGAGTTCGCGGAGAAGGTCGCCACCGGCAAGGCGGCGGCGCGGGACCGGATCGCCGCTTACAAGCAACAGCGGCAGGCCGGTCCCGCCCGCAGCCTGGTTGATGAATGGGGGCGGCTGGAGGTGGCATACCGCAAGGCGCTGCCAGAGCTGGAGCGGGATCCCAGCTTCGGCGGTGCCAAGGAGCAGTTGGCGCAGTTCGGCGAGCGCCTGCAGGCGCAGCCCGGAGTGTTGGCGGTGCTGCGGGAGCGCGGCGCCGCGTTCGGGATCAGCGAAGGATCGGATTTTGCCAAGCTGGTGGCCGACGTGCAGCCGGCGCGGGCGCTGGCCGATTGGATGCAGGGCGCGGAGACGACGATGCGAGAGACATTGCGAGCCGAGCGGGCGGCACAGCAGCGCCTGACCGGCCTGGGGAAAGGCATGGGGATGTCGCGATGAGCGAGACGGAAAACCGTTTGTATGAGCTGCTGCTCCTGGCCGAAACCAACCAGGGGGAGGTCAAGACCATGCTGGATGGTTTGGCGGCAGAGCGCGAGGCGTTGCGGCAAGAGCGCACGGCGCTGGCACGGCAGGTGACGGAGCTGCAGAGGCAGCTGCGGGAGGCGGTCGCGGCCGCGGTGACAATGAGCTTGGCGGGGGCGGCCGGCGGCGTTGTGGATGCCGTGGAAACCAAAACGGATGCGCTGAAAGGCAAGGTGGGGAGCCTCACCGGC
>Ga0335069_10011898_pt1 | contig 12263 bp, 10 predicted proteins | sample Lox_Sample_11_FD_206714 | JGI IMG/M metagenome (GOLD analysis project Ga0335069, IMG submission 206714) | Soil microbial communities from Loxahatchee National Wildlife Refuge, Florida, United States - Lox_Sample_1.1 | ecosystem: Environmental > Terrestrial > Soil > Wetlands | place: USA...
CCGATCACCTGCCCTCGAGTCACATGCTGGCCCGGCAGAACTGCCATCGCCGACAAATGGCCGTACACGGTGCGCAAATCGTGGCCGTGATCGAGAACAACCTCTCGACCATATCCTGAAACAAGCGATGCGCTGATGACGTCCCCATCGCCGGCCGCACGCACCGGTGTGCCGTAAGGCGCATCGATATCGATGCCGGAGTGGAAAGCGCCCTCTCCGTTAAAGGGGTCTTGCCTTTCGCCGAAGCTCGAAGCCACGCGGCCTTCGATCGGCCACATCGACGGAGCATCTGCGAGCTGCGTCCAGTCGCCGGTATAGCTGGGTGTCAGTCCGCTTTCCAGCGCACGCGTCACACGACCCGACATAGCCTGGTCGCGTAGCGCATAGAACGTATCGATCGATACACGCACTGCCTGTGGATTCAATTCATCGCTCAAAGCCAGACTCTGCGGGGTGGGTGCTGTCGCCGCATCCTTGGTCGAAGGCTGGGCGGCAATCAGCTTGTTCTGGCGGAGCCCATAGAGCGTAGTGACTTCACTGGCTAACGCGCCCAGCGAGGCGACCTGCACATCGCGATCATGCGCAATCTGCGCCATCTGCTTGTAGTTTTTGCGGAGATCCTCGCGCTCCTGGCGGACCTGATTAAAGCTCTCGGTCTTCAGCAGCATACGGGTGTACGATCCGGCGAGCCCGACGATGGTGAAAGCCCCAACCAACGCGGCAGCTACAAACCCGTACACATAATGGAGCGGGAGCGGGATCTTCCGGACCCTTCCATCCTCATCCCTGGCAACAAAAAGAATGTAATAGCGTTTCCGCAGCATAATCTCTTCTCATTCCCGCATTTTCCGGGGAAGGCTGCAATTCGCCATCAACGACCAAACAGCGAAAAGGCGATGGGTCTCATGGGGGAGCCCGCGAAACCAGCGAAAGGCCCTGCATAGGAGCACTTTCCAGGATGTTCCGTTAAGGCTAGCAAAGGGTCCGGCGCAGGGTCAATCAAATCAAGAGGAAAACTCCGCCTTTACCGGCCAACAGTCCATGCAGCCGACCCCTCCTTTGGTTTGCCGGCGGTCTCTCGCGGCCGGCATTTGTCCTATCCTCTAAGAGATGCCCGACAAGCCGCTCCAACCCAATCTGACGCACCCGCTGGCGGAACGCTCGCTCCTCCAGCGAATCCGCGCCAGACAAGGCCGTAAATCATTTGCAGGACTTGCTTTAGGCATAGGAGACGACTGCGCACTTCTGCAGCAAAAGCCCAGCGAGCAGATCGTCGTTACTACCGATCTTTCGATTCAGGGCCGTCATTTCGAGTTAGAGTGGCACCCCCCCGAAGTGGTTGGCCACCGCACACTAGCTCGGGGACTGAGCGACGTGGCCGCCATGGGAGCCCGGCCCCTCGCAGCCTTTCTCTCGCTGGGCCTGCCTCCGGAACTCACCCGCCCGACGGGCCGAAAGCCCTCCTGGCTCGACCGTTTCCTGGATGGCTTCTTTGCTCTCGCTGAGGCCCACAACACGCCTCTAGCCGGCGGCGACCTGGCCCAGGCACCCATCGCAACCGCCGACGTCGTTCTCATCGGCGCGGTCCCTCACGACAGCGCTCTGCTGCGGTCAGGAGCACGCGTCGGCAACCTGCTTTATGTGACAGGAATGCTGGGCGGAGCCGCCGTCGGCCTCGAAAAACTCCGCGCCCTTGCGACCACCAAGCGCCGAAGTAATCCTTCTCTATCAGCCGGTGTCCGCCAACAACTCGCACCGCACTTCGCGCCCCAACCGCGACTCGCCCAGGGACTCTGGCTGCAACGGCGCAACATCGCGACCGCCGCAATCGATCTGAGCGACGGACTGTCCACCGACCTTGCGCACCTCTGCGAAGAATCCGGCGTCGCCGCGGAAATCGAGGCTGCTCGCCTGCCCCTTGCAGCGGGCGCTACACTCGATCAGGCACTGCACGGCGGCGAAGACTACGAGCTGCTGTTCACCGCACCCGCCAATGTCCGCCTTCCGCGCAGAATCGCCGGGATCGCCATCACGCCAATCGGACGCATGATCCCCCGTCGCCGCGGACAAGCCCTCATCTCCCTGCGCACCGGCTCCGGAATGAAATCCCTCAAACCGCGCGGCTGGGAACATTTCACCTGATGGCAACAATTGCACGCTGTCGAAGCATATCTAGTGACCGCAGAGGCACGAGACGCATGCAACTTGTGGACTCGCGTGCACTTCCAGCAGCTATGATCAGAGGGTCATGGAAAATGGCCGGATTCGTGTGCGATTTGTCCCGTCGCCAACGGGATTGCTGCACGTGGGCAATGCGCGGACCGCACTCTTCAACTGGCTCTTCGCACGCCACCATGGCGGAGATTTCATCCTTCGCATTGAAGACACGGATACCGAACTCACGGATCCCCGTTTTGAGAAGGCCCTGGTCTCCGATCTGCGCTGGCTGGGTCTGGACTGGGACGAGGGACCCAACGAGCCCGGCACACGCGGCGCAGGCAAAGGCCAACACGGCCCTTATCGGCAATCCGACCGGCTCCACCTCTACGCCGACTATGCAGCGAAGCTCCTTAAGGAAGAAAAAGCCTACCGCTGCTTCTGTACCATTGAGGAACTCGAAGCCGAACGCAAGGCTCTTGCAGAGCGCAATATGCCCCAGGTGTACTCGGGGCGGTGCCGCAGCCTTACTCCGAAAGTGATCAAACGGAATCTGGCAGCCGGAATCCCTTTTGCGATCCGGCTCAAAATCGGCGAAGAGCCGCTGCGCTTTCATGACATGGTGCGCGGCGACGTCGAGTTTCAGGCCGATGCCGTGAGCGATCCGATTCTTGTCCGCTCCGGAACCGAGGCCGACCCGGGAACGCCCGTCTACAACTTCGTCGTCACCGTCGACGATGCGCTCATGGGCATCTCTCATGTGATTCGCGGCGACGACCACCTGCCCAATACGCCGAAGCAAGTCGCGATCTACGAGGCCTTCGGTTGGGAAATCCCGATCTTCGCGCATCTGTCCAATGTCACCGGCCTCGATCGCGAGCGGCTAGCCAAGCGCCAGGGCGCCACCTCGATTGCCACATTTCGCGAGATGGGGTACCTGCCCGAAGCTCTGGTGAACTACCTCGCGCTCCTCGGCTGGGGACCGGAAAACACGAAACGAGAGACCCTCACGCTGCAGGAACTGGTAAAGAATTTTTCGCTTGAGCGCATCTCGCCGTCGCCGGCGGCCTTCAACTTCGACAAGCTCAACACGCTGAACCGCCATTACCTCAAGCTCTCGTCACCCGTCAGGCTCGCCGCACTGTCATGGGAGTACTTCGGCGGTTTGCTGCCCGAGAAAGACCATGCCAGCGACGAAGTCCTGGTGTGGTTCGTGCACCTGCTGCAAATGTTTGTTCCCACCGTCGACCATCTCGACCAGCTCACTGCCAAGGCGCTCTTCATTTTCGGCTTCGACCCCGACATCGCACGGGCCCGCCAGGAAAACGCGAATGTACTGGCTGCCGATTCCGCGCGCATGGTGCTGGCAGAGTTGGCGGATCGGGTGCGCGCCCATTCCATCCCGGTGACTGCCGAAATCTTCCAACAGTGGTTGCAGGAGATCGAGAAAGCAACCGGCGCCAAGGACAAAAATCTCTTTCAGCCCATCTGCATCGCCCTCACAGGCGCACCCTCGGGGCCGGAATTGGGCCGGCTTGTCCCGGTCATCGAACACGGCTCCACGCTGAACCTGGGCGTACCAACCGTCCGCCAGCGCGTGGAGAAGTTCGTCGGAGTCTGAGCGTGTCAGCACCCCCTCCGGTTCCCACCTCTGTCCCCTCTCCCATTGTGGACCAGAGTTTTCCCCGCACCTGGGAGGCCGAGATTCTTGTCGCGCGTCCGTTGATTCTTCCCCAACGCCACTACGTCTACCCGCGTGACGCGGAAGAGGTGGAACGTGGGGCTCTGGAAGTGATGGTGCATGCGAAACAAAGCGCCGAATCAAAAGGCTCCCTGGACGGGAGGTCCTTTTTGGCGACGTGTGCTCTTGGGTTTCGCGACTCTTCTGTCCCAACCGAGCTATGGTCCTGTCCAAAGGCAGACGAAATGTGTGCCGTCGCGGGCGGCTACGCCTATGTGATCGATACAACCGAGCCCGAACGCTTCACCATGATTCCGTACCGGCCTGTGCTTCAGGTGCGCGCGTTGCCCGAGCAGAGCTTGCTTCTCTTCGCCGGTCATCGCAGCATTCTTGCCTGGGGAGCGCAAGGCCAAGCCTGGGAATCCGGCAAGATCTCCGATGAGGGCATCACCCTCACCAGCACCGAGAACGGCATCCTGCGTGGACTGGGCTGGCAGATGATGACCGACATGGAAACGCCCTTCGCGCTGGACCTTCGCACTGGATCGCCGGTCGCCGGCTGACCGAAATACGTCAACTCATTCCACACCGCATTCCCGGCCGGTATCGCTCTCAGTTGCGGAGATCCAACTGAAACCCCTCCGCAAGAACCGTGAGCAGCGCTTGCGGCTTATGACTATCCACGATCCAGGTCGCTTCCGGGCTGCGGTAGTCCCCGCCTGGGCTGGCAAGAATGATGGGGGCTTTGGGCGCCAGAACCCTGATTTCGGAGAGCAGGTTCGGCCTCTTCGGCAAAAGCCGCGCATGAACAAACACAGCGTCCACATTCGGAAACCTCTGCAACAGGTCGAGCCCGACCTCGGGTTCATAGGCCGTCAGGACATTGTGCTTGACCGTCTCAACGACCAGCTTCCGCGCCGACAGTCCCTCCAACTGCTCTTCCTCGATCATCAGCAATACTAGAGATCTCAAAACACCTCCTCGCCAGTTCCCGGCTTTGACCGGAGCGGGACGAGGAATTGGATGCAGGATTGAGTGAAATGCAACCGTCTTCAACAGTTATCGCGATCGTCTACCCGGCTGCTGCGACACCCTTGTGCGCCGCCACCATCGGTTTATACGCTGCATAGACGCCCTCGAATACCGCATCCCAGCTCGCCGTCAGCGCATACGCCCGAGCCGCCGCGCGCATCGCCGCGTGTTTCGCCGGATCGCCAAGGATCCCCGCGACGGCAGTCGTAAACTCCGCGTCCGGCACGATACGGCCGGTCTCGCCGTCCCGCACGATGGTCCGTGGCCCTCCATCGGGAGTGACCACCGCTGGGACCCCGCTCGCCAGTGCCTCGAGCACCACGTTGCCGAAAGTATCGGTGTGCGACGGGAAAACGAAGAGATCCATGTTCGCGTACGCAGTAGACAGCGCTTCGCCCCGCAAGACTCCAGTGAATTCGGCTCGATGCAGCCGCTCGCGCAACCACGCCTCATCGCCGCCATGTCCCACCACCAGAAACCGGAAGCTCCGATGCCCCCTCTCCTCCAGTTCGTTCTGCACCTGCACCAGCCCGGCAATGTTCTTCTCGACGGAGAGTCGACCGACAAACCCCAGCACCTGGTCGCGATCGTCCGCCGCGCGCTTGCGCTTGGCCGGATGAAAGAGTTGGGCATCGACGCCGCGCGGCATCAGATGGCACCTGCGCCCTGTCATCTCTTCGAGCTTCCGGCAGAGTTCGGGATTCGGCGCAAACAGAACTTGAGCGATTGAATAGAACTTCGCGGCTGCCGCCATCGCCACGTCCTCGATCTTCTGCCCCGTGGCCGCCGAGTGACGCGCCGGCAGCAGGCGCAGAAACCACTCCGAACGCCGCGCCGCATACTCGTGCACATTGGTGTGCCAACTTGCCGCCAGCGGCAGGCCCAGATAGTGGGCAAGGCCCGCGCCCAGCATCCCGACCTCGCTGGGACCCGTAATGTGAATCAGATCGGGCTTGAATCGCGCCAGAACTTCTTCAATGAAAGGTATGTGGCGGAGAAACGCGGGGTCGAAGCGGAGATCCTTCTCCAGCGCAAACGACAGAAAGCCGCGGGGCAGTTCCAAAGTCCAGACGTTGCCGTCTTCCAGAATGGCCTGGGCACGATCGCCGGCACGCACACAGAGAAAGGGCAGGTCGTGCCTGCGAGCAAAAGCCTCGAAGTGCCGGCTGGTGTGGGCGACTCCATTCACTTCGTGAAAGGAGTCGGGAAAGTACGCCACACGCGGCACAGATTCGGTCATACGCCCTTGACGGATGCCTGGATGGTTTTGGAACAGCCTGAATCAGTTTCCGCCCTAGGCTTCCTGTTCGCCAAGTGCCAGACGCAGTTTCTGCGAATCGCTCCAGGCAAAGCGCAGCCCGCCCGAAACCGGTCCCTTGCCCAGCAACTGCACCATCGCCAGCGCCCAGCGCAGAAACGGCGGCGCCGACCCGCCCGGCCACAATTCGCTCAAGGGGCGCACCACGCCCTGCGCATCGGGATGATAGACACGCTCGTCCCACGTCCGCGACCCTTGCGGGAACTCGGGATAGTTGCGGATCGCATCCAGCGTCGACTGCAGGATGCGGTGCTTCCAGGGCTCGGCGTATTGCGGCATGAAGAGCACGCTGCTTCTCTTTTCGCGGCGAATCTCGTGCACAAACTCTGTGAAGTTGGTCGCGTTGGTCAAATTGATATTTGCGTTCGGCTCCACCCCGTGCCGGTCGCCGCCGCTGATGAGCAGCATGTTCCACTGCGCGGCCAGGCGCCGCACCGCACGGTTCTCATCCCAGTGGCGCAGACCATTCAATTCGAGAGCATGAATCCACGGTCCGTACTTCTGGATGAATTCATTCACCAAAAACTCGTGCTTCTCCCGCCCGACCATATAGAGGTCCCACATCGGGTGATTGAAGATCACCAGAACATTCGGCTCGTTGTGCAGCGCGGCAAGAATATCGCCAATCTCGGTGTCACCTGGGTCGGCCGTGTAATCCGCCAGGATCGACATCCACTCAATGGCCCGTGCGCTGGGCAGATTGTGGATCCCCAGATGAAACGCCTGCACTCCACCGTAGGGCGCCGTCCACTCCACGGAGACGGGGATGCCGCGCGCGCTGGGCACCGTCCGCAGCAACATCGGCGCTTTGATATTGTCATGGTCCGAGATCGAAACCATCGGGCCAAGATCGAGCTTCTCGATCTGCCGGCTCTCCAGATCGTAGGCAAGCTTCGGAGTCGTCGGGGGCGTCCAGTAGCTGGCCGAATAATCGACCCGGATACCGTGGTGGTCCTGAGACCGCCGCTCCAGCCGGGAGATCAATGGCCGCGCAAACGGGTACTGATTGCAGAAGTTCGCCACAAAGTCGAGTGTTTCCTGCGACTGATTCGTATGACTGTGCAGGGAAACACCCGATCGGAACCCGTTCGCAGCCTTCTGGTCACGCCACAGGTAGTTGATAGTGGAATTGGCCACGTCCCCTCCTACTGCGATCTGATTGGAGAACTTGTGGTTAGTATTCACTGGGCCCCGTCAATACGGCGTTAAGGGAGTGCGAACATGGCTTCAATTGGGGCAAGACTCAACAAAGTAACCGGAAATGCCTGAAAATCCCGGAAATACTCGGAGATTCCTGCACCCTAAAGTGTGCGTTGCGGGCTCTTCCCGCGGGGGAACGGAACGCCCTGCAACTCGCGATCTTGCCAAGCCGATGTAACCAGATAACTTGCGCGGGTTACTGATTCATCTTAGCAAGCTCGGCCCCGAGAAAGTCCTCTAATGTGACGCTCGGCATCAGTTCCTCGGGCTCGTGCGAAGCCTGCTCCGCTGCCTCCGGAATCAGATAGTTTTCCGTCAAGCCCTTGCGCAGCATCTCGAATGCCTGCTCCGGCGTGCTCGCAAATTGAAACAGCTCGATGTCCTTGGGAGAGATCGCGCCTGTATCCACCAGCACCTTCAGATTGAACACACGATTCCAATACTCCGGCCCGTAGATCACCACAGTGATCTTCTTGGCCAGCTTCTGCGTCTGCGCCAGGGTGAGAATCTCGAACATCTCGTCCAGCGTTCCAAAACCACCTGGAAAAACCACCAGCGCCTTCGACAGATACGCAAACCACAACTTGCGCATGAAGAAGTAGTGGAACTCGAAGTTCAGCGACGGCGTGATGTAGGGGTTCGGAAACTGCTCGAAGGGCAGACGAATGTTCATGCCCACCGTCTTTCCGCCTGCTTCGTGCGCGCCGCGATTGGCGGCTTCCATAATCCCCGGGCCGCCGCCCGAGGTCACAACGAACCGATTGCGCCTCGACGGAATCGTCTTGGCCCACGACGTGAGCATGAACGAGAGACGCCGTGCGTCCTCGTAGTAGCGCGCCATCTCCACTGCGGCCACGGCGCGCTTCCGCTGCAGATCCGTGGCTCTGCCTGCCGCGATCTCCGGCGGCTTGGCCGGCTGCTCTTCGCTGGGTGCCGGACGCATCGAGCCTGTGTTTTCCAAAAGCTCCAATTCATGATCGGCTTCTTCTCTGCCGCGAAAACGCGCCGAGCCGAAAAAAACCACCGTGTCCTGGATCTTCTCGCGCCGGAATCGCGCCAGCGGTTCCATGAACTCTGCCACGATACGAATTAACCGGCCATCTGCGCTGTTGAGGAACGTCGAATTCTCGTAAGCCAGCGGAGCCGCAGGCAGCGGCGGCGGTGCGCCGTTTCCCGGGAGTTTCGCTACCCCGTCCATTGAAACATTCGTAGTCGCCACGGCCGGCGCACCGTCTGTCGCTGTTTTCTTTGTGGCAGCTGCCTTCCCTCCCACGGGCGCAGCCGAACGACCGTTCGACTTCTTCTTCTCGCTCATCGCTTACCTGTTTCTATAGCGGATCGCGTCACGGAACGCTATCCACAAATTCAATAGGCCGATACCGGTGACAATGCCGCGCAGGGCGCCATTGGCCGCGTAGATCGACAACGTCGGGAATTGAACAAAAAGAGGATTCTGATCCCAGAACATCGGCGACCAGGGAGCGTATGCAACCGCCAGGCCGATGTAAATACGCAACATCACCCGTAAAAAAAGCTCAGCGCGAACCAGCCACCGGGGAATCCGTTGCAGATGAGGGTCACCTGTTGTCTTTCCCGGCGAGCCGCCGGACAAAGAACCACTTTCAGGAGCCGGGCTCGCGGGCATAGGTGGCGATATCAATTCCGGCTGCTGAGACATTCGTCAGATTCTTCCGGCACCCCTCACTCAATCTTGCGGCAAGGTGGGCCGTATTGAAACGGTATCACAGCAGAGAGCGTACCGATGCTGCGGCGGCGCGGATTCAAATGCGTTGTGAAACGGTCGTAACTTGAAGTGGGATAAGTGCATTTGAACATAGAGGTGTATGCCGAACTTCAAGCACCGCGTTTCTGCGGCGACCGGTTTGATCGCGGCCACCAGCAGGCGTATTTTGTTGATGTACGCGCATCCCTCTCACTCTGGAGGCATCCATGAGTCGCGCATCCCTTGCCGTTTCGATTCTTCTCTCCTCGAGCTTGCTGCTCGTCGCTCAAAGCACAACCCAAACCGCACCCCCCGGACCAACACCGACAGAAGACCCCTCCCTGTCCTCTTGCCCTGTGAGCCTGCATGCCCTGCAAGGTTCAGGAAACGGCTTGCTCGCAGTGCGGAACGCCCAGCCCACCTCGGTGCCTTTGCAGCACATTCACCTGATCCTGGGCGCCCGCAACACGACGCGCCCCGTGAGCGGCCAAATCGTAGTCCACGGTCTCTCCGGCAAAAGCCAGACGATCCCCACACAGTTGTCGAATGCGGAACGGTTCGATCAGACCAGAAACCTCAACGTCACCTTCACCGCGCAGAATGACAACGAGGTCGCGGTCAACCTGAGCCTCCCCGGCTTCACCTCCATCAGTTCCATCCATCTCCAATCGATCGATTATTCCGACGGATCGACGTGGAAGATCGCGAGCGGGCAGATCTGCCGTGTCGTGCCCGATCCGCTCATGCTGGTGGCTAATCAGTAGACATTTGCGGTTCCGCTCAACTCAAAAGCGCAGGTACGCGCCGATCATCGGCTCCGAAGTATTCGTGAACGCGCCCGTCGATGTGTACAGCTTGGTCAGATCGGGCGCCTTATAGAGATTCCCGCGATACTGCAACCGCAGCCCGAGATGCGGAATCAGTCCCCAATCCAGACCCGCTCCGTACACAAACACGGGCTTGGTTTCCGTCTGCGTCGAAGCCTGACTGCCGGCGGGCACATCGAAGAGCAATCCAACGCCTGCAAGCGCAAACGGCCGCAGGTTGGCCACATGTACCGATGCAACCCAGTCGCCGGAGATCTCGTGCGCATTTGCTGAAACGCTCGCCGGAGCCGGTGCCGTGCATGGCGGCAGCGTCCCTACCGGACACGCATAGGATGTCGCGGTGTACGTCTGGTTCGCGCGATTGAACGAGTAGGTCGCTTCGTACCCGATCAGCGGATTCGAGATATGGCGCAACTCAATCATGCCACCCGCGGCATTCGATGGGCTCTGCGCGATGCCATTGCCGTTCGTCTTTCCGCTGAAGGCACCGTAGAGACTCAATGCCACGTCGTTTTCTGCCATCGCCGGCCCGGCGCATAGCAGAACCAAAGAGAAGAACAGGGAGCCTGACCGTATAAAGAACATGCGCATGATGACCATCCTGTAACTATGAATTCGATCTGCATGAATTGGACGCTGCGCGCATGCCAAGGTTGGCTTTTTAGGCCGCGTTATTCTGAGAAGAACCTATGAACCGATTGCTGCTTTCCCTCCTTAGCGGCTCATCGTTGCTTCTCTCCACGTACTTCACCGGCTTGCACGGCACAATTGGGCTGCCGTATCAGGATGAGCAGCCAGTTCGCGCGGCCCACGGCATGGTGGTCTCCGAACATCACCTGGCCTCCGATGCCGGGCTCGCAATCCTGCGCGAAGGCGGAAACGCAGTCGATGCAGCCGTGGCAACCGGATTCGCTCTCGCCGTCGTATTCCCGGAGGCTGGCAATCTCGGCGGCGGCGGTTTCATGCTGCTGCGCCTGCACGACGGCAAGTCGACGTTCCTCGACTACCGAGAGAAGGCCCCCCTTGCTGCGACCGCGACGATGTATCAGGACGAGCACGGAAATGTCCTTCCTCCAGGGGATCTCCGGTCCAGCGTTCTCGGCTATCGCTCCATCGCTACACCAGGTTCGGTGGCGGGTCTGGTTTATGCCGAGCGCACCTACGGCAAGCTCGGACTTGCCCGCGTAATGGCCCCAGCCATCCATCTGGCCCAGGATGGGTTTGCACTCTCCGATCAAGAGGCACACGAACTCTCCGACAACGACCTCGCGAAGTTTCCCGACGCGAAGCACATTTTTCAGCGCGATGGCCGGCTTTACAAGACCGGCGAGACGTTTAGCCAGCCGCAGCTCGCGGACACGCTCAAGCGCATCGCCGCGGATCCCGAGGATTTCTATCACGGCAAGATGGCGCAACAGCTCATCGATGACCTGAAGGCCGGCGGCTCCCTGCTGACGCTCGACGATCTCGCCCAGTACACGGTCGTGGAGCGCAAGCCCATCATCGGCACGTTCCACCAATACACCATCGTCAGCTCCCCTCCGCCCTCGTCGGGAGGCGTTGTGCTGATGAGCGCGCTCAATATCCTCGATGGCTACAATCTCAAGTCGCTCGGCGACCGCTCGGCTGCCTGGATACACCTCATCACCGAAGCCTACCGCCGTGCTTACATGGACCGCACCGACTACCTCGGCGATCCGGATTACAACAACATCCCCGTCGACCAGCTCACCTCCAGGCAGTACGCTGGGGCGTGGCGTGCCGGCATCGATGCGAGCAAGGCGACGCCAAGTTCTTTCCTTGCGCGGCCGGCCGGGTTTCTTCCCCCCGCTCCCACAACGGCCGGTCATCGTCGCCCCGAGTCCGTCGACACCACGCACTATTCGGTCGTCGATCGCGATGGGAATGCCGTCTCGGTCACCACAACCCTCAATGACTACTTCGGCTCGCACGTCGCCTCCGGCTCGCTCGGCTTTCTGTTGAACGACGAGATGGACGACTTCGCTGCCAAACTGGGTGCGCCGAATATGTTCGGACTCATTCAGGGTCCGGCCAACGCTATCGCCCCCGGCAAGCGCCCCTTGAGTTCCATGACTCCGACGATCGTGCTGGAAGACGGCAAGCTGCGCTTCGTGCTGGGCTCACCCGGCGGAGCACGCATCATCACCACTGTCGCCAATATCTTCCTCTCCGCCGCGGAAGGCGGCCTCAACATCCAGCAGGCTGTCGATGCCCCGCGGTTCCATCACCAATACCTGCCCGACAAACTCTATCTCGAGCCGGGCTTCAGCGAGGGAACCCTCTCCGATCTACGTGCGATGGGCT
>Ga0335069_10011899_pt1 | contig 12263 bp, 11 predicted proteins | sample Lox_Sample_11_FD_206714 | JGI IMG/M metagenome (GOLD analysis project Ga0335069, IMG submission 206714) | Soil microbial communities from Loxahatchee National Wildlife Refuge, Florida, United States - Lox_Sample_1.1 | ecosystem: Environmental > Terrestrial > Soil > Wetlands | place: USA...
CCTACGGGAGCGGGCAGATCACCGTTTTCTACGATCGGATTCTCAAACGGTATCCCGCTAACCTGGTGACGGCAGTTCTCGGTCATGTGCTGGTTCACGAAATGACGCATGTGCTGCAGGGAATCGACCGGCATTCGGAGTGCGGTGTCATGAGGGCACATTGGACGTCGGCCGACCTCAACCAGATGGCGACCAAACCGCTTTCCTTCACCGCCGAAGACATCGAGCTAATTCAGCGAGGGATTGAGGCTCGAACGTGGGTTCGCGCAGACTCAAGACCTGAGTACCGGACGATGGCGATGCGAACGACTCCGAACGATAGCGCCGGCCGCTGAGAGGGAATCGACCGAAGGCGGTGATGGGCAACGAGCTTAGGTGGATCGTACTATGCAATCCTGAAAGGCATGCTGAAGAGAACCATCGGCGGCACCATTGCGGCGGCTTGCGCGCTGCTGGCGCAAAGCGGCGGATCGATCACGGGGACGGTTGTGGACGTGGGCAGAGATCCGGTGGCCAGCGCGGCCATTCAGGCGACAAATTCGCAGACGAAGGCGGTGTACAAGGCGACGACGTCGGCGGCGGGCGCCTTTGAGTTCCGGCAACTGCCTGCCGGGACTTATGAGCTGGCGAGTTTCACGCCCGGGTTCGTGCCGTTTTGGCGGCCGGACGTCGCAGTGGCGGCGGGGCAGGAGGTGCGGCTGGATCTTCATTTTCAGGACATTCAGTTGAACACGCTGGGAGACGGGCGGGAGTTTTTCGTAGCTATCGGATCGGCGCACAAGACGCCCGAAGGCGCTACGCCGCGCACCTCGGACGGAAAGCCGGATCTAAGCGGCGTCTGGTATCCGCGGCGAGTGGTGGACGAAGGACAGCCGGAGCCGAAGCCGTGGGCCGGGGCGTTGATCAAGGAGCGCGCGGAGAACAACGGCAAGGATGGGCCGCAGTCGCATTGCTGGCCGTTTGGGCTGATCGCCAACACGCTACAGATGTGGAAACTGGTTCAAACGCCGGGGCTGGTGGTGATGCTGGTGGAAGGCGAACTGCCGCGCCAGTTTTTCATGGACGGACGCGGCCATCCGAAGGATCCCAATCCGACGTGGGTGGGACACTCGATCGGGCGCTGGGAAGGCGACACGCTGGTGGTGGACACGGTGGGGTTCAATGACCGGTCGTGGCTGGACCTGCAGGGCCGGCCGCATACGGAGAACCTGCATATGACGGAGCGGTTCCGGCGAGTGGATCTGGGGCACCTGGAGATTGAGATTACGATCGACGATCCGGGCGCCTACGAGAAGCCGTGGACCACCAAGTCCGTCACCGACCTCGCGACCAGCGACGAAATCATGGAGTACATCTGCACCGAGAACGAGCGCGACCTGGTGCACATGGTGGGCAAATAAGTCCGAGGACCGCGGCGCAGCCCTCGGACATCCCTTCAACTTACTGCGCGCACTTCGTAATGTTGAATGCGCATGCGTGAACCTGACCGGGCAAGAGCTCGCGTTGTGCGGCCAGGGACAGCGCCTGGAAGTCGCTCACGGTTGGCTGCTGGCGGACAAAATGGTGGGACCAGAGACAAGATATGCGGCAATGGCAGCCAATGTGAGACGCAGCGCACACGGCAAGGGCGGATCGGTGACTAACATCAGTTCGATGGCTTCGGTGGGCGCCTTCACGGGAGGCTCGGTGTACAGCGGAACCAAGGCGGCCATCGATTCGTTCACGCGCACGCCGGCCGCCGAACTGGGGCCGAAGAAGATTCTGGTGAACTGGGTGCTGCCCGGGCCGGTGGAGACTGAAGGCGCGCGGGCCATGGGCGGCTTTGACGCCTTGACAGCGCAGATGGTTCCGCGAACTCCACCGGGGCGAGTCGGCCAGCCGCACGACTCGCGACGGTGGTATCGTTTCTGGTGTTCTACGACGCGGCCTGGATCACCGGGCAAATGATCCCGGTGGCGGGCGGATTGCGGGGTTAAGCCGGCTGAGAATGGATGCTGCATGCATGCACATATTGGTGTGGATCGCTACACAAAAGTAGTGCTGACGATAATTGCGGTGATGCTGGGGGTGATCGCGGTTCGCCCGGTCATCACCCCGGCGGATGCAGTGCGGGCGCAGGATGAAGCCGTGCCTGTTTATATAGAGCCGGGGATCATCAGCATCCGCAATCCGGATGGAAGCACGTTAGGGGACGGCAAGATGGTGATCAACCTGAAGACCGGCGATATCTGGGGTTTCCCGCACATGCTTATGGGCGCGCCTTATCCGATGGATCCGATGAGCAGCAAGCCCGCGGTCTCCAAGCCGGTGCATATCGGCCATTACGACTTTTCCGCCATGAGATAGCCGACCGGCCCCAAATTCCGGGCGAGCGTCACGGGGCTGGGTGGGCGTGCTCGTCTTCGCACGCTACACTATCAACATCCCCGGAATGAAGATCTCGGCGGCGATCATCACCTTCAATGAAGAGCGGAACATCGCGCGAGCGCTGGAAAGCCTGCGATGCTGCGACGAAATCGTGGTGGTGGACAGCGGGTCCACCGACCGCACGGTGGAACTGGCCACCAAGCTAGGGGCGCGCGTCATCGACAGCAACTGGCGCGGCTATGCCGGGCAAAAAAACTACGCATCGGACGAATGCGAGCACGACTGGGTGCTGTCGCTGGACGCCGACGAAGCGCTGAGCGAGGCGCTGGAAGGCGAGATCTGGCAGATCAAGAAGAACGGGCCAGCGTTCGACGCCTACACGATGCCGCGGCTGGCGCAATATCTGGGCCGCTGGATTCTGCACTCGGGCTGGTATCCGGACCGTAAGATCCGGTTGTTCGACCGGCGCCGCTCGAAATGGGTGGGCAAGTACGTGCATGAGTCGGTTGTCGTGGAAGGCACGGTCGGGCACCTGAGATCGAACATTCTCCATTTCACCTGTAACTCCCTTTCCGAACATCTGAAGACCATGGACCGCTACACGACGCTGGCGGCCGAGCAGTTGGTGGATCAGAAGACGTCCATTGGCTGGACGGAGCTGGCGCTGGATCCCGCGTGGACGTTCTTCCGCACGTACGTGCTGGAGCGCGGCTTTCTGGACGGGTTTGAGGGCCTGGCGATCGCGCACATGGCGGCGTTGTACAACTTTCTGAAGTACGCCAAAGCCAAGAATATGAGCCCGCGAAGGTAGCCTTGGTCATACTGCATATCGACACCGGCGCTCAGATGCGCGGCGGGCAGTGGCAGGCGTTTTATCTGCTGCGTGGCTTAGTGGAGGCGGGACATCGTGTACGACTTCTGGCTCCGGGCGGCTCGCCGCTGCTGGAAGCGGCGTTGTCGCAACAGATGGACGCGCGGCGGCTGCACTGGCCGGCGCTTCCGGGGGCGCTGGCGGGCGCGGATTTAGTTCACGCGCACGATGCCCACGCGCACACGCTGGCCGCGTTTTTTGCGAAACCGCTGGTGGTGTCGCGGCGCGTGGCCTTTCCCATCGGGCGCGGGTGGCCCTCGCGCTGGAAGTACCGGCGTGCGGCGCACTTCCTTGCGGTGTCGGAGTGCGTGAAGGGAGAACTGTTGGATGCGGGCATTCCTGCCGATCGGATCAGCGTGGTCTACGACGGAGTACCCGCGCCGCCGGAAGAGGCGGCCGATGCGCGCACACAGGTGATTGCACTGGACTCGGAAGATCCCGGCAAGGGGAAGCGGATGGTGGAACACGCCGCTGAACTGGCGGGCGTTCCGGTGCACTTCTCAAGGAACCTTCCGAGGGATCTGCCGCGCGCTGCGCTGTTTGTGTACATTACGGACTCGGAGGGATTGGGATCGGCGGCGCTGCTGGCAATGGCCTACGGAGCGCCGGTGTTGGCCAGCCGTGTGGGCGGCCTGGCGGAAGTGGTGCAGGACGGCGTGACGGGATTGCTCACCGGAAACAGGCCGGAAGAAATCGCCCGGGGGATGCAGCATCTGCTGTCTGACCGCGCGATGGCGGGTCGCATGGCGGCCCGGGCGCGGGTTCGCGTCGAAAAAGAATTCAGTATTTCGCGCATGGTCAGCGGGACGCTGCGCGTTTATGAGAGGATTCTGAGTTGATCCCCGCCCTGATCGCCGCGCTGGCCGGGCTGCTGATCGGCAGCTTTCTGAACGTGTGCATTTACCGCCTGCCACGCGATCTTTCCGTGATCCGGCCGCGGTCGTATTGCCCGCAATGCGAAGGCGGGATCGCCTGGTTCGACAACATTCCGCTGGTGAGCTACCTGGTGCTGGCGGGACGCTGCCGGCGCTGCGGGCAGCGCATCCCGGCGCGCTATCCAGTGGTGGAACTGTTGACGGCGGCAGCTTTCTTCAGCTCAGTTTGGTTTCTTGGGCCAACCGTGACGGCGGCGAAGTACTGTGTCTTCGGCGCCATTGTCATCACGCTGCTGTTTTCCGACCTGGAGGAACGGATCCTGCCGGACGAATTCACGCTGGGCGGGACCGTAGTGGGAATTGTGCTGGCCGCCTTCGTGCACATGACCCCAGGTTTGATCACCCTGCTGTTCTACTCGCCGCAGCATTGGCGGCTGGTTTCCGTGGGCGAAGCGTTGTTCGCCGCCGGCTTCTGCTCCGGCGCGTTGTGGCTGGTGGGCGCGCTGTATCAAAAGGTCAGGCACCGCGAAGGACTCGGCTTCGGCGACGTGAAGATGGTGGCCATGATCGGCGCGTTCCTGGGCATCCAAGGCGCGCTGCTGACGCTCATTGCCGGGTCGCTGCTAGGCGCGATCGTGGGGCTCTGCTACATCTGGTTCACCGGCAAGGACGCCTCGACGTATGAGCTGCCGTTCGGGACCTTCCTGGGAGTAGCGGCGCTGGGCGTTGGATTCTTTACCGGCGTGTTTGCGGTCTGGTACACGCGGCTGGGGGCGTAGCCCGCTACGATAAAGCTGTGCGGCTGCTCTCGATCTGGATTGTCGCTCTCGCTCTTGCCGCTGCTTTCGAGAGCGAAGACTCGCGGGCGGTTCAGGCCGAGTTTCGGAAACAGGACGCCACGCTCGACTGGTTCCAGGTCCTGGACAAGAAGCCGATCGATGCTTCGAACTCCCTGATGCTGGTCGCGGCCGCTCCCTCGGAGCTTCGGCCTGGCGCTTCGGTTCGCTCGCCAATTTATCTGAAAGAGCAGATTGGGCTGTTTGTGGTTGCCGGCCCCGCGAACGGTGTAAGGCTCGCGCTGGATCGTTCTCTTTTAGCCAGCCTGGCGGCGAGTCCGGTGCTGGAGCCGGGCGACGAACACACAGCTTATATTCATCTTCACTCGAACTACGGCTTTTATCGCGGGAGCATCAAGTACGTGTTCGATCTGGCGAATCCGCGGCAGCCTCAAAAGATCCGCTACGGCGCTCTTGCGTTCACATCGGCGGCGCAAGAGAATGGCGCGCTCCGTTACCGGGCCGTGTTTCCCAGCTCTCTTGCCCAGGCCAACGACCTTGCCGCGGGATGGAAGCCGTACTACTCCATCATCACGATTGAGCCGCGCGACGGAGAACTGCCAGCCTACCGCGTCGTGGAAACCGCTCCGCATGAGGACCCCTTCCCGCCGATGCCCGCGCCGATGCGGCTGGCCGATGGCCAAACGGCGCTGGTCGTACATACTTCCTCGCTCGACCAGCCTGCACACGCGGGCGGCATCGACCTTACCACGAACTCCGGACGCAAGCTCTTTTGGCCGGTGCACGTTCCGAACCAGGCGCAATATCGCGCGGCCCGTCCGGATGCCCAGCAGCGGGAAGAGCTCGAAAACAATATTGGGCCGCATGCCGCCTCCGGCACGAAGCTCTGGTTTGCCAGTACCTTCTACGATGGCGAAGGAGTGTCCGGCGTCGGGGCGATCGGAAGTTTCGATGCGGTAACGCACGCATACATTCTTCGCTACCTTCCCGAGATCACGCATTGGTCGGGGTCAGCCTTGTTGGTGGACGGACGCGACGTTTGGGTCGGCCTGATGCGCCGGCCGGAAGGCGTCGAATATAGCGGCGGTCTGTTGCGATTCAACATGGACACCAACGCGGCGCGCACATATCCGGTGCGGGATCTGATTTACACGCTCAACCGTGTTGGCGACACGCTGTACTGCGGCACCGCGGGTGGCGTCTATACGATTCGCGGCGATCAGGTGACTCAACTGCGATTTGAGCCGGATGCGCAAGGGAAGCTGAATCTGCTAGCCCGCGAAGTCAAGTGAACTGCTCTTCACGCTATCCTCGGTAATTGGCCGCGATCCTGATTTTCGCGATCACTTACCTGGTGCTGGCAATTGGCCGGCTGCCGGGGTTCCGCGTGGACCGGACCGGCGCGGCGATCATCGGCGCCAGCTTCATGGTGGGCGTAAACGCGCTGTCGCTCGAAGAAGCGTACCGGGCGATCAATTTCGACACGATCATTCTGCTGTTCGGCATGATGATCGTGGTCGCAAATCTGCAGCTTTCCGGTTTCTTCGAACTGGTGGCCGAGCGCGTGGTGGAGCGGGCGCATAGTCCGCTGGTGCTGCTGATCGCGATTGCCGCTGTGGCGGGGTTCTTCTCGGCGTTTTTCGTCAATGACACGATGTGCCTGGTGCTGACGCCGCTGGTGCTGGAGATCGCCGGGGCGCTGCGACGGAATCCAGTCCCCTATCTTCTGGCCGTGGCGATGGCGGCCAACATCGGCAGCGTGGCTACCATCACCGGAAACCCACAGAACATGCTGATCGGGAGCTTTTCCGGCATCGCGTATCGCCATTTCCTGGCGTCGCTGGCGCCGGTCGCGGTGGCGGGTTTGGCGCTGTCGGTGGTTGTGATCTTCCTGTCGTATCGCCGCGAGTTTCTGACGCCGGAGGCGGTCGATGTCGCGCGGCGGCGGGTGGAGTTGGACCGCCGGCTCATGTGGAAGTCGCTGGCGGTTTCGGTGGCCATGATCGTGATGTTCTTTGGCGGGTGGCCGGTGCCGAAAGTGGCGATTGTCGCCGGTGCGGTGCTGCTGATCACCCGGCGCGTGGATCCCGACAAAGTGTATCGCGCGATCGACTGGCCGCTGCTGGTGATGTTCGCTGGGCTTTTTATCGTGATTGCGGGCGTGGAGAAGACGTCGCTGGAACGGGACCTGGCGGCGCTGGCCGGGCGGTTGCATTTGGACAATGCGTTCGTGCTAAGCGGGCTTTCCGCGGTGTTGTCGAATGTGGTCAGCAACGTGCCGGCAGTGCTGGTGTTCCAACCATTTGTCGGGCACCTGGCCGAGCCGCAGCGGGCCTGGCTGACATTAGCCATGTCGTCCACGCTGGCGGGCAATCTGACGGTGGTCGGTTCAGTGGCGAACCTCATCGTCATCCAGCAGGCGCGCCAAAAAGTGAAGATCGGTTTCTGGGAGTATTTTCGGGTGGGAGGGCCGCTGGCCGTGCTCACGATTCTCATCGGGGCTGCCTGGATCGCGTGGCGCGGCATCTAGTCGAAACATTTCCACTCGGAAATGCTCTATCCTGAGATCGTGGCAAGTTGGATTGTGTTCGTGGCCGGCCTGGCGGCAGGCGGTTTGATTGTTGGCCTGTGGATGCGGGCGCGGCTGATGCGGCTGGAGGCCGAACGGGAATTCGCGGGCGGCGCAGCCGCGAAAATGCAGGAGACGTTCCAGGCGCTGGCCGATGCCGCGCTGCGGTCCAATCAGAACGCCATTCTGGAGGCGGCGAAAACCCAGATGGACGGCGGGCAGGCCGCGATTCAAGGGGTGGTGCAGCCGCTCAACGACTCGCTGGCACGGCTGGAGACACACGTCCGCGAACTGGAGCGCGCCCGGGAGAAAGCCTTCGGGAGTCTGGGCGAGCAAGTGCAGGCGCTGGCGCGCGAGACCACCACGCTGGCGACGGCACTCAAATCGCCGCAGGCGCGAGGCCGCTGGGGCGAGGTGACGCTGCGGCGCGTGGCTGAGCTGGCGGGCATGGTCCATAACTGCGACTTCCAGGAGCAGCAGACGCAAGAGGCCGAAACGGGGCGTATTCGTCCGGACATGATCGTGCGGCTGCCGGGCGACCGGTCCATTGTGGTGGACGCCAAGGTCCCACTGACCGCCTACCTGGAGGCGGCGGGCGCCCGCGACGATGCCGCGCGCAAGAACGCACTGGCGCGGCACGGCCAACAGGTCGCCGAGCATGTCCGGCAGCTTGCGAGCAAACAGTATTGGAGCCAGTTCCAACCGGCGCCGGAACTGGTGGTCCTGTTCCTGCCGGGCGACCATTTCTTCAGTGCCGCGCTGGAGAGCAAGCCGGAGTTGATCGAGGAGGCGCTAGCGCGCAAGGTGGTGATTGCGACGCCGGTGACGCTGATCTCGGTGCTGAAAGGCATCGCCTACGGATGGAATCAGGTGCAGTTGGCGGAGAATGCCGAGGAGATCCGGCAGGTTGCGGCGGAACTGTACCAGCGCGTGGATCTGGTGCACAATCATTACGCCGATACGGGCCGGCTTTTGGAGAAGACGGTGGAGGCGTACAACCGGTCGGTGGGGTCGTGGGATCAACGGCTGGTGCCGTCGCTGCGCAAGATGCGCGAGCTGGGCGTGGCGAGTGGCGAGGAGCCGGAAGCTCCCGAACAAATCGACTTGTTAGCGCGACGTCCGCGGGCGGTTAGCGGGTTCTAGGCGCGGCCTAGGACATGTCGATGATGTCGAACTTGAACCGCTCCGGCGGAAGGCACGAGATGGGCGAAGGGCTAAGCTGGGCCCAGGTGTCAAAGGCCGTAGTGGCGACGCTGGAATTCAGGTAGAACAGGAACTGGTTGGAGAAGCACGAAATGGGCGGCGGCTGCCGGAACGTAAGCCGCAGGCCGACGGCCTTCTCGAACTGGACGGCTTCGGTGCTAGTGGCCTTGTCTTCCAGAAGCATCACGAAGCTGGAGCGGCCGGCGTGCGGCCAGACGTCCGGACGCAGCAGGTTGCGCAACTCCAAGCGCGCGCCGAAGGTGATCTCGCACTGGCGAATCCATTCCAGGATGCTATCGCCCCATTGCCACTGGGTCACGAAGCGGAGGTATTGATCGGCCAGGTTGATGGCCAGGTCCATCTTGCGGCGATCCATCTCCAGGTCCGCGGCAGGGTTCTCGAAAGCGGCCGCGGCAATCATGTCTTCGGCGTCGATCAGCTCGTTGGCCATGCCGACAACGCGATCCAGGCGCTTGACTTTGGGTGTGGTGCGCACCAGGAGAGGCGGCAGCTCGTGCGTTTTTTCGCCGGGAACCTCGACGAACTTTCGGTCTCCGATAATATCCATAAGAAATGGACCTGCTTTTCTTATCGACGACGAGGGCGAGAAACTACACCTGATTTAAGGACGCTGGGCCGATGTCACCCGTTACTTGCGCCCGCGACCAGAAGCGGCCGGCCAACATTAAAAACAATTTTGCAATACTTGTAGGATCTTGTAAAGAGGGAGTTTCGACGAGCGGCGAATGAAGTACTGCGATGTAAGCCTGCCCGTGCCGCTCAGCCACGGATTTACGTACCAACTGCCCGACACGCTGTGGCACCGCGCCAAGCCGGGGGCCCGGGTACTGGTTCCTTTCGGAAGCCGCAAGCTGACCGGGGTGGTGCTGGCCCTGCATGAAACGCCGCCGGACGGCGCCGCGAAAGAAGTTCTGCGGCTGCTGGACGAAGAGCCGGTGCTGGATGCGGAGCTGCTGGCGCTGGGCCGGTGGATAGCCGATTACTACTGCGCGCCGCTGGGCGAGGTGCTGCGCAGCATGACGCCGCTGTCGGGCGAAGTTCGCAAGACCAAGCTTTACTCGCTGACCGATGCTGGGCGGGATACGGCGCGGCAACTGCTTCTGACCGCGGACGAGGATGATCCGGCGCTGCAGTTGCTGCGGTTGTTGGAAGCCCGGCCGTTGTCGGCGTCGTATCTGAAGACCAAGCTGCCAACGGCGGCGAACGTGATTCGATCGCTCGAAAAGAAAGGGTTCATCGCGGTTGAGGATTTGGAGGCCCAGCGCGATCCGTTGCGGGCGTCGGCGGCAAGGCTGCGCGCTTCGTGGCTGGCGCGTCCGCCAGAGGACGTGAAGCTCACCAAACGTGAGCGGGAGCTCCACGCTTTTCTTGAGTTGCATCCGGGCACGCACAATCTGGAGCAACTGGAAGCTTCGGTGAAGGGCGCGAGCCAAGCGGCGCGGTCGCTGGCGCGGCGGAAGTTGATCACGCTGGAGCCGGAGGCGCCGAGCGGGGTTCTGGAACCGTCGGCTCCGCCCAAGACGCTGAACCCGCATCAGCTGCGTGCCTACCAGCAGATCGAGGAGGCGTTGCGCGGGGGCGCGTTCCATACTTTTCTGCTGGAGGGCGTGACAGGGTCGGGCAAGACCGAGGTGTATCTGAAGTCGATCGACGCCTGCCTGGCGTTGGGCAAAAGCGCGCTGCTGCTGGTACCGGAGATCGCGTTGACGCCTGCGGTGGCCGGGCAGTTTTTCCAGCGCTTCGGCGATCGGGTAGCGATTCTGCACTCGGCCTTTCACGATGCCGAGCGCGCCGAGCAGTGGCGGCGGATTCGGGGTGGGCAGGCGACGGTGGTGGTGGGGACGCGGTCGGGCGTGTTCGCGCCGGTGCAGAATCTCGGCCTGGTGGTGATCGACGAGGAGCATGACGGCAGCTACAAGCAGCAGGAGACGCCGAGGTACAACGGCCGCGATGTGGCCATCGTGCGGGCGCAGCACGCCGGAGCACTCGCGGTACTTGGCTCCGCGACACCCAGTCTGGAGAGCCGGTACAACGCCGAGCGTGGCAAATACACTCTCATCCAGTTGCCGGAGCGCATCGAGAGCCGTCCGCTTCCGGACGTCGAGGTGATCGACATGCGGCAGGAGTTTCTGGAGACGCGCAAGCTGGCGACGTTCTCGCGGCGGCTGGTGGAGGCGGTAACGGAGCGCCTGGAGAATCACGAGCAGACCATGCTGTTGCTCAACCGGCGCGGGTTTTCGAGTTTCGTGGCGTGTCGCGCTTGCGGCGAGCGGCTGGAGTGCGTGAATTGCGCCGTGACGCTGACTTATCACCGGCGCGACCGCCGCATGCTGTGCCACTACTGTAATTACGCGCAGAAAGTGCCCAGTGTGTGCCCGAAGTGCGGTAGCGAGTATCTGCAGTTCATCGGCACGGGGTCGGAGAAGGTGGAAGAGGAACTGCACCGCGACTTCCCCACAGCTCGCATTGCGCGCATGGATCGAGATACAGTGAGCGGGAAGCGGCACTTCGAGAGCATCCTGCATGGGTTTCGGGAGGGCGATTTCGACATTCTGGTCGGGACACAGATGATCGCCAAAGGTCACGACATTCCGAACGTCACGCTGGTGGGCGCGGTGTCGGCGGATATCGGGCTGGGTCTGCCTGACTTTCGCTCAGCCGAGCGTACGTTTCAGCTGCTGACGCAGGCGGCGGGGCGAGCCGGGCGGGGGAATTTACCGGGCATCGTGCTGATCCAGACCATCAACCCGGAGCATTACGCGATCCGGTTTGCGTCCGAGCAGAACTACGAGGGGTTTTATCAAAAAGAGCTACAGTTCCGGAAGCTGATGCGGTATCCGCCGTTCGCGGCGCTGGCGAATGTGCTGGTGCGCAGCCAAAAGCAGGAGGAGGCGCTGGAAATGAGCACGGAATTGGGACGGCTGCTTGACCCCGCGCCTGAGGGAATCAAGGTGCTGGGGCCGGCCGAAGCGCCTGTGCCGAAGCTGAAGAGCGAGTTCCGGTACCAGCTATTGCTGAAGGCAGCCAGCCGGAAGCGGTTGAACGAGACGCTTCGCGATTTGCAGCGCTTCGCGGCGGAGCGGAAGTGGAGCCCAACGGCGCTGGTGATTGATGTCGATCCACTGACGTTGTTGTAAGGTCAGCGTGACCACTCACCTCCGGCCGATGACGATGCTTAACGAGGATGCAGTTGGGATCACGCGCTCCAGTTCCAGGCCGGCTTTTCTCAGGAGGTCGTTGTGCTCGGCCGCAGTGCGCTCGCGGCCGCCCAGAAGGGCGAGCATGTGCAAGTCCATCCACTTGCCGGGCGTCGGTTCGGGTGTCTCGGGGATCACCCACTCGATCACGGCCAGCACCGAGCCCGGTTTCATTGCCTTGCGCACATTCCCCAGGATCGCGACGGCTTCCGCATCCGCCCAGTCGTGGATGATCCAGCGCAGGAGGTAGGCGTCGGCGCCCTCCGGAACGCTTTTGAGGAAATCGCCCGCAACGGGCTCGACGCGATCGTGCGGCTTGGCTTCCGCGAGCACCGCAGGCTGGTCGAACAAGATGCCGCGGCA
>Ga0335069_10011900_pt1 | contig 12262 bp, 16 predicted proteins | sample Lox_Sample_11_FD_206714 | JGI IMG/M metagenome (GOLD analysis project Ga0335069, IMG submission 206714) | Soil microbial communities from Loxahatchee National Wildlife Refuge, Florida, United States - Lox_Sample_1.1 | ecosystem: Environmental > Terrestrial > Soil > Wetlands | place: USA...
GCGGAGTGGACCGGCCCGAACGAGGTGCGCGTCCACGCGGCCGGCCCGATCAAGACCGAGCTCGACGAGGAGCTCTGCACCAGGATCCGCGCCTCCTTCCTCCTCGCCGGCCCGCTGCTCGCGCGCGAGGGCCGCGCCGTCGTGCCGTCACCCGGCGGCGACGTGATCGGGCGGCGCCGGCTCGACACCCACATCCACGCGTTCCAGCAGCTCGGCGCCGAGATCGAGCTCACCCGCCGCTTCGACATGCGCGCGACGCAGCTCGTCGGGCGGCCCCTCTTCCTCGACGAGGCAAGCGTGACCGGCACCGAGAACGTCGTGATGGCCGCCGTGCTCGCGGACGGCGAGACCGTGATCGCGAACGCGGCCTGCGAGCCGCACGTCCAGGATCTCTGCCGCTTCCTCGTCTCGCTGGGCGCGGAGATCGACGGGATCGGCTCCAACGTCCTCCGGATCGCCGGCGTCGAGCGCCTGCACGGCGGCGGGCACCGGATCGGGCCCGAGCACATCGAGGTCGCGAGCTTCATCGGCCTCGCGGCGGTCACCGGCGGCGACATGACGATCGAGGGGATCGACCCGGCCGACCTGATCTCGATCCTGCCCGTGTTCGAGAAGCTCGGCGTCCGCGTCGAGCTCGACGGCACGAGCCTGCGCGTCCCGCCGGAGCAGGAGCTCGTGATCCAGGACGACCTCGGGGGGCAGATCCCGAAGGTCGAGGACGGCCCCTGGCCCGCGTTCCCCGCCGACCTCACCTCGATCGCGCTCACCGTCGCGACCCAGGCGCGCGGGACGATCCTGATCTTCGAGAAGATGTTCGAGAGCCGCCTCTTCTTCGTCGACAAGCTGGTTGCGATGGGCGGGCGGATCATCCTCTGCGACCCGCACCGCGCCGTCGTCACCGGCCCCGCGCGGCTCTACGGCGAGCGGATGGAGAGCCCCGACATCCGCGCCGGGATGGCGCTCCTGATCGCGGCGCTCTGCGCGGAGGGCACCTCCACGATCGGCAACATCGGCCAGATCGACCGCGGCTACGAGCGGATCGACGAGCGGCTGCGCGGGCTCGGCGCGCAGATCGAGCGCGTCGTCGCCTAGGAGGCCAGCGCGGCGCTCGCGGCGGCGAGGTCGGCGGCGCCGGGGAAGACGACGCGCACGCTGTAGGTCGGCGTCGCGAGCCGGAGCGTCCACTGCGCCTGCCCCGCCTCGTCCGTGCGCGCCCGGCCGAGCACGTGCCAGTGACCGCCGATGCGCGCCTCGAGCACGAGCGGCCGCGCGGCGAGCGGGACGCTCGGAAGGGCGGCCCTCAGCGACGCCGTCACGGTCAGCAGCCGTGCGGTTCCCGACCGTGCGCGTGACGAGGCCAGCGCGACCGCCGCCTGGGAGCGGACGGTCGAGACCGTGAGCGGCGCCGACGTGACCGCGGGCGAGCCGTCCGGGCGGAGGCCGGTCACGGTGAAGCTGAACAGGTGGCTGCCGGCGAGCGGGAGGGAGGCTCCGAGGGCCGTCGTGTCGGTGCCGAGCACCCGGCTCGAGCCTCCGTCCACGCGGACCGCCAGGCGGAAGGTCGAGACGCCGTATCCGCGCCAGCTGAGCCGGACCTCGCCGTTTGCGCGCACTCCGCTCAGATGCACGAGCGGCCGGCCGGAGGCGCGCGCGACGGCCGCGGCGACGTTCAGCACGCCGTAGCCCAGCTCGGAGTCCCAGGCCCCGTTGCCGGAGGCGGTCTCCTCGAGGATCGTCGCGACTTCCGACGCGGAGAGCGACGGGTCGGCCGCCCACACGAGCGCCGCGGCGCCGGACACCTGCGGTGCCGCGAACGAGGTACCGCTGGCGACCCCGTAGCGACCCTGCCGTGAGCCCGGCAGGTGAACCGTCTGGAACGCAGATGTGGAGCCGGCCGAGGGCAGCGCGCCGAGCACGTCGACGCCGGGCGCGACGAGCGAGAGGTACGAGCCGTAGCTCGAGAAGGGCGCGCGGTCACCGAGCATCGTCGAGGCGCCGACCGCCAGCCCGATCCCGCTCGCGCCGTCCGAGCCCACCGGCTGGAGGAGCGCGGCCGGATACTCGACCGGGTTGCCGTTCCGCGCGTCGTTGCCGGCCGCGGCCACCAGCAGCGCCCCGTGGTTCGCGGCGTACTGGACCGCCATGCGCTCGACGAAGGAGGTGGTGGGGCCGCCGAGGCTGAGGTTGATGATCCGGGCGCCGTGGTCGACGGCGTAGACGATCGCGAACGCCTCGTCGACGTCCGTGAACGCTCCCGCCCGCGAGCCCGCCTTGACGACGAGCAGCTTCGCGGCCCCGCCGAAGCCGGCGAGCCCCTCGCGGTTCGACCCCGATCCGGCGGCGATCGACGCGACGAACGTGCCGTGGCCGTCGGGGTCGCGCACGTCGGCGCCCGTCGTGCGGACGTTGTACCCCGTCGCGCCCTTGGCCGCGAGGTCCGGCGCCGTGAGGTCGGCGCCCGTGTCGATGACCGCGATCGTCACCGCGCCCGCGGCGCGCAGGATCGACGACGGCACCGCGTCGGCCTCCGTCGCTCCGTACTCCCACTCGAGCGGGAGGCCGTTCTCGAGGCGCGCCGTGAGGCCCGGTTCGGCGCGGGAGACGCGGAATGCGACCGGCTCGACCGAGCGGATCCCGGGACGGCACGCGATCCGGGCGGCAAAGCGAAGCGGTGACCCCTGGGCCGCCACCTCGGCGACGCGCAGGGCGGGGACGCGGCGAACGACGGTGCCGTGAGCGCGGGCGAGCGCGGCCGCGAAGGACCGCTCCGACGAATAGCCGATGGTGAACCGTTCCATCGACGCCGACGCACCGCCGGCGCTTGCCGCCGCAACCAGGAGGGCGGCCAAAACCACGAGCCCGCGTGCCCTCATCCGTACCTCCTGCCGCTGACCGTAGTCTGGACTGGAGGCAACGACGATAGGCCGATCGGCCCATCTTTGCAACTCATATGCGTGCCTCGGATACGCTGCGCCGCGCCATGGCAGGAACCGGTGTCCGCGTCGTCGTGGGCGGGACCGGGCGCGCGACGGTCTCGACCGGGCTGTCGGTGCTCGACCACCTCGTCGGCCTGCTCGCGCAGTACGCGCGCTTCGACCTGACCCTCGAGAACGCTCCCGGCAGCGCCGACGCCGAGGTCGCCTCGGCGGCGCGCGCGCTCGGCGAGGCGCTCGCGCCGTCGCTGCGCGCGGAGGGCGCCCGCGGCTTCGGCTCGTTCGCGATGGCCGCCGAGGAGGCCCTTGCCCATGTCGTGATCGAGGTCTCCGACCGTCCGCTCGTGTTCTCGAACGTCGATCTCTCGGGCGCGCACGTCGGAGGCCTCGGCACGGATCTCGCCGCCCGCTTCCTGCGCGAGCTGGCCGAGGGCGCCGGCCTGACGCTGCACGTGCGCCTGATCGAGGGGCGCGATCCCCAGCACGTGCTCGAGGCGATCTTCAAGTCCCTCGGCATCGCACTCGCGTATGCGTGCCGTCCCGCGTGAAAGGAGCTCCGATGACCGACAAGAGCGTCGTCCGCACCGAGGCCGCGCCGGCGCCGTTCCAGGGCGCGCCGTACTCCCAGGCGATCGTCTCCGGCGGCTTCGTGTTCGTCTCCGGCCAGCTCGCGCTGAAGCCGGGGGCCACGGAGCTGACGGGTGACACGATCGGCGGGCAGACCGAGCAGATCTTCGCCAACCTCGCCGCGATCCTCGAGGCGGCGGGGACCGGCCTCGACCGGCTCGTGAAGACGACGGTCTTCCTCGTCGACCTCGGCGACTTCGCCGGGATGAACGAGGTGTACGCGAAGCACGTCGGCGACCGGCCTCCGGCCCGCTCGACGATCGAGATCGCGGGGCTGCCATCGGGGGCGCTGATCGAGATCGAGGCGGTCGCCACCGTCTAACCTAGAGCCGATGCGGGCCGATGCGGTCATCGCCGAGTTGCGCGCGCTCGAGTCGCTGCGACCGGTCCTCGACGCCGTCACCGCGCTCAGCGGGCCGTACGAGGGCGTGTACCTCGTCGGCGGCACCGTCCGCGACCTCCTGCTCGGGGAGCGCAGCTTCGACGTCGACATCGCGGTCGAAGGCGATGCGATCGCACTCGCGGAGGCGCTCGCGAAGTCGCTCGGCGGCAAAGTGCGCACCCACCGGAAGTTCGGCACCGCGGCGGTCTCCTACGGCGAGCACGGGCGCGTCGACGTCGTCACCGCGCGCACGGAGTCCTACGACGCGCCGGCGGTGCTGCCGTCCGTCGAGCACGCGGGGATCCACGACGATCTCTTCCGGCGCGACTTCACGATCAACGCGATGGCGATCTCACTGCGGGAGGACGACCTCGGGCAGCTCGTCGACCCCTTCGGCGGCCGCGCCGACCTCGAAGCGCGGCGGATTCGCGTCCTCCACCCGCGCTCGTTCGTCGACGACCCCACGCGGATCTTCCGCGCGGTCCGCTACGAGAACAGGCTCGACTTCCGGATGGACGAGGAGACGCTGCGGCTCGCGCACGAATCCGTCGAGACCGGCCACGTCGGCGACCTCTCCCGGGCGCGGCTCCGCGAGGAGCTGATCGCGCTCTTCGGCGAGGGGCACGTCGACCACACGATCGTACGGATCCACGAGCTCGGGCTGGACGAGGCGATCCACCCGCACCTCGCCGCCGACACGGAGACCGTCGAGCTGCTCGGCCGGCTGATGTCGCTGGACGAGGAGTACGGGCTCGGCGTGCCGCCTTGGCGGCTCGGCTTCGCCGTCCTCGCGCGCCGGCTGCCGCGCGACGAGGTGCTCGGCTGGCTCCGCAGCCTGAAGCTGCGCCGCAGGGACGCCGAGCTGATCGCCGGAGCGGTCAGGGTCGGCCCGCAGATCGCCGAGGCCCTCAGCGGTCGTGCGGCCGATCCCGCCGAGGTGGTCGCCCTCGCCGAACCGTACGCGCCGGACGCGCCGCTCTTCGCGCTCGCCCTCGTCGAGCTCGAGCCGATCCGCGACTACTTCCGCCGCCTCCGCGGCGTGCGGCTCGAGGTGACCGGACGGGACCTCGCCGGCCTGGGCGTGGCCGAGTCGCCGCGGGTGGGGGAGATCCTCGCCGAGCTGCGGCGCCGCAAGCTGAACGGGGAGCTCGAGGGCCGCGAAGAGGAGCTCGCCGCAGCGCGAGAGCTGATCGGGTAGCCGTGGACGGGCTCGACCTGATCCGCTGGGATGCGCCCGGGCCCTACGAGGTGGCCTTCTCGACCCGGCGGGGCGGCACGAGTGCGGGCAGCTACGCCTCGCTCAACCTCGGCCTCAAGACCGACGACGAGCCCGAGAACGTGGTCGAAAACCGCGGCCGCCTCTGCGCCGGGATCGCCGCGGAGCTCGAATGGATCTCGATGACCCGCCAGCGCCACTCGGCTGTCGTGCACCGGGCCCGGCCGGGCGACCTTCCGGCAGGCGACGGCGTCTGGACCGACGAGCCCGGCGAGGCGGTGCTCCAGCTGACGGCGGACTGTGTCCCGATCGCGATCGCCCGTATCGACGGCGCGCGGCCGGCGGTGGCCGTCCTCCACGCGGGCTGGCGCGGCCTGCTCGCGGGCATCGTCGCCGCGGGCGTCGAGGCGCTCGGCCCAGGCCCGCTCGCGGCCGCGGTCGGGCCGTCGATCGGCCCGTGCTGCTACGAGGTCGGCCCGGAGGTCGCAGAGCCCTTCGGGCCGGAGGTGATGCGAGGGCGGAATCTCGACCTCTGGGCCGCCTCGGAGCGCGCGCTCCGCGCGGCGGGGGTGGAGCGGATCGAGCGGGTCGACCTCTGCACCGCCTGCAATCCGGACCTGTTCTTCTCGCACCGGCGCGACCGCGGGGTCACCGGCCGCCAGGGGGTGATCGCCCGTGTTGCCGCCTGAGGCCGTGCGCGAGCGCTACCTCGCCGTGCGGGAGGAGCTCGGGCCGGCGGTGACGATCGTCGCGGCCACGAAGTACGTCGCGCTCGAGGAGATGGGCGTTCTCGCCGCGGCCGGGATCGAGGTGGTGGGGGAGAACCGGGCCCAGGACCTCGCGGCCAAGCACACCGAGTACGGAAATGCCTTCCGCTGGCACTTCATCGGCCACCTCCAGTCCAACAAGGCCGGCCTCGTGAACGGGATCTGCGAGCTCGTCCACTCGCTCGACTCGGAGTCGGCCGCGCGGCGCCTGACGGTGCCCGTGCTGGTGGAGGTGAACCTCTCCGGAGAGGCCTCGAAGGCGGGCGTCGAGCCCGACGAGCTCGAGGCGTTCCTGGCACTCGCGGGCGACGTCCGCGGCCTGATGACGATGCCGCCCGAGACCGCCGACCCGGAGGCCTCGCGCCCGTACTTCCGTCGCCTGCGCGAGCTCGCGGAGCGCCACGGTCTCGCCGAGCTCTCGATGGGCACCAGCCAGGATTACAGGGTCGCGGCGCAAGAAGGCGCTACGCTTGTGCGCATCGGGTCCAGCCTGTTCCGCTAGTACGATCTTCAGCCGATGGGATTCGCAGACGTCTGGAACCGCACGCTCGTCTACTTCGGCATCGCCGAGGAAGAGGACTGGGACGAGGACGGCGTCGCGACGCAGGAAGAGCTCGAGCGCAGCTACAGCGAGCGGCCGAACGTGCGCAGGCTCGCCCCGCGGCGCCGCGAGCGGGAGTACGACGACTGGACCGACCCCGGCGAGGAGCCGCCGCCTCAGGCGCGGCGCTCGCAGTCGTCACGGCCGAGCAGGCTCGAGGCGGTGCCGTCGAGCGCGAACGTCCGCGTCCACCTCGTGATCCCGCGCAGCTTCAACGACGCGCAGCAGATCGCCGACAAGTTCAAGGACGCGGTGCCGGTGATCCTCAACCTCCAGGGCTCCGACGCGGAGCTGTCGAAGCGGCTGATCGACTTCGCGAGCGGCCTCACCTACGCGCTCGACGGGGGGATGCAGCGGGTCGCCGACAAGGTGTTCCTGCTCACCCCGCGAAACGTCGAGGTCTCCGCCGAGGAGCGCGCCAGGCTGCTCGAGCGCGGCGGCTTCTTCAACCAGGCGTAAGACCGGCGTAGGAAACCGCGTTTCGGCCGCGAACTGACGCCCATGGGCGGTATCGGCCCCTGCCTCACCTTGCTCCTCGACGCGGTCACGAGCGCGCAGCAGTTCGTGAACATCTTCGTCGGGGTCTACGTGCTGCTGATCCTCGTGTACATCGTGATGACGTGGGTCAGGCTGCCGTACTCGCTCTGGTTGAACCGGATCCAGCGCTTCCTCTACGACGTCTGCGACCCGTACCTGCGGCTGTTCCGCAAGATCCTGCCGCCGCTCGGCCCGCTCGACCTCTCGCCGATAGTCGGGGTGCTCGTGCTGGTCCTCCTCGAACGCATCGTCATCGCCCTGCTGGGGCGGCTGCACTGAAAGGAAGGTAGGGAATGGCACTCGCACCTGTGGAGATCCGCCACGTCCGGCTAGGGCGCGGCATGTTCGGCTACTCGAGGGCCGAGACCGACCGGCTCCTCGAGGACGTCGCCGACAGCTTCGAGGACGTGTGGCGCGACCGCGCGGACCTCGCCGACAAGGTCGAGAAGCTCGAGGCGGACCTCGTCCGCTACAAGGAGGCCGAAGGGCTCCTGCGCACGACGCTCGTCTCCGCCGAGCGCGCGGCCGGCGACCTCAAGGAAGGCGCCCGCCGCGACGCGGAGCGGATCCTCAACGAGGCCCACGCCGAGGCGCGGGCGATCACGCGCCGCTCGCGTGGCGAGCTCGAGCACCTCCAGAACGAGGCGCGGCGTGTCCGCGTGCTCCTGCAGGCCGCGCTCGCGAGCGTCGAGCCCGCGGTCGTCGCCGGGGCGCCTGCGGTGGTGGTCGAGCCGCGCGCGGAGGACGAGGACACGGCCGAGGTGCACGCAGCCTGAGAGTAGACTTCGAGGCATGAGCACGACCCGTTTGCGGCTGCGTGTCACTCCCGGTGCGCGCCGATCGGGAGTCGTCGGACGCCACGGAGAGGCCTGGAAGGTGAAGGTCGCCGCGCCGCCCGAGGACGGTCGCGCGAACGCCGCCGTCGTCCGCCTGCTCGCCGAGACCCTCGAGCTCCCACGCGAGTCCGTCACGCTCGTCTCGGGCCACGGCTCGCGCGACAAGGTGGTAGAGCTTTCGGGCCTCGAACCGGATCGAATCGCGGAGCGGTTGGCCTCCTCCGCCGGAAAGGACACGCGATGACGATCGACCTCGACACCGAGCACTACCGCACGCTCCTGCTGGACGCGCGCGCACGGGTCGCCGGCGCAGCCGACTACATGCGCGTCGAGGCCGCCCCGAGCCCCGACGACGAGGGAGAGCTGCCGAGCGAGGCCAACCTCGCCGATCAGGCGACCGATTTGCTCGAGCGCGAGATCGACTGGACGCTGGAGGAGAACTCCGGACAGATCCTCGTCGAGATCGATGCCGCCCTGGCCCGGATCGGCGCGGGCACCTATGGGCTCTGCGAGGCTTGCGGCGAGCCGATCGACGCCGACCGGCTCGAGGCGCTGCCGTGGGCGACGATGTGCCTCGACGACAAGCGCAAGCAGGAGCGCCCTTGAGCGAGCCGGCGCCGCGGCTTCCGGGCGCGACGAGCGATGCGTTGACTCCGTTCTCGGTCGCCGAGCGCTCGCTCGCGGCCGGTCCTCTGCAGTGGTTCGGCCTCCTCGCGGTCGCGGTCGCGGCGATCCTCGCGGACCAGCTCACCAAGCACATCGTCTCGACGCAGCTCGTGCTCGGCGAGTCGCTGCACGTGCTCGGGCCGTTCTCGATCCGGCACGTCCAGAACAGCGGGATCGCCTTCGGCCTCTTCGCGGGCGCGACCGGGCTCGTCGTCGCGGTCACCGCCGTCGCAGTCGTGTGGATGCTCTTCTACTTCGCGCGCTCCGGCGCCCGCCATCCGATCCTGCCCGTCGCGCTGGGGCTCGTGATCGGCGGGAGCGTCTCCAACCTCGTCGACCGGATCAGGCTCGGCCACGTGACCGACTTCCTCTACATGCGCTGGTGGCCCGCGTTCAACCTCGCCGACAGCTTCATCGTGATCGGAGTGGCGATGGTCCTCGGCACCCTCGTGCTGGCGGACCGCACGGCGGGACCCGGGCGGGCGAGCGGTGCGGACGCTCCGGCTGCTCGTTCCTGACGACGCCGCCGGCGCGCGGCTCGACCGGTTCCTGGCAGGCCTGCCCGAGCTCGGCTCCCGCGCCGCCGCCGAGCGCGCGCTCGCGACGGGCGCGGTCCAGGTCGACGGGCGCGGGCGCCCGAAGAGCCACCGGCTCGAGGGCGGGGAGGAGCTGACCGTCGAGGTGCCCGAGGCGCCTCGGAGTGCGCTCGAGCCGGAGGAGCTCTCGCTGCGCATCGCCTACGAGGACGAGCACCTGCTCGTCGTCGACAAGCCGGCCGGGCTCGTCGTCCATCCCGCGCCCGGCCATCCGACCGGCACGCTCGTCCACGGCCTGCTGGCGCACGCGGCGGCGGGCGGCGAGGAGCCCGATCGCCCCGGGATCGTCCACCGGCTAGACCGCGACACGTCGGGGCTGCTCGTCGTCGCACGCTCGCCCGAGGCGCACCGTCGTCTCGAGAAGCTCGTCCGCGCGCACGAGCTCGAGCGCGAGTACCTCGCGCTCGTGGTGGGGCGGCCGCGCTCGCGCACCGGCAGGATCGAGGCCCCGATCGGCCGCGACCGCCGCGACCGGACGAAGCACTCGCTCGACACGGCGACGCCGCGGGACGCGGTGACCCAGTTCGAGATCGCCGAGGAGCTGCCGCGGCACACGCTCCTGCGCGTGCGGCTCGAGACGGGCCGGACGCACCAGATCCGCGTCCACCTCGCGGAGATCGGTCTCCCGGTGGCGGGCGACCGGGTCTACGGGCGGCCCGGCGAGCTCGGGCTCGAGCGCCAGTTCCTCCATGCGGCCAGGCTCGGCTTCCCGCATCCGTTCTCCGGCGAGTGGGTCGAGTGCGAGTCGCCGCTACCCCCCGATCTGGTGGTCGCGCTCGACCGGGCCCGCGGTTAGGCTGAGCCGATGTCCGACAGCACAGACTGGGTCGAGGCCCTCAAGGAGGCGGTCGCGGAGTTCGAGAGCTCGCGCAGCAGCGCGAGCCCGGGCGTGAAGGTCACGCTCGTCGACGGCGAGAGCTTCTTCCTCAGCAACGCGCGCCCCGCGCCGGGGCACGGCCTCGTGGTCATGTACCCGTATCCGCCCGGGATGACGACGGACCTGCCGATGGGCGAGGACGGCTACCCGGTGATGCCGCGCGTCCTGCTCGTCGCGCCGAGCGCCGTTTCCAAGATCGAGCTGATGGCGGAGCCGCCGGGCCAGCGCGAGGCGCGCTTCGGCCTCCGCGCCGCCGCGCCGCCGCCGCCCGCTCCGGAGCCCGACGAGGACGCCCCGGTGCCCGAGCTCCGGCCTCCGTCGCCGGACACGGGCGTCTCCGGCTAGACTTCCGGCGCTTCTGTCCCGTCTCCCCGGTGGATCAGCAGGGCGGACGGTGCCGGCACCGAGCCGGTCCCGCTCGAAGCCCCGCCGGCTTTCGTTCACAAACCACGAGAGGAGCTCCACCCGTGCCTACCGTCTCCATGCGCGAGCTGTTGGAGGCCGGGGTCCACTTCGGCCACCAGACACGCCGCTGGAACCCGAAGATGCGCCGCTTCATCTTCACCGAGCGCGGCGGCATCTACATCATCGATCTCACGCAGACCTCCGAGCTGCTCGACGAGGCCTACGCGTTCGCCCAGAATCTCGCCGCCCGCGGCGGGACGATGCTCTTCGTCGGCACCAAGAAGCAGGCCCAGGACGCCGTCGAGAACGAGGCGAAGCGCGTCGGCATGCCCTATGTGAACCACCGCTGGCTCGGCGGCCTGCTCACGAACTGGCGCACGATGTCCGACCGCGTCGAGCGGCTCCACGACCTCCGCCGCCTCAAGGACGAGGGGCAGCTCGAGCTGCTCCCCGCCAAGGAGCGGATCGCGATGCTGGGCGAGCTCGAGAAGCTCGAGGCGAACCTCGGCGGCGTCGCCGACATGCGCCGCCAGCCCGATGCAGTGTTCATCGTCGACCTGCGCAAGGAGCAGCTCGCCGTCCGCGAGGCACGGCGGCTCGGGCTGCCGATCGTCGCGCTCGTCGACACGAACTGCGATCCGGACGAGGCCGACTACATCATCCCCGGCAACGACGACGCGATCCGCTCGTGCAGCCTGATCGTGCGCGCGATCGCCGACGGGATCGCAGCCGGCCAGCAGAAGACGACCGTCGAGGAGCTCACCGCCGCGCCGGCGAAGCCGGAGCCCGAGCCCGAGCCGACGGTCGCCGACGTCGTGACCGAGGCCGCTGCGGAGGCCGTCGCGGAGGCCGTCGAGGCCGAGGATGAGCCCGTCGAAGTGGTCGAGATCGTCGAGGTGGCAGAGGAGGAGGTGCCCGCCGAATGACCACGATCAGCGCATCGCTCGTGAAGGAGCTCCGCGACCAGACCGGCGCCGGGATGATGGACGTCAAGCGGGCGCTCGTCGAGACCGACGGCGACCTCGAGGCGGCGCGCGTGCTGCTCCGCGAGCGGGGCATGGCCACCGCGGCCAAGCGCGCCGACCGCACGACCTCCGAGGGCGAGGTGCTCGTCACGATCTCCGGCTCGACCGGCGCGATGGTCGCCGTCGGCTGCGAGACCGAGCCCGTCTCGAAGAACACGGAGTTCCTCGCGTTCGCCGAGAAGGCCCTCGAGGCCGTCGAGGCGGGCGGCGAGAGCGCCGTCGACGCGCTCGACCAGGAGCGGCAGGAGCTCGTCGGCAAGCTCGGCGAGAACATCGTCGTCGCCGGCGCGTCGCGGCTGGAGGCCGGGGATGGCGAGTCGCTCGGCGAGTACGTCCACCCGCCGGCCAACAAGATCGGCGTGCTCGTGCACGTGCGCGGCGACAACCCGCCGGCCGCACGGAGGCTCGCCATGCACATCTCGTTCTCGAACCCCCGCTACGCGACGAGGAAGGACGTGCCCGAGGCCGACGTCGCGGCGGAGCGCGAGATCTACGCCCACTCCGACGAGGTGCTGTCGAAGCCCGAGAACGTCCGCGAGAAGATCGTCGACGGGATGCTGCAAAAGCGGTTCTTCGCCGAGAGCGTGCTCGCTGAGCAGGCCTGGATCCACGACACGGGCAAGACGGTGGAGCAGGCGCTGGCCGACGACGGGCTGGAGCTGCTGGACTTCCGGCGCTTCTCTGTTGCAGGCTAGCCTCGCGTGAGCGTGCAGCCCGAGCAGAGCGCATTCGCCGAGGGAACGGCCGTGCCGGTGTTCCGGCGCGTGCTGCTGAAGCTGTCGGGCGAGGCGCTG
>Ga0335069_10011902_pt1 | contig 12261 bp, 9 predicted proteins | sample Lox_Sample_11_FD_206714 | JGI IMG/M metagenome (GOLD analysis project Ga0335069, IMG submission 206714) | Soil microbial communities from Loxahatchee National Wildlife Refuge, Florida, United States - Lox_Sample_1.1 | ecosystem: Environmental > Terrestrial > Soil > Wetlands | place: USA: Florida...
AAATCCTCGAACGAGCGGTTTCCAAATCCCACAGAAACCTCCCAAAAGACATAGATGCTGTTCGAAAGTGCATCTATAATCTTGGAAAGAGCTGATTTGTAGCTACTTACGTCGTGCGCTGGGGACAGCAGCGTGGCAGTGAAGTTGCTCATTAACGACACTGGGGAGCTGTGTACGACTGCCCCATCCGTTCACCCCTCCAGGGGTCCGGGAGCAGTGAGAAAGTCCATGAATCGGGAAAGCCAAGCTCGTTCTGTCGCCATCGTTCTGTTCCTTTTGACGCTGGCGGCGGTGATTTTTGCCGGATTCAACTTCCAGGCAGAGCGCAAGGCGACAGCTCCCGATGACGGTATCAAATGGGTCGAGCACGGTGGGTTGCTGGTCGCCGATGACGTGGAATCAAACAGTCCCGGGGCGAAGGCGGGAATCAAGCCAGGCGATCAACTGATCGCGGTCAACGGACAAGAGGTGAAAAACACCTCCGGCCTGGAACGGCAGCTCTATCGAACCGGGATCTGGCAGAGAGCGACCTATTCCCTGGTACGGCACTCGGTCGTGCTCGATTCCAATGTGATATTGGAGCCGGCGGATCGCACTCTCAATAACTACCTCCGCGGTATCGCGCTGATCTATCTTGGAATTGGCTTGTACGTCCTGCTGCGCCGGTGGACCGCGCCGGGATCCACACATTTCTACATCTTCTGCCTGGTTTCGTTCATCGCGTATGCATTCCACTACACGGCGAAATTCGACGCGTTTGATTGGGAGATCTACTGGAGCAACGTCGCGGCCTGGGTGCTATTGCCCGCACTCTTCCTGCACTTCGTCCTGACCTTCCCCGAGAAACGGGAGATTTTCCGGAAACTTCCGTGGCTACCCGTTCTGATTTATGTGCCGGGCGCGGTTCTACTAGGCATGCGGGTGTTCGCCATGCGCGTTCTCGTGGCCACAGGGCGATTGAGCCGCGCGGTGGATCGCGTTGATTTGTCCTATGGTGCGGTATTTTTCGTGCTGGCCGCGAGCTTCCTCTGGTACAGCTATTCCAAGACCAGCAGCACGATTCTTCGCCAGCAGCTGAAGTGGGTGACGCGAGGAACGATTCTCGCAATCGCGCCTTACACGCTGCTCTACGTCCTGCACTTCGTGTTCCCGCATGGCATGGAGTGGGTTCCTCCCGCACTGATCAAGCTCTCGGTGCTTTCCCTCGTCGTCCTGCCACTGACGTTTGGCTACGCCATCTTCCGCTACCGCTTGATGGATGTGGATCTGATCTTCAAGCGCGGCGTGGTGTATACGCTCGCCGCCGCGACCGTGGTGGGACTGTATTTCGGACTGGTCGCCGGCGTAGCGACGCTGGTTCATAGCCGGCAGCCGAGTACCGGGCCAATTGGCTTGATCCTCGCGGTGGTCGTCACGGCGCTGCTGTTCGATCCTGTGCGTAAATGGATCCAGGACCGCGTCGATCACCTTTTCTACCGCACGGTTTACGACTACCGGCGCACCCTGATTGAATTCGGCCGCGAGTTGAGTTCCGAGACCGATCTCAACGCGCTCCTCTCGGCTGTCGTAGATCGGCTCTCGCGCACGTTGGCCGTGGATCGACTCGCCATCTTCCTGCGGGCCGAGGAAGACTCCGATCAATTCGTGCTCTCGAAATCTGTGGGCATGAATGCGGTCCCAAAGCTCGATCTCACGTTCCTGAGTGCTCCCCGTCCGGAAGCCGCCGGACATATGTTCTTTGAGAATACCCACCAGGTACCGCGCGAAACCTTGGCAGCCCAGGAAGCCATCGCCCGGCTTGATCTGAATTACTACATTCCCTGCCGCGCCCAGCAGAAGACGGTTGCCGTGGTCGGGCTGGGAAAAACTACCAAGGGTGACTATCTCTCGAGCGAGGATGTGGAACTGCTTGAAACGCTCGGCGGTTATCTGGGCATCGCCATCCAGAATGGAAGGCTCTACGCATCGCTCCAGCAGAAGGTGGCCGAATACGAGCGTCTCAAGGACTTCAACGAGAACATCGTGGAGTCCATCAACGTCGGCGTCATGGCGCTCGATATGGAGGACCGCATCGAGAGTTGGAATGCTCAGATGGAAGTGATGTATGCCCTGCCCCGCTGGCAGGCGCTGACCCAGCCGCTCTCAAAGATATTCCCCGCGGAGTTCGTGGAAGAGTTCTATCGCGTCCGGCAGAACGCCGGCATCAACAATCTCTATAAATTCCGCCTCTCGACACCTGCCGGTGAAACGCGGACGGTCAACGTAGCCATCGCACCTCTGGTCACGCGCAAGTTCCAGGTCGTGGGACGACTGGTGATCATGGACGACATTACCGAGCGTGTGGAACTGGAAAGCCAGCTTTCGCAGGCGGACAAGCTTACGTCCATCGGCCTGCTGGCCGCAGGCGTCGCGCACGAAGTCAATACGCCGCTGGCCGTGATCTCGTCTTATACCCAGATGCTTGCCAAGCAATTGCAGGGGGACCCCCAGAAATCGGGGCTGCTGGAGAAGATCACGCGGCAGACCTTCCGCGCATCAGAAATAGTAAATAACCTTTTGAACTTCTCGCGTACCAGCGGCACCGAGTTCGCGAATGTGGATATCAACAAGGTCATTACCGACACGCTGGCCCTCCTGGAGCACCAGTTCAAGGTGGCGAAGATTCAAGTGCATTCCGAGTTAACTCCAAACATCTCGCCGATCGAAGGCAACGCCGGTCGGCTCCAACAGGTGTTCTTGAATCTGTTCCTGAACGCAAAAGACGCAATGGCGGGTGGAGGCAAATTAACAGTTGCCACGACCAATGGCGACATGGTCAGCGTGCGAGTCAGCGATACGGGCTCGGGCATCGCCCCCGAGCATATTCAGCGCATCTACGATCCATTCTTCACCACGAAGACAACTCCCAAAGAAGGTCAGAACCGCGGAACCGGGCTGGGACTGTCTGTGACCTACGGAATCATTCAGGAACATTCCGGCAAGATTCGGGTGGAGAGCAGCCACGGAGCCGGCACGACCTTTGCTCTCGATTTTCCCTTGAGCAGGAAGGCAGTCCATGTCTGAAGCAGCGGTCATCGCACACGGAACGGTCAATGGTTCCTCTGTAGGAGGATCGGTGTTGATCGTGGATGACGAGGCAGGCATTCGCGAATCTCTTCAGACGTTGCTGGAACTGGAGGGCTTTGAAGTACAAACAGCAGCTTCGGGCGAAGACGGCCTCGCACAGATGGCCGAACATCCCTTTGACCTCGTTCTGCTCGACTTAACGCTGCCCGGACGCAACGGCATGGAGATCCTCTCCGACATCCGTTCGCACGATCCGCACCTGCCCGTCATCATGATCACCGCCTACGGCACCGTGGAGAATGCGGTCCGCGCCATGCAATACGGGGCGGCGAATTTTGTGCAGAAGCCCTGGGATAACGAAAAGCTGCTCGCCGATGTGCGCGCAGCAGTCGGTTGGCGCCGCGCTGAGGAAGAAAATATCCAGCTCAAGCGCGCCCTCAAGCAGCGCTACAACTTCGAGAACATCGTGGGCAAGAGCGAGCCCATGCTGAAGATCTTCGATCTTGTGGCGCAAGTTGCGAACAGCCGCTCTACCGTGCTTCTGCAGGGAGAAAGCGGAACCGGCAAGGAAGTGATCGCCAAGGCGATCCACCTGAACTCGCCACGGCGTGACAAGCCTTTCGTTCCCGTCAATACGGGCTCCATGCCGACCGACCTGCTGGAATCAACGCTCTTCGGGCACGTCAAGGGCGCATTCACCAGCGCAATTGCGTCAAAAAAAGGACTCTTTGAGGTCGCCGATAAAGGCACGCTCTTCCTCGACGAGATCGCCACCATGGGCCTCGAGACCCAGGCCAAGATTCTGCGCGTGCTGCAGGACCGCCGTTTCATGCATCTCGGCGGCGTGCAGGAGATTCAAGTAGATGTCCGCATTATTGCGGCCACCAACATCGATCTCCGGCAGATGGTGCGGGAAGGAAGATTCCGCGAGGATCTCTTCTACCGCTTGAACGTCATCACGATTGAGTTGCCGCCGCTGCGGCAGCGCAAAGAAGACATCCCGCTGCTAGTGGATTTCTTCCTCAAGAAGTACGCCGAAGAAAACGGGCGTACAGTGCCGCGCATCACTCCAGAGGCACTGCGTCCCTTGATGGGCTACTCCTGGCCCGGAAACGTCCGCGAGCTTGAGAACGTGGTAGAGCGCGCAGTGGTGCTCTCCTCCGGTCCCGAGATCAACGTCGAATTACTGCCGGACTCCTTAATGGGCCGTGGCTCGTCGTTTACACTGCACGATCCGCCCACTGACGCGTCGCTGTTCGACATTGTCGAAGATGTCGAGCGGCGTGTGATCACCGACATGCTCGAACGCTGCAACTGGAACCAGACCGAAGCCGCCGAGCGATTCCACGTCCCCCTTTCCACCCTGAACCAGAAGATTCGACGGCTGAACATCGAGATCAAGAAGAAGGGCCGAGGGTAACAGAGGCGGCGGGCGTCAGGCGTCAGGCATCGGATTTCAGACCTCGACTTCCTACGTCAGACCTTGGACTTCGGACTTCTGAGCTTCGATCGCCACCTTTCCTGAAACTTCAGCCACTGGAAGGGGCGATTTAGCACGCGCAGAATTCTGGATGTGCGTTTTGCGCGATAGCGGCGATCGTATGCACCTGTGACGTTGCAGACCAACACTTCGTGGATTGGCGTAGGTCTGAGGTCCGAGGTCTGAGGTCTAAAGTCCGACGTCCGCATTCCGACATCTGAACTTACCCCGAGGCCGCAGCCACAACCCTGACGACCGCCGCCCGACGCCTGCCACCTGATCTGCTATATTGCGTTCAAGCCCTGTGATCCCAGATTCACACGCAGGACTGAATCCGCATGGAACTGATCTCGCCCACGGAGTTCGCCAAGGAAAAAATCCAAGCGGTTCAGGAATACACGCTGCTCTCGATCCAATCCCTGACAAATCTCTTCCGCAAACCGCTGTACATCGCGGATATCGTGCAGCAGGCGGACCTGATCGGAGTGGGTTCGCTGCCAATCGTTGTGCTGATCGGTTTTTTTACCGGAGCCGTGCTCGCCGTGCAGTCGGCGAACACGCTGCAGCGCTTCGGGTCCATCACTCTGATCGGACAACTAGTCGCACTCTCGATGGTCCGCGAACTAGGGCCAGTGCTCACCGGAATCCTCGTCGCTGGACGCAACTCGTCAGGAATGGCGAGCGAACTCGGTTCCATGATAGTGACCGAGCAGATCGATGCGATGCGTGCGCTCGGCACCGATCCCATGAAGAAGCTGGTCACGCCGCGCGTGGTATCAACAGTCTTCATGCTCTTTTTCCTGACGATCCTGTCAGACCTCTTAGGTCTGACGGGCGGGCTCATGGTCTCGAAAGTCTTGTTGAAGCTCGACGCCCGCCAGTACTGGAACAATGCGTGGCAGTCGCTCGTATTTGAGGACGTCTTCATGGGCCTTGTGAAACCGATCCTTTTCGGATTCATCGTGGCCACAGTCGGTTGTTACTATGGAATGACAGCGCGGGGCGGAACGCAAGGTGTTGGCCGGGCCACCACTCAAGCAGTTGTGGCAGCATCTGTGTTGATCATCGTGGTCAATTTCTTTGTCACGCAGTTCCTCATGAACATCTTGTCGTATAAGTAATTCTATGGCGGTTCCTACTGTCCCGCTCGATTCGGCCCACTCCCTCACTCAGGATGCCTCGAGCCCGTCGGTAATCTTCGAAGATGTCCACATCTCCTTTGGCGACGTGGACGTGCTGCGTGGCGTGTCGTTCAAGCTGGCCGTGGGCGAAACAAAAGCCCTGTTCGGAGTGGCCGGTTCAGGCAAGAGCACGATCCTTAAACTCACCCTTGGCCTGGTCAAGCCCGATTCCGGGCGCGTCATTGTACTCGGGCAGGATGTCACACAAACGCCGGAAGAAGATCTATTCGGCCTTCGAGGCAAGATCGGGATGGTCTTCCAGGAGAGTGCACTTTTCGATTCTCTGAGCGTGCGCGAGAACGTCGCCTACAGGCTCACCGAGGAACACGGCATCTATGACGATGCTGTCGATGGGCGGGTCCGGGAGTCTCTTCGGTTCGTGGAACTGGAGCACACGCTTGACCTCGCGCCGTCCGAACTGTCCGGAGGCATGCGCCGCCGCGTCGCGATTGCCCGCGCTATCATCACGCACCCCGAATTGCTGCTCTACGATTCCCCCACCGGAGGACTCGACCCGGTCACGTCCAACACGATCATTGAATTGATCATGAAGCAGCGCGACGTCTACCACACCAGTTCCCTGCTCGTCACGCACCGGTTGCAGGATGCGTTCACGATGGCCACGCATCAGTTCGATCCCAACACGAATACGCTGCGCGCCTTGCCCCACGGAGAATACTGCGACGTTCCAATGAGCTTCCTGCTCCTGCGCGATGGAAAAGTAGAGTTTGACGGAGATATCCGGGAATTGGCACACACGAAAGACGAGTACATACGCGAATATATTTCCTGATTTATGGCCCTCATGAGAATCAGCGAAAAACAGATTGGTGAGATCGCAGGACTGGTAGCAGAGTACATTGCCCATCAGCGTGAGTCCTTCTTACAAAAAGCACACCCAATTCCGGAAGCCATCCAGAAGAAGCTTCAGCCGTTCTTTCCCCGCGGCCTGCTGCAGAGCGTTACAGTTGCGAAAGGACGCGCAGCTGAACCCGGCTTCTACCCCCAATTGCGCGCTATGGGGATCCGCAACGCTCCGGCTTTCTCAGACATGGCGGGAATTACGTTCCAGGATGTCGTCGTGTACGTGGATCGAATCCCAGACTCGCTCCTGTTTCACGAACTCGTGCATGCAGTGCAGTACGAGCATCTCGGGGTGCAGGGTTTTTCTGACCGGTATGTTCGCGGTTTCCTCATGGGCGGCTCATACGAGGAGATTCCACTTGAAAAGCAAGCGTATGAACTGGAGGCGAGATTTGCGGCAAATCCAGATTCGCCGTTCTCAGTCGAAGGCGATGTCAGCGAGCGCCTGCGCGCTAATCGGCTCTAGCTCGGGGTAGTCGCACGGGCTTTCCAATCTCTACTTAGGTGCGGACAGATTCTTCCCCGCCTGAATGAACGCATCCACGTTGCTCTTATCGATCAGGTCCGAGCCAGTGTCCACGAAGCTTGGGATGGGAGCGTAGCTGTCCACTGACCAGTCCTTCTCCAGCGATGACGGCTTGTGATGATACAAGTTGTCCAGCATCTGCATGCCGACGAAGGCCATGGTGTACGGTTTCTGCGAGATGGTGGCTGCGATCACTCCTTTCTGGATCCAATCGAGCGTCTCCTGATCGGTATCCATGGCGATCACAGGCTTGCCGGTCACGTGATAGCTGTTGAGCACTCCAGCCACTTCCTTCCCCGACTGTGCTTCCAGGCAGACAAAGGCATCCACCTTTTCGCGCTCCTTGCCGACTATCTGCGTAGCCGTATCGAAAGCAATGCGTGGGTCGCCCTGGATGTCGACGACCCTCGTGATCTTGATCTCGGGAGTCTTTGCCAGCGCGTCCTTGTAGCCCTTCAGCCGATCCTGCAGATTGTGCTGGTCGGGCATGCTGAACACCACGACATTGCCCTTCCCTTTGAGTTCCTGTGCCAACCGCTGTCCACCCGTGAAGCCGGCCTGGTAGTTGTTAGTACCGATGAAGAACAGCCGTTTGCTGGAGGGAGCATCGGAATCCATCGTGATGACGGGAATGCCGGCGGCCACAGCCTTGTCGATGCTGTCTTTCAACACTGCAGGGTCCGTCACTCCCAGCAAGATTCCGCTTGCCTTCTCTTGGATCGCTTCCTCGAGCGCGTCACGTTCGGCTTTGGGATCGTAATTCTGCGGTCCCGCGTTTGCTGACCGAATGCCCTTGAATCCGGCTGCGGCCTGGGAGAATCCATTGGCGGCCGTTTTCCAGTAAGAAACCTGCAAGTTTGCGGAGATGAAAACGTAGTACTCTTCGGAACCATGACTGCTGCCGCAACTCAGAATGCACAGCATCAATGCGGCAACGACAGCGAATTGGAGAACCTTGTGCGAGCGGAGCATAGCATCCTCCCGGGAAAGAAGATCGTAGCTGATGATTTCGGAGTGGATTGTAACCGAGCAATCAAGCGATGGCTAGGATTCGAAACACAGCGGTGTCAAGAAAATTGCGGAGACTACACGCCAACAGGAAATGGCTTGGTGTGGGACGTCGCTCGCTGCGACGAACCTGCAAAGCGCCCTTGCAGCAGCGACATCAACCCGGTGTACCAGTATCCCAGCACGAAAAGCAGAAGGAACGGAACAGTGATGTAATTCTCGTTTTCAACTGCGTAGTAGACCGTGAGTGCGAAATAGCTTCCGATCAGTAGCTCGACCCACGGTACCCAGCCCAGACGCTTCCGGTATTTCGTCGCACCCACCTTGTCCTGCTTGCTTTCCACTCTGTACTTCGGCGTTCGTGCGAAAGCAGTTTGCCTGCCGATTAAAGCTTCGATGACTGCTTTAGTATTCGTGATGGTCAAACCAATCCCGAGAGCCATCAGGAATGGCAGGTATAGAAGCGCTCGCGGCCAGCTTCTCGGAAACAGTTCCCGTTGCGAGACTAGGTAAAAACTTGAAATCGAAAAAGTTGACGCCATAAACAACGGCAGATCGATGTACAGCATTTGAAACCAGCCCTGGTAGAACCGAATGATCATGGCCGGCAGCAGGAGCACCGAGAGCATAATCATCAACGGATAGCTGATGTTCGCAGTCAGGTGATACCACGCTTCAATCTTCGTATGCAGCGGCGCGTCACTCTTCAGCACGCGCGGAAGAATCTTCTTCCCCGTCTGGATGAGCCCCTTCGCCCAGCGCGCTTGTTGTGTCTTGAATGCTGTCATCTCAACGGGGAGCTCCGCCGGGCACTCGACGTCCTGTAGATAGATGAACTTCCATCCCTTGAGCTGCGCGCGATACGAGAGATCCGTGTCTTCGGTCAGCGTATCGTGCTGCCACCCACCCGCCTCATCGATCGTGGCCCGGCGCCACATCCCCGCAGTGCCATTGAAGTTAAAGAACAGTCCTGTGCGCGCTCGTCCTGAGTGTTCGAGCACGAAGTGGCCATCGAGCAGAATGGCTTCAACCTCTGTCAGAAATGAGTAATGCCGGTTGATGTGCGTCCAGCGCGTCTGCACCATGCCGATCTTCGGATTGGTAAAGTGATGAATGGTTCGCAGCAGGAAGTCTTCCGGAGGCGCGAAGTCGGCATCGAAGATGGCGACAAATTCTCCCTTTGCGGATTTCAGCCCTTCGGCAAGCGCCCCCGCCTTGAAACCGTGACGATTGGTGCGGTGGTGATACGTGATCGGATTGCCGAGAGCCGCATATCGTTCCACCAGCCCGCGAGCGACATCGACCGTCTCATCTGTCGAGTCATCGAGGACCTGAATGTCCAGCTTCTCGCGCGGATAATCCAGCTTGCAAACCGCCTCGAGCAGACGCTCAACCACATATTGCTCATTGAAGATGGGGAGCTGAATCGTGATCCGTGGCAGTTCGGCGAAGCGCGCCGGAGGATCGGTGGTACGATTCTTCTGATGCTTGTAATAGAGATAAACGAGGATATAGCGATGAGCCCCGTATCCGGCAAGCAGAGTCAGGACGATGAAATACGGGATAAGCAAGGCAAGATCGAAGCCGTTCGCGTGATAGATGCCGCGAAATGTCGTATCCAGAAAATGTTGCCGGATGTACTGCTCAATGCCCTTGGGCGCCATCGAGACTGCGGTCAATGTGAAATCAGAGGTCAACGAGTACTATTCTAGCCAACTCGCAATTCTACCAGTCATTTACCGCAGAAGCGCGGAAGTCCCGCTGTCTTCCTCCGTGCTTTGTTCGAGAGCTCACTACAGCGGAGTTAGCGGTTTGCCGCGACTTCCGCCGCATCCGGCAGGATGAAAGCATCCACGCGCAGCCCATCAGGCAACTTGGTTCCCGCATCCAATTCAACGAGAGTCTCCAATATCTTGGTGTCGACCTTCTCCGTCGGCTCGTCGGTGCGCACGTTCTTGGGGCCTAACTGCTGGCCGACCCGCACCACGCGTCCCCAGAACTTCTTTTGCCCGAACGCATCGGCAGTGACATAAGCTCGCTGACCTGGGTTCACTTTGGCAACGTCGGTCTCGTCCACATCAACGCGCACCCGGAGTGTCTTCCGGTCTCCGATGGTCAGAATCGGATCGGGCACCGTGGAAGAGTTCGAAACACTTTCTCCGCTGCGGTGGTGCTTGCGCAATACCGTGCCATCAATCGGAGACTGAATGAACGTCTTGCTGTAGCGAGCTTCCGCCTCGGCTAATTGAGCGTGCGCCAGCTTGAGATCGGCTTCCGCAAAGGACTGGTCCTCCTCACGGGCGCGATCATCCACCAGGGCGTGCTGCTGCACGGCAGAGTCGTATTTCGCCTGTGCGACATCGGCTTCACGTGCGTAGTGATCGAGTTCCTCGCGCGATACCACTCCGGCTGAGAACAATTCCCGGCGGCGGCGCAACTCAGAGGCGGCATTCTCCATCACTGCTTTGGCTTCGTTGACGGACGACCAGGCTTGATCACGCTCCTGGCGCCGTGCACCATTGATCACCTTGCGCAGCGTCGCCTCTTTCGCGACGACATTCGCCCGCGCCGACTCTACCTGCGCACGATAGTCCGCATTCTCCAGTTCGGCCAGGACCTGACCGCGCCGGATTGCGTCGCCCTCTTCGACATAGACAGCCCTCAACCGGCCGCTCAGCTCAGAACCAATCTTGATGTCTTCCGAAGCCGGTTCGACCCTGCCAGGCCCCGCAATGGGCAACAATGCACGATTCCCCCCGGCTGCTTCTGACGCGGTTGCAGCTTCGTGCGTCCGTCGCGATGCAACCACCAGGCTTGCCGTCAGGAGAAATGCGCCCAGACCAACGATCCAGACCGTTCGGCTCTTCAAACTCAGCGAAGAAAACAAGCTGCTCATAAAAATCTCCACGTCTTAAGGTTCCGACAGCGTTGATCAGACCAAGCCAACCGCGGCTTGGGGCAGATTCTGCAAAAGCAATCCAGGATGAACCGCCTCGGCCTCAGCATTATTGGCGATGGCGCCGTCTTCAATTCTTACGATCCGGTCAGCGAAACTGAGCACCCGGGAATCGTGCGTCACGATGACCACGGCGCGTCCACGTTTGTGGGCGAGGTCGCTCATCATCTCCATCACATTGCGGCCGGTATGCGAATCGAGCGCGGCCGTCGGCTCGTCGGCCAGGATGATCCCTGGATCCCCGGCCAGTGCCCGAGCGATTGCAACTCGCTGCTTTTGCCCTCCACTCAGGTCAGAGGGAAAGCTCGTGTACTTTTCGCGCAAGCCGACTTGCTCCAGAAGTTCCTGGGCACGTTTCTTCGCCTGGGCAGCCGAAACCCCCTTCAGATCGAGCATCAGTTCAACGTTCTCGCCGGCTGTCAAAGTCGGAAAGAGATTGAATCCCTGGAAGACAAAGCCAATGTGCTCCAGTCGAAGCGCAGGCAACTGCTTCTCACTCAGGCCGACAACTTCTTTGCCGGCGATCCGCACACTGCCGGACGTCGCCGTCAGGATGCATCCCATGATTGACAACAGGGTGGTTTTCCCGCTGCCGGATGGCCCCATCAGAAGAAGCAATTCTCCGGGATAGACATCAAGGTCGATGCCGCGCAAGGCAAGTGTTCCGGTTGCGCCTTCTTCGTATTTCTTCGTGAGCTGTCGAACTGAAATTGCAGACTGCATACCCCACTCCGTCCTTCCCTGTGATCCTCTGTGACCTCCGTGGTGAAGATCTCCAAAGAACTCACCAGGGGGAACACTGGGAACACAGAAGAAACTTACCCCTTGAACACCATTGCGGGATCGATACGCGTGACCTTGTTGATCGAAACCAACGCCGCCCCCACGCACATCAGCAGCGTCAGGAAGAACATCCCCACAGCCATTTCTGGCGGCATCAGGATCGCCGCGCCGCCCTTCTGGCTTCCATGAACCACAAAAACACTGACAACCATTCCCAGCCCGTAACCCAGCACAGCGGCTATGGCCGCCTGCTTCATGATCACTTTGTACACGTAGCTGTTCGGCGCACCCATCGCTTTCAGCGTGCCAAACTCGCGAATGTGATCGACAGTCGTCGCGTAGATCGTCTGCGCCACCACGACGAATCCCACCACGAGCCCCAACACTGCCGCGATCA
>Ga0335069_10011903_pt1 | contig 12261 bp, 11 predicted proteins | sample Lox_Sample_11_FD_206714 | JGI IMG/M metagenome (GOLD analysis project Ga0335069, IMG submission 206714) | Soil microbial communities from Loxahatchee National Wildlife Refuge, Florida, United States - Lox_Sample_1.1 | ecosystem: Environmental > Terrestrial > Soil > Wetlands | place: USA...
CGCCGCAAACGCACCTTTGCCGAACTCCCGGCATTGCCAACCCTGAGGCATTTGGAAGGATGCTGACCCGTCACGCAGGCGGTATGGTACAAAAGAAACCCGCTCAGCCTGTGCGCCTTTACCCTCTGAAAAGCCCCCTTTCATCACCCGGATGTTGGAGAGAATGGTGAGAAGCAAGGGTTTGGCCGTGGCGAGTTGCCCCTCAGGAGCTTCGATGCTCTGGTAGGTAAATTGAGTGCCTGTCATAGTAATCCACGCTTTGAATTCCTTGCGCTCCCGCTGCAAGCCTGTGTAGGCGCCATCGAACGTTGCCTTCGTCCTGTCCGGTGAAAACATGGCATTGCGGAGCTGTAGATCGGGGAAGCGTCGGCCTATACCTCCGGCAAAACGCTTGGCTAGGGCCGTTAGGTCGTTGCCGGTGGGACTGGCGCCCGTGAATAGAGCAACCTCGTACGACCCCGAAGGGTCAGCGGCAGAGACTGTTTTGAAGCCGGGTTGAGTACCTTCGCTGATCCTCCACCCTTTGGGCGCATAAAGAACGAAGGTGGCCTGCTCCGATACATACTTCTGCATCGGCCCAAAGTCCGCCGCCTGGGCAGCCTGTTTGACGGAAGCTGATTTCTGACTTTCCTGACTGCGGCTTGCACCTTGGGCTGATACGACCTCAGGCGAGTGCGAGCAGACTCCACACAGGAACACAGTAGACGCGATAACAAAACGAATGCACTGCCGAAGGTTCATGGCTGATACCTCCTGACGAGCAGCGTCTTTTCCTCAGTCTAATCCGCCTCTCCGTTTTTAGCAAGTGTCGCTGAAGGCTGGTCAGAGGAGAGCCCGGCCGGTGAGATTCAATCAGGTGCTGGTACAGTTCGCCGATAGCGCGATGCGCCAAGCATTTGCTCAATGGTCCTTGTAGGGGTTCGCGTAACGGGAAATGTGAGATCGGCGGCGACGTGGAATGTGCGTGGCACCTTATTGTGGATCGATTGACGAGAATGGACCGGCTTGATGAATGCGAGAAGATTTTTCCCCTCAAGAGGTGGCGTGCGGATAGTGCAGGCGGACCCAGATCGATACGGCGCACCGCCAACAGCCCGTCAAGCTAAACAATCTGCCAGCCCGTGGGAATCTATTTCCAGATTACGAATTCTTTTTTCTGCCGAATGGAATGTGTAGCCTTCTCATTCTGGCCCGTAGCGTGCTGGGATTTACTCCGAGAAGCAGCGCGGCTCCATTCTTGCCTTCTATCCTTCCGTGAGTCATTTCCAGCACTCGCCTGATGTGCAACGCTTCCATCTCCTCGAGTCTCAGGCTCGATGATTGTTCGGACCTTCCAGGCTCAGCCGTTGTTTGGGAAGGGATCAGGTCCGTGAACGTAAGGGGTTTGCCATCCGACTGGATGAGCGCCCTCTCGACAACATTGGCGACTTCTCTGACGTTGCCGGGCCACGCATACTGCATGAGCCGATCTATAGCTCCCGGGCTCAACGTTGGAGCCATGCGAAGGCCCATCTCACGTCTCTTCTTTTCGATAAAATGTTCGACCAGGGCAGGGATATCTGCTTTTCGCTCCCGCAGCGGCGGTATATGAATAGGGAAGACGCCGAGGCGATAGTAAAGGTCATCCCTGAAGCTTCCCTCTGCCACGAGCTTTTCGAGACTCCTGTGAGTGGCTGATATTATCCGTATGTCAACCTTTATGGGATTCGTGCCGCCCACTCTTTCAATCTCTTTTTCCTGAAGTACACGCAGAAGTCTTACCTGCGCCTGCGGAGGGAGTTCGCCCACCTCGTCGAGAAAAATTGTACCCCTATGGGCCCTCTCAAACCTGCCCCTCCTCTCTGTCAAAGCTCCGGTGAAGGAGCCCTTCTCATGACCGAAGAGTTCGCTGTCGACCAAGGATTCCGGAATCGCGCCACAGTTGACAGTGATCAAGGGACCGCTGTTTCTGAGGGATAAACTATGAATGGCGTTTGCGATGACCTCTTTACCCGTCCCCGTCTCACCGGTGAGCAGCACCGGGCTTGTGAGGGGCGCGACCTTGACTACCTGCTCAAACACCTGTCGCAGGCCGAAGTCGGCGCCCACTATGGTGTCTCCCAGGCCTCTCCTCAGTTCGTTTTGTAGATACCGGTTGTCATCAGCGAGAAGGTCCTTCATTTTCAGGAGCTCGTAATATTTTCTGCTGTTCGCCAGCGCGATGGCTGTTGGTTCATTCACGAGCGACCAGAGTCTCGCGTGCCCTTCAGTGTACCTGTCTTTTCCGTTTGCGCGAACGATCAGGGAACCGACGAAATTGTGCTGGATCACCAGTCTTCCGACAATCAGTGAAGAGTCAGACCAGCGGTACTGAAGAGCCAGCCTTTCCATTATCGGATCCTGCAAAGCATCATTAGATATTCGCACGCGGGGATACTGCTCAACATGTTCTAGCTGTTTGCGCATATCTGTTCCCATGGTTATTTTGTCTCCTCTGTCAACTCCTCCCTTCTCATCAGCGGTTGTCACGACCTCCAGAAAGCCGAATGCCGGGTCGAAAACAGTAAGTATCAGTTCATCGGCAGGCAGAGCAGAACGGACATACAGAAGACAACGCCACAAAGCCTCCTTCAAATCGAAGCTGCCGCATATCCGTAGCGTAAATTCCCGAAAAAAGTCATTCTCCTCCATGGTGCCTCCGCGCGTTCGTTCAAGCTGCCACATGTGATAGCTTACACCATTTCCTCAATATATGACAGTTTGTTTCTACCAAATGTAACAGCATGTGCCGAGCACGCCGCTAAGTACTTGATAAATAAAGATAAAAAAGACCGAATAGTTGGGCATGTTTTGTGCTCTTTATGAGGCAGGAAATAGCTGACGGGAAAACATATGGTCTGGATGGAAATGATTCGGCTGCGAACAACGGAAAGTCAGAGTGATGTTGCGCTCAATTTGCTCCATCATTCGGTCAGTAGGGCGGTTGAGGAGCCGGGGCTTGTGCAGGTTCATCTCTATAACAGCGCATCGTTTCGCAACGACCTGGCGCTCAGCTTGATATGGAATACACATGTTCCCCGACAACAGGGAAGCCGGATGGGCTTGAGTATAAGGGATACGCTCGACAGGTTTGGCCTTGTAGAGTACTCGATATGGCTGGAGAAATAAACGAAGCTGTGGAACATAGCGTGGGCGCTCATGCCGGTTTTGCCCTTTCGCTGGCAGGGCTGGATCGTAAGGTGCTCTACACAACCCGTTCGAAATTCATCGGTAGCTTCCTTTTGGTGGCTCTTCTCGTGGGGCTTGTCTCTATCTACACGGGAAGACAACTTCTCAATAGAACCGTATTGAGCCAGACAGAAAGCAGGGTGAGCCTGGACCTGAACGCGGCGCAGAAGATTTATCAAGGGCAGGTCGACACTGTGTTAAAGACAGTTACTACGGCTGCTCTGGACAAGGAATTCCAGGACCTGATAAAGAAGGATGAGACTGAAAAGCTCAGCATGAAATTGAGGGCATTGGCGGAGCGGGGCGGACTCGATTTTCTAGGGGTTGCCTCCCCGGAAGGAATTGTCATCAGCAGGGCGCGGCCTGCTGTTCATGCAAAACCAGGTAAGACGCCCGGATATTATAACCCTCTCGTGGAGTACGTGCTCAAACATGGTTCGAGCATCGGAGGTACTGTTGTGCTGGAACCTTCCTTTCTCATGGCCGAGGACCCGGATCTCGTAAAGCAGGCGCGCACGACGCTCGTCCCCACTTCCATGGCAGCTCCTCGCCCGGAGAAAGAGGAGCTGGCAGGAATGGCAATGGGAGCGGGAAGCGGTCTTTACGAGGGAAAGAAACTCATCGGCGTATTGTATGGCGGACAACTCCTGAACGGCAACCATTCCTTCGTTGATGGTGTTCGTGACGCGCTGTTCCAAAACGACATGTACGAAGGCAGGAGTATCGGTGTGACAACTATTTTCTTGGGGGATACAAGAATCTCAAGCAATGCGTGCAGTCCCGGCGGGAAACGGGCCATAGGAACACGCGCGTCAGAGAAGGTGCGAAGCACAGTTCTTGACAGGGGTGGCCGCTGGACAGACAGGGCTTTCGTGGTGACCGACTGGTACCTGACCGCATACGAACCGATCATTGATATTTTCGGAAAGCGCGTAGGGATGCTCGCCACCGCCGTGTTGGAGGCCAAATACCGCGACGTGCAGCAGCGGGCACTGATTCCTCTGGTTTTTGTGACTATCGCAGGCATGCTCGTCGCCATCTCCATGGGCTTTTTTCTTTCGAACAGGATCACGAAACCGATTCGGGCGCTTATTGCTGCGAGCCGTAAAGTTTCCGAAGGTAATTTTGCTCCGGAGATTGGTCCCAGGTCGAAAGACGAAATGGGTGTATTGCAGAAGACCTTTGTGGAGATGCTTGCTTCTCTGCAGGAGAGAGACAAACGCCAATCTATGGAGAGCGAGATCAAGCTTCTTCAGTCAGAAAAGCAGGCGAGCATCGGAAGGCTCGCTGCGGGCGTTGCCCACGAGATCAACAATCCTTTGACTGGTGTCCTCACCTTCACGCATATGCTCCTCAGGAGAAAAGATATAGACGAGGCGATGAAGGAAGACCTTACCATCATTGCGAAAGCCACAGAGAGGGTCCGCACGATTGTCAAAGGTCTGCTCGAATTCTCGAGAGAAACCATACTGGAGCGCGAGCCGGCTGACCTCAACGAACTCGTCGCCTCTGCTGTGAAGCTCGTGGAGAATAGCGCGCTCGTCAAGGGCGTCAAACTCTCCTTCAGGCCAACGCAGTCCCTTCCGCTTCGACGTGTCGACAAGAGTGCGATGCAGGGTGTGATCCTCAACATCATTATGAATGCCCTTGATGCGACCAGCAAGGGCGGATCGATTCTCGTCACCACAAGTGTGGTCGATTTCGGGAAGACAATCGAAATTGGCGTCAGCGATACGGGGCACGGTATTGCCCCCCAGGACCTCGAAAAGATTTTCGAACCCTTCTTCACCACCAAGGACGTCGGTCAGGGAACAGGTCTTGGTCTCTCGGTTTCTCTGGGAATTGTAGAACGGCATGGAGGATCCATTCACGTTGAAAGTGCTCTTCACAAAGGAAGCGCGTTCATTGTGCGGCTCCCATCAGGAGATGAGGATGAACACTAGAAAGATTCTGGTGGTGGACGATGATCCCACCGTCCTTCATTGCTGTCAACGAATACTGGAGCCGGAGGACTATCATGTGTCGTGTGTGCCGAGCGCGGACGACGCGTTCGACAACCTGGAGATGGGATATTTCGACCTGATGATCATGGATGTGAAGATGCCTGAACAGGACGGCTTCTATCTGCTGCGTAAGGTGAGGGAGAAATGGCCACTGGATAGATTTCTCGAACTGCCGGTGCTGGTGATGACGGGGTATCCCACTCAAGAGACTCTGAGGGAGCTTAAGAAAGGCGGCGCCCGTCAAATCATCTCCAAGCCCTTCACGCCGGACGAGCTTCTGGCAGCCGTGAAAATAGCCCTAGAAAGGAGTAAGAGAAATGGAGAAGAAAAAAGCATTGGTGATTGATGACGAGCAGATCGTGCTGGACAGCGTGAGAAGAATTCTTGCCGCGGAAGATTTCGATGTCGAGACCACGTCGAACAGCAGGGAGGGGATCGCGCTTGCGCTGGATAACACCTATGACATCGTGCTTACCGATGTTCGCATGCCTCAAGTAGACGGCATGACCGTCTTATTGAATATCAAGAGTGCGAAGCCTTCGACGCCGATAGTTGTCATGACCGGTTATGCCACGGTGCGTGCTGCGGTGGAGGCAATGAAGTACGGCGCCACCGATTACATCCAGAAGCCTTTTACGCCTGAAAAGCTCGTCATGAGAGTGACGGCGGCGATCGATAAGGCTGCTTAGTATCTTGTGAATCCTTTGACAGCCGCTTCCCGCAGGATTAGAATTCTTCCTGTAGGAGCAGCGTCATGAAAAGGTTTCTTTTGGTTGTTGTGCTTTGTTTGGGGATCGCTCTCCCGTATGCCGACGCAAAGGGTGGGCAGGCCGGGGGCGCTCGAGGAGGGGCCGGCCGTCACGGAGGCGTGTCTGCGAGTCACCCCGGCAGAACAGCAATTCAATCTCTGCCCTCCACCGGCACGAGAAGCTATGGTGTATCCGGAGGAGGTTTTAGCGGAGGAAGTCGCGGGAGTTATGTCTCCGGGAGTTATTATCAAGGACATTACTATCCCGGAGGATATTACGGGGGTAACGAGAGGTACTATTATCGTGGATATGCTCCGCACGGCGCGGTCTTCGGGTTTTTTCTCGGGGGAGCAGTTATTGGCGGTGCCCGCACCACCTTCTGGTGGCCTTACTATGCCGTAGCGGTGCCTCCATCCTACTATGATCCTTACTATCAGTATCCCTATCCTGCACCTCCCTACGTGATTGAAGTCCCTCCAGCCGAAGCTACTACAGCTTATCCGCAAGGACCCCAGATAATAGAAGTCCCTCCGCCCGGAGTTCCTGCCATCTATCCAATAGGACCTCAACCAACGCCGACAGCGCCAAATCAGTGCTATGCACCAAAGACTGATGCAAGGGGAACTATAATCAAGGAGAACGGGAACATGGTTCCTGACTTTGCGAAGCCGGTGCCCTGTCCGAGCTGACTGTTTCTCACACGTATATCATCTTCCGCGTCATCCCTCCATCCACAACATAATTGACGCCGGTAATATAGGATGCTTCAGGCGAACAGAGAAAGAGGGCAGGGCCGGCAATGTCTGCAGGTGTTCCTACTCTACCAACAGGCTGTTGCTCCTTGTCTTCTTTAGTCAGCTCTGCGGAGTGAGCCCGCGAGCTCTTTTTCCACTCCGAGACTTCGATCCAGCCGGGGCTGATACAGTTCACGCATATCTCAGGTGCCAGGCTCATGGCTAACGCATGAGTGAGCGCCACAATGCCTCCCTTGGAGGCAGCGTACGCCTCGGTACGGGGTTCAGACATGAGAGCCCTTGTGGAGGCGATATTGACTATAGACCCTTTCTGCTTGCGCAGATGGGGAGCGGCATGCTTGGCGCAGAGAAAGGTGCCGGTAAGGTTCACGGCAATAACCCGATTCCATGATTGGACGCTTAGCTCTTCCGGAGGGTCTGATGCGGCAGTGGCAATTCCTGCATTATTGATCAGTATATCGATTCGGCCGAATTCACTAGCAGTATCGGCTACGGCCTGTTTCACCATCTCCTCGTCGGCAACGTCAGTTTCGCGAAAACGGATGATACCGAGAGACTTATATTCGACTTCTGTTTCCTTGCCTGCTTCAACATCTATTTCTGCGATAACTACTTTAATGCCGTGTTGAAGAAAGTGGCGGGCGATTCCTCTGCCGATGCCCTGGCCTCCTCCTGTTATAATAGCTACTCGTGTGTCATTCATGGGGTCCTCCATCCTGGTTTTACGATATTTGTTAAACTTGCGCTGGCTCCGACCGTTTCCTTCACTCGCTAAGCGTGTCCGTATTATATCGCCAAATAGAGAGGTGATGGGAAGTGTACGCCGGTCCGGAGAAATAATGTTGTGGAGTTCTGGAAACTGTGGCAGACTCAAGGGGAATGACGGGAAGGATAGTGACTGGATTCGATAAGTCTCTTGAACTGATGGATCGACCGGAGATCACCTACAGGTTGTTCTTCCCCCGCCGGGAAGAACTCGACGAGCCCAGGCCTCATAATGGAACCGCTCATGCCATTGTGGTTGCAGAGGGCATTTCCATCGGGTGCATGTTTTATCCCGCAGGCAAGGACGGGCCCAACATCCTCTATTTTCATGGGAATGGCGAGATCGCTGCGGATTACGATTACGTTGCGCCGCTCTACAAGCGACACGACTTAAACCTGTTCGTTGCCGACTATCGTGGATACGGCACAAGCGACGGAAGCCCCTGCTGCAGCGCAATGATAAGGGATGCTTTTCCTCTATTTGAGGGATTCGTTGCATTCCTCCGTAATGGCGGATATGGAGGCGCCCTGTTTGTAATGGGTCGCTCCCTGGGCAGTGCTCCCGCGATCGAGGTGGCCTACCGCTATCAGGATAGGCTTTCAGGGCTTATCGTGGAGAGCGGCTTTGCAAGCCAGCGGAAGCAGCTGGAACGGCTGGGCGTCATACATCTCTTTGCAGGAATAGAGGAAGTGGTGGGATTCGGCAACGACGTGAAGATTCAGCAGGTGCACATACCAACGCTGATCATTCATGGGGAAGAGGACGAAATTATACCGGTATCCGAGGGGAGGGCGCTCTATGCGCTCTCAGGAGCCGAACGCAAGCGGTCTTTCCTCGTCAGCGATGCCGGTCACAACGATTTACTGGAGAGAGCAGGAGCAGACTACATGCGAACGATAGTCACCTTCACGCAGGGCTGCCAGGGCGAACCATTTCCTGCGCGGACTATGAACGATGCCTGAAACGGGCACGTCATCGGTGCGTGTACCCTATGGTTACTTCATTGTTATTGCCTGCTTTCTTATAGAAGGCTGCGGCATCGGGGCGTACGTTGCATTCAGCGTCTTCTTCAAGCCGCTGCTCAAAGACTTCGGTTGGTCGCGTGCTACCATTTCGGGTGCAAGCTCTCTCGCGTATCTTTTGATGGGATTGATCGGTATTGTTGCGGGAAGCCTTAATGACAGGTTCGGCCCGCGCATTGTTATGGCACTTACCGGTATCATCTGCGGCATAGGCTATTTCCTGCTCTCGCAGATCCAGTCGAGCTGGGAGCTTTACGTGCTCTATGGCCTCCTGGTGGGCACAGGTCTCAGCTCTGCCGATGTGATTCCGCTGACCGTCACCGCGCGATGGTTTCTGCGGCGCCGGGGAATGATGACGGGCATCATCAAGGTAGGGACCGGCAGCGGTCAACTCGTCATGCCATTGTTGGCTGGCGCATTGATCATGGCGTACGGCTGGCGCGCTGCATTCGTCGGCTTTGGCATTGTGGTAGCAGTGGTTCTCATCGGCGCCGGTCAGTTCCTGCGAAGGGATCCCGGTGTCAAGGGGAATGTGCTGGATGGGGCAGGCGCTCATGCTCGCATGGCTGAGGGCGCACGTGAGGATGGGCTCTCGTTGCGTGAAGCTGTCCGAACGCCACAGTTCTGGCTATTCTGCATCATCACCTTTCTTGTGATGAACTGTCTGCTCACGATTCTGATGCATGTGGTCCCCCATGCAAGCGATATCGGTCTCGATCCGATCAAAGCCGCAGGAGTCGTATCGACAGTCGGAGGGGTAAGCATGCTCGGGCGTCTTCTCACGGGCTTTCTGATCGACAGGATAGGCACGAGAAAATCGATGACCATCTGCTTTATTCTGCTGATAGCCGCTTTTCTCTGGCTGCAGGTTGCACACAATGCCTGGATGCTCTATCTGTTCGCTGCGGTCTATGGCGTGGCCCACGGCTCCTTCTTCACCCTTATCTCACCCACGGTTGCTCGTCTATTCGGCATCAGTTCCCACGGGGTACTCGTCGGCATCATCCTGTTCAGTGGAAACTTCGGAGGGGCGATAGGCCCTGTGCTGGCCGGCTACGTTTTTGATTTGACGAACAGTTATCAGCTGGTCTTTCTACTGCTCGCCGCAGTTTGTGGTGTTGCGTTGCTGCTCACGCCCCTGTTGAAGCCGGCAGTTCAAAAGGCATGAAGCTAAAATACAGGTAAGAGGCCGGCATCAGAAGTTCGCGCCAGCCAACCAGTTCTCTATCCGGTTAAACGCTTCGCTGATCTCCTCTTCGGTCCCGCCGAAGGAGAAGCGGATGTGGCCTTCGCCGGATGGGCCGAAGCCGTTGCCGGGAACACTGATTACCTTTGCCTCGTAAAGCAGGCGGAGTGCGAGGTCCATGGATTTCAGGCTCCCGGGTACGATCCTTGGGAAAACATAGTACGCACCCTGCGGCTTCTGGTAGGAGAAAAGAGAAGAAAGCCTGTCCAGTCGGGCGCAAGCCAGGTGTCTGCGCGCGTCCAGTGCGGCGACGAGCTCTTGAATGAACCTGTCTCCCTCGCCATCGTGCCCGTTTGTGGCCCTGAGAGCAGCCAGCGCGGCATACTGCGAAACAGTCGGAGCACAAATCGCAAACGCATCGTGAACTTTGAGCACCTGGTCGATGAACCGAGAAGCAGCATACATGTAGCCAACGCGCCAGCCGGTCATACAGTACATCTTTGAGAAGCTGAAGGCAGCAATCAGGCGTTCCTTTAATTCGGGTATTGCTGTGAGGCTGGTGTGGCGCAGGGGGGAGTAGACGAGGAAATCATACGCCTCGTCAGTGATAACAAAGAGATCCTGCTCTATCGCAAGCTCGGCGATACCCCTGATCTCTTCGGAGGAAAAGGCAGCGCCCGTTGGGTTCATGGGGTTGCAGATGAGGATGGCTTTGGTGCGCGGTGTCACAGCCTTTTTCATCCCGGCGATATCGATCCTCCATCCTTCCTCTTCGAGCAGGGGAACGAACACAGGCACGCCCTCGGCAAAAAGGATCTGCTCGATGTGCGAAGCGTAGTTGGGCGAAGGGACGATCACTTCGTCTCCCCGGTCTACCAGCGCGCTGAAGGCCCCTGCGAGTGCCTCCATCGAGCCGCAGCTTATGAATAGCTCCTTTTCAGGATCGACCGATATGCCCCTGGTCCGGTGAAGATGCGTGGCGATCTCTGCTTTGAGCTCCGGCATACCGGGCTGCAGCGAGTACTTGCCGATCCTTTCATCTTCGCGCAATGCCCGTATTACCGCATCTGTCACGAAAGCAGGCGTGCCGAAAGAGGGGATTCCCTGACCGAGAGAAACAGCGCCGGGCACCTTGCTTGCCAGCACGGGCATCTGCTTGATGGCAGAGACGGTGATCTGCGCGACCCGCTTCGAGATGCCGCGCAGATCCTCCTCTCTGCCCACACTCTTGTATGCCGATCGATCTTCCATTAAACGGATCCTTTGCTGTCAGTCCTCAGTCGAAAAAATCAATCGATTGTTTCCCGTAGCCCATTCGCGCATCCATGGATACCATAAACCTGGTCAGTATGTCTCTCTCTGCAAAGAACTTGACTGCACGGTGAAAGACCGTATTCGGCTTATTCCACGGGCAGACACGGACGCAGACCGAACAGTGCGATCCATTCTTTGCCCACCAGTCGAGGCATTTCATGGCATGGACAGGCCACTTCAGCATACCGCGGCTATTCGATTCGTCCCAGGGTTCATCAGTACGCGCTCCTGACTTGAGCGCGCCGCTCGGGCAATGTTCGGCACATCTTTCGCATTTCTCGCAAAACGACTGGATACCGATGTCGATGGGTGGATCGACTTCCAACGGAAGATCGGTGAAGACTTTTCCGATCCTGCAACGCGGCCCGAACTCCCGCGTCATAAGTAATCCCATTCGTCCCATCTCGCCCAGTCCCGCATCAACGGCAAAAGCAATGTCTATACCCAGTTCATTGACCGATGGAATCGCGCGATAACCTATTTCACTGATGTAGGTCGCAAGGGAGCAGGAGGTGAAGCCCATCTTCGCATATATCAGGTCAGTGTCTGCCTCGACCGCAGGAGAGCGTTTCACCATCTCATAGCCCATCTCCTGGATAAGCACAATGACGTACTGACAGGCTTCAGGGATTTCGATCGGGTCCCCGGCTTTTGCCGCGCCCGAGTAGTAGGCGTTCTGGTCTCCCCAATGACTGTAGACCCAGGACCGGTTCAGCTTTGCAATGCCCACCAGGTCCGCACCCAGCCAGCGCGCCACCCTCTTGATGATTCGCGTAAGCTGGGCCGCCGTCATGTTTTCCGTTTTGAATTCGCGGTTGAACTGCGCTGCGATCTCTCTCCCGTACTGGGTGCGCCGCATGACATAATCTACCGTGCGGCCTGCAACCCAGAGACCATGATCGAGAATAGTTTTTCCTTTTACATTCTTCCTGATGTTTTCCACGCTTCTGTCGTGCATCTTGTCGTACTTGCTACCGCCGGCGTCATTGCGGCCACGGCTGAACCCTCCTCTGCGATCGTCGAACCGTTCGATCGGGCCGGTGATGAACTTCTTGTATGTCGGTTCATTCAGAATCTTCATCGTACAAACCTCGTCAATCCGTCGAATAGTGTGTTGTGCGTGGCCTGTCTCATATGCCCAGGTAAGCTTTCTTCAGGTGTTCGTCTCTTATCAGATCTTTACCGGCGCCGCTCAGCACGATCCGTCCGTTTTCAATGACATAAGCTCGATGGGACATATTGAGGGCGTTAAACACGTT
>Ga0335069_10011904_pt1 | contig 12261 bp, 10 predicted proteins | sample Lox_Sample_11_FD_206714 | JGI IMG/M metagenome (GOLD analysis project Ga0335069, IMG submission 206714) | Soil microbial communities from Loxahatchee National Wildlife Refuge, Florida, United States - Lox_Sample_1.1 | ecosystem: Environmental > Terrestrial > Soil > Wetlands | place: USA...
CGAGCGACGGGTTATAGGGATTCGTATAGGCAAACGAGGCATTCAGAATCGGGTCGGGGAACTTCCCACCTTCCTTCTGGTAGAGCTCGCGGACCTTCAAAAAGATCGTCGCCAGGATTTCCTGATCCAGCCGCGCTTCTCCCGGAGGAGGCAGGGCCACGTTCTTCCATTGCAGCCAGCGGGCGGAGTTGACGAAGGTTCCATCCTTCTCCGCAAAACCGGCGCCGGGCAGGCGATAAACCGTCGTATTGATCTTCTTCATCTCGTCGGTCGAGATGCCGGGGGCTCGCCAGAATTCGCTGGTCTCATCGGGATAGATTTCGCAGACCACCAGCCAATCGGCTTTTTTGAGAGCATCGATATTCTTTTGCGAATCGGGGCCAATCATCACGCCGTTCATGCCGAAGGCGAACAGCCCTTTCACTTTGCCCTCGTACATGTCGTTCCAGATATTCACCCAAGAGTAGTTGCGGTCGATTTTTGGCAAATAGTGGAAGGCCCAGTCGTTCTCTTTGGTTGCAGCGGGCCCGTACATCGCCTTCAGGAAGGAAACGGCAAACTTGGGCGTATTGGACCAGTAGTTGAACGAGTCCCAGGGATCGGGCTTGGCGGCGGCCGGCGTGGTCCGCTTGAGATAGGCTGCCAGGTCCGTGTCGGCTGGACTCGCCATCTTCAAGTAGCCCGGCAGAATGTCGAACACCCCGGCCATGTCCGTCGCGCCCTGGATGTTGGAGTGTCCACGGAGGGCGTTCACACCCCCGCCAGCGCGGCCGATGTTCCCCATGATCAGTTGCAGCATCGCGGCGGTTCGGATGATCTGTGTGCCAAAGCTGTGTTGCGTCCAGCCAACGGCGTAAATGATGGTGGCGACTTTTTTCATGTCGCCGTCTTTGCGCACCGAAGTGAACAGATCGGCGGCCTTCAGAAACTGATCTTGCGGAATGCCCGTAATACGCTCGACCATCTCCGGCGTGTAACGCTCATATTGCTTCTTGAGGAGCTGAAACACGCAGCGCGGATGCTGCAGGGAAAGATCGTAGGCGGTCTTCGGGGGCAACAAAGGCGGAAGCGGCGGAGCTCCCGGCGCGGTGGGGGCGGCGGCCTTTTCGGGAGGAGAGCTGGTTACGGGCTTGCCCGCCAGATCCCCGCCTTCCTCATAATTCCAGGTCTTCTTGTCGTAGGTCTTCTTCTCCGGGTCGAATCCGGAATACAACCCATCTTCGGGCAACTTGAATCCGTCTTTAATAATGAAGGCTGCGTTGGTGTAGTTGACCAGGTAGTCGTGCGCGATGCGGTTATTCGCGACCGCGTAATTGATCATCCCGCCGAGGAAGGCGATATCGCTACCGGCGCGAATCTGAATGTACAGGTCCGCATTGGCTGCGGTCCGTGTCAAGCGAGGGTCGACGACGATCGTCTTCGCATTGCGGTGAATCTTGGCTTCAATGGCCCACTTGAAACCGCAAGGATGGTTTTCGGCTGGATTTCCGCCCATGATCAGCATCAAGTCGGTATTCTTGATGTCGATCCAGCCATTGGTCATCGCCCCGCGTCCGAATGTTGGCCCCAAACTGGAGACCGTAGGGCCATGTCAAACCCGAGCCTGGTTTTCCAGGTAGCAGACCCCCAGGCTGCGCATGCTTTTGACCACCAGATAGTTGAACTCGTTGGTATCGGTGCAGCCGCCGGTGAAAGCCATGCCCTCACAGCGGTTGACGGTCTTGCCATTGGCGTCGGTGGTGAGGAAGGTATCGTCGCGCGTCTTCTTTACCTTGGCCGCGATCTCGCTGTACGCCTGCTCCCAGGAGATGTCCTCCCATTCCGTCGCTCCCGGACGCCGCACCTGCGGCTTGAGCAGGCGCCGGTCATTCAGAATGTCCTGCTCGAGGGATGAACCTTTGGGACAAAGAGTGCCGCGGTTAATGGGGTGGTCGGGATCGCCTTCGACGTGTACCACCTGCGGGATGGCGTTCTTGGCCTTGTCGCCCAGGGTGTAGATAATGACGCCGCAACTCACCGAGCAGTAGGGACAAGTGCTGCGGGTTTCCGAGGCTCTGGAGATCTTGAGGCTCTGAGTCTGGGCATAGACCGGAGCCAGATCAAATCCCAGGGCGGAGACGCCTACGCCTCCTGCGATGGTGCTTTTAATGAATGACCGTCGGGAAAACTCCATCTGGTGTCCTCCGGTGAAACGGCCGACACACTTACACTCTGCCAACTCTTAGCAGTAACTAACGCTCAGATGCGAGACGGAGGCTAAAGGTTACAGCCGATCGGCTACTTCACCGAAGAGAGCCGTTACCTTTAATTACGGTTGACAAACTATACTCTCGCTCCCCAAACCCGTCAACGAAATCCGGCCATCCCAGCATTGCCCCCAGGCCCAACTCCTTTCATAATCGTGAGAATGAAATTGTCTGTTTGGGATCGCAGGATTCGGCGTGCGCAACTCCTGGCCACGCAGCTCCCATTTGCCGGCGAGGTGCTTGCCTTCTATGGACAGATCGCCCGCTTTCAGGCGGACCTCCAATCCCGTCTGGCAGCCGGAATGAGACAGCTGCCGAAAGAAAGAAGCAAACTCACCGAGCCGCCGGAGTTGGGTGAGCTCATGACGAACTTTCCCTCCTTCCTGTTGGTCGTGGAGAGACACGGTCCGGCTCGCTTGCGCGAAATCGCCGGCAACTTGCGTGCGCTGTCTCCGGAGTCGACGAGTCAGGTCCTGGATGCCGCGTGGAATGCCAGTGACGGCCTGGCGATCTCCGCAGAAGGACTTCTCGCGCGGGCATTCTTGCAACCCTACGCGGAGTTATTGCGATTGCAATCGGGACTCAACCTGGAAGGCTATACCCATCGATCTTGTCCCTTCTGCAACCGCACGGCTGGACTCGGTGTATTGCGGCCGCAGGGCGATGGGGCGCGGCGGTCGCTGATTTGCTCTTTTTGTCTCGCGGAATGGGAGTTCCGCCGGATCCTGTGCCCCGGGTGCGGCGAGGAGGATAATCGCAAGCTTCCGGTCTATACCGCAAACGACTTCGATTACATCCGTGTGGAGGTGTGCGACACCTGCAAGCACTACCTCAAGAGCGTGGATTTGACCAGGAACGGCCTGGCGGACCCGATCGTCGATGAGATTGCGGCTGCCCCCTTGGACCTGTGGGCACAGCAGCAGGGATACTCCAAGCTGCAACTAAACGTGGTGGGAATGTAGTTCTCACCGGCGAGGATGGTCCGGGCACACTACGCCTGAAAGAGGCTCGCCCAGAGGTGAATGGAACCTGGTCTGTAAATCAGATATTCGCGTGAATCTTGGCGATTTCTTGCACCAGGGAACGGCGAATCCGGTCTGAGTGACGAATTCCATTTGCCACCAGGCTAACGTAAGACGGACTCACCCCCAGTTCCGAAGCCACCCGGGCGTAAAGGCCCAGATGCAGCTTGTGGACACGAAGAAAACGGTCTCCATTCATCGCGTGCTTGGCATGTTTAAACTTCTTCACCCCGTCCCCTCCTGGACGCCCGAGATGTCACTAATCTCAACCAGTTTAGGCCGCCGGAGACTGCTCCCAATGTGATCCACGTCACATCTCAAGGTGAGCCCGAACATCGCGACTGGGGCCGTTTTTCCACAGGCTGGGCGGGGGCCGAAACCGTATTCGACAGCCAATTTTTCCTCGGCGAAGCCTGCCGGGCCGACCCGAAATTTACACAGCATTCATATTCCAGTCACTTGGTAGTAACGTCGCCGAGACTAAACTGCAGCACCACTGGGTGAAGAACACGGAGTATCAGCTTTCCTTTGAGAACGTTCAAAGCGCTGTGAAATGTCGGGCAAGGACCGGTCGATGAGGCAGCTCATTTTTGTGATCGATGGCGAAATTGAGGTATGCCAGAAGGCACGACAGTGTCTTGAGGACGCCGGTTACGTCGTACGCACGTTTCTGAACAGCGACGTGATTCTGGAGGCGAACGAAACTCCACCGTCTCTCATTCTCATCTCTCTGATGCTTCCCGGAGGCAGCGCCCTGAATCTGTGCCGGCGCGTCCGCGAAGATTCCCGTCTGGCTTCCATCCCCTTGGTGTTTCTTCTGGAAGATGCGAGCGAAGAGCATCGCATTCTGGCTTTGGAATCGGGTGGAGACGACTGCATCGTGAAGCCGTTCAGCCCGCGCGAACTGGTCGCGCGTGTACAGGCTGTGTTGCGCCGGTTCGCACCTTTGACCTCCGACTCCGGACGGGCCGCGGCCGATTTAGTCATCGACAGCTGGGCGATGAAAGTTTCCGTCCGTGGCAACGAAGTGCCCATCACTAGTCTCGAGTTCCGTTTAATCGAATACCTGGCACGCCATCGGGGGCAAGTCTTCACCCGGGATCTCTTGCTGGATGCGGTTTGGGGAGACATGCAGTTTGTGACGCCGCGCAGCGTGGATGCGTGCATCCGCCGCATTCGCGAGAAGATCGAACCCGACCGTTCCAAGCCGGCCTACCTGAAGACCATTCGTGGCGTCGGCTATCGCTGGGATGCGGTTGCGGCCTGGCAGTCTCCCTCCAGCGAGGGCTGCGACTGTGTTCCCTGCATGACGGCCACCAGCGCTTCCAAGTTGTTTCATGCCGGAGGCGCGAAGCGCAGGAGCACGCAGGCCCGTGCTCGCGCCGAGTAGTTACGGTTCTTGACACAATTTCTTCCGAATCCATTCGGATATCTCTCCGCCAGAATTTACTTCCTTTTAATAAGCGTGTCATTCCCCCGCCACAGAGCCCAACTAGGCTGGCTCTTCCTCGGTCCGCCGACATTCGCGCACTTCGCGGTAGCCCCGAGGATGGAGGAAGAGAATGTTCCAAGCGATCCAAGCAATCGCCGCCCCCAGGAAACTGCTGGCTCTGGTCACAGCCCTGACCATTGCCCTGGGACCTAGTGTTGCGCCGGCTTATGCGGCTTCGGCCCCCGTCGCGACGCCCATTCAGCACCTGGTCGTAATCTTCCAGGAAAACGTTTCTTTCGATCACTACTTCGGAACGTACCCCACGGCCCTCAATCCAGCCGGACAGCCGCCGTTCCATGCCCGGCCGGGAACGCCGACCGTAAATGGGCTGAGCAACTTCTTGCTCAACAGCAACCCGAACCTTAACCCTGCCAATGGAACAGGAGCTTCGAATCCTTTCCGGCTCGATCGCACGCAATCTGTCACGGCCGATCAGGATCACGACTACACCGCGGAACAGCAGGCATTCGACGCCGGCGCCCTCGACCTGTTTCCCGAGTTCACCGGAACGGCGGGACCGCCGCCGGCCGGTGGCGGCATTACCAGCACCAACGGCCTGGTGATGGGCTACTTCGACGGCAACACGGTGACTGCCCTGTGGAACTATGCGCAGCACTTCGCTATGAGCGATAACTCTTTCGACACGAACTTCGGTCCGTCCACGCCGGGCGCTCTGAACCTGATTTCGGGCCAGACCAACGGCGTGGCTTCGACCTTGAACGGCACCGGCGATGAAGTGGACGGCGGCAACGGCTCGCTCACAGTGATCGGCGATCCCGATCCATTGGGTGACACTTGCTCCAATCCCACGCGCAATCAGGTTCAGATGGGCGGGAAGAATATCGGCGACCTGCTGAACGCCGCCGGCATCACCTGGGGTTCGTTCATGGGGGGATTCAACCTGTCGCTGGTGAATTCCAACGGCACGACCGGATGCAGCCGCAGCTCCGCTGGCCTTGCCGGCACCACCAATGATTTCATCCCCCACCATGCGTGGTTCCAGTACTACGCTTCCACCGCCAACCCGCAGCACACCCGACCGGCGAACGCGGCGGAGATTGGCCATAACGGTCCTGCCAACCACCAGTACGACACGCAGGATCTTCTCAGCGCCATTAAGAACGGGAACCTGCCCGCGGTCAGCTTCGTAAAGGCCCAGGCCTACCAGGATGGCCATGCCGGCTATTCTGACCCGCTCGATGAGCAGACCTTCCTGGTCACGCTCATCAATCTGCTGCAAGAGCAATCCACCTGGAGCAGCACCGCAGTCGTGATCCTGTACGACGATTCCGACGGCTGGTACGACCACCAGATGGCGCCGATCGTCAACCAGTCCACGGGCTCTGCCGATGCCCTGACTGGCGTCAACGCTTGCGGAACCGCGGCGAACTCGCTGCCCGGAATTGACCCCGGCAACACGCACGCCCTCGGCCGCTGCGGCTACGGTCCTCGCCAGCCTCTGGTCGTGGTTTCGCCTTGGGCGCTGGAGAACTTTGTCGATCACACCGTTACCGACCAGACTTCGGTTCTGCGTTTCATCGAGGATAACTGGCTGGGCGCGGAGCGCATCGGTCAGGGTTCCTACGACGCTCTGGCAAGTCCGATCAACCAGATGTTCAACTTCAAGCAGATGAGGACGGATGGTTTCCTGATCCTCAGCCCCAACACCGGCGAACAGATTCCGTAGCCGGATAGCCTGGCGGGTTTCTATAAGGAACGGGCATGCGAGCCTTGTGCTTCGCATGCCTGTTCTGTTGATATGAACAGCAACCGAATGCCGAATACTTCAGGAGCCTTATCTCAGTGCCGATAACCAGGCGAACGTTTTTGCGGCAAAGCGGCATGGCCGCAGGGGTGCTCATGGCGCCGACGGGAGCCCGGCGCGAGCCCGTCCGGCCAGTGCGTCCGGTCCTCGACCCCAACACTCTCGCTCCGTTTGTCGACCCGCTTCCCATTCCTCCGGCGGCGTACTCCAGCCAACTTCGCCCCAGCCCCGACGATCCCAAGCTGAAGATTCCTTACTATCGCCTCGCCATGCGGCCGCTTCAGAACAAGGTTCACCGCGACGTGAAGCCAACTCTCTGGTGGGGTTTTGGTGACAGCGTTCCGGGACCTACATTCGAAGCAAGAACCGGCACCGGCATGCTCGTGGAATGGGTTAATGAACTGCCGACATCGCACTTTCTCCCCATTGACCACACCTTGCACGGCGCCGAAGCCGACAAGCCGGAAGTTCGCAGCGTGGCTCATCTGCATGGCGCCAAGGTTCCGCCCGAAAGCGACGGGTATCCGGAGAACTGGTTCGTTCCCGGAAAGTCGGCCGTCTATCACTACCCCAATCAGCAGGACGCCGCCTTGCTCTGGTATCACGATCACGCACTGGGCATTAACCGCTTGAACGTGTACGCGGGGCTGCTCGGGCTGTGTGTGATCCGTGATGCCGTGGAAGAATCGCTCAACTTGCCTAAAGGCAAGTACGAGATCCCACTGGTCTTGTTCGACCGCATGTTCGATCTGGAAGGACAGCTCTATTACCCCATCACCCCTCCGCCGCGGTCAGCCTGGGTGCCGGAATTGTTCGGCAACACGATTCTGGTCAACGGCAAGATCCTTCCTTATCTGGAAGTTGAACCCCGCAAATATCGCTTTCGGGTTCTGAACGGAGCGAACGGCCGGTTCTTTCACCTGTCGCTTTCCACGGGGAGCTTTCGCCAGATTGGCACCGATCAGGGTCTGCTGCCTGCGCCGGTTGAGGTCAAGCAACTCACGCTTGCCCCGGGGGAGCGCGCCGACCTGGTCATCGACTTCAAAGATCACGCAGGAGATCAGATTGTTCTCAAGAACGATTTTTCCGCCCCGGTCATGCAATTCCGTGTCTCCGCCGGCAAAGTTTCGGACCCAAGTTCCCTCCCTGCGAGCCTCCGGCTGGTGCCCAAAATCGCGGAATCGGACGCGGTGAAAACGCGTACCCTCACCCTGGGCGAGGTCGATGACATGCAGCAGTATCCGGTCGCCATGCTGCTGAACAATTCCCGATGGCATGAGCCAGTAACCGAAAATCCCGCGCTGAACTCCGTGGAAATCTGGAATCTGGTGAATCTCAGCGATGACTCGCATCCGATCCACCTGCACCTGGTGCGGTTTCAGATTCTCGACCGGCGGCGGTTTGATGCCTTTGCTTATCAGAACGAAGGTGGCATCCTGCGCTATCGGGGGGCGGCGATTTCTCCCGATCCGAATGAAGCCGGCTGGAAAGACACGGTACGTGCAGACTCGGGCATGATTACGCGCATCATCGCCCGGTTCGAGGGCTTTCCCGGGCGCTACGTCTGGCATTGTCACATCCTCGAACATGAGGATAATGAGATGATGCGCCCGTATGACGTAATCGCGGCGCGCTGATTATCGCCCGCAGGATTGCGATCCGAATGCGAGTCACCATTCGCCAGGCCGTGCTGGAAGACGCGCAGGCGCTGCAGGTTTTGATCGTCGAATCGGTACGAAGGCTGCAGGCCGCCCATTATTCTCCGGAACAGATGGAGGGCGCGCTGGGCACGGTATTCGGCGTAGATACGCAGTTGATCCGCGACGGTACCTATTTCATTGCCGAGGTCGACTCCACAGTTATCGGCTGCGGCGGATGGAGCCGGAGAAAGACTCTTTTCGGCAGCGACCACGTCCCCCGGAAGGATGACGCCTGGCTCGACCCGCAGCAGGACGCGGCCAGGATTCGTGCCTTCTTTATTCATCCCGATTGGGCGCGGCGCGGCATCGGCAGTCAGATTCTGGAAGCCTGCGAAGCGGCTGCCACCGCCCAGGGCTTCTCGCGCTTTGAACTGGTCGCAACCCTTCCCGGAGAGCCGATGTACAACGCGCGTGGATTCGTGGCCACCGAGAGGTTCAACGTTCCGCTTCCCAACGGCGCACAGCTCCCCGTGGTGCGCATGACCAAAGCGGCTTAGCAAACCGGCGCTTCTTTTGCGCCGCCAATACGATTGGAATAACATCAACTCGTAAGAGGCGAGACACTTTCCTACTTGCCATCCCTGCTCTAAGGAGTTAATCCCATGGCGCCTCAGATGGAGCAAATGACTCATCAATCTATGAATTATGCCCCCGCAAATCTGAACCCCGAGAAAGATCTGCCTAAGGGTTTCTATGAGTTGCTCGTGCCGTTGCACCGGCAGTTCACCGCCCGCCAGCAGGCGCTCGCCGCCAAGCGCGGCGAAGTCATCCAGGCCTCTCATCGAGGCAATCCCCCTGACTACCGGGCGGCTTCCGAAGCCACAACCTCCGATTGGCGGGTTCAATTCCCGGACTGGTGCGCCGATCAGCGTAATCAAATGACCGGTCCGGCGGATGACGCCGAACTCACCGTGAAGCTGCTGAATTCGGGTTCTCCCGGAGTGATGCTCGACCTCGAAGACTCCACCGCCAACACCTGGGAGCACATCTTGCTGGGCGTGGACAACATCCTCGCCGCCTACAAGTACGAACTCAGCTATTCGGACAAGAAGAGGAACAAAGAAGTCAAAGTGGAGCGGTCGAAGACGGTGACCTGGATTCGCCCGCGCGGACTGCACCTCAGCCAGGGCGGCGTGATCAAGAACGAGCTCACGTCCGCGTCCTTATTCGATCTTGCCCTCATCTGGCATCAGCTGGATCCCGCCCGGTTGGCGCATAACTTTTCGGTTTACATTCCGAAGAGCGAATCGGCCGAGGAAGCTTTGTGGTGGCGCGATCTTTTTCAGGCGCTGGCCAAATCGAAAGGGCTGCCAGCGAACTACATCAAGTGCATGGCGCTGGTGGAAGCCCATCCCCTGGCCTTTCAGATGGAGGAATTTCTTTATCCGCTGCGCGACCATTGTCTGGGGTTGAATCTGGGCCGCTGGGACTACATGGCCTCGCTGATCCATTTCATGCTGGAGGATCCCAATTGGGTGCTGCCGGACCGCAACACCATTCCTCATGACGTGCCTTTCTTCCAGAACCTGCGCACGCTGATTCCCGCGGTTTGTCACAAGCACGGGATTCTGGCGATAGGCGGGATGACCGCCCTCTATCCCAGCCGGACCGACGCCGAATTGAACGAGCGTGCATTGAAAGTCCTGCAGGCGGACAAGAAGAACGAATCCAATTGCCTGATGGACGGAGCCTGGACCGGGCATCCCGACCAGAACGAGATTGCGGTCGCGCAGTTTCCCTTTCCCAATCAGATCTCGAAACGGCCGGACCTGCAATCGATGCATCCCGATTTGCGGCCCATCCCGAAAGGGGTTGGCAAGATCACTCTCGCCGGCACGCGGGCGGCCGTGCGCACGGTCATTCGCTATCGCAACGGAGTGCTGAACGGCAAGGGCGCCAGCCTTCTGGACGGGTATATGGAAGACCTGGCCACCGACCGCATTTATCGCCTGATGATCACGCAGCGGGTGAAGCACAAGGTCGAGGTTCAGGGAGACGATGGCAAGCCGCTGACTCATACGCCCAAGCTGGTAAGCCAACTGTTCGACGAGGAACTGGCGAAGATCCAGCGCGATCTGCCGGCTGAGATCGATCGCAAAGCCGCAACGACACTCCCGGAAGCGCGCCGCATTGCCGAGGAGATGATCGTGAAGGGGCAGCACTCGCCGGTGTGACGCAGTTGTTAGCCGGTACGCTTGTAATTCGAGCTGGCCGCAGAGCGGCGAGGGCGTGTCGAAGAATCGGCCCCATACTCTTCTTGTCATCCTGAACGCAGCGAAGGATCTGTGCATTTTCTGTTTGCGGCAGCGGACGCGTCGGGGCCGAGCTTCGTTTGCGCCCTCCCGTTACCGCCGTCACTTCGGACCGCGACAATCCCTCTGCTATCCTTGCCTTTGACGAAGACTTACCTATCCTCTCCCGCATTTTTCCGGTGTACCCTGAGCTTTCCGGTCCGATCACGTGAGCGAAACTGAGAAATTACAAGCCGCTGCGCAGGCGATCCTCGACAAGCCCATCCGCGAGCTGGGTTTGAAGATCGAGGGCTCGCCCCTCGACCGCTTCGTGCAGCAACTTTATCGCGAACTGGAAGGCAAGAAGCTGCTCAAGTTCCGTCCGGCTTGTTATCTCACCGACGAGTGGGGTTGTCCCTCGGGTGAACCGGTGATCGGGATTCCTTTTTACCTGGCCAGCGTCGAGGTATCGCAACTCGAAAAAGCAACCAACGACCTCGAGGATTCGCGCGAAATCATGATGTATTTGCGCCATGAAGCCGGCCACGCTTTCAACTACGCGTACAAGCTTCACCGCACGCCGGAATGGAAACAACTCTTCGGTCCGTTTCGCCGTCCTTATCACGACAACTATCGTCCGATTCCGTTCTCGCGCAATCACGTGCGCTACCTGGCGGGGTGGTACGCACAGAAGCATCCCGATGAAGATTTCGCCGAAACTTTCGCAGTTTGGTTGACTCCGCGTTCCGGATGGCGGAAGCGTTATCGCGGCTGGGGCGCGATGGCCAAGCTGCGCTACATGGATCGGATTGCTCGCGAGTTGGGCAACACCGATCCCGTTCGTCGCCGCGGCCAGACCGACATCACCGTCGACGAAATGGAAATGACGGTCGGCGAGTTCTACCGCAGAGATGGAGAAGGGATTGCCCTGGGCGAGTTGGCGTTGGACCCAGATTTGCGGGACATCTTCGATGCTCCGAAGCGGCGCAAATCCGCCAAGCCGGCGCAGCAATTTCTGCGGGACCACCGCAAAACCGTGGTCGACAAAGTTGCCTACTGGACCGGCGCGCAAAGGCCGTTGATCAAGAAACTGTTGGAGTCCATCGAGGAGAAAGTTGGCGAACTGAAGCTGTTTGCCGACGCGAACCGGGAAGCGGAACACTTGATCCAAATCACGGTGTACGCCACTGCGCTGGCGATGAATTACATGGCGCGGGGAAAGTTCGTGCAGCCGTAACCGATCGTCATGGCGAAGTGACGACGGCGAGGCAGATAATCGGATTAGGAATGGAAGGCCGGAGGCCGAAATGGTCGGCGCGAAGCTGAAAATCGCAGTGCTGTACGACGTCTGGGGCGAGGAAGAAGCTCCCGAGGTCGAAGAGCCGAAGCCTGCGAAAAAGAAAAAATCACGACGCAAGGTCAAACGCGAGAAAGAAGACCGGGAAGAGATTTTCGAAGCCCTGGAGAAACTCGGGCATGAGCCCTTTTACCAGGTCCTGGACGGAACTCCACAATGCCTCCCCGCTCTGTCCAAGTGCGGGGCCGACCTGGTTTTCAACCTGACAGAAGCTTTCGCCGGCGACGACACCAAGGAGATGAACGTCGCCGCATATATGGACCTCCTCGGAATCCGTTACACCGGCGGCGGGCCGCACGCCCACTTCCTGGCCCAGGACAAAGCCACGGCCAAGAAGATGTTCGCCTTCCACGGGATCAAGACGCCTTTTTTTGCCAGCTCCTACCGCGGCCGTATCGAACATGCCCATGACGTTTCTTTCCCGCTGATCGTCAAGCCTGTCTGGGAA
>Ga0335069_10011905_pt1 | contig 12260 bp, 13 predicted proteins | sample Lox_Sample_11_FD_206714 | JGI IMG/M metagenome (GOLD analysis project Ga0335069, IMG submission 206714) | Soil microbial communities from Loxahatchee National Wildlife Refuge, Florida, United States - Lox_Sample_1.1 | ecosystem: Environmental > Terrestrial > Soil > Wetlands | place: USA...
CAAACGTTGCGGGACTACGTGGGGAGACTCGTTCGATCACGACCGGGAGCCAGGAGGAGATCAAATCGCACCGCTTGCACCCCACGTCCGACCTCAGCCTAAATACCGGGGTAGATAAAGCACTGTCAAGCCAGAAGTGATCGCCCGTGGCCGCACCGGCCACTCCGGGGCCCACGTGGGCGCACGGGCTGATGCCGGCACCGGCGGGTCAAGCGGTAAGCGTCGTCAAGACCACCTTGGGCTTGGCAACGGTCGTCCCGGAAATCGGCAAGACACGCGCCATTCGCACGCGCCAAACCTTGCGAGTCGCCGCTGCGTCGGTGGCTCAGGCCTCCAGCCACCAACGGGTCAGGTCCAGCTCGGCGGCTGCAAAGGGCTCGGCACGCACATGCTCATTGCCGCTATATATCTCGGCCACGAGCCAGTGGTCGCCATCGAGACGATACACTTCGAGGGTCTTGGCAAGCGGATCAACCAGCCACGCATGCCCGACCTGCTCCCGAGCATAGAGCCGCATCTTGCGTCCGCGGTCCATCGCCCAGTGGTTGGCGACACGACTTCACACACCCAGTCCGGTGCCTGCTCAAAGTAGGCCAGGTTCGGAACGCGCGGCATCCGCTCCCGACGCCACGCGGCAAAATCAGGACCGACGACGTCTGCACCCAAATGCAGCTCAGGTTCAAAGAGGATGCACCAGCCACCCGGTCCCGCGGGATCACCCGGCTCACGATGAAATGGTCCAAACAGGTCACTCAAGATTGCCGATGCCGCCAGCGCATGCGGTGAAGCTGGCCGCGGCGTCGCGTACAGCTCTCCGTCGATGATCTCCGCCACCATGTGGTCGGGGACCTTGAGCAGGTCGTCGTATGTTGCACGGCGGCGGACGGGATTCATGAGTGCGAGTATATCACACCGTCAGGATGTGAATGGTGCACGCCGAGCCCAGGCCGATGACGTGTGCCAGGCCGACCTTGGCGTTCTCCACCTGGCGCGCACCGGCTTGCCCGCGCAGATGAGTGACGACTTCGTAGATGTTCGCGACGCCGGTAGCGCCGAGCGGGTGGCCTTTGGAAAGCAGCCCGCCGCTGACGTTCACCGGTGTCTTCCCGCCCCATTCGAACCAGCCCTCATCGACACCGCGAGCCGCCTCACCGTCTTTGCACAAACCTAGATTCTCGTAGTGCAACAGCTCGGCGGTGGCGAAGCAGTCGTGCAGCTCGACCAGATCGAGGTCGGCGGGCCCGACGCCGGCTTTGTCATACGCCATCTTCGCGGCATTGCGCGTCAAGCTGCTGACGTCAGGAAATGTCAGGTCGCGCGGCGTCCATGGGTCGGACGTCAGCACCGAACACGCAATTTTCACAGATCGCGCAGCGGCGAACTTCTTCATGATCGATTCGGATACGACGATCGCGGCGGCAGCACCGTCACCGGTGGGACAGCACATGTACAGCGTGTTCGGATACGCAATCATGCGCGCACCCAGCACATCTTCGAGCTGCACTTCGTTTTGGTACTGCGACAGCGGATTCTTGGTCGAGTGCTTGTGGTTCTTCACGGACACCTTGGCGAAGTGTTCGATCGTGGTGCCGTGCTGGCGCATATGCTCGACGCCCGCTTGTCCGAACACGGCGGGCATCAAGCCGCTCCCAAGGATCCCCTCGACGCTCTCGCGGCCGCCCCCGCCGCCCAGCAACCCGGCCTTGCCCATCTGCTCCGAACCCACGGCCATAGCCACGTCGTACTCACCGGAACCGACGGCGAAGTATGCCTCACGAAACGCCGTCGAGCCGGTTGCACATGCATTGGATACATTGATGACCGGGATCCCCGTCTGGCCGATCTGCTGCAACAGCCGCTGGCCGACCATGGCATTCGCCTGAAAGAGATTGCCGGAGGCGAGCAGCTGAACGTCGTGAATCGTCATGCCTGCATCTTTGAGGGCAAGCAACGCGGCTTCCGCGGCTAGTTCGCTCACGTCCTTCTCTGGATAGCGGCCAAACTTGATCATGCCGACTCCCAGTACGTATGCGTCTCTCATTGCGAGCCTCCTTGATTCGAGTGTGTACTCGAGAGTCCTCTATTTCTTTACCGGCCGGAAGAAGAAGGCGATCACATCGTTGCCGTCTTTGTCCTCTCGCACCTTCTTGGTGACCATTTCGACGGGCATACCGAACGGCAGCTGCTCAGGCTGCGGCTCGACGTCGATGATCGTGCAACGTACGGCCGCGCCTTCCGGCAGGTCGACAATGGCCGCCACATAGGGCGTCGGGATGCCGGGCGCGGATTGATACACGATAGAATATACCCATAAGGTGCCGCGGTCGCTCAGGCGAATCTCCTTGAACGGTCCGGTGGCAAAGCATTTGGAACAGGCGACGCGGCGGCCGAGATACACGGCGCCGCAGCCGGCGCATTGTTTGGCTACCAAGTAGGGTTTCTCGCCGTCGTCCCCGAGGCGCAGGAACGGCACGATCGGGCGTGCGCGTTTGGCCGCTTGCGGCGGTGGGCTTGGCTGCGTCATGCGGGTTCTCCTTCGACTGGGGTGTGCCGCTGGGGATCACACGTATGTTTTTACTGCCGCGTGGTGAACGGTCAAGGTCGTTTGGTCAGGGGTGGGGCCGCCCGACGGCGGAGCGCCGCGGCGCAGTGTCCGGCTGCGACGGGGTCGTGCCGGTCGATTTGGGGCTCGTGCTCGTTGAATTCTGCGGCGACGCCTTCTTGCTTGATGTTTTCGCAGGCTTCTTCGATGAACGGCGCCGACCGCGCGTTTGCGTACATTTAATGACCTGTGTCGTGTCGGTATCGAACTGCGCGGCGACTTCTTCGATCGACTTTCCAGCCGCCAGCGCTTCACGGATCTTCTTGCACTGCGACGCTTTCATCTTCGCCCAGAGCGGCGTCGCCGCGCAGTGCATCAATAGGCAGGTGATCATCAGAGTTCGCACTAATCGTCGCATCATCGATACGACCCCCGTCGTAGCCCCGCGTTGTGCACGGATATCTCCTGGGGTAGCATCACCGCCGATCCGACGTCAAACACAGAATCACAGGAGGAACGACCGATGGCCGTAGCACGCATCAGCGAGATCGTCGCATCGTCAAAGGATTCTCTGGATGGAGCAATGCAAGCGGGAGTGAAACGCGCCGCCAAGACGCTGCGCGGCATCACCGGTGTCGAGGTGACACGGATTCAAGCCAAGGTCGAGAAAGGCAAGATCCGCGAGTACCGAGTACACATGAACGTCACGTTCGTGCTCGAAGACTGACGACTACACCCGGGCATTGCGGGTCCTCGTACGACGGTGCGGCGGATGTGGCGGTGGGTGGTCGCGGTGGGGTTCTGCGGCGTGACCGCGTCGGCGATAGCAGCCGAACCGCAAACGACGACGGTGCCGGAAGTCGTGGTCACCGCGACACGGACGGAGGAGTCCGTCCAGGACGTTCCCAACTCTGTAACGGTCGTCCAGGGCGAAGACATCGAGCGCGGCGATATCTATTCCACGGCAGACGCGCTGCGGGGCACTCCCGGCCTCGACGTCACGGAGTTCGGCTCGTCCGGTCACAGCGCCTTTGCCTCCATCCGTGGATCGGCCGCCGACCAGGTCCAGGTGCTGCTCGACGGTGTCGAGGTCAACAGCCCCACCGTCGGGCAGTTCGATTTCGCCAATCTTACCACCGACAACATCGATCGCATCGAGATTCTGCGCGGCGGTGGGGGCTCGCTGTATGGCTCGGACGCAATAGGCGGCGTCGTCAATGTCATCAGCCGGCGGGGCGCAGGTCCGCTTGATGTCACCGCAAGCAGTGAGGCCGGCAGCGTCTCGACACATCACGAGGTTCTCAGCATCAGCGGTGCACACGGACCGTTGGCGTTGGCGGGTTCGACCTCCTTTTTCGCTTCGGACGGTTTCCGCTCGGTCAACGACGACTATCGCAACTTCTCTACCGCATGGCGCGGCGATGCGGACCTGATACCGGGAGGGACGGCGCGGGCCTTCGTCCGTTATACGAATGCGCGCGCTGGACTCGTCAATTTCAACGTCGCCGAAGGGGTGCTCGACCCCGACGCCTACAGTCGCACGGATTTCTTTCTCGCCAAGGGCGAGTGGGAACATGCCGTGACCGACGACCTGGACTATCTCGTCAGCACGTCCTTCGTCAGTGACAACGAGCGATACAAAGATAGTCAGGTCGACGAAGGCGAAGGTGCGGTGGAACCGGTCGTCGTCGTGCATACCCCTGGACAGATCATCGCGACCAACTCTCAGGTGGACTACTCATGGCGTCAGTTTGCCTTGACGACTGTGGGTCTCGAGGTCAAGGAGCGCTCGGCACAAATTTTCAAATCCAGAACCACCGGCAGCGACGACGATTCGGACGAAGGGCAGGACACCGGCGAAGGCGGAACGACGAGCGAGGTGGAGCGCGTCAACCCGAACCGCACGAGCGTTGCCGTTTATGCGCAGGAGCAGCTGCGCGCTCTCGACGATACCCTGCACGGCATCGGCGGGATGCGCTACGACCACATCGATCAGTTCGGTGACGAGGTCACGTGGTCGGGCTCGGGGTCATATCTGGTGCGCGCCAGCAACACCCGCTTGCGTGTTGGATACGCCGAAGGGTTCCGTGCGCCCACCTTCGATGAGCTGTTTCAACCGAACGTCGGGTCGCCCAACGTCGGCGTCGAGAATTTGCAACCCGAGCATAGTTGGGAAATCAACGCTGGAGTGACACAGGAGTTCGCGGGTGGACGGGTGCGCGCCGAGGCAACCTATTTCTATCGCGAAGTGAAAAATTTCATCGAGGAGGTCAGTGATCAACTGCCGGGCCCCATTAACATCCCTGACGAAGATGACATGGACGTTCCCCTGGCGCGCAACCTGGATGCGCGCTTCCAAGGCGTCGAACTCATCACGCACGCCCAGCCGCTACCCTGGCTGCATCTGTCCGCAAACTACACGTATTTGAACTTTGACACGCCGACGGGCGTCCTGCTCAATCGCCCACGCCATCGCGGCGCCGTGTTCACAGGGATCGAGCGCCACAGTCTGCTGCAGAGTGGTGACGTGGCCACATTCAGCCTGCGTGTCCAGGCCGTTGGGAATCGTGACAGCGCCGACCCCACCGACGACTTTGAGGCCAAGAATCTGGGCAGCTACGCGCGCACCGATCTGGCTCTGTCCTACAAGCTTCCGGGGCGCTTTGCCCCGTTCACCATTACCGCCGTGGTGCACAATCTGTTCAATCGCAACTACTCCGAGTCGATCGGCTTCCCCGCCCCTCCGGCAAATTTCCTCATGGGGCTGCGCTGCGATCTGTCCCAAATCGCATCCGTTTTCTCCGACAGGATTTGAACGACCGTTTTCGGCTGTGGCGGTCGCACGGGCCTTGCTGCCACATCGGTTGTGGTATTTGGGAAAACCACGGCATGGTCCCGAAGTTGCTTTGTCGCATCTACTCATTCTGCGAACCGCACCATAAGAGGTCATGAGGGCACACCCATGAAGGGAGTCGCACATATCTCGTTCGCTGAGGGCGGCGGAGTCGTTTTGCCGGCGCGCAGCGCCTACGATCGCGACCTGCTGGTCGAACACATTGCCGGCAGCGTCCGCTCCAAGGGCTGCGTGCGGGTAGCGGTCGACGACCGCTCCTGGTCGGTGCTCCGCGGCGACGGACCATCACGCACGATGTGTGACGGTTGCGGATATGAGTTGTTGGCGGCGTGCTGCTCAGCAAGCGACGGGGCGGCATACTGCCTCAGATGTGCGTTCGGCCAGCAGCCGCACGACGCCCATGTGGAACGACACGTGATGCGATGAGCACGCAGGAAAACCGCATCAATGACGGTGCGTTGAGGCGGCCAGCCCGGTTGTTGGCGCCAGCATCGCTGCCGCACATCGCCCGCTGCGGCGAGGTCCGTCTAGCGAGCGCCATTCTCGAAGATGCCTTCAGGTGCATCCTGAAGCGCCCGGTCGCGGTGCAGGGCCGGCGAGCCAAGGAATTTCACGAGGCGCACCAGTGGTTCACGAACGACAATCGCGACTGGCCGTTCGCCTTTCCGAACGTTTGCGATCTGCTCGCCCTCGACGCTGCCGCCGTGCGCAAGCGAGTCCAAAGTCTCGTTGCCCTACGTCGCGCTGAAGCCGGTGAGCAACGCGTCGTCTAGCCAATTGGCTATGAGGGCGTAGGCCCTCTCGATTCCCGGCACCGCACCGACACACGCCACGATCTCCTCGCAGACCGTCTCGAAGGGCAACTCCCGCGCAACAGCCGTCAAGGATGCGGTCTCGATCGCGTCCATAGCGCGATGAAACACCCGAAGCTCCTGCCGCCACACGCGCGTGGCCGTCGGCTGGGACGCGATGTCATCGAGCGGTTCCCCCCCCTGCACCCGTTGCAGTATTGCGTCCACCGGCCACGAGGTCTGCAGGATGCGTAGCGATGGCGTCAACCGGAAGCGCAACTGCGGCCAGTGCGCTTCCGGGACTTCACGCAGCATCGACGCATCGAGCGGCTCGGCATCGGGCGCATCGAAAGCGTCGAGAATCGACCACTCCAAAGCGGCCAACGCCGAGGCGAACGGCCACTGCCGTGCCCCGGGGTAGCCGTCGAGAAAACCTGGCAGGTGCTGTCCGGCATACCGCAACGAGAAATGTGACGGCGGATAGGCGATCAGATAGTCGGTCACGAGATTGTGAAACGCCGCTTCGCCGAGCACCGCACGCACGGCACTGAAGTCCTCCGCAAGGCAGTCGCGGATGCGATAGAAGTACATGTCGGCGTACACGTCGACCCGCGCGAGCGCCGAGAGGCGTTGGTCGCCGCGCACCAGCCGCTCCGCAACGGCGCGTTCCGGCGGCGCGAGCCGCGCCAAGCCGGCGGCGGCTCCCTCAGGCGCGGTGATGAGTTTCCACAGCAGCTGCTGTGTGTGCGCCAATGTCGGAGCGCTCATCGCGGATGGCCTCGGCACGCGCCTTCGCCTGCAACGCTTGGGCGTGCAAGACCGAAAACGCCGGGATGTGATCGTCCCACTCCACCAACGTGCTGACACCTCCGAAGCGCCGGACGGCATAGTCGTAGAGCTCCCACACGGGGTCCGCCACCGGGTGATCGTGCGTATCGTGCAGGAATGATCCACGATCGCTGTGACCGGCGAGGTGCAACTGGTGCACGCGCGCTGCAGGGACGGCGTCAATATAGCGCGTTGCCGAAAACCCGTGATTGAACGCGCTGACGAAAATGTTGTTGATGTCGAGCAAGATGCCACAATCAGCCTGCTCGACGACAGCGCTGAGAAACTCCCACTCGGGCATGCTCGACGCGGCATACTCCAAGTACGTCGATACGTTCTCCAGGAGGATGCGACGACCGAGCACATCCTGTACACGGCGGAGGCGTTCGACAACGTGGCACACGGCTTCCTCGGTATAGGGTAACGGCAAGAGATCGTGGGCATTGTGCCCGCCGATTCCGGTCCAGCACAGATGATCCGAAATCCACGCCGGCTCGAAACGCCGTGCCAGGTCGGCGAGTTGCTGCAAATACTCAACGCGCAGGGGATCGGCGGACCCTATGGACAGCGAGACGCCATGCAGAACAATTGGATACCGGCAACGGATCTGTTCCAAGGTGTGCAGCGGCCGGCCGCCGCGCACCATGAAATTCTCGGAGATGACCTCGAACCAGTCGACCGCGGGAAGGGTATCCAAGACTGCGCCGTAGTGCACGGTGCGCAGACCGACTCCGTAGCCGAGAAATGGGAACTCCATGGGTTCGCGGGGACAGGCGCACCGGGGTCGGACCGCATCCGGCCCAACCCCGGCGTGCGGCGTCACTTCGCGATCTTGCCGCCCTTCGCGGTACAGTCGGCTGCAGACATCTCGATCCAACCCTTGCCCTTGCACGCGTTCTTCCCAGCGCAGTCGTGGCCGGCGCCGCCGCAGGCGCCCTGCCCTTTGCACTGATTGACGCCCTCGCAATGCACCTTGCCTTCCGCTTTCGCCCCGCCCTCTTGCGCCAGGACACCCCGGGCAATGAACAGCGTCGCGACGGCACTCGCGATCAATGCTCCCTTCACGTGCGGCTTCATCTCGCTCTCCTCCTGAGTTGTGGGAATCCCCGGACCACGGTCCGATGATTCGCGTCCTCACCTGAACTTGCCCAATGGGCGCGTAGCTTATGCCGAGCGTCGGCGAAGTCAATCACCCGCGGCTCGTCAGCAGCCCCGGCCAGCGGCGAACCCACCGGTCGAGGCCTTCGGGCCGGAGGTCCTAACCGGTGAAGAACTGCAAGGACTGATCCGCGAAGTTGATCAGTGGCGCCCAATAGACGCCCAGCGCAATCGTTGCGCCCGACAGCAGCCACATGAGCACGCCATTGGAGAAGCTCACGGTGACAGGGGCCTCGCTGCCGTCCGGAAAATCCAGGAACATCGTGCGCACGACGCGCGCATAGTAGTAGAGCGAAATGACGCTGTTGATGACACCGACTAGCGCGAGAAAATAGAACTGCTGGCGGACGACGGCCGCGAACAAATAGAATTTGCCGACGAACCCGGCCAGCGGGGGCAACCCGGTCAGTGAGAACAAGAAAATCGCCATGGCAATGGCCGGCGCCGCTCCCCCGCGCCACGCCAGGCCGCGATAGCCGTCGATGTCTTCGCGCCCCGTGCTGTTGGCAACGATCATCACCACCAAGAACGCGCCGATGTTCATCAGATAGTAGACCACCATGTAGAACATCATCGCCCGCAACCCTTCGTTGCTCAGCACGACGAAGCCCATGAGCATGTATCCGGCATGCGCGATACTGGAGTAGGCCAGCATGCGTTTGAGATTGCGCTGCGACAGCGCCGTCAGATTTCCCAGTGTCATGGTCACCATCGAAAGCACCAGCACGAGTTGCGGCCAATCGACGCCGGGCAGGAACTGCCACGTCCCGTCGCTGCCGAGGTGCGAGAGTGCCGGATAGAAGAAGCGCATCAGCAGAGCGAACCCGGCGGCCTTCGAACCGACCGAGAGGAACGCCGTGACTGGAATGGGCGCGCCGGTGTAGACATCGGGAACCCACATGTGGAACGGCACGGCGGCGATCTTGTAACCGAAACCGGCGAGCATCAGGACGACGGCAATGAACACTGCCAGCTTGTTGGGGTCGCCGAGCATCAACGCCGCATTGATGTGTCCGAAGTCCATGCTGCCTGCCAAGCCAAAAATCCAGCTCATCCCATAGATCATCGTGCCCGAAGCCACGCCACCGTAGATCAGGTACTTGAGCGCCGCCTCCCCGGAGCGACGGTCATGTCGTAGATATCCCGTGAGCACGTACGACGTGAGGCTGACGAATTCGAGCGACAAGTACGCCATCAGCAGGTTCGATGCCGACGCCATGAAGTACATGCCCAGAGTACTGGAGAGCAGCAGGCCGTAGTATTCCCCTTGATTGATGCGCTTAATCTCCGTCGAACTCATGGACATCCATAGGGCCGCCAAGGTTGCGAATGCGAAGATGCCCTTGAAGAAGACGGCGAACGGATCCTGCACGACCATGCGCCCGAACAAGGCGGCATCGGGCGTGCCGACGAGGCGAGCGACGGCGAGCAGCGATATGGCCGTGCCGGCGAGCGCGATGTCCCCAAGCCATTCCTTGTCCGGCATCGCCAGATCGACGATGAAGATGGTCAAGATCGTCAGGACGAGAATCAGCTCCGGGACGATGTAGCCGAGGCTCTGAATGTTGTCCGGAGTCATGGGCAACGCTTACAACGATGCCAGCACGAGCTGGTTCAGCGTGTTGAGGGAGGCGCTCATCAGATCGAGCACGAGCTGTGGATAGAAACCGAGGACGACGACGATCACCGCAAGCGGTGCCAGGGTGAATAGTTCGCGGCCGTTGATCTCAGGCAAGCCGACGTATTTTTCGTTCACCTTCCCCAGGAACATCCGCTGCATCGTCCACAAGATGTATCCAGCCGTCAGGATGACCGCACTCGCACCAACGGCCGTCAGCACCGGGTACTTTTGCCACGCGCCGAGGAGGACCAACACCTCCGAGATGAACGCCGAGAGACCGGGGAGTCCAAGGGCCGCGAAGAACGCCAGCGCGGTGACACCGGTGTACACCGGCATCACCGACGCCAACCCGCCGAACCCCTCGATGTCGCGATGATGCGCACGATCGTAGATAACACCGACCAGCAGGAACAGCATCGCCGTCACGGTGCCGTGATTGAACATCTGCAGCACGGCCCCCTGGATGCCTTGTGGCGTGAGCGATGCCATGCCGAGCATGACGTAACCCATATGGCTGATGCTGGAGTATGCGACGAGCTTCTTCAGATCCTTTTGTGCCATGGCACACAAGGCGCCGTAAACGATGTTGAAGGCGCCGAGGGCGCCGAGGAAGTAGTATGACAGCTCCGCAGTGGCGACCGGCAGCATACCGTAGTTGATGCGCAAGATCCCGTAGGTCCCCATCTTGAGCAAGATGCCGGCGAGGATCACAGAGATCGCCGTGGGAGCTTCGACGTGGGCGTCGGGCAACCACGTGTGGAACGGGAACGCCGGGATCTTGATCGCAAAACCGATGAACAACGCAATCCACACCACGACTTGGAAGGTATGTCCGTACGTCGTGTGCGCTGCCATCAACTTTGTCATGTCGAAGGTGTGCGGCGTCTGCGAAAAGTACAGCGCCAGCAGCGCCAACAGCATGAGCACGCTGCCGGCCAAGGTGTACAGGAAGAACTTGATCGCCGCGTACTCACGCCGCGGGCCGCCCCAGATGCCGATCAGGAAATACATCGGCAGCAGCATCAACTCCCAGAAAATGTAGAACAGAAAGAAGTCGAGAGCGACGAACACTCCCATCATTGCCGCGTCGAGCAACAAGAACAACGCGAAGTACCCTTTGACCGCTTTTTCGATTCCCCACGACGCAAACATGCAGAGGAAGCTCAGCAGCGCGGTCAGCAACACCATCGTGATGCTGATGCCGTCGACCCCGACGAAATACTCGATGTTGAAACTCGGTATCCAGGGCGTGTGCTGGACGAACTGGAAGCCCGACTGCGTGCGATCGAAGTTCACGAACAGCCAGACCGCCATCAGCAGCGGCGGCACGGTCGTGATCGCGGCGGCCCAGCGGATCAGATTGTGCGCGGTGCTCGGCAAGCACAGCACGACGACCGCGCCGACGATCGGAATGAAAGTCATGTACGTGAGGATATGATCCATTTTCTACAGCTCCCAGTTTCCGAGTTCAGGCGGGCGTGAGGCCTTGAGGCACTGAAGCCTCACGCTCCTCCTCATCACATCAATCTCGCGATCATCACCGCCACCACGCCGACGACGATCACGTACAGGTAGCCGTTGATGCTGCCGGTCTGCAGGCGGCGAAAACGCGTCCCCAACAGCATGATGACGTCGGCCACCCGGTTGACGAGACCGTCGATGACATAACTGTCGAACGCGCCGTTCAGCCAGGAAACGCCGCGCGTCAGAAGCGCGGAGCCATTGACGATGCCATCGATGACGTAGCGGTCGAACCCGGCGCAGGCCGTCGCCAGCAGCAACGTTCCGTTGACCACCACGGCATTGTAAATCTCGTCGACGTAGTACTTGTTGTACAGCACGCGGTACGGCACGCCGTCGGCCAGTTCCGCGAACGTATCCGCGGATAGCGTCTTGGTGGAGTACATGGCGCGGGCCACCAGGAATCCCGCGGCGACGATCAGCACCGACAGGGCCATGAGCAGATGCTCCGTCGGATCTACCGCGGCCGGCGTTTCGCCAGCCTCGGCACCGCCGCCGAACACCGGTGCGAGAAAATGGTCGAATCGATCGCCTCCACCCAAGGAGTGCGGGACACCCAGATATCCCCCGAGGATCGCCAGCACTGCCAGCACGATCAATGGATAGGTCATCGACGGCGGCGATTCGTGCAGGTGCTCCTGCGTGTGATGGTCGGCGCGGCAGTCACCGTGGAACGTCATGAACACTTGCCGGAACATATAGAAGGACGTCATGCCCGCACCAATGAAGCCCATGAACCACAGCGCCGGACTGCCAAAGCGGCTCGAGTACGCACTCCAGAGAATGCCGTCCTTCGAGAAGAAGCCGGCGGTGAACGGGACCCCGGTGATCGCCAACGTCGACACCAGAAAGGTCGCGTACGTCCGTGGCATGTGACGCCGCAATCCGCCCATCTTGCGCATGTCCTGTTCGCCGCCCATCGCATGGATGACGCTGCCGGAACCG
>Ga0335069_10011906_pt1 | contig 12258 bp, 7 predicted proteins | sample Lox_Sample_11_FD_206714 | JGI IMG/M metagenome (GOLD analysis project Ga0335069, IMG submission 206714) | Soil microbial communities from Loxahatchee National Wildlife Refuge, Florida, United States - Lox_Sample_1.1 | ecosystem: Environmental > Terrestrial > Soil > Wetlands | place: USA: Florida...
CGATCGTCTGCGGTGCGCCGGATTCATACGCAATGATCTGCTGCGTGCGCAGCGCGATGCGCGCCGCCTGCTCCGTTGGCAGCGCGAGCGCCTCGTCGAACGAATTGGTATGCAGCGACTGCGTCCCACCGAGCACGGCTGCCATCGCCTGAATCGCCGTGCGGACGATATTGTTCTCCGGTTGCTGCGCGGTGAGGGTCGACCCTGCGGTCTGCGTGTGGAAGCGCAGCATCCAGGAGCGCGGGTTTTTCGCTCTGAAGTGCTCGCGCATGATGCGCGCCCACATGCGCCGTGCAGCGCGGAATTTCGCGACCTCTTCCAGAAAGTTGCTGTGCGCGTTGAAGAAGAACGACAACCTCGGCGCGAACTTGTCGACATCAAGCCCCGCTTTGATCGCCGCCTCGACGTACGCCATGCCGTTCGCGAGCGTGAAGGCAACTTCCTGCACCGCCGTCGATCCCGCCTCGCGCATGTGGTATCCCGAGATCGAGATCGTGTTCCAGTCGGGCACATTCTCGTTTGCCCAGGCGAACATATCGGTGATCACGCGCATCGCCTGCTGCGGCGGATAAATGTACGTTCCCCGGGCGATGTACTCCTTCAGCACATCGTTCTGCACCGTGCCGGAGAGTTTTCGGACATCCGCACCCTGCCTTTTTGCCACAGCCACGTACAAAGCCAGCAGGATCGAAGCCGTGGCGTTGATCGTCATCGACGTGGAGATCTTCGTCAGGTCGATGCTCTCGAACAGCCGCTGCATGTCTTCGATCGAATCGATCGCGACACCGACCTTGCCGACCTCTCCCACCGCCAGCGGATTGTCCGAATCGAGTCCAATCTGAGTAGGCAGATCGAATGCGACGGACAGGCCCGTGGTGCCGTTCGCCAGCAGGTACTTGTAGCGCTTGTTCGATTCCTCGGCGTCGCCCATGCCCGCGTATTGGCGCATGGTCCACAAGCGGCCGCGGTACATCGTCGCCTGAACGCCACGCGTGAATGGATATTCACCGGGATAGCCGACCTCAGACTCGTAATCAGAGCCCTTGAGGTCAGCAGAAGTGTAGAGGGGCTTTACCGGGATGTGGGAGGAGGTTTCAATCTCTGATGCAAAGGCAGACTTCGATTTATCGCTCATAACCAGCACCGCTGTACAGCGAAACAGATTTCAGATTGTAGATTTCAGATAGGGCGCCCGATCAATCCGAAATCTGCAATCGAAAATCTGAAATGCCTCTACGATCGCTGGCTTTTCCTGCGCACTCTCCAGAACGAACTCAGGCCAAACCATGCGAATGTTAATGTGAAGCCGACTGCCAGCGCGACTCTGCTGCCGGTGGCCCGGCCTGCCGCATACTTCGCGTATTCGCGGACGAAAGCAACGCCCCCAAGGGCCGCCATCGCCAGGAACAACGTGCCGATCACCTCAAGCCAGAGAAGATGCAGGACGTGGGCAAAGGATCGGGCGGTCGCCCGCAAGGCGCTCATCGCGGCATTCACGCGCCGACTGCGCGCTGCCATGCCGCGCGCCACTCGTAACGCCACTCCAACCTTTCGTAAGCTGGAAATTTGGCTCACTACCTCGATTTTAACAGCCTTGCGGCGCTACAATGGGCGCAATGCGCCTCTGCGGTGAACCGTTAAGCCGCCGACGGCATCTGATTGAATAGGCCGGTTATTTCGCTTCGGAGGCTCAGTGGACCCACAACTCAAGCAATTGATGAAGGAGCTTGGTGACGCTATCAACGAATCGCTTTCCGATTCTGAGCAGATATCCGAGGTCGTCTCCCGCATCAAAGAGGGCGGTTACGACATCTTCCTGGTCCTCGAAGCCACAATCGGCGTCAGCAAGCAGGGGGAGAAGTCACCCGACAAGACCTCTCTGGTTACTACAATGTCCTCCAATCCAGAGTTGAAGGTAAGCGATCAGGACCTGAAGTTCCTGAAATCCCTGCGCATCAAGATCGACGAAGAACACCCCGACAAAGACAAATAGATCAGGCGCTCAGCACCTCATCCAGCACCTGCCCTACCGCCCGGTTTGCCTCAATGATTGACGATTTGTGATCGGGCATCCCGGAAAGATCCACGTTGGCAAAAGTGATCCGCCCGAACGGTGCAGCCCGCATAACGTCTCCGGGCGCAGGCTTTCCATTCTTCCCGAAGTAAAAGCCGGGAGCCGGGCTCGCGTAAGCATGGCCCCAGCGGTTGAGAATGATTCCCGCGATGTCGCGGGACGCGTCGAAGCCCGTCTGGGCAAACATATCCGTAAACTGCTGACGGATCTGCCGCTCGTATTCGCGGAATGGCGTCGAGATCAGTTCCGCGCGCCCCATGTGGCCCTGCTCTTCCGCCGTATGTCCCGGACTTGGATACAGAACCTTCAGCGTAAGTACGATGGGCGAGTAGGGGCTGATGGTCGGCGAATCAACGCCGCAAAGCGCCAGCTTGTGCACCTGCAGGAAGGTGCCAAGGCCTTCGAACCACTGGCAGCCGGAGACCCCCATCTTGTAGAGGAATCGCCAGTTTCGAAAGGCGATGTTGGCCATCATGCAAGGCGAGCGATAGAACTGCGCGTAGGCTTGCTTCCGATCTTCAGGGAGATCGCGAACAATGTGCTTGGTAGTCCAGCTCCCGCCTGCCATGACTACGGAACGGCCGCGCACTCGATAGACCTTGCCCGCTTTCGTATACAGGATGGTCACGGATTCCGATTTCGCCGGGTCGCCATCGTGCTTGACCCAGACCGCGGTCGAAGCCAGCCGAATGCGAGCGGCGGCTCCGGGACGGTCGAGCGCCGCGAAGTTCACCGGCTTGCGGCAAACGTCCTGCAAGGTGTGCTCGCCGGCTATCGATTCCGGAATGAGCGTCTTCACGATGAGTCGCGCGATGCCGCTATTGCCATCCGGAAACATCTGGTTATCGCCTTCAAGAAATGGACCGAGCGCGTCAAAGGCATACGCGGTGTAGGCGGAGAGCGCATCCGGCCCCAGGCCGAAGCCTCCGCCCTCATCGGGCGTGAGAAACGTTCGAACGGTTTCGCGGCTGATGCGGTATTTTTCGATCAGGTGGTCCTCAAGCGTGATCGTGTCGAGGCGGCGCGAGATGGCATCACCGCGATACTGAGGCGCTTGCATGGCAGCGGCGGCGTCCGGATTCTGATAGCGCAGCAATTCTTCCCGAGCGTTCGCGGAAATGGGCGCTCCCTCGAGCTTCTTCTTCCAAGGGTCAGTCACCCACACGCCCTTGGCCTGCCCGAACTTGGGGCCGAAGTAAAGGCCGTAAGGAGCCGATCCCAGATACGGCGTATTGGGAAGTGCTATCTCCGGATCGGAACTGCCCCACTTCTGATACTCGAGTCGCGGGACGGTGAGTCCGATCGAGCGATAGAACCGCTCGATAAAGCTGTGCGGATAATTCACCTGGAAAAGCGCCGAGCCCTGATGTGCGACTAACCGATGGCCATCGACCAGGAATTCATTGCGCTTGGCCTCTCCTCCGAAAATCGGATGATTGTCGAGGACCAGGCAGTTCTTCCCGTCGCTCAGTTGCCGGAAAATCAGTGCGGCAGCCAGACCGCTGATGCCGCCGCCGACCACCACGCAATCATAGGTTTCGCCCGTATCGATGGCAGTCGCGGGGAGATCTTCGAATTCTCCGTCGCGAATGCGATGGCCGGCATCGACCACGGCCTGAGTGTTGCCGTTGGAGTTCGCGTAGTCGCCGATTCCTCCGTAGCCAGTCCAATCGTCAGCGGAATTGTTGGAATCCGCGGCCAGAAGTTGCGCGGGCGATAACGGATTCAGCAGCAAAGCTCCGGAACCTAACAGGGTGGAATTCAGGAAATCGCGCCGTGTAATTTCACAGTTCAGACCGAGAGCACGTTCCTCGGCGGGCTTCACTGCCCGGTTTGCGGAAGGGTCTGGGTCGAGCTTCAGGTTGCGGGCCAACATCCTCTCCTTAAGAAGATTTTTTGTGCAGCATAAACGAAGTTGCAGCCTTCATACTCGTCCGGCAACCGTTATCAATTGTGCTAACATCAACTGTTTTTCCTCTGGACTGCTGAGGCCGGTCTTTTTGCGCCTGAGTCGCGGAGAAACTGAGGCTGGCAATGAAGGACACTCTCGGGGTTCTCTTGGCAGGTGGCGCTGGCGAACGGCTTTACCCCCTCACCCGCGATCGCGCCAAACCTGCGGTGACGTTCGGCGGCATCTACCGCATCATCGACATCACCCTCTCCAACTGCCTCAACTCCGAGTTGCGACGCGTTTACATCCTCACGCAGTACAAGGCCCTGTCCCTCAACCGCCACATACGTGAGGGCTGGAACATTCTGGGTCGCGAGGTGGGAGAGTTTATCGAAGTTCTTCCGCCAATGAGGCGGGTCAGCGATCAGTGGTACCAGGGCACGGCGGACGCGGTGTATCAGAACATCTATTCCATCGGCTCCGATCAGCCAAAACACGTTTTGATCCTGCAGGGCGACCACGTCTACAAAATGGATTACGGCAAGATGCTGAGGCAGCATCGTGATTCGGCTGCTGACATTACCCTTGCAACCATTCAGGTCGAGCTGGACCAAACCCATCATTTCGGGATCGTGGCCGTCGATAAGGATGGGCGTGTCACCGGATTCGAGGAGAAGCCGAAAGTCACCCAGCTGCGCTCTCATCTCAACCCCAACAAGGTGAACGCATCGATGGGGGTGTATATCTTCAACACCGACGTATTGATCCCGGTGCTGCTGAAAGACGCCGAAAATCCGCAGTCGAGCCACGATTTCGGCAAAGACATACTGCCCCGAATGGTCGACGATTACCGTGTATACGCCTATGACTTCGTCGACGAAAACAAGAAAGAGGCACTCTACTGGCGCGACGTGGGCACACTCGAGGCCTATTACGAAGCCAACATGGATGTGGTCTCTGTGTCGCCGATTTTCAATCTTTACGATGAAGAGTGGCCGATCCGCACGCACCAGCGGCAATACCCGCCGGCGAAGTTCGTCTTCGCGGAGACGGGGCGCATGGGAACAGCGCTGGATTCGATTGTTTCCAACGGCTGCATCGTTTCAGGCGGCACGGTGAAGAATTCTGTGCTGTCGCCTGATGTCCGCATCAATTCCTATTCGGAAGTCGACCAGTCCATCCTGTTTTCACATGTCAGCGTCGGCCGGCGTTGCCACATTCGCAAAGCGATTCTCGACCGCGACGTGCACATTCCCGAAGGCACCACCATCGGCTACGACCCTGAAGCCGACCGGCAGCGGTATTTCGTGACCGAAACCGGCATCACTGTGGTCACGCGCGACTATTCCCTCTTTGAAAATCCCGTCACCGTCGATTACTTCACCAGCGAATAAACTTTCGTTACTGCATGCGCCTTGGAATGGACGAGGCAGTCCGGAATTGATCTGGTAAGCTTGCGGGTTAGCCAACATCCCCGGGAGTCCCAGCTCCTCATGAAGAAAATTCTTCGTTGCAGCACTCTGTCTTTCCTCTTTGCTTTCATCCTGCTCATCCAGTCGTTCACTTGGGGAGCTTCCCGGCCGGGCGACAAGCCTGACGTACTGCTGTCGACGATGCAGCAGGAACTGCAGCGCGCGCAGGCAAATCTCGGCAAGCTCGATCCGGCGCCCTACTTCATCAGCTACTCAGTCTATGACCAGAGTGTGGCCATCGCGCTGGGGAGTGAAGGCACGCTCGTGAGTTCAACGCGGGCGCGCCGTCGTGCGGCGGATGTCACACTGCGCATCGGGACTCCTGCACTCGACAACTCGCATCAGCAAAACCGGCCTTCGGCCCGCAGTTTTGGATCGCTGCCCCTCGACGACGATCCGAACGCCATTGCACACGAGCTCTGGCGCCTGACGTACGAGGAGTATCGGAAAGCATCGAAGGCCTATGCCAGCGTGAAGACCAACACTCAGGTCGAGGCGAAAGAAGAGGACACCTCTCCGGACTTCTCTGAAGAAAAGCCAACCACGTACGCCGATTACAAGGAAGCGGCGCCTATTCCCGATCAGAAAGCCCTGGAGAAATTCGTCCGAGAATACTCCGCGCACTTCCGCAAATATCCCTTCATCTATTCCTGCATGGTGCTCGTGAGTGCCCAAAAGACTCGCCTGCACTTCACCTCGACGGAGGGCAATCACGTCGTCGCGCCCACCGGATTTGTTCGGGTAGCGATTGAAGCCGAGACTCGCGCCGACGATGGCATGGAATTGATGCGTGTGGAGACCTTCCAGGCTGAGAGCATGGACCATCTGCCGCCAGCCTCTGAGATCGCGGCGAAGGTCGAAAAAATGGCCACAGATCTGAAAGCTCTGCGCGAGGCTCCGGTAGCCGAACCGTACGACGGACCGGCTCTCCTGTCCGGGCGAGCCTCGGCCGTGTTCTTTCACGAAGTGCTGGGCCACCGGCTTGAGGGTCATCGCCAGCGCGGTGAACAGGAAGGGCAGACCTTCACGAAGAAGGTCGGCCAGCCAGTGTTGCCTGAGTTTCTCAGCGTGATCGATGATCCGACTCAGCGCAAACTCAACGGACTCGATCTGGGAGGTTTTTACGAATTCGATGATGAAGGAATGCCGGCCACGCGAGTCGACGTCATCAAAGACGGAGTGCTGAAGAACTTTCTGATGTCGCGCATGCCGATAAAGAACTTCGCCAGCTCCAACGGACACGGTCGCTCGCAACCGGGCGCGATGCCAACCGGGCGCCAAGGCAACTTGATTGTCTCCTCGACCAAGACCGTCAAGGATTCTGAACTCCGGCAGAAGCTGATTGAAGAAGTGAAGAAGCAGGGCAAGCCTTACGGCCTCTACTTCGAGGACATTCAAGGAGGCTTCACGCTCACCCAACGCTCGATGCCGCAAGCGTTTCAGGTACTGCCGGTGCTGGTATGGCGCGTGTATACCGATGGCCGTCCTGACGAACTGGTGCGCGGTATCGATATCGTAGGCACGCCGCTCGCCGCGATGAACCGCATCCTCGTTACGGGGGACACGACTGACATCTTCAATGGGGTATGCGGCGCGGAATCTGGGCAAGTACCAGTTGCGGCCGCGGCGCCCGCCATGCTGTTCTCGGAGATTGAAGTCCAGAAGCGGGCACATTCATTGAATCGTCCGCCTATCCTGCCCGCACCAACCGATTCCACGAGTGCTCCGGGAGCAAAGCAATGACAAACCAGCTTCGCAACACCATCTGCCGGATCGGCACGATGTTGCTTCCGCTATGCTTCTTCGCGCTGAGTTCACAATTCCTGGCCGCTCAGCCGATCAACTCCGACGGAAGCGACGACGCGGTCCTTTCCGCGATGCGCGCCGAACTCGACCGCTCGAAGTCCCAGTTGAAGATGGATCAAGTTGCTGCGCCCTACTACATCGAATATCGAATGTACGATGTGGACGATTACTCCGCCGAAGCGTCGTTCGGCGCTCTTCGCGGAGATGTCCGCACCCGCTTCCGTTTTCTCCGCGTCGTGGTCCGCATCGGCGACTACAAGCAGGACAGCTACTTCGGTCAGGGCGAAGGCACGTTCGATTTCATGCCTCTCGAAGACGACTTGACCGCGCTGCGACATCAGCTCTGGCTGGCCACGGATCGCGCGTACAAAGCCGCAGCCGAGTCTCTCGCAGCCAAACAGGCGCAACTCAAACAGCTCACCATCGATCAGCCAGTGGATGACTTCGCCCATGCAGATCCGGTTCAGTCTGTCGGACCTCTGGTGAAACTGGATTTCGACCCCCAGCCGTGGAAGAGGATGTTGCAGGATGCCTCGGCACTCTACAAGAACGATCCTGATATCGAATCGTTCGAAACCAGCCTTCGTTTCCACGCCTTCAACCGGTATCTCGTGAACACCGAAGGCACGATGCTGCGCAGCGGCCAGAACCTGTACGAGATGTACATCTCCTGCACCACCCAGGCGTCGGACGGCATGAGCCTGGCGCGCAGCCAGTCGTTTGTGGTTCCGGAAATCACGCAATTGCCTTCTGCGACCGACTTCACTGGGCGCGCTTCGAACATGGCCAGCAGTCTGAAAGAACTGCGTGCTGCGCCCGTCGTGGATGAAGAGTATCGTGGACCCGTGCTCTTCTCAGCCGACGCTTCGGCCTCTGTGTTTGCGGATCTCATCGGCGAAAACGTGCTCGGGCATAAGCCGGAACTTGGCAAGAATGCGCGCACAACCGGCGCCTTCGCCACCAGCTACAAGACGCGCGTTCTCCCCGACTTCCTCTCGATCACGGACGATCCGACGATCTCGTTGTACGCCGGGCAAAAGCTGCTCGGGCACTATGATTTCGACGACGAAGGTGTCCCCGCGCAGCGCGTTTCGCTAGTTGACCGCGGGACTCTCGTGAACTATCTAGTCGGGCGCGCTCCCATTCGCGACTTCCCCACCTCGAACGGCCATGGCCGCGCGCACATTCCCACAAATCCGCCAGGACCAAGTCTGGGCAACCTCATCGTGACGTCGTCGCAGCCCACTCCGAAGGACGAACTCAAGAAGAAGCTTCTCGAGCAGTGTCGGCAGCGCGATCTGCCCTATTGCTACTACGTCGAGACGCTTGGGCCACGGTTAGGCCCACGTCTGATTTACAAAGTCTGGAGCAAAGACGGCCACGAAGAACTCGTGCGTGGCGCGCTATTCGGTGAACTCGATGTGCGCGCGCTGCGCAGTGACATAGTGGCGGCGGGGGACGATGTGTACGTCGACAACCGTCCGCTCAACATCCCGCACAGCATCGTCGCATCCTCCATTCTGCTGGACGAACTCGAGGTGAAGCGCGCGAATTTGAACAAAGAAAAGCTGCCGGACTATCCTGCTCCGGCAGTCAAATAGGTCATCGATCGGGCTGAAGTGTCACGATGCGGCAGCGGCTGCCACCACGGCGCCTGCCGCTTCTTCAGCTTGCCTCACGCGATAAAGCGTGAACAGAATCAGCAGCGCTAGCCGGTTCTGCGGCAGAGGAACGGCGGAATCCACTTCCACTAACTTCTCGCGAACATGTAATTGCAGAATCGGTTGACCGCTCTCGGTGGTAACTCTCCAGACCGGGTGCCAACCACCACGTGTCACTGATACGAACGTCTGGCCATCGGCGAAAGCGAGCGTGCCCTTGCCTCCCCACGATACTTTGAAGGTCGCAATGGACTGCTGCGAAGCCGCGTCGAGGATCTCGGCCTTGTTGCCCCAAAAGCCAACTCTGCGAAAAATCCAGCTCTCGCAGGGAGTCGCAGCGGTGAAATCACACGACCACACTCGCGGACGCTTCACGGTCGCAATCGTCTGCCCATTCTGTTTGAGTTCGAATCCACGCCAGTTGGTTGAAAAGGTGAACCCGCTCGAAGTCGCGGTAGTGAGAGGAATCATAGAACACCTCCGAAAAGGTATCTCGATCCAACTCCATGCTAGCACTGCGTTATTAATAATGGATGAACCTGCAAGTGCCGTACTATCACGAGCTTGGCATCGTGACATGAGGCCACAAGTATCCCGCGCCTCTATGCGGAGGCTATATCCACCGATTGGTCTGCTTTGGTAGCTGAACGAAAAAGCCCTCGCTGCTGCGAGGGCTTCTCTGGGGGAGGGACTTTCGGGCGAGGCGCCCAAGTGTCCCAAAGCTAACAACGGGAAACTTGTTCAGGTTCGCTCCAGGAATTCTCAGGAGCGGAACGCTCGCTTTGCTCGCGGGGCGGACGGAGGCGTCCGCCCCTACACGAGCTACTTCGGTTGCTGCTGCTGATCGCCAGTCATGGCCGGAGCGCCGCCGTTGGACGAGAGCTGCTCCAGGTCGTTCTTCAGCAGGCTGACTTCTACGCGGCCGCCGCTGAGGCGCTTGTTCTTGGCGTTGGCATCATCGGTCGGAACGGGGGCGTTGCCCATGCCGACGAGATAGATCCGGTAGACCGGGATGTCATGGTTCAGAACCAGGTAACGCACAACCGACTCGGCCATCTTCTGCGAGGTCGTGATGGCGGCCTGGCCCTTGCCGGATGAGAATCCCTGGACTTCGATGATGTATCCGCGCTGGCCCTTCAGATTGCCCGCCATCTGGTCCAAGGCATCCTTGGCGTTCTTGCTGAGGACGCTCTGGCCAGGACGGAAGCGGATTTCGGTCTGGTTCGAGGCCTTGTACTGGTCGATGTTGCTGACCACAGTCTCGACGGTCTGAACGCGGGTGGTTACCTGTTGCGCGGTCTGCTGCGCCTGGGTGGCTTTGTTGCCAGCATCGATGGCGTGCTGGTCTGCCTGCGAGGCTTTATCGGAGGCGAGCTTGATTCCCTGCTGTGCGCGGGAGTCGACGTCTTTGATCTGGCGAGTGTTGGCTGATGTCAGCTCGTCGAGTTCGTTGACGCGGTCACGGATCGGCTCAGTCTGCCGCTGCACGTATTTCTTGCGGGCGAAGGGGTTGATGCGTCCCCAGAAGCCTTCGCGCGACGGAGCCGCCAGCGGAGCCTTGCCGGTCGCATTGCCGGTGCTGCTCGTGTCGGTGGACTGCGTCTGCTGCGCGTTCGCAGGCTGGCTCTGATCGGAGCTGGACGAGGTGGTCTGCGCCAAGGCCGGGATTGCGAGCACGGCGGCCAAGGGCAGGGCGATCACTAGACGGTGGTTCATAATGACTTCCTCCAAGTTGGGGCGCTGATAGCGTCCCAGGGCACGCCTGAGCGTGCGCAAAATTTAATTGCGTCCCCTTGAATCCATTGAAAAAGGCCAGCAGATTAGCTGGGCCGGCCGGCGCTGACGCTACGCCTGACCTGGGCTTTTGGGCGCTGCACTGAAGTTCGCGCCGCTTGTTCTATTACACATCGGATGCCAAATCGGGCTGCAAGGTTGAATGGCTAAATGCTTGAAATCTATATACATTATAGCTTTGTCCCTGGCACAAGAGACAGTTGCACTGGCCAGGGCAGGGTAAATTTGGCAAAGCTGATATAAAAAGTGCGTGGAATTTGTCGTCGGTCGTTAGTCGTCGGTCGTCGGCCAGAGCATTGATTTTGCAGCGCGCGACCTTGGAGGGACATTGGGAGCAATCCGCAACTGCAGGTGTGCAGTTTGGGTGGTAATTGTTACGGCTTTGTTTGTTTGGTCACTGGCCTACGGAGAAGATTCGGGTCTGGCGTCTTCGCGCATTTCAAAGGAGCGTCTGGAGCAGTATTCCGATCTGGCACAGGACTGGATGCAGCAGTATCTGCGCGTGGACACGACCAACCCTCCAGGAAATGAGATGCGCGCGGTGGAGTTCTTCAAGAAGATCCTCGACCAGGAAGGAATTGAGAATCGGGTGTTTGAGATTGCGCCCGGGCGCGGGGATTTGTGGGCGAGGATTCCGGCGAACGCGGACAGAGATGCCCACCCCGTCGCAAACGACACGACAAGGGTGGGGCAACCGTCATCGTCCCAAAAGGCGCGGCCGATTATCTTGCTGAACCATATGGATGTGGTGACCAGCGATGCATCGCATTGGAAGGTGCCACCGTTCAGCGGGGAGGTTCGCGACGGCTACATATGGGGACGTGGCGCGCAGGACATGAAGGATGAGGGCTTGGCGCAACTTGTCGTCATGGTCATGTTGAAGAGGGAGAAGGTGACGCTGGACCGGGACGTGATTTTTCTGGCTGTCGCTGATGAGGAAGCACAGGGCACCGGGACGGACTGGTTCATCAAGAATCAGCGGGATCTGCTGGAGAATGCGGAATTCCTGATCAACGAGGGCGGGGAGAATCTGCTGGAGAACGGGAAGGTGAAGTACGTCGGCGTTGATGTGGGCGAGAAGACTTCGTACTGGCTGCATGTCGTGGCGCATGGGCGGCCGGGGCATGGGTCGAGGCCGAATCCGGATTCGGCGCCCAACCGGCTGGTGCATGCTCTCAACAAGATTGTGGCTTACAAGACGCCGCTGCGGGTGCTTCCCGTCGTTGACGAGTTCCTGCATGAGATGGCTCCGTATGAGCCGCCGAACGAGGTGGCATATTACCGCAATATCCGCAAGGCGATTCAGGATAAGAATTTTCAGGAGCGGGTGGAGCACGACGAGTCTCTGAATTTCTTGCTGCGGGATACGATTTCGCTGACCATGCTGGGCGGATCGGAGCAGACGAATGTCATTCCACCTGAGGCGTGGGCGAATCTGGATGTGCGGATTCTGCCGGGTGGGGATCCGAAGGCGGTGCTGGAAACGCTGCGGCGCGTGGTGAACGATCCGGATGTGACGATTGAGCCGCTGGAGAAGGAGTTCCGGGTGGCGAATTATTC
>Ga0335069_10011907_pt1 | contig 12258 bp, 7 predicted proteins | sample Lox_Sample_11_FD_206714 | JGI IMG/M metagenome (GOLD analysis project Ga0335069, IMG submission 206714) | Soil microbial communities from Loxahatchee National Wildlife Refuge, Florida, United States - Lox_Sample_1.1 | ecosystem: Environmental > Terrestrial > Soil > Wetlands | place: USA: Florida...
AGCACGACGAGCGCGGCGAAGCCGGCCAGCAGCCGCGCCGACCGCCGCTGCACCCTTCGCTGCTCGCTCTGCGCTTGCTCGGTTTCGGCGACGAGGCGCTCGCGTTCAGCCAGTTCCTTGCGCTTTTCGTCTTCCAGCGCCGCCGCCCGGTCGGCGCTCGCGGCGAGAAACGCGCTGACGAGCGGCGTGATCTCCGGCGCATCTGTTCTACGCCGGCTCTCCCAATCCTTGGCGTCGGCCAGTTCATTGCCGCGAAGCAGCAGATCGTCGGCCGCGCCGGACGTCTCGCCTCTTGCACGCCACCGGGCGGCCTGTTCGCCGAGCCGTGTATGCTCGCGAATCCATTCGACGTCCTCCTGCAAGGCTTTCGCCAGTTCGCCGAGCGGACGCGCGAAGGATTGGCCGTCACGGAAATGGATAGATATGTTGAAGCGGCGGAGCCGCGCCGGCACGTCCCCAATGGGCGTCGGCTTGCCCTCAACGGGTATGACCCGCTTGCCAAGCTCGATGGCCCGATCAACTTCCCACTCGACCTGGGGGGATTTGACGGCGGCGGGGGAAATCACGAACACGATCGTGTCGGCGCTCTGGATCAAGGCCCCGAGCCGCGTCTCCCAGTCTTCCGCCGCGGCGATGTCGTGCCGGTCGAGAAAGGGCTCGAACCCCGCCACCTCGAGTCCCGCCACAAGCTCCTCTGCCAACGCCGAACTGTCCGAACGGGCATAGGAGATGAAGATGCGCAGCTTGTCCGATGAACTGGCCACAGGCGCGAGCCGAATGAGTTTCCGGCCTGCGGAAATGTCCGGAATTTGCAGGCTTCGGCGAACATATTACAGAATAGAGCCGCCCCGGGCTAGGCGCGGATGGCGCCGACACTCATGCTCGAACGCCTGCCTCACCGCCGCCCGAACAGCCGCTCGATGTCGGCAAGCTTCAGTTCCACATAGGTCGGGCGGCCGTGGTTGCACTGGCCGGCGCCGGGCGTCGCCTCCATCTCGCGCAAAAGCGCGTTCATCTCCTCGGGCTTCAGCGCCCGGCCGGAGCGCACTGAATGGTGGCAGGCGAAGGTGGCGAGCCTCTGGTCGAGGCGACGGGCGAGCGTCTGCGCCCCATCCTCGGCGGCAAGGTCGGCGGCCAGATCCCGCACCAGCCCGGCGAGATCGCCCCGGACGATCGCCGCGGGCGCCTCGCGCACCAGGACGGCGCCGGCGCCAAACCCTTCGACCACGAGCCCGAGCGAAGCCAGTTCTTCCGCATGGGCCTCGATGAGCGCCGCCCCGTCCGGATCGAGATCGACCACCAGCGGCGCGAGCAGCGCCTGCCGTTCGACGCCGTGGCCCTCGCGCTGGCGCTTGAGCTTCTCGTAGATGATCCGCTCATGGGCGGCGTGCTGGTCGACGATGACGAGCCCGTCCGCCGTCTGGGCCAGAATATAGGTGTTGTGGACCTGCGCGCGCGCCGCCCCGAGAGGAGCCGCGAGGTCCCGTTCGGCGGGGGCGGCGGCCGGCGCCGGCGAGGAGGGCGCGAATTCGGCGAAGGCGGTCTGGGGGGCTTCCGCAAAGCGGGGCGCGGCGGGCGAGTCGCGCCAGTCCCAGCCCGCGGCGGGAGCCGAGGATCGCGGCGGGGGCGGACGCATGGCGAGAATGGTTGCAGTCCCGCCGGTTGAGGTCGCCCGGTGGAGGGCTTCGGCGAGCCTCTGCTTGATCGCGCCGACCACGAGGCCGCGCACAAGGCCTGAATCGCGGAATCGCACCTCGGCCTTGGCGGGGTGGACATTGACGTCGACCTCGCTCGGGTCGCAGCTGACAAAGAGCGCGACCGCCGCGTGCCGGTCCGAGGGCAGGAAGTCGAGATAGGCCGCGCGCAGCGCCCCGGCGAGCGTCTTGTCCTTGACCGCGCGGCCGTTGACGAAGACGAATTGGGCAAGCGCATTAGGGCGGCTGAAAGTGGGAAGCCCGATCCGTCCCGCGAGCCGCACGCCCTCGCGCTCGGCCATCAGCTCAAGCGAGTTGGCGGCAAAGTCCGCCCCAAGCGCTTGTCTCAGGCGCTGGGCGCCGTCAGCGCAGGCCGGCCAGTCGAACGACGCGCCGATGTCGGTCGTAAAGGAAAAGCGCACATGTGGGCTCGCGAGCGCAAGCCGCCGCACGACCTCGGAAGCCGCCAGCGCCTCGCTGCGGTCGGTTTTGAGGAATTTGAGCCGCGCGGGCGTCGCTGCGAACAGGTCGCGGGCCTCGACCTGCGTGCCCTGAACACCGGCGCAGGGCTCGATCCCGCCCTTGGCGCCATCCTCGACGACGAGCTTCAGCGCGTTCGGAGCGCGCGGAGCGCGGGTGCGGATTTCCAGCCGCGAGACGGAGGCGATCGAAGGCAGCGCCTCGCCGCGAAAGCCGAAGGTTGCAATTGTCGTGAGATCGCCGTCCGGGATCTTCGAGGTGGCGTGGCGCTCCACGCTGAGCGCAAGGTCGTCCGCGTCCATGCCCCGCCCGTCGTCGGTCACCCGGATGAGCCGCTTGCCGCCGGCCTCTATCACGACATCGAGGGCGCGCGCCCCCGCGTCGAGCGCGTTCTCGACCAATTCCTTGATGGCGGCCGCCGGGCGCTCGATCACCTCGCCCGCGGCGATGCGGTCGACGAGCAGCGGATCGAGACGGCGAATCGGCATGGGGATAAGGGCCTCGGAAGCGGTTATCGCATCCGCCGTGGCGAGCCGAAAGCCGAAGCCTCCGAGGCGGGCCGCTCGCTGTGGAAACCTCCCCGCCGCGAAGATCGACTTTTTCTGGACAAGCGGATCATAGATGCGGATAATCAGAACTTCGCGATCGAGACCAGCGAACGATCAGAGAAGGATTTGACGGAAGGGGTGAAGGGCGGGGGCGAAAGCGCCGGAGCGTGAAACTGACGCTGCCAAGCTGAAACCCTCATCGCGAGGAGCGAAGGGATGCGGCGGTCCAGCTTCGCAAGACGCAGTCCAATGGCCCCGGATCGTCGCGTCCTTCGGGATTGCGATGACGGAGTTGGTGAGGGAATTGCAATTGGTGAGGGAATTGCAAAGGGAGCGATGATCATCGGATCGGACCGCTCAAACCCAAAGGTCCGAAGCCGCCGGGCGGTTCAAAAGTGACAAAGTGACGTAACGGCCAAGGTACCCCCTCTGTTTTGGGTCGGAGCTGTCTGGAGAGACCTGGTATTCAGAACGAAGGTGAATCGGATCGCGAACGAACAGGAATCGCCCGCGCCGCATTTGGCCAAAGAAGCGCATATTTGTCCGAAAAATGGGGGGCGCCTTGGCAGTTACAAAGTGACAGTTTTTGACACTCAAGTCGCTGAAAACGCATCATCGGCGCCAAAACTGACAGCGTCCGCGGGGCATTGCAAACGCCCACTCCCGTCCCCCGCGATGCGGGGGACGGACTGGTCTAGGCAGGAATCAGAAGTCGAACTTGTCGATGTTGTCCTTGCTAAAGATGAACGGGGCGCCAAGCAGGATCTCGCTGCCGTTGACGACATTGAGTTTGCCAAGATGCCCGGCCTCGACGGACTTGTCGCCGGGCTTCAGCTTGCCGTCCGCGACCGCGCGCATGACGTAGGTCGCAGCGTAGCCGAGGTCGATCGGGTTCCACAACACGACCGATTTCACGCAGTCCGAATGGACGTATGGCTTCATCGCGTTCGGCGTCGCGAGGCCGACGACGGCTATCTTGCCGCACTGGCCGGCCTTGGTCACGGCCTCGGCCGAAGCGGGGGTCGCCACCGACGTCATGCCAAAAATGCCCTTGAGCTTGTCGCCATGCTTGTTGATGAGCGTTGTCGCCTGGTTGAAGGAGAGATTGTTGTCCTCCTGCGCCTCGACCGTCTCAAGCCATTGCATCTTCGGGTGGCACTTGGCGGCGTAGGCCTCCATCTCGGCGATCCAGCGGGCCTGGTTCGGCGTCGTGAACGTCGAGGTGACGATCGCGAAGGCTGCGTCGTCTCCGGCCTCCTTGGACATCGAGTCGATCATCGCCTTGGCGATGCCGTTGAATTCGGCCTGGTTGACGAACCATTCGCGGGCGTCTGGAGTGGAGTTGGCGTCGTAGCCGATGACATGGATGCCCTTCGAGAGAGCTTTCTTCAGCACCGGCGCGATTGCTACCGGATCGTTGGCCGCGAACAGGATGCCGTTGACGCCGCTGGTGATGTAATTGTCGATGAACTTGATCTGCTCGTCGATCTTGGCCTCGGTCGGGCCGTCCGTCTTCGCCTTGACGTTGCCGAGCTCCTTGGCGGCATCCTGAATGCCCTTCGACGTCGCGTTGAAATAGCCGATGCCGATGAGCTTCGGCACATCGACAATAGTGATCTCCTTGCCGGCAAGGTCCGGCGGGTTGGTCGGCTGGCCTCCGTCATAGGGTTTGGCGGCGACTTCCGCGGCGCCGCCGGCTTCGCAGGCAAGCGGGTTGGTCGGCAGGTCATCGGCGCCGTCCCACTTTCCGGCGGCGTTCGCCGCAGTGGCCCAGGCGCCGAGCGCGAGGGCTGCCGCGGCCGTCGTCAGGAGATGTCTCGGTATCATTGTCGCTTCCTTCCCTATTGCGCCGCCCACCAGGCGGCTAACTCTTCATTCTCTATTCTCTGCGATCGTGGGTTTTCATTCGCGACGCCCTTGGAGCGAGCTTGCGATGAGAACCGACAGGATGAGCGCCAGCCCAATCACAACGATTGTTGCGTCTCCCTTGACCCCGGTCAATGCAAGGCCGTTCTTCAGGAGCTGTATCATCACAAGGCCGATGACCGTGCCCCAGATCGTGCCCGAGCCGCCGAAAATGCTCGTGCCGCCAAGCACCACCGCAGCGATGACATCAAGCTCGTAACCCATCCCCATGTCCATGCGCGTCGTCGTCACGCGCGAGACGAGGACAATGGCGGCAAGCCCCGAGGCGAGGCCAGACAACGTATAGACGATCAGCTTTGTCCGATCGACGTTGAGGGCCGAAAAGCGCGCCGCTGTTTCATTGGCGCCGATCGCGTAAAGCGCGCGGCCGAACGTCGTGCGATCAAGCGCGACCCCCGCGACAACGATCAGCAGGATCAGGATGAGAAGCTGTGTCGGCACACCGAATATGCTACCCTGCCCGAGCACATAGAACCACTCCGGGTAGCCGCGCACCGAGCGCGCCTGGCTGATTCCCTCCGCGAGCCCCCGGTACAGCGCCAACGTCGCAATCGTCATGATCAGCGGGGGCACTTTGACTCGTGTGATGACGAGGCCGTTGACGAAACCCGCGACGCCGCCGACCACAAGCGCGAAGACGATTGCGAGCGGCAGGGGAAAGCCGAAGTTCTTCCACGAATAACCGAGCATGATCGCGCTCAGTCCGACGATCGCCCCGACGGACAGATCGATGCCGCCTGTTACAATGACAAAGGTCATAGGCAGCGCGATGAGGCCGATCTCCGTCATCAGCCGGCCCTGATTGAGCAGATTGTCGACGGTGAGGAACTTGTCGTTGAGGGCGCCGAGTCCGATCAGTGCGACAATGAGAATGATCGCAAGAATGGTCTCGTGGCGCACCAACCAACGCGGCATTCGATGGGTCAAGGCGGCGGAGGCGAGGCTCATGATCTAACCTCGCTCCGCGCGCCGACGGCGACGCATGATATCGACAATGACGGTCGCGAGAATCAGCGCGCCACGAACCGCATCGGTCCAATAGGGCGATACGTTGACGAAGACGAGCGCGCTGGTGATCTCGGCAATGAGAATGGCCGCGAGCGTCGACCCAATGACAGTGCCGACGCCACCCAAGATGCTGACTCCGCCGACGACAGAGGCCGTTATGATGGTGAGTTCCAGCCCAGCCGGCGTCGTGGACTGGATGACGCGAAGTTGAGTCGCGTAGACCAGCGTTGCGAGCCCGGCGAAAAAGCCGTGAAGGGCGAACACCATTACGATCGTGCGTTGCGGATCGACCCCGCAGAGCCGGGCCGCCTCGGCATTGCCCCCCGTCGCGTAGATCGCGCGACCCCGGGGGCTGTACCACATCCACAGCGCCGCAAGCACTGTCGCTGTCGCCATGATGACAACCGGCATCGGAATGCCAAAAATACTCAAATCGGCAAGGTGAAAGCTTGCCGGCAGATCGGTGATCCATTTCCCGCCCGTTACGCTAATCAGGCCTCCCTTGAGGATGGACAGCATGCCGAGCGTGACGACGATCGCCGGGATGCGCAGATAAGCGACAACGGCCCCCTGCGCAGCCATCACCACGATTCCCAGCGCAAGAGGGGCAAGCCAGGTCACCAGCACCGGCGCCCCGGCGACAGCAAGCGATCCGCTGAGCGTCGCAAGCACGCCGATCAGCGCCCCGACCGAAATATCGATGTTTCCCGAGATTATTACCATCGACATACCAATCGCGGCGACCGCGATATAGGCGTTGCCCAATAGGATGTCGGAGAGATTCCTTGCGGCGAGAAACCTCGGATTGATTAGGCCAACGACCACCGCAAGCGCGATGATTGCAAGGGCAAGCAAAGCCTCCTGCGTCGCAAACCTCCGCAGCAGACTGCCGCGCGCGGGCGCGTGCGTTACGGCTGCGACTGCGGTCACGCTGCCACCTCGACGCGTGAATTATCGCCCATCATGGCGCCGCCGACCGCTTCCGCGGACGCATGAGCCCGATCGAACTCCGCAACAATGCGACCCTCGCGCATCACGAGCACGCGATCGCTCATGCCAAGAACTTCGGGCAGTTCAGAGGAGATCATGAGAATGGCCACCCCGGACGCCGCAAGTTCGCCCATGAGACGGTAGATTTCCGCCTTGGCGCCGACGTCGATGCCCCGTGTCGGCTCGTCAAGAATGAGAAGCTTCGGATTGTTGGCCAGCCATTTGCCGAGCACGATCTTCTGCTGATTGCCGCCGGAAAGCCGGCCGGCGATCTCGTCGACCGAGTTCGTCTTAACGCTGAAGCGCTTGACCCCGTCCTCCGCCATCCGCCGCTCGGCTGGTCGATCGATAAACCCGCGGCGGGAGAGGCCGTCGAGCGCGGCGAGCGAGAAATTGTGTAGGACGCTCATCGCTCTAATCAATCCCTGGGATCCCCGGTCCTCAGGAACATAGGCTACGCCGTGCGCCCGCGCGGTTTCGGGCGAGTCGATCACGACGGACCGCCCGGTCAGCCGTATGTCGCCGGATTCCGCGGGCGTTACGCCAAACAGCGTTTGCGCAAGCTCACTTCGGCCCGAGCCAACGAGCCCGGCGAGACCGACAATTTCTCCCGCGCGCACTGTAACGCTGACTCGCCTCGTCATTGGCCGCCGCACAATATTCCGCGCCTCCATAATTGGAGCGCCGATCGGCACGGTAATCTTCGGAAACAAACTCTCGATCCGGCGGCCAACCATCATCTGGACCAGTTCACCCGAACTTGTATCTGCAACTACTTTCGACCCGACATACGAGCCGTCTCGCAGCACCGTGACGCGATCGGCGATCGTGAAAATCTCGTCCATCCGATGGCTGATATAGACAATGCCGACTCCCCGCGCCTTCAGGCGGCGCACGATATCGAATAGGCGCGCGACATCCGCCTCGGTCAAAGCGGCGGTCGGCTCGTCCATGATGAGGACTCGAGCGTCATGCGAAAGCGCGCGCAGAATCTCCACGCGCTGACGATGACCAACCGACAGCGTTCCTACGATCTGGTCCGCTGCGAGGTCGCGGATGTCGAGCGAAGCGAGCAGCGCGTTCGCTTTTGCTCCCATGGCTCGCCAATCGATCCTGCCGCCGGCCGCGCGGGGAGCGTGACCAAGAAAGATATTCTCTGCGACAGTCAACTCGGGAAAGAGGAGCAACTCCTGATAGATTGTAGCGACGCCTGCGCGACGCGCCGCGTCTGGAGAACTCAATGCGGTCCTTCGCCCGTCAATCAAGATGTTTCCGGAATCCGGTTGATAAACGCCGGATATGATCTTGATGAGCGTCGATTTTCCCGCACCGTTCTCGCCGAGGAGTGCGTGAACTTCGCCTGCTCGAACTTCGAAGGCGACACCAGAAAGAGCGCGCACGCCTGGAAAGGCCTTCTGAATGTTTTCCACGGCGAGAAGTGGCGGAGAGGGATGCGCGTGCAATGCTCCCATCATACAGCCCTCGCCGAGAACGCGTCCGTTCCGACGACAATTGTACGAACACCTGCCTCGGCCAGCATTGCCAGTGCTTCCGAAGGCGCGCTGGAATCTGTAATTAGCGTATCGACGTGGGAAAGTGGACACACCACCAGACTCCCGCGCCGCGCAAACTTGGACGAATCCGCCAACACGACCAGTCGCTCCGCGCGCTTCAAGAGCTTTGCTTCGGCGCGTGCGATCAGCGGATCTCCTTCAATGACGCCGAGTGGACCCACTGAAATCGCGCTCATGAACATTAGCCGTGCAGAATAACGTTGGATTGCATCGTCATCGAACGGCGCGACGATTAATGCCTGATCACGATAAACTTCTCCACCCGGCAATGCGACCCTGTTCTGAGTTTCGTGGATCAGAAACACAGCCAACGGATAGGAGTTCGTCAGAATCTTGAAGCGGGTATCCCGAAGGAACTCCGACATCTGGTATGTCGTCGTGCCTCCGTTGATGATGATCACGTCTCCGTCAACACACATCTCGACCGCTTTGCGGGCAATGGCTCGTTTAGCCTCGACATTTATCGTCGTGCCTGCATGGAAGGATCCGGTGGCAAGCGGAGCCTGTCCAATCTCCCGACCGAAGGGCGCGGCGATTGCCTGGACTCCACCATGGACACGATCGGCGAAGCCTGCGTCCGCGAGCCGACCTGCGTCGCGCCTAGCGGACGCAGCCGAAACACCGGTCGCGGCCATAATATCCGCGATCGAGACGAAATCCCGCTCAGCCAAAAGATTTCGGAGGATTTCGGCGCGCTGTCGTTCGCGCATGTCCCTCGCCGTTTCCCCGAATGAGATCTGAGTTGCGCGAAGACTGCCATCTGACTGTGGGATCTGTCAATCACGCTCGATCACATTTAGTCATTCTTGGTGCAGCGATCGATCAAACGAGTTGACCACCATCTGTCGCTTGACTAGATATTTTGCTCAAAATCGCTCGAAAATTGGAGAGTGACGACCGATGAGCGGATGCGCCTCCCGTACCAACGCGCCGCTTCCTAGCCTGTGGGACGACGCCTACGCTGCGAAGCTCGACGAACCCGGCCTTCTGCTCTACCGCTCAAACCTTCTCGGCAGCGACCTGCGAGTTACGAATTTCGGCGGCGGCAATGCTTCGGCGAAGATCGCGACGGCAGACCCGCTGACGGACGAAAGCACCACCGTCCTGTGGGTCAAAGGCTCCGGAGGCGACCTTGGCTCTATGAAGCTCGACGGCTTCGCGACGCTTTATCTCGACAAACTGATCAGACTGAAGGCGCGCTACCGGGGCCTCAGACACGAAGATGAGATGGTCGCAATGTTCGACCATTGCACCTTCAACCTCAATCCGCGCGCCGCTTCGATCGACACGCCCCTGCACGCCTTTGTGCCGCACCCGCATGTCGATCATGTCCATGCCGATGCAGTCATTGCAATTGCTGCGAGCGAAAACGCCGAAGAGCTCACGCACAGAGTCTTCGGCGACGAGGTCGGCTTCCTGCCTTGGCAGCGTCCGGGGTTCGATCTCGGACTCAAACTTGGCGCGACCGCACAAGAGAACCCGAAGCTCAAGGGCGTCGTGCTAGGCGGTCATGGACTCTTCACCTGGGGACCGAGCGCGAAGGCCTGCTACGAGACCACGATCGACGTCATCAACACAGCTGCGACATGGCTTGCGGCCAACGGCCGGGGCGACACGTTCGGCGGCGAAGCCGTCAAGGCGCTCCCGCCCGACCGGCGGCGCGAGATCGCGGCGCGACTTATGCCGGTCATTCGCAAGCGGATCTCCGAGGGCGAGCACAAGATCGGGCATTTTTCCGATGCGCCGGAAGTGCTGGAGTTCGTCAGTTCGAAGGAATTGAAGCGGCTCGCGACGCTCGGCACCTCCTGCCCGGACCATTTCCTTCGCACCAAGATCCGGCCGCTGGTGCTGCCCTTCGATCCCAGCGCGGACAATCTCGGTGCGGTCGTGTCTTCGCTCGACCAGATTCTCGCCGACTATCGCGCGGACTATGCGGCTTACTACGAACGGTGCAAACACCCGGACTCGCCCAAGATGCGGGATCCGAACGCGGTGATCTATCTTGTCCCCGGCGTCGGCATGCTGTCCTTTGCGAAGGACAAGGCGACCGCGCGGATCGCCTCGGAGTTCTACGTCAACGCAATCAACGTTATGCAGGGCGCGTCCAGCGTTAGCAAATATGTGGGCCTCGCGGAGCAGGAGGCGTTCAACATCGAATACTGGCTGCTGGAAGAAGCGAAACTTCAACGCATGCCAAAGGCCAAGTCGCTCGCCGGCCGCATCGCGCTGGTGACGGGAGGGGCGGGCGGCATCGGCCGCGCTATCGCTGAACGGCTGATGGGCGAGGGTGCTTGCGTGATCCTGTCCGACATCGACATGGCAAGCCTCGACGCGACGGTGGCGGAATACGGTAAGCGATTCGGCAACGACGTCGTGCTGGGCACGGAAACCGACGTCACCTCGGAAGCGGGGATCGCGGCGGCGTTTCGCGACACGGTGCTCGCCTATGGCGGCGTCGACATCGTGGTCGCCAACGCAGGCTTCGCTTCGGCCGCGGCCTTTGAAGAGACGTCGCTGGAGCTGTGGAGCCGCAACATCGCGATCCTTGCGACCGGCTATTTCCTCGCGGCGCGCGAGGGCTACAAGATTATGAAAGAGCAGTGTCTTGGCGGCAGCATCGTATTCGTCGCCTCCAAGAACGCGCTGGCCGCCTCGCCTGGCGCTTCGGCCTATTGCACTGCGAAGGCTGCGGAGATCCATTTGGCACGTTGCATCGCGCTTGAAGGGGCGCCGTTCGGCATCCGCGCGAACACGGTCAATCCAGACGCCGTGTTGAGAGGCTCAAAAATATGGCAGGGAGAATGGCGTACGCAAAGGGCGGCGTCGAACAAGGTGCCGGAGTCTGAGCTGGAGGAGGTCTATCGGCAGCGCTCGCTGCTGAAACGTTCGGTATACCCCGAGGATATCGCGGAGGCCGTGTATTATTTCGCCTCTGATCTTTCGGCGAAGTCGACCGGCAACATTCTCAACGTGGACGCCGGCAATGCCGTGAGCTTCGCGCGCTAGACGCGGGTCGGAAGGGAGGAGCGGATGTCTGGTCAGAATCGCATTGCCTATCGCATCCCAGACGCGCTGGTCGCGGAGAAGAACGCCAGACTCGGCCCTGGCCACGAGGAAGATTACGACGCGCTCGGCACGCGGCTTGCGCGAAGCGGCGTCGATATCGAAAAGATCACCGCAAAGGTCGCGGGCTTCGCGGTCGCGGTCCCCACCTGGGGCGTCGGCACGGGCGGCACTCGCTTCGCCCGCTTCCCCGGTCCGGGCGAGCCGCGCGGCGTCTTCGACAAACTGGAGGACTGCGCAACCATTCACCAGTTGACGCGGGCGACGCCGACCTGCTCGCCGCATTTCCCCTGGGACAAGGTCAGCGACTATGCCGAATTGGCTGAGCGGGCGAAAGCGCTCGGCGTCGGCTTCGACGCGGTGAACTCCAACACCTTCCAAGACCAGCCCGATCAGGCGCTCTCCTACAAGTTTGGCTCGCTGACCCACAGCGGCAAGGCGGTCCGCGATCAGGCGGTCGCGCACAATGTCGAGTGCATCGCGATCGGCGAGAAGCTGGGCTCCAAGGCGCTGACGGTGTGGATCGGCGACGGTTCGAACTTCCCCGGCCAATCGAACCTCAATCGCGTCTTTGACCGGTATCTCGAGTCGATGCAGACGATCTACGCACGCCTGCCCGGCGACTGGCGGGTGTTACTCGAACACAAGTTCTACGAGCCCGCCTTCTATTCGACCGTCATCGCCGACTGGGGGTCAAGCCTCATGGCGGCCGAGGCGCTCGGGCCAAAGGCGTTCTGCCTGGTCGATCTCGGCCACCACGCGCCGAACGTAAACATCGAGCAGATCGTCTCTCGACTGATCCGAGCGGGCAAGCTCGGGGGCTTCCACTTCAACGATTCGAAATACGGCGACGACGACCTCGACGCGGGTGCAATCGACCCCTTCCGGCTCTACCGTGTGTTCTTCGAACTTGTGGACGCGGCCGAGCGCAAAGCGCCCGGCTTTGGCCCGGCCTACATGATCGATGAGTCCAAC
>Ga0335069_10011908_pt1 | contig 12257 bp, 4 predicted proteins | sample Lox_Sample_11_FD_206714 | JGI IMG/M metagenome (GOLD analysis project Ga0335069, IMG submission 206714) | Soil microbial communities from Loxahatchee National Wildlife Refuge, Florida, United States - Lox_Sample_1.1 | ecosystem: Environmental > Terrestrial > Soil > Wetlands | place: USA: Florida...
TCGACGTATGATACGTCTCTGTAATCGCTCATTGAGCGTTCGCGACAGGCGGATATGGTTTTTGCGGACTACGGCAGGCAAATTGACCGCACGAAAGCCTGAAGGTGTGGAGTGTCGCATTCAGCCGGCACGCAAGCGCCTGCCGTCGTTGCGGCGGAATTGAAGGGGCACAGAACACACTTGGAACCTGCTTTGGCAGAGACAGGTCCTACCAGTAGTACGAAGCCACAACGCTAGGTGGACCTGAAACTCCATCAGTCACCTTTGTCTTGAGAACGAAAATAGAGTTGCTCTTCTTCCAGTTGCTCGGTGCGTCGCGATACGCACTCTCCAGCAACTGCGGACTGGAGATGAATTCTCCAGCCGCTGCTGTGCCCGCCCCCGTCAAGCCCGCAGCGAGGATCGTAAATTGGCCGGTATTTGAATCCATGAGTCTCGCCATTATTGCGTAGTCGATGTCTCTGCCTGTGCCGGCCCACGCGGCGCCACTCTCACCGGAAGTCGGCCAGACTCGTCCGTGGGCTACCTGCTCGCGGATAACAAACCCTTCGTCCTGCTCGACAAAAGCAAAACGCAGATTCGAAATCAGATTCATCGTCCACTTATTATTGAATGCGCCAATAATAATTCCGGGGGAATTGCGTAAGTCCTGGAAGGAGTAATCCGAACCGATCCTCAGCTGCGCCGACTTACCCAATTGCCCCAAAGCACCGGAGATCCGGATCGCCGAATACACGTCGCCTGTTGCCACTCCGTAGTCGGAATAGAGCCCCAGATCGCTCCACTTGACGGTCTCGTTGGGATCGAGTGGGAGCGGGTCGCTTGATTTCTCCACTTCGGTCAGGAATGTCCCAGGGTGCGTCAATCGGTAATGTTCGTAGAGCTGTGCGGTCGGCCGATAAGTCACACCCTTGGCAAGGCAGATTAAGGCAGGCTGCGGCGTGTTGAAGACCGGGGCCCAGAATTCCCGCAGAATGGGTCTTTGGTTCGAGTGCTGCCGCGCGAGAGAGAGGGCCAGAAGTATCAGAGAGACGGCTGCAACAGCTCCTAATATCCATAGGAGCTTTGCGCGGCCGGCGGGCGCTGGCGGAGCCTCGACTGTCGGAGCCGGCTCAGGCGATGCTTGCAAAACCTGCGGGGGGGGCGCTTCCGAGGTTCGGTGAAACTCGGGGCAGTAGGACCCGACGGGTAGGTCGATCCGGATTGCCGAGTCCGCCCCTTCATGCTGATAAAACTGCTCGAGACGACGCCTTACCTCGCCAGCTTGTACGCGTACCACTGGATCGTCGCCAGTCGCGTAATCTGCGGGACGCTGGAATACATCGGCCCCGATCGTGCGTTCCTTGAGTTGATCTGCATGACCGGTGAGCCGGTGCTCGACAACATATTGCAGGAACTGACGGCTTCGCCCGGCCGTCTTGAAAAAACGACTACTCAAAATGCGCTGAAGTTCCAGCCGGACGGCCGGTTCTTGCTCGCTCGCAAGTGCGAATGTCGGTTGCACCGATCCGTTTGCCGCCTCCGACGAATCCGATCCATCGTGACAGAGTTCTTGCGAAGTCATCTTTCCTGCAAGCATATAGAACTAAGACCTTGTGGCAGCTCGCATTACGCCGACCGAGTCGCAACCAAGAGTATGCCACACAAGTAGAGACAATTCTCACGAGGCATGTCAACCTGTCATCTAAAACGCTCAGATGCAAGGACTTACACTTTGGCGCGTTCGCGGTTCTCGACGATGATTCACCAAGAGCTATGCGCAACTCGGAGTTTCGAACAGACTGCCGCCAAGACGGACAGGTCGCACCGATATCAGCACTCGATTGAAACACACTGGGTTGATTTATGCCGGGGCTTCTGGCTCGGTGAGATCGGCGCGTTCACTGCGCATGGGAAGCATCCTAGAACTGAACTTCGTGATAGAGGCGATACAGTTCATCGCCAATGGAGGCGAACGGCTTGAATGCAGCGACACCTGATTCTGCGGATGTTTGCCATGTATCGGATCCAGAGGAGACGGCGCTGATTTTGGTCAAGTCTTCGCGGCGCAAGGATTCCTCGAGTGCACCGCCAATACGGAACAAGGCGAGCGGACCGTGCACGGGAGCGACTAGATCGGGATGTTGCGAGTCGACAGCTTCGAGCACAGTCTTCGCCTCGAATTCGACTTCGATGCGGTCGCCGTTCTTCCAGTTCGCAGTGAGACGCGCAAACTTCCCAGGCGTCAAATCCGCGTTGCTGCGCCTGTCGTTAATCGTCACGCGCGTCTGTGGGCCAGCCCATGCAGGAATCCGCAGAGAAACGGCAAAGTTGGCAGGCTTATCGAGCGTGACTTCGATTTGCGAGGAAAGATTGTTGGGATAGCTAGTGCGCTGGGTGAGCATGATCCGCGCGTCGCCACGGTTCCATGTGACTTTTGAAGGCGTGTAGAGGTTCACATAGATGCAGTCGTGCGAGTGAAAGTATGAGCTGATGCCGTAGTCGGCGGTGATCTGCGGAAAGGTTCCGGAACAGCACGGCCACTTGTCGCGATGATAGCCCTTGCTTGCATACTGGTTGTTGTAGTCGGAGTAGTAGAAGCTGCTCCCATCTTCTTTAAGCGGCTTAGCCCCGAGGATGGTGTTATAGAGGACGCGCTCCATGCTGTCGCCGTAGCGACTGTCCTGAGTGACGCGAAGCAGATAGCGTGTGATCTTGAAGTGGCCGTAAGCGCCGCACGGTGTTTCAAAGCCGGCATGCGATGTGACGAGACTTTTTCCCATCTCGCCGCTCCCCGGCTTGCGAAAGAGCTCGTCGGGCCCCCAGCCACCGGTGGCAAAGCTTTGCGTGGTGGTGAGGAACTCGAAGCCGTTACGCGCTGCGTGGAGATGTTTTTCGCTGCCGAGCACCAAGTAGGCTTGCATGGCGCTGCTAAAGGCATTCACGTGGCTGTAGGCGTGTTCACCGGGAAGGACATTCTGCCCTTCGGCGAGCGGACCAAAGTAAAGATCGTCTTCGAGGAAACGCATCGCGAGATCGCGAAAGCGATCACCGGCGCCTCGTCGATAGGCGAGGAACAAGTTTTCGGGCAGCGTGTAGGTTTCGTCCCAGCAGTATGCCTCGTCGGGGTGCGGAATGGCGTATTGCTCAGAGCGCGAGAGCGCCTTTCGCGGCAGATGGGGCAGCACGGCGTCGGTAGCGGCGTTCAGAACGTCTAATGCCGTCGGATCGGCGGCGAACTGGTGCGCGTCGATCAAGCCGCAGCTCGTCTTGTCGTAGGTGTAGGCGGGAAGGTGATAGCCATCGTAAAACTTCGAAGTGATCGTCGGCGCATAGGCGTGCACCAGCCGCTGCACTTTTTCCTGCGTGCCCTGCGAGCCAGTGACGGCATAGGCGCGCGAGAGGGCGGATAAATACTGTCCGAAGGTGTGACCGGGAATGAAACCGTGAAACGTTCCGTGCGGATCAAACTCGGCTGCGTTGTCATACCAGCCGCCCATATCGTCACCAGGAGCCGGCAAACCAGCGCGCTGGCGAAAGGGCTTGAGCAGCATTTCTTCATTCAGCGCGAGAAAGAAGGCGTGATTGATATCGAACTGCTCGCGCATCGGACCATCGAGGAGCGCCACATCCGCGTAGCCGAATTGATCAAGCGGGGGAGTGATCGCCACGGTTGCGTCGTATGATGTGGCCTGCGCCCGGTGCGAACAAACGAGCGGTACGGCTGCTGCGGCAAATGCGGATTTGAGAAATGTCCGGCGATTCTGTTTCATCTTCGTGGTCCTCGCTCCTTCTTTGCGGCGTGAACTGACAGTTGCCAGGTTTGTGACCTTACGGACAGCCGGCGGGGGTTCAGGTTTCGCTGCTACGCACGGGGCTTTTTCTTGCGATGTAGGTCAGCAGATTCCGTGGCTGCTTAGCCATGCTGCACCGCCGAGGGTCTCGAGAAGAGGATCATCAGTGATGCTGCCTGCACCACGCACGACGCAACGCCGGTCGTCGGTCGAGCAGCTCACATAGATCATCAGGGCCCACTTACCCTGATTATCGCGGCGCCTCACAAATCAGGGAATTTGACGCGCAGTTCTTTCCCTTCGTAGACGAGTTCCTTGTCGACTTTGGTTGTGAACTCGCCGCCCACTCCGTGCTTCTTGCCGACCAGAACCACGCGGAACGTCCGCTTCTCTGGCATTCCTGGATAGGCCCCTTCGCGCCCGCTGAGTGTCAAGGTTCCGGATCCTTCTTCCCACTTCAGGTGAGTGAGGGAGTGCTGACCGTGTTCGTAGCCGTATCCGTCTCCAGCGTCGTCGTACAGGTCAAAGGCGCCGTCGGCCCCGCGGTAGACGCGGAGTTCTATCGGCTCAGCTGAAGCTTGTGCCGCGTACTCAATCTGGGGCCCGAGCGGAAGAACAGAACCGGCGCGGACGAAGAGGGGCATGCGATTGAGCGGCGCCTCGGCCACGATCTCCTGCCCGCCTTTGATGGACTCTCCTGTCCAAAAGTCGTACCAAGTGGAGTCCGGAAGATACACGGTCCGATGTGTTGCTCCCCCCGTCAGGACCGGATTCACCAGCATTGCCGGTCCAAACATGAACTGATCGCCGATACTCCACGTCTTCTCGTCGGTCCGCCAGTCCATCACGAGCGGGCGCTGGATTGTGTAGTCTTCGTTCGTTACCTTCCAGGCGAGCGAATAGATGTAGGGCATGAGGCGGTAGCGCAGCCTGTCGTACTCGATGAGCGTGGGCTCCACTTTGTCGTACGTCCAGATCTCGTTGTGGGGCCGATGCCCATGTGTTCGAAATACGGGACAGAAAGTGCCGAATTCAAACCAGCGTGCGTAAAGTTCCTGGAACTCCGGATTGTCCAGGGACCCCGGATAGGGAGGCCAATAGCCGCCAATGTCGGTGGTCCAATACGGATGGCCGCTCAGCGCGAAGTTCAGTCCCGCAACAACCTGATGCGATAGCCCCCAATATGTGCTATAGACATCACCGGACCAGACCGTGGCCCCGACCCTCTGCTCCCCCAGGAACGCAGAGCGTGTCAGCAGAAAGACGCGCTTCCGATCTGTCGTGGCCTTCCAATTGTCCTGGACGCCGGTGGTGTGGAGTAGCGGAAACACATTCGTGTACTCCGCTCCATTGCCAATTGCGAGCTTTTTATCTCGAAGAATGCCGTCGCCCATGTGCGGCCAGTATTCTTCTGGTTCCGCGCTGTCGAGCCAGAATGCATCCCAGCCTTCAGCGAGGAGTTTGCCTGGGAGACGGTTCCAGTAGATATCGCGAGCCTCAGCACTACTCGGGTCATAGACGTGGGCGCCCGGTACAAGGAGTTTCTTCGAGTCGAGGATCTTGTATGTCGCGGATTGCGGATCGAGCAATCCCCAAACCGAAATCATGGTGTGGACATGGCTCTGATGCAGACTCCCCAGATCCGCTGCAACATCGTGATAGTTGGAGTTGAACTCCGGATCGCCCTCCGTCTTCCACCAGAACCAATCCTGCACGATCGCATCCAACGGAATATGCTCCTGCCGATAGCGCCGAGCGATGTCGCTGATTTCGTCGAGCGATACATACCGGTCCTTCGACTGGAAGAGCCCATAAGCCCATTTGGGCAGCAAAGGGGCATGTCCTGTCATAGCGCGGTATTCATGGATGACGGCGTCCATCTCCGGTCCGTAGAGGAAGTAGTAGTCAATCGAGGAACCAGCGATGGAGCTGAAGGTGAGCTCAAGAGGAAAGCGATTGTCAACATAGGTCAGTGCGGCCGTATTCCACAGGAGTGCGTATCCTTTGCTCGACATCAAGAAGGGGATCGCGACATCGGTGTTGTCCTGCGCCAGTTCGACTGTAGCTCCGCGATAGTTGAACATCCCATTCTGATGCTGGCCGAGGCCGTACATTGCCTCTGTCGCATTCGGAGAGAATCGATCCGTCACTCGATAGGTGTTCTCTCCGTTGAGTTGAACTGGCTCGTAGGTGCGCGGTACGCTGGCGCCCTCTTGCAACAGCCGATCGCCTGACGTGGCGCGGAATGATAGATTACCGCGCTCCAGACTAAGCTCCACCTGAAGGGTCGAAGTCTTCAGAGTCGCGGAGTGAGCATCCTGAACGAATTGAAAGGGCGCCCCTGTGCACGATTGATTTGCACCCAACATCCAGGGCTTCTGCCCCGATTCCGCCGTCTCCCTTGGCTTGGATACCACGTGAATTACTGAGTCGCTGCAAACAGTGACATCCATGATTTCCAAACCAATCGATGCATGCATTCCATGCTCCGACTGCCGGGCGGTTACGAGTGGAAGGTCCGGAATCGACTGCCCCGGCATCTGTCCAAATGCCGAAGTGCAAAAAGAAACTGTTAGAATTGCTATAGGAACGAGAGCAAGCCTGCACGGTAGCAGATTCGCCAAATACACTCTATTAATGCGATTCATTGTCGAGAAGCACACCTTTCCTCTCACCACAGCTCGCAAACTGCGATCGTGTCGTCGTTAAATCGTCTGCACACTTGCCCACTTCAAAAAAAGCGGTGAGAACCGCAGAGCAGTCCTCACCGATCAGGAGGCAAAGAGCCGCTAGAAGCTGGCTCGCAGGTGAAGCTGCAGGCTGCGCGGTGGCAACTGGCTGGTGGACTTGCCGAACGAACTGTCGGTCATGCCCGAGTCGACGCCGTTTAAGTTGGTGCGGTTAAACAGATTGAAGACTTCTCCCTTGGCCTCGATCTTCACCTTCTCTGCGAAGAACCACGGAAGGCTGAAGTATTTCTCGAAGGTGAAGTCAAAGTCCTTGTATCCTGGCCTGTCGTAGGTGTTGCGTCCGAGGTTGCCTTCCAGCCCCAGGGCCGGCGCCGGGAATTGCGAGGCAGTGAAGATTCCGTTGAGGAATTGACTCTTCGATCGTCCGCTCAGGTGAGCGCCAAAGGAAGGCACATTAGGTAGCTTGGTGTTGTAACCGTCAGCATTGTAATCACCGCCGCTATTGCCGACGATTGTGCTGCCCGCTGGGCATTGATTGTTTACAAGCGTCGCGCCGCCACTGCAAATCGGCGCAAAGCCCGAGCCGTTTACTACCGTGAAGGGCAACCCCGTCTGCCCAATCCACTTGCCGCCGAATTGCCATCCGCCGAGTATGTTCCTAAGCATCAAGCTGGAATAGGTATTGGGAAGATCCCAAGTGCCGTCCGCCGTGAACTGCTGTCGGATGTCAAAATCGGCGCGTCCGCGCTGAGCATGTAGTTCGTTGTTCACGTAGAAGTCGGATCCCGAAGTAATGGAGCCGCTATCGAGTGATTGAGCTTGGCTCAGCTCGTCCAGCGCCTTTCCGTAGGTGTAGATCCCGCGGAGGGCCAGACCGTGGGTAAACGACCGTACAACCTCTCCAGAACCGTAATTGCCAGCGGAGTTACCGTCGGAGCTCGCCCACGAGGTTGCGGCAAAGTTGGGGTTGAGGCGCTGCAGCTGGTTGTTATTCTGGATCAGATCGCCCGCGAACCGGTTGGCGTCGTTTTGAAAGACCAAAAGGTGATGCGCCGCGGTGCCAGAGTAATTCAATTCCACAATCAAATTGTTCTTAAGTTGTTGCTGCACGCTCAGCGACCACGCTTCTACTTGCTGCATCTTGAAGTTGGGGTCGTAACCGCCCATCCCCGCCCGTGAAATGACTCCATTGAGGAGGAGCCCGCCGCTGGAGTTGATCGTAGCATTGCTGGTGTCCAAGACGGGGCACTTCATATCCCAAGCCCCGGCCGCAGTGCAGACGAATGGCTTTGGAATAGGTCCGCCCGCAGTAACGTCGTCGACCGGACTGAAATAGTTTGGCAGGTTCCCCGCGGTCGAGTCCGTGATGTGCAAATAAGGTGGCTGGTCCTCGAACATGCCAAAGCCGCCGCGTATTGCCGTCCTGCCCTTGCCAAACACATCCCAGGAGAAACCGACGCGCGGTGTGAATCCACCTATATTGTGATCGAGAACCTTATGGTTGGGTGCCAGGGCGGCCGTCCCGCTGGCGATTTTGGCTTCCCAGGTGGAACCGGTGCCCAAGTTGAATCTGGACAGCGTGGGACTGTAGATGGAGAAAAAGTTGACCATTGTGTCGTAACGAACGCCCATGTTCAGGGTGAACCGCGGCGTCAGCTTCCAATCATCCTGCACGTAATATCCCTCAATGAGGTCGCGATAGATGCGGTCGTAAGGTGCCTGCTGATGGTTTTGCAGGTTCACGTCCGGACCTACCTGAGAGACCGGTTCATCCTGTATGAGATCCAGGAGATTGCGATAGGTGAACGTTGGGCGAGTGAAGGCTCCTTGCTGGTGATCCACTTCGCGCGTATTGAACAGGTCGGCCCCGAACTTCAGAGTGTGTGTTTTGATGGTTGCGGTCATCACATCTCGCCAGCTGTAGGTGCTCTGCGAGAAGTTGCCCGGCGCCCATGACCCGAATCCGGCAAGGTTATTGACGTTGACGTAGGGAATCCCTTCGGTTGCCGCTTGGGTCAGGTTTGCTCCATACGGCCGGATGAGATTCGCCCCAGTTTGATTTACTAGGTGCGAATTGAAGGTGTGGGTCCAGTTGATGTTCACGAAGTCGGAGCTGTTGGCGTTGCCCTGAGTACTCGCCGGACGGGTGCCGCCGCCGGGGCCCGAGTAATAGGTGCGGATTGCATCCACATAAATACGGTCGTTCTTGCCAAGGTAGTCGTCTACGCGGAAGCTCCACTGGTATCCGTTCTTGGCCGCGCTGTAGCTCACAGGGATGGTGCCAATGACATTGATGCCCTCAAGAGCAGTGAGTGCCGCGCCCGTTGGCGGCGGGAAATAGCCGGGTGTGCCGCCCGCATTCGAAGCCCCAACGTAGGTGCTATATGGAACCAGGCCGGTCGTGGGGTATGACGCTGGAGGCGCCATGGTGAGGAACTGAAAGCCCACAGTGTTTGGCTCGTAGGTTTTTGCCCAATTGTAAAAGTCCTGCGTTTCAACCGTGGCCGTGTAGCTGTTGGGATTGCTTGAGCGGAGTACATCGATGGCCCCGAAGAAGAAGAGCTTATTCTTAAGAATCGGTCCGCCCATGGTGGCGCCCATCTCGTTGCGCGAGAATGTCGGAACTGAGCTCTGAAAGTGAGTGGTCGCCGAGAGTGAATTATTGGTGAAATACCAGTCGATGTTCCCGTGGAAGTTGTTGGAGCCGGAGACGGTGTAGACATCAACCGTGCTGCCGCCGTTCCTTCCCTTCTGGGCGTCAAAGTCGTTGGTGCGGATGTCCATCGACTGCACAATCTCGGGATTGGGGGAGATCGATGTGCCGCCGCCACGGGAGGGCGTATTCGTATAGCCGTCGTCGATCTGGTACCCGTTTTCTTCCTGCCGCAGCCCCGCAGCATTGAGGTTGATTGCATATTCATTGGTGTAGTTGTCGTTGCCGGCCGTAGTTACGCCGCCGCCCGTCATGCCGGGGGTCAGTGACGCCAAGCCGAAAACGTTCTGTCCGACCAACGGCGTTTCGGCAAGAGTTTCGCTGGAGATGATCGACCCCGTTGTTGCAGTGACCAGATCGACAGACGCCGCCGTTGCAGAGACCTCAATATTGGTGGAGACAGAACCTACTTTCATTTCAGGTGACAAGGTACGGATCTCGGCGACTTGCAGAGCAAGCCCCGCCTGTTTCCAAGTCTGGAACCCGGCCATTTGAATTTCTACGTTGTACGTAGAGGCAGCTAAGCTGTCGATTCGAAAATAGCCACCGTCGCCCGTGACGACCACCTTCGAAACTCCCAAGCGAGTATCGGTGACAGTGACCTTCGCTCCCGCGATAACCGCCCCGGCAGCGTCGTGGACAATACCCTCAATCCCACTCGAGAACTGCGCAAATGCCCTGCCGCTACCCAATAGCAGCAACATTACCAAGCCCCTTATGCACCAAGCGTCAAGTCGTCTCATCTCTGCCTCCTGGAATCCGCTTTCGTTTTTGCGTTTGTTCGGCTAGCGCGTTCCTACTGCGCGTCGGTAAACGCTTACCAAGTCGTTTAGTGCTACCCTGTTGCCATGTTTTTTTGAGCCGCGGAAACCCTAGATCTTTAGGTGGAGATGCAACAAGTGGAATACAGTAATCTACTGTAAGGAAGCCTTCATTTCCGGGACAGAAAGACTCTCTATCTATTTTATTTTGAATGATTTATATTGTTTGGCTTAATCTCCCTGCACTCACTCGGTCCGGTGCTGCCAACTACCGCAAACTGACCAGTCGGCTGGCCGTTGCGACCGTAAGCCATCCGATTGCAATGGGAGAGTTGCTAATCAGATAAGCCAATGAAGAACGTCAATAGGGATTCCAGAACCTCCTCTTACGGTTTGTTACTGTATGCGGGCTTCGCCGAGGCTCCGATCCGGTTAGTCTGAATAACCGCGTGGATGTTGCCCGACAATGCGTGCTCTGTGGACGACTAGAGCATAAGGACGTTCAGGTAAGACTGGCCTCTGCCTGGTCTGGCATCGTCTCTGTGGCGACGACCTGCCTTCGATTGCTCGGACTTGCGGTTCTGCTTACCGCGTTGTCGGGTGGGGGACTGGCCGCTCAAAAACCGGGCGATGGGCAGAACCAGCAACGAGGAGGCATGGGAGGCATTGCGTCGGCCGGAGAATTCTCCCCGGTTTACGATTCGGCTCACCGACCTATCACGGCAGGCGGGTTCGTCGCGACCGGACCAGTCGTTTTCCAGGACACAACGCTGGCGGCCGGACTGGCCTCCTGGCGCCACGTGATGGGGACTCCGCAGAAGAAGTTCATTCTGGAGACCGACGGGTCCGGTGTAGGACTCATCGACTACGACAACGATGGATGGGTTGATATCTACCTTGTCAATGGATCGACGTACGACGCGATTGATGGCAAGGAGACGCCACCGCACGCCGCCTTGTTTCACAACAACCACGATGGGACGTTTACTGACGTTGCGGTCAAGGCCGGCGTGACCAACGACCGCTGGGGATTCGGGGTCGCAATTGGCGACTTCGACAATGATGGCTGGCCCGACATCTTTGTCACGAACTTCGGCAAGAACCGGCTCTACCGCAACAACCACGACGGGACCTTCACCGATGTCGCCGAGAAGGCGGGCGTAACACTGGGAAACTGGTCCAACGGAGCAACCTGGGGAGATTACGATGGGGACGGCCGGCTGGACCTTTTTGTCTCCGGCTACGTCCACGACGACCTCGCTAACCAGCCTGATCCGAACAATGGCTCAGCCTTTTGCCAGATGCGAGGCGCTCCCGTCGAATGCGGCCCGCGGGGGCTGCCTGGCGAGCCCGACCACCTCTTCCACAATAACGGCGATGGAACGTTTGCAGATGTCAGCGTGAAAGCCGGTGTTTCCGATCCCGATGGGTTCTATGGTTTCACCGCTATCTTTGTGGACGTAAACGACGATGGGAAACCCGATCTCGTGGTCGCCAATGATTCAGAGAGGAACTTCCTTTACATCAACAAAGGTGACGGCACATTTGACGACGAGAGCATCGCTTCTGGGTTTGCGTTCAACTACGATGGCCGTGAAATCGCGTCCATGGGCATAGCCGCGGGCGACTACTTGAACAACGGGCGTGTCGATTTCCTCATAACCGACTTCTCCGATGATTACAAAGCACTCTATCGCAATGACGGCGATGCCAGCTTTGTTGAAAACGGGCGTGAGGCTGGAATCGGCCAGATTCCCATACCTTTTGTCGGCTGGGGCGATGGCTTCATCGACTTCGACAACGATGGCTGGAAAGACATCTTCATGGTCAACGGTCATGTCTATCCGCAAGTAGACGAGCACCCTTGGGGTACGTCGTATGCCGAGCGCCCGCTTCTCTTTCGCAATCGCGGAAATGGCCGGTTTGAATACGTCCCCGCGGTAGCAGGAACGGGCCTTGCAATTGTCATTCCCGGCCGCGGCGCTGCATTTGGCGATCTGTTCAACGACGGAAAAATCGACGTGGTGATCAACCCCGTCGACGGTCCTCCGGTGCTGCTCCGAAATGTCAACCCGGATAACCATCACTGGGTCGAACTTAAACTCGTGGGAGGCCCCAGAAGCCCACGCGACGCTATTGGAGCAACAGTTTTCTTGACCGCAAACGGAATGCGCCAGCGAGAGGACGTGATGAGCGGAGCCAGCTACATATCTTCGAACGACCAGCGCTCTCATTTTGGACTCGGCACCGCAACCGATCCTGGAACGGCGGAGATCCACTGGCCATCGGGCGCGAGAGAAACTGTCAAATTGCCTCAGGT
>Ga0335069_10011909_pt1 | contig 12257 bp, 12 predicted proteins | sample Lox_Sample_11_FD_206714 | JGI IMG/M metagenome (GOLD analysis project Ga0335069, IMG submission 206714) | Soil microbial communities from Loxahatchee National Wildlife Refuge, Florida, United States - Lox_Sample_1.1 | ecosystem: Environmental > Terrestrial > Soil > Wetlands | place: USA...
GGGCAGCGTGGCGCCTGCACCCCGCGCCGTTCATTGTGCTGCTGTGTCTGTTCTGCGCCGCACCGGCAATGGCGCGGGTCTGCTGCACGATCGAGACACACGGCAAGGGATCCTTGCTGTCGGCCGATCCCAGTGGCGGACCGGCTCTGGAGTACTGAGCCTACGGCGATTTCCACAAGATCGCCCAACCCTTTCCGATCTCTATCAATCCGTTTCGCCTTCGGCGTCGGCGCTGCCATGAGCCGCCGGATGGCGTCGAACACAACCTTGAACTGGGCGTCATCCTTCTCCTCCAGCGCCTCCAGCTTCGGCGCCAGGTCCTTGTGTGTCGCCAGCTCACGCGAAGGGCGGTGTTGCTCGACGGCCATCCCTTGTGCATCCACCCCATCGGGATTCGAGAGACACTCTTCCCACGCCTGCACATTGAACGCAATGGTAGTGTGATTGAGACAATCAGAAAAGTTGGTGACTGGCGACAACTGCCGGTCGGCTAACCGGGCGGGCTTTCTCGACCGCCGCTTTCCACACCACTCCCCACCGCGCTATAGTGCGCCAGCGCGATGACCGCAAAGACCGCCTCCCGCTCTGACGAGCACTTCACCCAGGACGAGTTCCGCCGCTGGCTCGAGGACCGGCCGCAGTCCCACATCAACCACTACGAGCTGATCAACGGAAGGATCGTGATGAGGCTACCTGCCGGATGGCCCGATGCGCAGCGCCACACGGTCACCGTGTTTCACCTGGGCGAGCGCGGCTACGATGCGGGACGGACATTCAGCACCGGGACGATCAAGCCGCGCGTGCTCCCCAGCTCGACCTGTCCGTCGAGGACATCATTGCGTTCTGACGCCGGCACGAGGCGGTGAGGCGTGTCCAGCAACAGCGACATCGCCCAATCGGTTCGCCCTCGCCCAATTGCGCAGGTCGCCGCGACGCTCGGCCTGGAGCCCGACGAGCTGTGGCCCTACGGACCCGATGTCGCCAAGGTCGCCCTGTCGGTGCTCGAGCGGCCGCGCGCCCGCGCCGCGCCCCCGCGGCTGATACTGGTGTCGGCGATCACTCCGACGCCCGCGGGGGAGGGAAAGACGACCACCAGCATCGGCTTGGGGGACGCCTTCCACCGCCTGGGTGAGTCGGTGTGCGTGGCGTTGCGCGAGCCGTCGATGGGACCGTGCATGGGCGTGAAGGGCGGTGCGACCGGCGGCGGCTACAGCCAGCTCATTCCGGCGGACCGCATCAACCTGCACTTCACCGGCGACTTCCACGCCGTCACGTCGGCGCACAACCTGCTCGCGGCGCTGCTCGACAATCACATCTACTTCGGCAATCGCCTGCGCATCGATCCACGCCGCGTCCTGTGGCGGCGCGTGATGGACATGAACGACCGGGCGCTGCGCAATGTGATCATCGGCCTGGGCGGGGCGCAGCAGGGCGTCCCTCGCGAGACCGGGTTCGACATTACTGCGGCGTCGGAGGTCATGGCCATGCTGTGCCTGGCGACCAGCGTCGAGGATCTGCGCGCCCGCATCGAACGCACGCTGGTGGCCTTCACGTACGACGGCGCAGCGGTCACCGCGGGCAAGCTGGCGGCCGCCGGTGCGATGCTGGCGCTGTTGCGCGATGCCCTGCAGCCCAACCTTGTGCAGACGTTGGAGGGAACGCCCGTGTTGGTGCATGGCGGGCCGTTCGCCAACATCGCGCACGGCTGCAACAGCGTCCTCGCCACGCGCCTGGCCCTGCACCTGGCGGACTGGGCAGTCACCGAAGCCGGCTTCGGGTTTGACCTCGGCGCCGAGAAGTTCTTCGACATCAAATGCGCCGGCACCGGACTGGACACCGCCGCCGTCGTGTTGGTGGCGACACTGCGGGCGTTGAAGATGCACGGCGGCGTGGCGCTTGCCGATCTGAGCACGGTAGACCCGGGCGCCGTCTCGCGCGGCCTGCCCAACCTCGAGAAGCACGTCGAGAACATCTCTCACTTTGGCGAACGCCCGGTCGTGGCGCTCAACCGTTTCGCGGCCGACGCCGACGCGGAGATCGCCGTGGTGCGTCGCCGGTGCGAAGAGATCGGTGTGCCGTTCGCGCTCTGCGATCATCACGCGCGTGGCGGTGCCGGCGCCGTCGACCTGGCGCGCACCGTGATCGCGCAGGCCGAGAAGCAGGCGCGCCCGTTTCGGCCGCTCTACGACTGGAAGCAATCGGTTCCGGACAAAATCCTCGCGGTTGCCCAGAAAATGTACGGCGCGCGCGCCGTGGTGTTCACGAAGGCCGCCGAGCGCGACCTGCAGGACATCCGCCGGCTCGGCTATGAGCACCTGCCCATCTGCATCGCCAAGACGCAGAGTTCATTGTCGGACGATCCCCGCTTGACCGGTCGTCCGACCGGCTTCGATGTCACCGTGCGTGGCATTCAGATCAACGCCGGCGCCGGGTTCCTGGTGGTGTTGACTGGGGACATTCTGCGCATGCCCGGTCTCCCGCACACGCCGCTCGCCGAATCGATCGATCTCCAAGGCGATACGATCGTCGGGCTGCAGTAAGGTGCGGCCCGGTCAGAGTGACGGTTCCTTGCCTTGCAGGCACTGGATGTCGCAGGTGTCGCGCTGTGTCTGGCAGGTGCGTTCGCACGTCTCACGAGAGCCGCGGACCGCACCCGTCGGATCGACCGCCTTCACGCAACTGGCCTTGCAGGCATCGGCCATTTCGATGCAGGTGCGGGCGCAGCGCTGCGCGTTGAACGGTTGCTTCGCGGTTGCGGCACAACCGGCCAGTGCCGCGATGCCGCACAGCAGTACCGTGACGGCAGACCATCTCATGGCTTCGGGTTGCAGATCAGCGTGAGCGTGTCGGGATCAGCCGGACGTTTGCTGCTGAAGGGAGCCGTGAACGAACTTGTGGACAGGCGCAGCACCTTCTTCCCCGCCCGCACTCCGCTCGCCTTCGGCTTCAGCGGTACCAGCAGGTTTGCGAATGCGGTGCAGCGCTGGATGCTGAGAGGCGGTTCAAATGCCACGGAGCGGCCCCGGCAGCTGCCATCGCCGCTCCCGGGGAACGAGTCGCAGTCGGTGGCGATGCTGCACGGCTGGTTCTGTTTCGTACTGCGGCCCGTGCATTGACCGCGCACCGCGCCCGCGATCCCGGCCAACGCGCCCTCCAGGGCATCGCGGTTGGCCGTGTCGGTGCCATCGCGGGGCCGCAGTTCGTTGGGTTGCTGCAGCTGCACGCGCGCCACGTTGGTCGGCGTACAGCTGAAGCGTTGCTCCGCGACGTTGAAGCAGAGCGCGACGTGGAACGTGCAGGCTGCGTCGCCAGCGCTGGCGCCAAAATCGCACGCGGGGTCGTCATCCGTGCACTCGAGCCGGTTGCGGGGGAGGCCTTTGACGCGGCGCGCCGGCATCGGGCTGGTGAGCCATTCCTGCATGCAGTCGGCATGGTTCGGCGCCGTATCGGTGATCAGCTCACTCTCGCAGCCGGCTGAGCAGCCGTCGCCGCTGAGGCGGTTGCCGTCGTCACACTGCTCACCGTCGTCGATAACGCCGTTGCCGCATCCCGGTGGCGGTGCGGTCGGCGTCGGCGTGATCACCGGCGTGGGGCTGAACAGCGGGGTGTTCGTGAAGGTCGGAGTAATGGTCGCAGTCGGGGTGATGGTGCGCGTCGGTGTAATGGTCGGGGTGAGGGTGATGGTCGGTGTCAGTGTGATCGTCGGGGTGATGGTAACGGTTGGAGTGATGGTGGCAGTGGGCGTCTGCGTTCGCGTGGGAGTTTGGGTGGAGGTCGGAGTGATGGTAGGGGACTGGGTCGGTGGTGGATCGGGAGCGAATTTCGAGATCGTTCCACCGAGCCCCACCACGTACAGCTCTCCGGCTTCGTCCTCACCGAACGAGGAGATGTTCAACGTGGTGTCGAACAGCACACTCAGTACGCCGGCACTGAACGTAAAGACCTCGCCGGTGCAGTAGTCGCCGGCGAGGTAGGTGCCGGTGGGGAGGGCGCCGGCGCTGCCGCGATAGACGTAGCCGCCGGTGATGGAGCAGCGCCCGGCGGTGTGGCCGTATTCGAAGAGCGGGAAGGTAAAGCCGCTGCCACCGCACAGTCCCGGGTCGTTATTGCTGCAATGGTTGCCCTCGAAGATTCGCCACCCATAGTTTCCGCCCAGCGTTACGTTGTCCACTTCCTCCCAGGCGCCCTGCCCGACATCGCCTACCCAGAGCACGCCGGTGGCACGATCGAACGAGAAGCGCCACGGGTTGCGCATGCCGACCGCGTAGATCTCGTCGGCGCCGGGCGTGGCCCCGGCGAACGGATTGGTCGGGGGGGAGCTGTAGGTGCCGGGAACGCTGACGTCAATGCGCAGGATCTTGCCCAGCAACTGATTGATGTCCTGGGCGCGGTTGCCCGGGTCATTGCCGGAGCCGCCGTCGCCCATGCCGATGTATAGATCGCCGTCGAAGCCGAAGGCGAGCATGCCACCATTGTGATTGGCGAAGGGCTGGGCGATCGTCAGCAGCACAGCTTCGGTGGTGTCGGCGACGTTGGGGCTGCCGGAGACGTGATATTCCGCGATCACCGTTGCGCCGTCGCCGGCGCGCGTGTAGTCGACGAAGAAGCGGCCGTTGCTGGCGTACTGTGGGTGGAACGCGAGTCCCAGGAGACCTTGTTCGCCGCCGGCCACGATGCGTGAGCTGATGTCGAGGAACACCGTCGGTGTCGTCGAACCGGGCTGGACGACCTTGATCCGGCCCCCTTGCTCGACGACGAAGATACGGTTCGTGCCATCGCCCGCATGCGTGAGGAAGACCGGGCTGGAGAGTCCCGCGAGGTAGGGCTGCAGAACAGTGGCCGCCGTGGTCGCCGGCCACAGGCCCAGTGCCACCGCGATCCGCAACCACGCCACGTGTCGTTTCGCCATCGAACACCCCCGCCTTTGTCTGTGCGTTCGTCCCTACTCGCCAATGATCTTGACCAGCACGCGTTTCGTGCGGCGGCCGTCGAACTCGCCGTAGAAGATCTGTTCCCACGGTCCGAAGTCGAGTGCGCCGTCGGTGACGGCCACCACCACCTCGCGGCCCATGATCTGGCGTTTGTGGTGCGCATCGCCGTTGTCTTCGCCAGTCCGGTTGTGGTGGTAGCGCTCCGGGCTCGGATCGTACGGTGCCAGCTGTTCCAACCAGCGTGCATAGTCCTCGTGCAAACCGGGCTCGTCGTCGTTGATGAAGACGCTGGCGGTGATGTGCATCGCGTTGACCAGGCAGAGTCCGTCGCGGATGCCGCTCTCGAGCAGCGCCGCTTGCACCTGTGGCGTGATGTTCACGAAGGCCATGCGCGCCTTGACGTGCAGTGGAATGACCTTGCGAAAACTGCGCACCGTCTGCCTCACGCTTCTCGAACCGCCCCTCGCCCATGCAGCCGTTGTGTCCCACCTACTTACTACAGATGCGGTCGCTACTCCACGGCGAATCACCCCGTACGCAGGCGGGCTGTTCTCCGCTTCATCCTCTGGGGCAGCGTTCGTACCGATCCCCCATTGACAGAGTCGAACAGATGTTTCAAACAATTGTTCGTGAACACCAAGGCATTGCCGGACACCCGGCGGCGGTTGCTCGCAGCGGCAAGCGAGCTGTTTGCAGAGCGCGGCTTCCATGGCACGAAGGTACGTGACATCGCGGCGCGCGCCGGCGTCAACCTCGCCGCCGGGAACTATCACTACGGCTCCAAGAAGGCGCTCTACCTCGAGGTGCTGCGCGCCCAGTTCGCGCACACCCGTGCCATGCTCGAGCGCCGGGGCGCGGTGACGGCGGCACGCAGGTTGGACCAGCTGTCGCGCGCTGCGGTGATTGCGGTGCTGCGGACGCGGGCGCACGTCATGCTCGACTTGTTGCTCGGCCCGCCCGCCGGCGTGCAGGGGACGCTCATGCTGCGGGAGATGACTGATCCCAGCGAGGCCCTGCCGGTCATCGTCGGGGAATTCATCCGGCCGATGAAGCAGGAAATCGAAGAGATCGTGGCGCACCTGGCACCGGACCTGTCCGCGCGCCAGGTGGAGCGCTGCGCCTTCAGCGTGGTGGCGCAAGCGCTGTTCTATCGCGTCACGATGCCGGCGACGCTCAAGATGTGGGGGCTGCGCGAGTATCCGCGCGGCCTGACCCGCCAGTTGGCGGCGCACATCACCGAGTTCACGCTGGGCGGACTCGACCGGCTGGCGGGACGCAACGCGAGGTCGCGGCATGGGCGCTGAGCGCTTCTGCCGCGCATCCCGCGGGCCGCGGAAATGGCTTGTGCCGGCGGCGCTGGGCGCGGTTGCGGGCGAGCTGCACCACCTGCTATCCGCCGCGCGGGCCGGGTATCGTAGCGAGCCGCCGCGCGCCACGCTGGCGCGCGCGCTCTATCAGGCGCACGTGCGCCGTGCCGAGCTGCAACCGCTCATCGGGTGGTCGCTCGGCGACGTCGCCGCCCAGCAGAGGTGAGCCATGCACGGCAAGCGCGCACGCCAACTCGCCCTTCCTCTCGCCGTCGTCATCGCCCTCGTGGGCGGTGGCGTATGGTACCTGCGCCAGCGTCACGCCGCGCTGTACTACACCGGCTTCGTCGAGGGCGAGGAGCGCATCATCCGCAGTGAAGTCACCGGCCGGGTGCTGCAGGTGAAATTTGCAGAGGGCGATACCGTTCCCGCCGAAGAGATCATCGCCGTCCTCGATGACCGCGACATCCAGGCGCGCATCAAATCGAAGCAGGAAGAGATTGCCGTGCTCGACGCCGAACAGGGCACACAGACGGAACGCGTGACGCTAGTCGCAAGCACGTGGACGCGTGACGTCAGCGCGCAGCGCGCCGAAGTGCAGCAGGCGGAGTCAGCCGCCGACCTCGCCGAGCGCACCTTTGCGCGCGAGGAGGTGCTGCTCAAGAGGGGCGTCAGCACCCCGCAGCTCCTGGACGACAACCGCGCGCGCCGCGATCAAACGCGCGCCGCGCTGCAGCGCGCCCGTGAGATGCTGGCACGCACCGAAGCCGAGGAGCGCACCATCGCCGTGGCGCGCCACGAGCTGGAGTCACTACGGCAGCGGCGCGACCTCGCAGAGGCGCAGCTCGCGGAGCTGCAAGTCACCCAGTCGAAATACGTCATCCGCTCACCCGGCGTGGCCACGGTTGCGCAGACGCAGTTCATCTGGCCGGGCGAGCTGGCGCAGCCCGGAACGGCGATCGTTGCCGTGCTCGATCCCGCCGACAAGTACGTACAGATCTACGTCCCGGTTGCGGATGTGGGACGGCTGCAGCTCGGTCAACGCGTCGAGATCGAACTGGACAGCCGGCCCGGACGGCGCGTGCCGGGCGAGGTGAGCTTCGTCGCCGACAAGGCCAACTTCACGCCCGAGAAGATCGAGACGCGCAGTGACCGCATGGGCCAAGTGTACCGTGCCAAGGTACGCATTCTCGAAGGCGTCGAACGCTTCCAGCCGGGAACCGAAGGGAACGTGTACCTGCCGGTCGACGGGGTGCCGCACTGAGGGGGGAAATGCACAAGTCAAAAGGCACAAGTCAAAGGGCAAAAGTGGGGCGGCGGAGGGAGGCTACTTGTGCGTTTTGCGTTTTGCCTTTTGCCTTTTGACTTTCTTTTCCATGGTCGAGCCCGTCATCCAGCTTCGTGGCTTACGGAAGCGCTTCGGCCAGCGCACCGCGCTGGCCGGCATCGACTTGTCACTCGACGGCCAGCAAATCGTCGGCGTTGTGGGCCCGGATGGTGCCGGGAAGACGACGTTGATTCGCGCGCTGGCGGGTCTGCTGGAGATCGAGGCCGACGAGGCCAGCGTGCTCGGCTACGATCTGCGCGGTGATGTGACGGCGCTCAAGGCGCAGATGGGCTACGTGCCGCAGAGCTTCAGCTTGCACGGCAACCTCTCGGTGATGGAGAACCTGCGCTTCACGGCGCGCCTGCAGCGCTTGGAGGCGGGAGAGTTTGCGCGGCGCGCGCAGGCATTGCTGCAGCGCACGGGGCTGGCGCCGTTTGTCGGCCGCGCGGCCGGGGCCTTGTCGGGCGGCATGAAGCAGAAGCTCGCCATCGCCAACGCCTTGCTGCTCGAGCCGGCGCTGTTGCTCCTGGACGAGCCGACGGCGGGCGTCGATGTCCTGGCGCGTGCCGAGATCTGGGCGATGCTGGAGCGCGAACGGCGGCGCGCGCTGATCGTCATCAGCACCAGCTACCTGGACGAGACCGCGGCGTGCGATCGTCTGGTGTACCTCGATGCAGGCCGCGTGTTGGCCGGCGGCACGCCGGCGGAGCTGCGCGCCCGCGTTGCCCTCGAGTTGTATCGTGCCTGGGGGGACGATCCACGCGCCATTGCCCGCGCCGCGCGTACGCTCGCTTACGTCGACGGCGCCCGCGCCACCGGCCGCTTCGCGCGCGTCGAAGTGCGGCGCGCACTAACGCCCGGCGCAGCGCGCGTGGTGCAGGACCTGCGCGAGCTGCCCGGGGCGGGTGTCCGCTTTGCGCACGCGGCGCCCATCGACATGGAGTCGACCCTGCTGGCGCTGGCGCGCGGAGTCACGACATGAGCACACCGATCATCCGGGCGCACGGGCTGACCAGACGCTTCGGCGACTTCACCGCCGTGGACAACCTCAGCATCGAGGTCCTGCCGGGGACGATCTTTGCCTTCCTCGGGGCCAACGGCTCCGGCAAGAGCACCACCATCCGTATGCTGATCGGGCTGCTGCGCCCGACGGCCGGCACGATCGAAGTGGATGGCATCGACGTCATCAAGCGGCCGCGCAAGGTGCGCGACCACATCGGATACATGGGCCAGAAGGTCAGCCTCTACGCCGGGCTGTCGCTGCGCGAAAACGTCGAGTTCTACGCCGGACTCTACGACTTGTCGGCGAGGCAGCTCGCGCAACGGTGGGGCGCGCTGCGCGAGCGCTTCGCGCTGGGGGATACAGAGAACGAGAAGGCCGAGGACCTGCCGGCGGGTGTCCGGCAGCGCGCCGGACTGGCGCTGAGCACGCTGCACCAACCGCGCGTCCTCTTCCTCGACGAGCCCACCGCCGGCGTCGATGTCCACAACCGCGAGCTCTTCTGGGAGCTGATTCAGGACGAGGCGCAGGCAGGGGTCACGGCGTTCGTCACCACCCACTTCCTCGAGGAGGTCGACTATTGCGACTGGGTGTGCTTCATCGACGCCGGGCGGCTGATTGCCAACGCCGCGCCGGAGACGCTGCGCCAGCGCCACTCCGAGGGCTGTCGGATCCGGGTCGTGCTGCCGGTCGAGGAGCAGGCACGGTGTGCCGAGGTGCTCAGCGCCGTCGGTCGACCACTCGGGTGCGACGCGACCTCGCTGCAGGTCGCCGTGGCGGCCCTCGATCCGCAGGTGCTGGCGGCGCTCGACGCGGCGGCAGCCGTCTGCCCACAGGCGGAGATTCACATCGAGCAGACCCACATGACGGACGTGTTTCGCCGTGTGCTGGCCGAGAGCGGCGCGGCGATATGAACTGGCGACGCTTGCGCACGCTGATCCGGCGCGAGATTCTGGCGACCTTCCGCGACCCATTTACGATGACCATCCTGGTCACCGTTCCGCTCGCGGCCTTGCTGGTCTTTGGCTTCGTGCTGTCGACGGAAGTGAAGGGATTGCGCCTCGGCGTCGTCGACGCCGCGCGCAGCAGCGCCAGCCGCCGGCTGATCGCCGAGCTGGGTGCGAAAGGGACGTTCGTGCCGCAACCCTTCAACACCCGCGCGGCGCTCGAGGCTGCGCTGGTGGCGGGAAACATCAGCGCCGCCATCGTCATCCCTCCGGACTTCGACCGCGACCTGCGGGCCGCCGGCGTGGCACGCGAGCGGCCGCAGGTGCAGGTGATCTATGACGGCGGCGAAGCCACGCTGGCGGGCAACGCCGAAGGCTTTCTGCGCACCTTGATTGCGAACACGAGCGCCGCGGTGCTCGCCGACGACGGTGTGGGCGCGGGCCGCGGCATCGAGGTGGTGACGCGCGCGCTGTTCAACCCGACGCTCGACGGGACGCCGTTCATGGTGTCAGGTACCTTCGGGTTCGTCCTGTCGTTTCTCACCGTGCTGATCACCGCGGTGTCGATCGTGACGGAGAAGATCACCGGAACGTTCGAGCAGCTGCAGGTCACGCCGGCGACGTCGTTGGAGATCCTGCTCGGCAAGATCCTGCCAATGGGGGCGGTGTTCGCGCTCGACGTCGTGCTCATGGTGCTGGTGGCCGGCCTGGTGCTGCATGTCTGGCCGCGCGGCAGTGTCGTCTTCTTCGTGCTGGTGTCGTCCTTCTACGTGCTGGTGTCGCTCGGGCTCGGGCTGATCATCTCGGCGACCTCGGCGACGGCGGCCGAGGCGGTGCAGAAGAGCGTGCTGTTCAGCATCCCGCTGGTGCAATTGAGCGGCTTTGCCTTCCCGATCCGCAGCATGCCGCGCTTCGTCCAATGGATTGCCGAGGTGTTTCCAGCGACCCACTACATCCGCGTGAGCCGCGCCATCTACATGCGCGGCGAGGGGCCGATCACGCTGCTGCCGGAGCTGGCGCTGTTGCTGCTCTTCGGCATCCTCCTGGTCGGCTATGCGTTGCGCACCATCGAGGCACGGCGATGACCGGCCGGCGGCGCAGTTTCTGGTCCAATGTGGCGGCGGTGGCCTACAAGGAGGCCAGCCTGGTGCGCCACGACAAGGCCCTGTTGGCCACGGTGTTCGCGCAGCCCGTCATGATGTTTCTGCTGATGGGTTTCGCGCTGTCCAACAAACCGGCCGACGTGCGTTGGGCCGTGCTTGACCAGAGCAACACGACCCTCTCACGCCGCTTGGTACAGGAGATCCAAGCCACCGGGTACTTCGTCACACCGCGGCCGGTGTGGAGTCACGAGGCAGGGCGCCAGCTGTTGCTGCAGGGTGACGCGTTGGCATTCCTGGTCATTCCGAAAGACTTTCGACGGAATGTCGAGCGCGGGCGGCCGCAGGTGCAGGTGCTGGTCGACGGCAGCGATCCGCTGCAGGCGGCGCGGGTGGGGGCGTACATCGGCGAGGTGGTGGCGAGGTTTGATCTGCCGCACGCTGCCGGTGCGGTGGCTGGAGCGAGCCGCCCGCCGCTGGCGGTCAGCGCGGCTGGCCCGGTCGACATGCGCCAGCGCTTCTGGTTCAACCCGACGCTGCTCGATCGCACATTCTTTCTCGCGGCGCTCGCCGGAATGTTGCTGACGAATCTGTGCATGTCGGTGACCAGCGGCGGGCTGGTGGCGGAGCGTGAGAGCGGCACCTATGAACAGATGCTCGCCTTGCCGACAACCCCCATTGAGTTGGTGCTCGGCAAGCTCGTGCCGTATGTCGGTCTCAGCTACGCGGTCTTCTTGTTTGCTACCATCGCGCCCGGCGTCGTCTTCGGCTTGTGGCCACACGGCAGCTGGCTGGCGCTGATCCTGGTTACACTCCCGTTCGTGCTGGCGTCGCTGGCGGTCGGCGTGTTCGTGTCGACGCTGGCACACACGTCGGCACAGTCGGTGTTCATCACCGTCTTTTTCATTCTGCCGTCGTTCGTGCTCTCCGGGGTGATGTTTCCGTACCAGTTCATGCCGCGCGGCGTCCGCGAGGTCGGCGGGCTGTTTCCATTGCGCTGGTATCAGATCGCGCTGCGCCGCATCATCGAACGCGGCGCCGGGTTGGTCGACGTGGCGGGACCGTTGCTGGCGCTGATCGTATTGTTTGCCGTGATCCTGTCTGCGATCCGTTGGCGGATGAAACCGCGGCTTGGTTAGGGCGAGCCCGGAGCACAGAGGACAGAACTTGAACAGCGGGAGGGGTGCGCTGCGCGCACCCCTCCCCACAGGCTAGTTTTCCTTGTGCTTGTGGTGCCTTGGCTTGGCCTTCGGCGTCGCTGGAGGTGTCGCTTCGGGGGTTCCCTGGGGCGTCGCCTGTGGCGTCTTGTTCGCCTCCGGGGTCTTCTCGGCTGCCGCGGTTGGCGTGCCGTGCGCTTCAGTCGCGCGTGTCTTGGCCGTCGGGGTGCCGGCGGCACGCGTGCGTTCGGGCGTGGCTATGGCCCGCGGGGCGGTTGCCTCGGTCGGTGCCGTCGCGGCTCCACGGAATTGTTCGAGGGCTCGCTGCACCTGATCCATTCCGGCCGGGGCTTCCGGCGCTGGGGCGCCAGCTCCGGAACCTGCGGGAACGCCGCCAGCGCCAGGCACCACGGGTGCAACCCCGACAACCGGTGCGGCGGCTTTGGCAGCGCCGCCCCCGGTAGTGCCGCCTCCAGTAGTGCCCCCTG
>Ga0335069_10011910_pt1 | contig 12257 bp, 10 predicted proteins | sample Lox_Sample_11_FD_206714 | JGI IMG/M metagenome (GOLD analysis project Ga0335069, IMG submission 206714) | Soil microbial communities from Loxahatchee National Wildlife Refuge, Florida, United States - Lox_Sample_1.1 | ecosystem: Environmental > Terrestrial > Soil > Wetlands | place: USA...
CGCGCACGCCCTCGACGTCGGCGCCATGACGCCGTTCCTGTACGCGTTCCGCGAGCGCGAGGACCTCTTCGACGTCTACGAGGCGGTCTCCGGTGCCCGGATGCACGCGGCGTACTACCGTCCCGGAGGCGTCTACCGCGACCTCCCGGACCGCATGCCGCAGTACCAGCCCTCCAAGCTCAAGAACGCTCGCGCCCTGGAGCGCATGAACGAGAACCGCCAGGGCTCGCTGCTCGACTTCATCGAGGACTTCGCCAACCGCTTTCCGAAGTGCGTCGACGAGTACGAGGAGCTTCTCACCGAGAACCGCATCTGGAAGCAGCGCACGGTGGGCATCGGCGTCGTCACGCCGGAGCGCGCGATCGCGCTCGGCTTCACCGGTCCCATGCTGCGCGGGTCCGGCGTGCCGTGGGACCTGCGCCGCAAGCAGCCGTACGAGGTTTACGACCGCATGCAGTTCGAGATCCCGGTCGGGGTCAACGGAGACTGCTACGACCGCTACCTCGTGCGGATCGAGGAGATGCGCCAGGCCAACCGCATCGTGAAGCAGTGCGTCCAATGGCTCAAGGCGAACCCCGGCCCGGTGATCGTGGACAACCACAAGATCGCGCCGCCGCATCGCGAGGCGATGAAGGCGCATATGGAAGAGCTGATTCATCATTTCAAGCTCTTCACGGAGGGCATGCGCGTTCCGGCGGGAGAGGCGTACGCCGCGGTCGAGCACCCGAAGGGCGAGTTCGGCGTCTACATCGTGTCGGACGGCGCCAACAAGCCGTACCGCGTCAAGCTGCGCGCCCCCGACTACGTCCATCTCGCGGCGCTCGACGAGATGTCGCGCGGGCACATGATCGCGGACGTCGTGGCGATCATCGGCACGCAGGACATCGTGTTCGGGTCGATCGATCGATGAGCGCAAGAAGCTACGCTCCCTTCGCATTGCTCCTTCTCGCCGCGGCGGTCGCGGCGCAGTCCATGATGCCCGCGCAGCGCGAGGCGCTCAACGCCGCTGAGCGCTGGCTCGTGCCGGTCGACGAGGAGCGCTATGTCGACGCGTACGCGATGGCGTCCGAGCCTTTCAAGGCCGGCGTCACGCGGCAGCAGTGGCGCGACGGCATCGCGAAGATCCGCAAGGACTACGGCAAGGTCGTGTCGCGCACCGGGGAGAAGATGGCGTTCAAGGGCAAGGTGCCCGCGCCGGACGAGCCCAACGCGCAGACCGCGCCCGGCACCGAGGTCGCGATCCTTTTCGACACGACGTTCGAGAAGAACAGGAAGGCGGCCGAGGAAGTGACCATGGTCCTAGAGCGGGACGGCATCTGGCGCATGTCGGGCTACTACATCAGGTGATGACCATGCTTTCGCAGGACGTCCAGCGCAAGATCGACCGCGAGCTCCTGAAGTACCCGCCCGACCAGCGACAGTCGGCGGTGATGTCCGCGCTCGCCTTGGCGCAGGACGAGCACGGCTGGCTTTCGACCGAAGTCATGGACGCCGTGGCGCAATACCTCGGCATGCCGCCGGTGGCCGTCTACGAAGTCGCGACGTTCTACACGATGTACAACCTGAAGCCGACGGGCCGCTACAAGGTCACGATCTGCACGAACCTGCCTTGCGCGCTTTCGGGCGCCAACGCGGCCGCGAAGCATCTCAAGGAGAAGCTCGGCATCGGTTTCGGCGAGACGACCGCCGACGGCAGGTTCACGCTCAAGGAGGGCGAGTGCATGGGCGCCTGCGGCGACGCCCCCGTGCTGCTGGTCAACGACCGCCGCATGTGCAGCTTCATGAGCAACGCGAGGCTCGACGAGCTCGTGGGTGAGCTGTCCGGCTCCGCCGACCCGGCGAAATCATGAACGCCCCGTCCGAGTTCCTGAACTACGGCCCGGACGCCATCCTGATGGCCGGCCTCAACGGCCGCAATTGGCGCCTCAAGGACTACGAATCGCGCGGCGGTTACCAGGCCCTGCGCAGGATCCTCTCCGAGAAGATCCCGCCGGACCAGGTCGTCGCCGAGGTGAAGAAGTCCGCGCTGCGCGGCCGCGGCGGCGCGGGCTTTCCGACCGGCCTCAAATGGAGCTTCATGCCGAAGAACTACGTCGGCGACAAGTACGTCGTGTGCAACTCCGACGAAGGCGAGCCCGGCACGTTCAAGGACCGCGACATCCTGCGATACAACCCGCACGCGGTGTTCGAGGGCATGGCGATCGGCGCGTACGCGATGGGCGCCAATCGCGGCTACAACTACATCCACGGCGAGATCTGGGAGACGTACCTTCGCTGCGAGGAGGCCATCGAGGAGGCGTACGCCGCGGGCTACCTGGGCGACAACATCCTGGGCAGCGAGTTCTCGTTCAAGCTGCACAACCATCACGGCTTCGGCGCGTACATCTGCGGCGAGGAGACTGCGCTGCTGGAATCGCTCGAGGGCAAGAAGGGCCAGCCGCGGTTCAAGCCGCCGTTCCCTGCATCCTACGGCGTGTACGGCAAGCCGACGACGATCAACAACACCGAGACCTTCGCCGCGGTGCCGTGGATCATCACGCACGGCGGCGAGGCGTTCCTCAATCTCGGCCGCCCGAACAACGGCGGCACAAAGATCTTCTCGGTGTCGGGGGACGTCGAGCGCCCCGGCAACTTCGAGGTGAAGCTCGGCACGCCGTTCGCCACGCTCCTGGAGATGGCCGGCGGGATGCGCGCGGGCCGCAGGCTGAAGGCGTGCATTCCCGGCGGGTCGTCCATGCCGGTGCTCCCGGGCGACGTCATGATGGCGACCGACATGGACTACGACTCGATCGCCAAGGCGGGCTCGATGCTCGGGTCGGGCGCAGTGATCATCATGGACGAGACGCGCTGCATGGTGCGCTCGCTCTTGCGCCTGTCGTACTTCTACTACGAAGAGTCGTGCGGGCAGTGCACGCCGTGCCGCGAAGGCACGGGTTGGCTGTGGCGCATGGTCGACCGGATCGAGCGCGGGCGGGGCTGCAACGAAGACCTCGACAAGCTGACGTCGGTCGCCGGCAACATCGCGGGGCGCACCATCTGCGCGCTGGGCGACGCCGCCGCGCTGCCCGTGCAGAGCTTCATCAAGCATTTCCGCGACGAGTTCCAGTACCACATCGACCACAAGCACTGCCAGGTCGCGGATTATCTCTAGCATGCTGAACATAGAAATCGACGGCAAGGCGACGCAGGTCGCGCCCGGCACCACGGTGATCGAGGCGGCGCACGCGCTCGGCATCTACGTGCCGCATTTCTGCTACCACAAGAAGCTGTCGATCGCCGCCAACTGCCGCATGTGCCTCGTGCAGGTCGAGAAGGCGCCGAAGCCGCTGCCCGCGTGCGCAACGCCCGTTACCGAGGGCATGAAGGTCCACACGGCGTCGGAGCAGGCCGTGAATGCGCAGAAGGGCGTGATGGAGTTCCTGCTCATCAACCATCCGCTCGACTGTCCGATCTGCGACCAGGGCGGCGAGTGCCAGCTGCAGGACCTGGCGGTCGGCTACGGTGGCTCCTCTTCGCGCTACACGGAGCCCAAGCGCGTCGTGATCCATAAGGACCTGGGCCCGCTCATCTCCGCCCAGGAGATGACCCGCTGCATCCAGTGCACGCGCTGCATCCGCTTCGGCCAGGAGATCGCCGGGATCATGGAGCTCGGAATGATCGGCCGCGGCGAGCATTCGGAGATCGTGTCCTTCGTCGGCAAGACCGTGGACTCCGAGCTGTCGGGCAACTCGATCGACGTGTGCCCGGTGGGCGCACTGACCTCCAAGCCCTTCCGCTACGAGGCGCGCACGTGGGAGCTCGCGCGCCGCAAGTCGGTCTCGCCGCACGACTCCCTCGGCAGCAATCTCATCGTGCAGGTGAAAGGCGAGCGCGTGATGCGCGTGCTGCCGCTCGAGAACGAGGCGATCAACGAGTGCTGGCTCTCGGACAAGGACCGCTTTTCCTACGAAGGCCTCAACGCCGCGGACCGGCTGCGCACGCCGATGGTGAAGCAGGGCGGCGAGTGGAAGCCCGTCGACTGGCAGACGGCGCTCGACGTCGTCGCGCAGGGGCTCACCGACGTCGTCGCGCGTCACGGCCCCGGTGCGCTGGGCGCACTCGTATCGCCGCACGCCACGCTCGAGGAGGCGGCGCTCGCCGCGCGCCTCGTGCGGGCGCTCGGCAGCGACAACGTCGACTTCAGGCTGCGGCAGACCGATTTCCGGGGCGACGGCTTCGCTTCGGGCATTCCGTGGCTCGGCATGCCCGTCGCCGACGTCGCGAAGCTCGACCGCGTCGTCGTGGTCGGAAGCTTCCTGCGCAAGGACCATCCGCTGCTCGCGCAGCGCTTGCGCCAGGCCGCGCGCAAGGGCACGGCGCAAGTCTCGATGCTGCACTCCGTCGACGACGACTGGCTGCTGAAGGTCGCGCACAAGGCGATCGTCGCGCCGTCGAGGCTTTCCGCGGCGCTCGCAGGCATCGTCGTCGCTGCGGCGAGCGCCAAAGGCGCGCCGGTTCCCGAGCCGCTGGCCGGCATCGCGCCGAGCGACGAGGAGAAGGCGATCGCCGCGAGTCTCGCCTCCGGCAAGAGGACGGCGGTGCTGCTCGGCAACTATGCCGTGCAGCACGCGGAGTTCTCGCAGCTGCATGCCCTCGCGCAGCTCCTCGCCGAATCGACCGGAGCCACGCTTGGCTTCCTCACCGAAGCCGCGAACACGGTCGGCGCCCACCTTGCGGGTGCGCTGCCGCAGTCGGGCGGCATGAACGTGCAGGCGATGCTCGCCGATCCGCGGCGCGCCTACCTCGTGCTCCACGCCGAGGCCGAGTTCGATTTCGCCAATGCGCTCGCCGCGCGCCGTGCGCTCGAGCGCGCGGACCTCGCGGTCGTGATGAGCCCGTTCGATCACGGCGCCGCCTACGCCGACGTGATGCTGCCGATCTCGCCGTTCACCGAAACCGCGGGCTCGTTCGTGAGCTGCGAGGGGCGGCTGCAGGATTTCTACGGCGTCGTGAAGCCGTACGCCGAGACGCGGCCGGGGTGGAAGGTGCTGCGGGTGCTCGGCACGATGCTCAAGCTTGCCGGCTTCGACGCCGAGACGGCGGCGGACGTGCGCGCCTCGGTGCTTGCACGGCCCGCCGACGTCGCCGCGAAGCTCGGCAACGGCACGCGCGTGGCCGCCGCGAAGCCCGCGCGGGACGGCTCGCCGGTCGAGCGCGTCGCCGACGTGCCGATCTACTTCGCCGATCCGCTCGCCCGCCGCTCGGCGCCGTTGCAGCTCACTGCCGACGCGCGCCCGCCCAAGGCGCGCATGCACAGCTCGCTCCTCGCCACCCTCGGCGTAACCGAGGGCGGCCAGGTGAAGGTGAAGCAGGGCGGCGGCGAGGCCGTGCTTGCCGCCGTTGTCGATGCCGGCGTGCCGCCCGGGGTGGTGCGCATCGCCGCCGCGCATGCGTCCACGTGCGGGCTCGAAGGCCTTTCGGGGCCGGTGAGCGTGGAAAGGGCCTGACCAGGTGGACTTCCTCGCCCCGGTTCAGCAGTTCCTCGGTCCCGCGTGGATCGTGGTGTGGACGCTCCTCAAGATCATCGCGATCGCGATTCCGCTCATCATCTCGGTTGCCTATCTCACGCTGGCCGAGCGCAAGGTGATCGGGTACATGCAGGTGCGCATCGGGCCGAACCGCGTAGGGCCGTTCGGCCTCCTGCAGCCCTTCGCGGACGTCGCGAAGCTCGTGTTCAAGGAGATCGTCGTCCCGTCGGGCGCCAACCGCTACCTGTTCTTCATCGCGCCCCTGCTGTCGCTCGGCCCGGCGCTTGCCGCCTGGGCGGTCATCCCGTTCACGGATACGCTCGTCCTGGCCAACATCAACGCGGGCCTGCTCTATGTGCTCGCGCTGTCGTCGGTGGGCGTGTACGGCGTGATCCTCGCCGGGTGGGCGTCGAACTCCAAGTACGCCTTCCTCGGCGCGCTGCGCTCGGCCGCGCAGATCGTGTCCTACGAGATCGCGATGGGCTTCGCGCTCGTCGGCGTGCTCATGGCCGCAGGCAGCCTCAACCTGTCCGAGATCGTGCGCGGGCAGGAGGGCGGCGCCGCCAACTGGTACCTCTGGCCGCTTCTCCCGCTCGCGGTCGTCTACTTCGTGTCGGGGCTCGCGGAGACGAACCGGCATCCCTTCGACATGGCGGAAGGCGAGTCGGAGATCGTGGCCGGTTTCCACGTCGAGTACTCGGGTGTCGCGTTCGCGGTGTTCTTCCTCGCCGAATACATGAACATGATCCTCATCGCCGCGCTGACGTCGATCATGTTCCTGGGCGGCTGGCTGTCGCCCTGGCCGGCGCTCAACGACGCGACGATCTTCGGCGCCGCCCCGTTCGGGGACGGCTTCTTCTGGTTCGCCGCGAAGGTATGCTTCGTCCTGCTCCTTTTCCTGTGGGTGCGTGCGACGTTCCCGCGCTACCGCTACGACCAGGTCATGCGGCTCGGCTGGAAGGTGTTCATCCCGGTCACGCTCGTGTGGATCATCTTTCTCGGCGCGATGATGCAGACGCGCTGGGCGTACCTCTTCCATTGACGGGCGGCCCTTCGCCACCGACATGCTCGCTCGCGTCAAATCGCTCTTCGACACCTGGTTCCTGGCGGAGCTCCTGAAGGGCATGTCGCTCACCGGCCGCTATTTCTTCGCGCGCAAGGTGACCGTGCAGTTCCCGGAGGAGAAGACGCCGCAGAGCCCGCGCTTCCGCGGCCTGCACGCGCTGCGCCGCTACCCCAACGGCGAGGAGCGCTGCATCGCCTGCAAGCTGTGCGAGGCCGTGTGCCCGGCGCTCGCCATCACCATCGAATCCGAGCAGCGCGACGACGGCACGCGGCGCACCACGCGTTACGACATCGACCTCACCAAGTGCATCTTCTGCGGGTTCTGCGAGGAGAGCTGTCCGGTCGACTCCATCGTCGAGACGCGGATCCTCGAGTACCACGGCGAAAAGCGCGGCGACCTCTACTACACGAAGGAGATGCTGCTGGCGGTGGGGGACCGCTACGAGGCGCAGATCGCAGCGGACCGTCAGCAAGATTCAAAATTCCGCTAGCGCCATGGGCTTTCAAACTGCCACCTTCTACGTGTTCTCGGCGATCCTCGTCTTCGCCGCGCTGCGCGTCATCACCACGCGCAACCCCGTGCACGCCGCGCTGTGGCTCGTGCTGTGCTTCTTCAGCGCCGCTGCCATCTGGCTCCTGCTGCGCGCCGAGTTCCTCGCCATCGCGCTGGTGCTGGTCTATGTCGGCGCCGTGATGGTGCTGTTCCTTTTCGTCGTCATGATGCTCGACGTCAATTTCGACAGCCTGCGCAAGAACTTCCGCAGCTACGTTCCCGTGGGCGCCACGGTGGGCGTGCTCGTGCTGATCGAGATGGCGCTCGTGGTCTTCGGCAGCAGCGTCGGCGGCGAAATGGCCCCGCCGGCGCCCGAAGGAAGCAACACGCGCGCGCTCGGCCGCCTCATCTACGTCGACTACGTCTATCCGTTCGAGATCGCGGCGGTCGTGCTGCTGGTGGCGATTATCGCCGCCATCGCGCTGACGCACCGCACGCGGCGCGAAACGAAGCACCAGGACCCCGCCGTGCAGGTCAAGGCGCGCCGGAAGGACCGCGTCCGGCTCCTCGACTTGCCGGTGGAGAAGAGGGAATGAAGACGCGAAGCGCAGGGCTTGTGCGTGCCTGATTCGCGGTAACGGGCTTTACCAGGGAGATCACGTGTCACTGCTGACCGCGCCGACGCTGGCGCACTACCTCGTGCTGGGTGCGATCCTCTTCGCCATCAGCATGGCCGGCATCTTCCTCAACCGGAAGAACGTCATCATCCTGCTGATGGCCATCGAGCTCATGCTCCTCGCGGTGAACTTGAACTTCATCGCGTTCTCGCGCTACCTGGGCGACATGAGCGGACAGGTGTTCGTATTCTTCATCCTGACGGTGGCCGCCGCGGAGTCGGCGATCGGCCTGGCGATCCTCGTGCTGCTGTTCCGCAACGCCGGGTCGATCGACGTCGAGGACCTGGGCAAGCTCAAGGGATGACCGTGCCAGGACTCTACCTCGTCGTCCCGATGGTGCCGCTCCTGGCCTCGATCGTGGTCGGGCTGTGGGGCGGCAAGATGCCGCGCGCCGCGTCGCACTGGATCACGATCCTGGCGGTCGCCATCTCGTTCGTCGCCTCGGTGGCTATCTTCCGCGACGTGCAGGCGGGCCACACGTACAACGGCGACCTCTACGTCTGGGCGAACACCGGCGGCGTGAAGATGGCCGTCGGCTTCCTCATCGATCCGCTGACGGCGCTGATGCTGATCGTCGTCACCTTCGTGTCGCTGATGGTGCACGTCTACACCATCGGCTACATGGCGGAGGACGACGGCTACTCCCGCTTCTTCAGCTACATCTGCCTGTTCACGTTCTCGATGCTCATGCTCGTCATGAGCAACAATTTCCTCCAGCTCTTCTTCGGCTGGGAGGCGGTAGGGCTCGTTTCCTACCTCCTCATCGGCTTCTGGTTCAAGCGGCCGACGGCGATCTACGCAAATCTCAAGGCGTTCATCGCCAACCGCGTGGGCGACTTCGGCTTCATCCTGGGAATCGGCCTCATCCTCGCCTACTTCGGCTCGATGGATTACGCGCCGGTGTTCGCCAGGGCGCCCGACCTCGCCAAGGCTACGATCAATATCTGGGGCGGCGCGGAGTGGTCGCTGCTCACGGTGGCGTGCATCTGCCTGTTCGTCGGCGCGATGGGCAAGAGCGCCCAGGTGCCGCTGCACGTGTGGCTGCCGGACTCGATGGAAGGCCCCACTCCGATCTCCGCCCTGATCCACGCCGCGACGATGGTCACCGCCGGCATCTTCATGGTCGCGCGGATGAGCCCGCTGTTCGAGCACTCCGACGTGGCGCTCGGCCTGGTGACCGTAATCGGCGCCACCGGGGCGCTGTTCCTCGGCATCCTCGGCATGGTGGCGTTCGACATCAAGCGCGTCGTCGCGTACTCGACGCTCTCGCAGTTGGGGTACATGACCGTGGCACTCGGCGTATCGGCGTACGCGGGCGCCATCTTCCACCTCATGACGCACGCCTTCTTCAAGGCGCTGCTGTTCCTCGGCGCGGGCTCGGTGATCATCGCCATGCACCACGAGCAGGACATGCGCAACATGGGCGGGCTGCGCAGGTACATGCCTGTCACCTACCTCACGATGGTGATCGGGGGCCTCGCGCTGTGCGGCATACCGCCTTTCGCCGGATTCTTCTCGAAGGACGCGATCATCGAGGCGGCGCACGACTCGACCATTCCCGGACACGCGTACGCGTACCTTTGCGTGACGATCGGCGTGTTCGTCACGGCGTTCTACACGTTCCGCCTGCTGTACATGACGTTCCACGGCGCCGAGCGCTTCCGCCATCCGCCGCTTCCGAACGCATACGTCGAGCACGACGCGCACGGCGAGCACGGGGAGCACCACGCCGAACCTCACGAGAGCCCGTGGGTGGTCACGGTTCCGCTCATCCTCCTCGCCATCCCGTCCGTCGCCGCGGGCTGGATCGCGATCGAGCCGCTGCTGTTCGGCGATTTCTTCGGCACGTCGATCGTGGTGCTGCCGGACCACGACGTCCTCCAAAGGCTGAAGGAGGAGTGGCACGGCGTCGTCGCGTTCGAGTTGCACAGCCTCGTCGCGCCGACGCTGTGGCTCGCGCTCGCCGGCATCGCCGCGGCGACGTACCTTTACCTCGTCAAGCCGGATCTCCCGGCGCGCATCGCGGGCAGCCTCGGCGGGCTTTACAGGTTGCTCGTCAACAACTACTACTTCGACAAATTCAACGACTGGTTCTTCGCCAGCGGCGCGCGCCGAATCGGCACTCTCTTCAGCGACGTCGGTGACGGCAAGATCATCGAGGGCATCGTCAACGGCTCGGCGCGCATGGTCGCGTGGTGGGGCACGGTGATGCGGCAGATGCAGTCGGGCTACGTCTACCACTACGCGTTCACCATGATCATCGGCCTCTTCGCGCTGCTGACGTGGTGGGTCGTCCGGTAATAACAACAAGTCCCATGACACCCTACCTCTCGCTCGCCGTCTGGGTGCCGATCGCCTTCGGCGTCGCCGTGCTCGGCCTCGGCGGAGACCGCGACGCCATGAAGGCGCGCTGGACCGCGCTCGCCGGCGCGCTCGCCGGCTTCCTCGTCACCATCCCGCTGTACACGCACTTCGACGCGACGACCTCGGCGATGCAGTTCGTCGAGCGCCGCGAATGGATACCGTACTTCGACATCTATTACCACCTCGGCGTCGACGGCATCTCGGTGCTGTTCGTGATCCTGAACAGCTTCGTCACCCTGCTCGTGGTGTGGGCGGGCTGGGAGGTGATCCAGGTGCGCGTGGCCCAGTACATGGCCGCGTTCCTCATCATGTCGGGCCTCATCAACGGCGCCTTCGCCGCGCTCGACGGCATCCTGTTCTACGTGTTCTTCGAGGCGATGCTGATCCCGATGTACCTCATCATCGGCATCTGGGGCGGCTCGCGCCGGGTCTACGCGGCGATCAAGTTCTTCCTCTACACGCTGCTCGGCTCGCTGCTCATGCTGGTGGCGTTCATCTACCTCTACCAGAAGTCCGGGAGCTTCGCCCTGCAGGACTGGTTCGAGCTTCCGCTGTCGCTGCACACTCAGGTGCTCATCTTCGTCGCCTTCTTCGCCGCGTTCGCGGTCAAGGTGCCGATGTGGCCGGTGCACACCTGGCTCCCCGACGCGCACCCGGAGGCGCCGACGGGGGGCTCGGTGGTGCTCGCTGCGATAACGCTCAAGATCGGGGCGTACGGCTTCGCGCGCTTCATCCTTCCCATCCTGCCCGACGCGAGCCGCTACCTCGCGGGCTTCATCTTCACGCTGTCGATCATCGCCATCGTCTACATCGGCTTCGTCGCGCTGGTGCAGGCCGACATGAAGCGGCTCATCGCCTACTCCTCGATCTCGCACATGGGATTCGTGACGCTGGGCTTTTTCCTGTTCAGCGTCCAGGGCTCCGAGGGCGCGCTGTCGCAGATGATCTCGCACGGATTCGTGTCGGCGGCCATGTTCCTGTGCGTCGGCGTCTTGTACGACCGAATGCACACGCACCTGATCGCCGATTTCGGTGGCGTGGCCAACACGATGCCCAAGTTCGCCGCGTTCGTGATGCTGTTTTCGATGGCGAACGCCGGCCTCCCCGGGACGTCGGGCTTCGTCGGGGAATTCCTGGTGATCCTCGCGGCGGTGAAGGTCGACTTCTGGATCGGGTTCCTCGCCGCCCTCTCGCTCATCCTGGGTGCCGCGTACACGCTTTGGATGTACAAGCGCGTGATCTACGGGGCGGTGGCCAACGCGCACGTGGCCGCGCTGAGCGACCTGACCCGGCGCGAGTTCTGGCTGCTCGGAACGCTCGCCGCCGCCGTGCTGGTCATGGGCCTGTGGCCGCGGCCGTTCATCGACGTGATGCACGCGTCGGTCGTCGATCTCCTGGCGCACGTCGCCCGCAGCAAACTGTAGGCCCTAGGAAACGCGCGATGCCCATCGACTTCCTGCCCGTCCTGCCCGAGATCATCGTCCTGGCCGGCGCGTGCCTTATCCTGCTCGTCGACGTCTGGATGCCCGACGACCGGCGCCACGTCGGCTACTGGCTCACCCAGTTCACGCTGCTCATCGCGGCGTGCGTCACGGTCCGCACGTCCGACAAGGACGTCGTCCACGTATTCCACAACATGGTCGTGGACGACCTCGCGGCGGACGTCCTGCGCTTCTTCAGTTTCGTCTCGGTGTCGCTCGTTCTGTTCTATTCGCGCGCCTACCTCGCGCTGCGCGGGCTGTTCCGCGGCGAGACGTTCGTGCTGATCCTCTTCGCGCTGCTCGGCATGCAGCTGCTCATCACCGCCAACAGCTTTCTCACGCTCTACCTCGGGCTCGAGCTCATGTCGCTCTCGCTGTACGCGCTGGTCGCGATGCAGCGCGATGAGGAGGCGCCGTCCGAGGCGGCGATGAAGTACTTCGTCCTGGGCGCCCTGGCGTCGGGCTTCCTCCTGTACGGCATGTCGATGATCTACGGGGCGACCGGGTCGCTCGAGCTGGACAAGGTGACGCAGGCCGTGCTGAGCAACAACGAGAACAGCTACCTCCTGATCTTCGGCCTCGTCTTCGTCGTCTCCGCCATAGCCTTCAAGCTGGGCGCCGTGCCGTACCACATGTGGGTGCCCGACGTTTACCAGGGAGCGCCCACGGC
>Ga0335069_10011911_pt1 | contig 12256 bp, 14 predicted proteins | sample Lox_Sample_11_FD_206714 | JGI IMG/M metagenome (GOLD analysis project Ga0335069, IMG submission 206714) | Soil microbial communities from Loxahatchee National Wildlife Refuge, Florida, United States - Lox_Sample_1.1 | ecosystem: Environmental > Terrestrial > Soil > Wetlands | place: USA...
CGCCATGCGCGCGACGTTGCGGTTGTCCTCGTCGGCTCCGTTAGCGCAGCCGTAGACCACGTCGTCGACGGCGGCCCAGTCGACACCGCGGTTGCGCTCGGCGAGCGCCTTGATGGGAATGGCCGCGAGGTCGTCGGTGCGGACACTCGCCAGCGCGCCGCCGTAACGGCCGAACGGCGTGCGCACCGCATCGCATAGGAAGGCGTCGATCACGATTCGCTCCTTGCTCCGGGATTAGCGGCCTCGCGACGGTGCCGGGGCCGCGAGCGGCACTCCCGTCAGCCGCTGCAATTCGTCGAACGGCAATCCGTCGACGATCTCCACGACGCGCAAGCCCCCGGGCAGCACGTCGATCACCGCGAGATCGGTGAAGATCCGGCTGACGCACTGGAGGCCCGTGACCGGGTACGTGCACTCGCGGACGATCTTGCTCTCCCCGGCTTTCGTAAGGTGCTCCATCATCACGTAGACATTCTTCGCCCCGATCGCGAGGTCCATCGCGCCGCCGACCGCGGGGATCGCATCCGGCGCGCCGGTGTGCCAGTTCGCGAGATCGCCGCGGACGGATACCTGGAACGCACCGAGCACGCAGAAATCGAGATGGCCGCCGCGCATCATCGCAAACGAATCCGCATGATGGAAGTAGGCGCCTCCCGTGAGCAGCGTGACCGGTTGCTTGCCCGCGTTGATGAGCTCCGGGTCCTCGTGCTCCTTGTCGGGTGCGGGACCCATCCCGAGCAGCCCGTTCTCGCTCTGCAGGATGATTTCGCGGTCGCTCGGCAGGTAGTTGGCCACCGTCGTGGGCAGGCCGATGCCGAGGTTCACGTAGGCGCCTTCGGGGATATCGCGCGCGACGCGCGCAGCCATCTGCGCGCGCGTGTAACGATTGGCGCTTCCCATCAGGCCTCCGCCACCTTGCGCGCCGCGGCGGAGCCTCGACCGACCTCGACGACGCGCCGAACGAAGATTCCGGGCGTCACGATCGCCTCGGGATCGAGCACGCCCAGCGGGACGATCTCGCTGACCTGCGCGATCGTGCACTTCGCGGCCGTCGCCATGACGGGGCCGAAGTTGCGCGCGGTCTTGCGGTAGACGAGGTTTCCCCAGCGGTCCCCGCGGTCGGCCTTGATCAGCGCGAAATCGGCGGGGATCGGGTACTCGAGCACGTAGTTCCGCCCGCAGATCTCGCGCGTCTCCTTCGCTTCGGCGAGTAGCGTTCCGTAGGCTGTGGGCGTAAAGAACGCGCCGATGCCGGCGCCCGCCGCGCGGATGCGTTCCGCGAGGTTTCCCTGCGGCACGAGCTCCAGCTCGATTTCGCCGGCGCGATAGAGCGCGTCGAACACGTAGGAGTCGACCTGCCGCGGGAACGAGCAGATGATCTTGCGCACGCGTCGCGCTTTCAGGAGCGCCGCGACGCCGGTTTCGCCGTTGCCGGCGTTGTTGTTGACGATCGTCAGATCGCGTGCGCCTTGCGCGACCAGCGCGTCGATCAGCTCCGAGGGCATCCCGGCGGTCCCGAAGCCGCCGATCATCACCGTGGCTCCGTCGTGCACGTCGGCGACCGCCTCGATCACGCTGCCGAAGATCTTGTCGATCACGACGGCCTCGCAGCAGGGCGCGCCGATGCGGGGTTCGCCACGTGGCCGCCGAGTAACAGTCGATTGAGGTCCGGATCGTCGAGCAGCACGGACGCCGGGCGATCGAGCGCGAACCGTCCCATCTCCAGAATCTCCAGAACGAGCGCGCGCAAGAGCGTCATCACTTCCTAGACCAGCTTGGGCGACAGCCCGATCGAGGGGTCTGCTTCTGCCCCCTTTCCGACGCGATACGGAATGCTCCGGCAGCAGCGGAATCTTCATGGCTCGCGCCGGGCCTGTCAATGCGATTATCGAAATAATGGGCGATAATCGCACAATGACTGCCGCGGCCGCGGCGCTCGCCCCTAAGATGCCGCGATGGCCCGAGCCCTGTCGAGCACTTCCACTGCGCGCGCGGCCACGGCAGCAGCGCGGAGGACGCCCACCGCGCGCGCGGCCGCCGCCGATCGGCCGTCCGCGGCCGCCGAGATCGCCGTGTACGCAGGCGACCCGAATTTCATGGCCTCGCTCGCGCGCGGCCTCGCGGTCATTCGGGCCTTCGCGCAACAGCGAACGCGCGTCTCCACGGCGCAGTTGAGCCTGCGCACCGGCATTCCGCGAGCGGCCGTGCGCCGCGTCCTCTACACGCTGCGCGCGCTCGGCTACGCGGGCAGCGAGGACGGGCGCACGTTCCTGCTGCACCCGCAGATCCTGGCGCTCGGCTACGCGTACCTATCGTCGATGCCGCTGGCGGTTTCGGCGCAACCGGTCCTCGACCATGTGAGCAGCACCGTCCACGAATCGTCCTCGATGTCGGTGCTCGACGGCGACGACATCCTCTATGTCGCACGCGCGTCGACCAGCCGCCGCATCATGTCCATCGATCTCGGCATCGGCAGTCGTCTCCCCGCCTACTGCACGTCGATGGGCCGGGTTCTGCTGGCGAACCTCTCGCCGCCCGATCTTGCCGCGTACCTGCGTCGCGTCAAGCTCTTGCCGCTCACCCCGCGCACCGAGGTCGCGAAGGACGGGCTTGCAGCGACGCTGCAGACTGTCCGTGCTCGAGGCTATGCGCTCGTCGACCAGGAGCTCGAGATCGGCTTGCGCTCGATCGCCGTTCCGGTGGCCCCATCCGAAGGACGGGTGGCCGCGGCACTCAACGTCAGCACGCAGGCCGCACGGGTCACGGTCGCGGAAATGGAGAAACGCTTCCTGCCGGTGCTGCGGGCCGCGGCGCGCGATCTCGGGATGCTGCTGCGGTGAGTCAGCGCGGGTTTGTGACCCGCGCTCTACTAACCTGAGGCACCGGGCGCTGCCTTTCGGCGCCGGCGACCTAGCTCGCCGCGGTGCGGTTCGCGCGGACGGGGAGCGTGCGCCGCGACACCTTGCCGACGAGGAAGCGCACCGACTGCCGCGCGCGGGCTGCGACCGTCGCGAGCGGCAGCTGGACGTAGTCGTCGTTGAAGACTTCGAAGCTGTAGTCGCCGCGGTAGCCGATCGCGTCCAGGCGGCGGACGAGCTCCGCGATGTCCGCACTGTGCGCTCCTTCACCGGGAAACACGCGGAAGTGGCGCGCGGTGTTGATCCGCTCGTCGGGCGAGCGGACTTCCTGCCACATGAAATCGGAGAGCTGCACGAAGAGGATCTTCTCCGGATCGACCTCGTCGAGCGCGTCGAGCGGGGTCTTCGTAGCGAGCATGTGGTACGAATCGATGGCGACACCCAGGTTCGCGCGGTCGGCGCGCAGCACGAGGTCCCACGCCTGCGGCATCTCGTTGATGCGACGGCCCCACGACAACGCTTCGTACGCGATCCGGATCCGGAACGGAACTGCGAGCATCGCCAGCTTGCGGAGATCGCGGACGTACGCTTCGGGGTCATCAGTCGCGTGCGTCGATGTGCTCGAGCAGACGAGCAGCACCGTCGAGCCGAGCGCGTGGCACATCGCCAGCATCGCGCGCGCGATGTCGAGCTTGTACGCGTGCAGCCGGCCCGAGAGCCCTTCGAAGTCGCGCAGCACCTGGAACCCGGTGACGCGCAGGCCACTCGCGCGAACCGCTTCGATCGCCGCGGCCTCGCCGTCGGGATGCCCGGCGATGTCGCGCGCCTGGAGCATGATCTGCGTGAAGCCCGCATCGCGGACCGCCCGCAGCTTCGCCTCGAGCGGACCCGCGAGGGTGATCGTGTCCATCCCGAACTGATCGATGTTCATCGCACTCGCGCCCTAGCGGACCGGGGGCCTGGCGCTTTCCGGCGCTAGATGACTCACGACCAGCTCGAAGGTGACGGCGCCGAGATAGATCTGGGTGAGCGCTCCCTTGTCGCTCGGCTGGATCGGGTTGCGATCGACGAACACGATGCCCCGCTCGCGCAGCGCCGTCACGGCAGCGCGCACGTCGGGCGCACCGAGGCCGAGACGCAGCAGCCGCTCTTCCCACTCGATGTCCTCGGATCCCGCCGGCGGCTCGATCAGCTGCATGTAGAACTTGTGGCAGGGCGATTCGAGCAGCGTGCCCTTCGGCATGATGCCGAAGTACTTGCCGCCAGGGAGCACGGAAAAACCGAAGAGCTGGGTGTAGAAGTCTATCCAGTCGCCAGTCCGGTCTTCGAGGATCGATTGGACGACGCCGAAGTAATGCAGGCCGGCCACCGCTGGCGGGTTGCGATCGACGCCCGGCAGCGCGACGAAATCGACGTCGTAGATCGAGAAATCGCGGTAGCGGTCGACGAAATAGAGCAGCGAGTCGCCGACGCCGTGGATTCCCGGGATGTTGAGCTCCATCGCCGACGCGCGCGTCGGCATCTCCCACGCACCGAGATCGAGCGCGCGGCGCCATGCGAAGTCCGCGTCGCGAACGCGAAACGCGATCGCGGTGAGCTGGGGTGCGGCCGTCGGCGCCGCCATTCCCGGGAGCGGGTCCGGATGCGCGTTGACGATCAGGTTCATCGACCCCTGCCGATAGAGCATCACTTCCCGCGAGCGATGCCGCGCGATGGCGGCGAAGCCCATCCGCTGCAGCAGGCCGCCCAGCGCCTGCGGCTGCGAGGTTGCGAACTCGACGAACTCGATGCCGTCCAACCCCAGCGGATTGCTGGGCTCGGGGTTGTGCTCGTGTAGATGCATAGGGGCGTCCTCGCCGATGTCGCGGGATCGGGCGTTCAGCGGATCGGCGCAGCTCGGGATGCGCGTGGCGCGCGGCTTCGCGGGCGAGCGTGAGCTACTTGACTACAAGGTTGAGATACGCCCAGATCAGGATCATCGCCCCGATTATCGACATGATCCAGCCCGCCGGGTGGAACCGGCCGTCGGGCGATCTCCAGATGAGGCCGCCGATAAAGCCTCCGACGATCGAGCCGCCGATGCCGATCAGTGCTGTGAGCCACCACGCCATCGGGATCGTTCCGGGGTAGATCCACCGTGCCAGAATACCCACGATCAGGCCGACGATGATCGTCCAGACGATGTGCATGATTCCCATGAGAATTCCTCGCGATTGTCGTTGTCCCGCGGCGCAGGGGCGCGGCCCCGGGCGACCCGGACCTTGTGACGAACGCCGTGCGCGTTGATGCTAGCACAGCGCCCGCGGCGGGGCTTTCGTGTAAGGGCGCAACGTCTCGCGGCGACTGACGCTCGGATGACCGCCGGAGGTCCGCGATGAAGCGATTCGGTTCCGTTTTGCGTGCGTGCGGCGGCGTGGCGCTCGTCGCCGCTGCGTCGGTGACCACGCCCGCGGCCTCATCCGGCTCCGGGGAGACATGTGCGGCGAAGAGCGGCCCGGGGATGGCCGCGCTCGTCGAGCTCTATACGTCCGAGGGCTGCGACAGTTGCCCGCCGGCCGATCGCTGGCTGTCGTCGACGTTCCCCGCCGAAGGGGGTGGTGCCAATGCGATCGCGCTCGCGTTTCACGTCGACTACTGGGATCGACTCGGCTGGAAGGATCGTTTCGCGGCACCGGCGTGGACGGAACGCCAGTATGCGATGGCGCATGCCAACCGCTCGCGTCTCGTCTACACGCCGCAGGTCCTCGTGCAGGGTCACGACTTCGCGGATTGGCGCGGCAAGGCGGGCGCCGCCGCCGTCGCGGCGATCGCGGCCAAGCCCGCGCGGGCGCAGATCGCCGTCGAAGCGCAGCGGCGGCGCGACACAATCTTGGTGAGGGCGAGCGCGAGCGTTGCGTCGGCCGGCGACCGCAAGAATGCCGCGCTCTTCGTCGCGCTTGCCGACAGCCGGCTCGTTTCCGACGTCAAGGCGGGCGAGAACGCCGGGGTGCGTCTCACGCACGATCATGTCGTTCGCGCGCTGCGCGGCGCGCTCGCGGTGAACGCGGCAGGCGAGGCCGGCGCCGACATCACGTTCCCCGTTCCTGAGGAATCGGGAAGCTCGCCGATGGTCGTCGCGTTCGTGCAAAACACCGAGAACGGAGACGTTCTGCAAGCGCTGGCCGTGCCCGCGGCCGCCAACGCTTGCACGAGCCAGCGCTAGGGCTGCACCGCCTGGCGACTTACGCGCGCGACTCCAGCATCGCGACGGCGGGCAGCGTCCTGCCTTCGAGGAATTCGAGGAACGCGCCGCCTGCGGTCGAGATGTAGGAGATGCGGTCGGTCACGCCGAACTTGTTGATCGCCGCGATCGTGTCGCCGCCCCCGGCGATCGAGAATGCCGAGGAAGCGGCGATCGCCTCGGCGAGCGCCTTCGTTCCCGCAGCGAACGCGTCGAACTCGAAGACGCCGATCGGACCGTTCCACACGATCGTGCCCGCCTTGGCGATGATCATCTTCAACGCCGCGACCGACGTCGGGCCTACGTCGAGGATCATGTCGTCCGGCGCGAGATTCTCTATCGCCTTGAGCGTCGGCGCCGCGCTCGCCGAGAACTCCTTCGCGCACACCGCGTCGACGGGAATCGGCACCTTGCCCGGAAATTCGTCGAGGATCGCGAGCGCCGCCGGAACGAGATCGGGCTCGACGAGCGACTTGCCGACGTGACCGTGCGCCGCGAGGATGAAGGTGTTGGCGATCCCGCCGCCGACCACGAGCACGTCGACCTTCGCGGCGAGCGCCTTGAGCACGGTGAGCTTGGTCGACACCTTCGACCCGCCGACGATCGCCACCAGCGGTCGGGCGGGGTGCGCGAGCGCCTTGCCGAGCGCGTCGAGCTCCGCGGCCATCAGCGGTCCCGCACAGGCGACCGGCGCGTATTTCGCGATGCCGTGCGTGGTCGCCTCCGCGCGGTGCGCCGTGCCGAACGCGTCGTTGACGTAGACATCGCAGAGCTTCGCCATCCGGCGCGCAAGCGCGTCGTCGTCGGCCTTCTCTCCCTTGTTGAAGCGGCAGTTCTCGAGCAGCACCATGTGACCGGGCCCGAGCGCCGCCTGCCATGCGCCTCCGTCGACCCAGTCCCTGACGAGCGGCACCGGCGTCGCAAGCAGCTCGGAGAGGCGCTTCGCGATCGGCGCCAGCGAATCGGCCGCGCTCCAGGCACCCTCCTTCGGGCGGCCGAGATGCGACGTCACCATGACCGCCGCGCCGCGCGCGAGCGCATCGCGAATCCCGGGCACCGAAGCGCGAATCCGCGAATCGTCGGTGATTGCGCCGTTGTCGTCCTGCGGAACGTTGAGATCGGCACGGATGAACACCCGCTTTCCGCGCACGTCGGTGTCGGCGAGCCGAAGAAGGCTCATGGTCGTCCTCTAGATGTGATAGTCGAGCGGCTGCAGCGTTTCCATGTCGACGAGGCGCACGCGCCGGCCGTGCGAGTTCGCGCGCATCTCGACGAGCTCGTCGTTGATGCGGCTCGCCGTGGTCATGAACAGGAACGGGAAGACCGAGTGAACGACGGCGGCGGCACCGCCCATCAGCATCCGGCTGCCGAAGCGGAACGCGAAGCGCATGTGCTTCCAGTAAGTCTCGCCGACGGAGGCTGGGTGGGCGGTGAAAGGGTTGGTCATCTCGATATCCCGAAGGCGTCAGCTTTGGCAAGCGGCCGATCAGCAAGATAGGATGGCACGCCACGGTCCGGCACGCGCCGCGTGGAACTCCTCCGGCGTCAGCCCGAACTCGAAGGTGTCGCGGAGCGTGCCGTCGGCATTGCGGGCGTCGTTGCGCAGCGTCGCTTCGTGTACGAATCCCAGCCGGCGCGGGACCGCGGCGCTGCGCGCATTCCGGGCGTCGCAGCGAATGCGCACCCGCTGGGCACGCAGCGCGTCGAACGCGAACGCGGCGATCATCGCCACCGCCTCGGTCATCAATCCCACGCCTTCGTACTGGCTCCGCAGCCAATAGCCGATCTCGACGTTCGGCACGCTCCAATCGATCCGGTGCACGCCGCTGCTGCCGAGAAAATCGTCACTGGCTCGATCCCACAGTCCGAGAAGGAATCCCTCGCGCGCGGCCCATTGCGCCTGCGCTCGCCGAACGAAGATCGTCGGCTGGTTCGGATCGTCCCATTCCTGGACCCATGGCATGGCCGCCGCGACCAGGCGATCGCGCGACTCGGCGACCGCCGCCGCGACGGTCGCGCCGTCGCCCTCACGGTAGCGGCGGGCGCGCACCCGGGGACCCGTGAGCTCCTCCGGTATGTCGATGAGCAGCGGGTTCGGAACGGCCGGTGCGGTTGCGCTCATGTCCGCGGGATTCGCCAGCGAGGCTCTACTTTGCGCTCATCAGCGCTACGGTCGTATCCAGCATCCGGTTCGAGAAGCCCCACTCGTTGTCGTACCAGCTCGACACCTTGACGAGGCGTCCCGACACCTTCGTGAGCGTCGCGTCGAACGTCGATGACGCGGGATCGTGGTTGAAATCGATCGACACCAGGGGCCCGGTGCTGTAGTTGAGGATGCCCTTGAGGGGGCCGGATTCCGACGCCGCCTTCATGATCGCGTTCACCTCGTCGACGGTCGTGTCGCGCGCGGCGATGAACGACAGATCGACGATCGACACGTTGATCGTCGGCACCCGGATCGCGTACCCATCGAGCTTGCCATTGAGTTCCGGCAGCACGAGACCGACCGCCGCCGCGGCGCCGGTCTTCGTCGGGATCATGCTCATGGTCGCCGAGCGTGCGCGGCGCAGGTCCTCGTGATAGACGTCGGTCAGCACCTGGTCGTTCGTATACGCGTGGACCGTGGTCATCAGTCCGTTCAGCACGCCGATATTGTCGTGCAACGGCTTGACCAGCGGCGCGAGGCAGTTCGTGGTGCAGGAAGCGTTCGAGATCACCGTGTGCGAGGCCTTGAGCGTCGAGTGGTTGACCCCGTAGACGATCGTCGCGTCGACGTCCTTGCCGCCGGGCGCCGAAATGATCACCTTCTTCGCGCCACCCTTGAGGTGCGCGGAGGCCTTATCCTTCGTCGTGAACAGCCCGGTGCATTCGAGCACGACGTCGACGCCGAGCGCGCCCCATGGAAGCTCGGCCGGATTGCGCAGCGCGAGAACCTTGATGCGGTCGCCTTCGACGACCATTGCGTCGGCATCGACCGCGACCTTTCCGGGGAACTTGCCGTGCGCGGTGTCGTAGCGCGTCAGGTGGGCGTTGGTCTCGGGACTGCCGAGGTCGTTGATCGCGACGATCGCGAGATCGTGCTTCTTTCCGCCTTCGTAGTGGGCGCGAAGAATGTTGCGGCCGATCCGGCCGTATCCATTGATGGCGACTTTGATGGTCATTGCCTTCTTCCTTGAAAGAACGGGGCCTGTTGACGGGGTCCTACAGTTTCGCTGCGATTGCATCGCCTCGACAGGCTTCGGCCAGCGCATCGAGGTCGCGCCAGCCGTAACCTACCTCGACCAGATTCAGGCCGTCCCACTGGAACGGCTGCTCGACGAGGAGCTCGCCGCCGAGCCGCCCGTAGAACGCACGTGCACGCTTGTTACCTGCGATTACCCACGCGAGCAGGCCCGTCGCGCCGTGCGCGCGCTGCGCGTCGACGACCGCGCCGATCAGCCGGCGGCCAAGCCCGACGTGGTGGAATTCGCGGCGCAGATAGATCGCGACCAGCTCGGCGTCGATGTCGTACTTCAACGCCTCGAGCATCACCCCGCCGGCGAAGCCGACGATGTCGCCGACGTGATCGGCGACGAACACGCTGGTGGTGCTCGGTCCCGCGGTGAGGATGCGCTCCCACATCGCGGTGCTGGCGTCGACCTGCATCCCGTCTAGGTAGGCGTCGGGGACGATGCCGCGGTACGTTGTCCGCCAACTGTCGACGCGCACGCGGGCGATCGCCGGCGCGTCGGCGCCGACGGCGCGGCGCAGCGCGATCGCCGTCGTCGACGGACTCCCCACCGCGTTCATTCGACGACGCGCTTCACCGCAGCGGCGACGTTCTCCGCGGTGAACCCGAAGTGCTTGAAGAGGACCGCTGCCGGCGCCGATTCGCCGTAGGTGTCGATGCCGACGATGGTTCCCCGGGGATCGTCGACGGCGCCGACGTACTTGCGCCATCCATCGGTGGACCCGGCCTCGACGGCGACGCGCGGAACGCCCGCGGGCAGCACGCTCGAGCGATAGGCGGCGCCCTGAGCGTCGAAGCTCTGCGTGCAGGGCATCGACACCACGCGCACGGCGATGCCATCGGCAGCGAGCGCATCGCGGGCGGCCATCGCAAGCGCCACTTCCGAGCCCGTTGCGATGATCACCGCACGCTTCCCGGCCCCGTTCCAGTCGGCGAGAACGTAGCCTCCGCGGCGGATCGCTGCGATCTGCGCCGCGTCGCGCTTCTGGAAAGGAACGTTCTGCCGCGTGAAGAGCAGCGATGTGGGTCCGTTCGCGTGCTCGAGCGCCGCTGCCCATGCGACTGCCGTCTCGACCGTGTCGCACGGGCGCCACACCGTCATATTCGGGATGAGACGCAGCGTCGCCGCATGTTCGATCGCCTGGTGGGTCGGCCCGTCCTCGCCGAGGCCGATCGAGTCGTGCGTGAACACGAAGATCGACCGCAGCTTCATCAGAGCCGCCATGCGCAGCGCGTTCCGTGCATAGTCGGAGAACGTGAGGAACGTCCCGACGTAGGGAATATGGCCGCCGTGCAGCGCGATGCCGTTGGCGATCGCGCACATCGCGAACTCACGGACCCCGAAGTAGATGTAGTTGCCGGCGGCGTCTCCGGTTAGCGTCTTGCTGCCCGACCAGTTGGTGAACACCGAGCCGGTGAGGTCCGCCGAGCCGCCGAGCATCTCGGGCAGGGCCTTCGCACAGGCCTCGATCGCCTGTTGCGACGCTTTGCGCGTGGCCACGGTCTCGCCCTTCGCGTCCTGCGCATGAGTCAACGCGTCCGCCGTCTCGGACCATGACCTCGGCAGCTCCCCGTGCGTGCGCCGCGTGAACTCCGCGGCAAGCTCCGGATAGGCGCTTCGATATTGCGCAAAGCGCTTCGCCCAGCGATCCTCCGCGGCTACGCCACGTTCGCGCGCGTTCCATCCCGCGTAGATGGACTCGGGGATCTCGAACGGCGGATACCGCCAGCCGAGCGCGACGCGCGCGGCGGCGACCTCCTTTTCGCCGAGCGCAGCGCCATGCGCATCCGCGGTGCCCGCCTTGTGCGGCGCGCCCTTGCCGATCACCGTCCTGCAGTCGATGAACGACGGGCGGTCGGTGACGCCTCGCGCCCTGCGGATCGCTGCGTCGACCGCTTCGACGTCGTGACCGTCGACGTCGCGGATGACGTTCCAACCGTAGGCTTCGAAGCGCTTGCAGGTGTCGTCGGTGAACCATCCGCGCGTCTCGCCGTCGATCGAAATGCCGTTGTCGTCGTAGATCACCGTCAGCTTGCCAAGCTTCAGCGTGCCGGCGAGCGAGCAACCCTCGTGCGAGATGCCTTCCATCAGGCAGCCGTCACCGACGAACACGTAGGTCCGGTGATCCACGATCGCGTGGTCCGCACGATTGAACTCAGCCGCGAGGAGCTTCTCCGCGATCGCCATGCCGATGCCGTTGGCGAGTCCCTGCCCGAGCGGGCCGGTGGTGGTCTCGACGCCTGGCGTGACTCCGTGCTCGGGGTGGCCGGGCGTCTTCGAACCGAGCTGCCTGAAGCGCTTGATCTCATCGATCGGAAGGTCGTAGCCCGTGAGGTGCAGCAGCGCGTAAAGCAGCATCGAGCCGTGGCCGTTCGAGACGACGAAGCGATCGCGGTTCGCCCATCGGGGGTTGGCGGGATTGTGCACGAGATGCCGATTCCACAGCGCGACGGCGATCTCGGCCATTCCCATCGGCATGCCGGGATGACCGCTTTTCGCGGCCTCCACCGCGTCCATCGCCAATGCACGAATCGCGTTTGCGAGCAAGGTGTCGGAAACGCGGGGCTCGCGGGTCGGCGCGGTCATCGGCACTTTCAACGATCGGTGAGTGATAGGTATGTCGGCCCGGACGCGGCGTTTTAGCAAGCTACCGGCGGAATCGCGCGTCACACGGGGCGACTTTGTGCGTGCGGAAACCCGAAATTATCGCGCCCGATCACATTTTGTGCAATAATCAAATATTATAGAGCCGCGCACCGAAGCGATGTTCTGCAGGGAAGGGGCCTTTCTTCTCGCCACCCGCACCGAAACGAGCAGCGGCGGCGGAAAGGCGTTGTTCGTGACGCGCAATCCAGCGCATCGGCCTCGCGATCTCGAATTCGGAGGCGCCAAGGGGACGGCTAATGGACGGAATCCATCTGTTAGGCGAATGGTACGGGTGCCCTGCC
>Ga0335069_10011912_pt1 | contig 12256 bp, 9 predicted proteins | sample Lox_Sample_11_FD_206714 | JGI IMG/M metagenome (GOLD analysis project Ga0335069, IMG submission 206714) | Soil microbial communities from Loxahatchee National Wildlife Refuge, Florida, United States - Lox_Sample_1.1 | ecosystem: Environmental > Terrestrial > Soil > Wetlands | place: USA: Florida...
CGCGACTTGTTAGAAAGGGCCGTGGCCGCCGACCCTAAGTTCGCTCTGGCCCACCAGGCTTTAGGCGAGGCCTGGGACAAGTTGGGTTACGATGCGAAAGCCAAACAAGAGGTGTCCAAGGCTTTGGATCTCTCCGGGAATCTGCCATCGGCCAGGCAGCGAGCCATCGAAGGGGAGTATCGGCGCCTGAACGCCGAATGGGACCGCGCGATCGACATCTATCGTTCCTTATGGACGATATATCCCGATGAGCGGGAATACGCCCTGGAACTGGCCAGTACACAGACTGCGGGTGGCAAGCCGAAAGACGCACTGGCCACCATCGACACGGTTCGTTCCGCGTCTCCCGCCGCTGCTCGCGATCCCCGCTTTGACCTGCAGGAGGCGATTGCCGCGGCCGCGCTGGCGGACCTGAAGCGGGAGGAGGCTGCTGCGTCGCGCAGTGCCGAGGGGGCTTCCCAGCAAGGAGCGCGCTTGCTCGCCTCCCAAGCCTACTGGCAGCAATGCAGCGCCTTGCTCGGACTCGGGGACCAGAAGGCTGCTGAAGCCGCCTGCCAGCGCGCGAACACGGACTCGGATATTTCCGGTGGACAGCAAGACAAGGCGCGGAGCCTGACCGTGCTAGCCAGCATCCTGGAAACCGAAGGCCGCAACTCGGAAGCGATGGAGCTACGCCAGGAGGCGCTGAACATCGCACGCAAAATCGGCTCGCGCAAAGACATCGCCGGAGCCCTCATCAATCTCTCCACCCTCGACTTAGCGCAGGGACAAGTGGATGAAGCGCAACGCGGCTATGAGGAAGCGATGAAGCTCGCGCAGGATACCGGCGATAAGCAACACCTGCTTTACTCCCAGTTGAATCTCGGCGCCATCTTGTTTGGCAAGGGCGACTATAGTGGCGCTCGCAAGATGTTCGATCAATCCAAGGAAGCCGCGATCGCTCTCGGAGACAAAGCGAACCTGGTAAACTCGGATACCAATCTCGCCATGACTTGTTTCCAGCTTGGCGATCTACCCGGAGCTGAAAAGAACATCCGGGCGGCGCTCTCGGTGGCGCAGGATGCCGAATTGCAACCCATGTATGCTTCTTCGCTCAGCACGCTGGGCGACGTGTTGCTGGCTCAAAATGAGCTCGCCGCGGCGCGCAAGGTTTATCAGGAGGGGCTGGACCTGTTCACCAGGTTCAACGATCAGGGGAACATTGCCCAGGGTCGCCTGTCGCTGGCGGGGCTGTCCCTGGAAGAAGGAAACGCGACCGGCGCCGAAATGCTCGCTCGCCAGGCGGCCGACGAACTGCAGAAGGAAAAGGTCGTGGATCAGGAGGCCGCGGCGCGCGAAGTACTGGCGCGCGCCTTGGGCGTTCAAGGAAAGCTAGCACCCGCCCTGGAACAAATCGGCCTGGCAAGGACGCTGACGCCGCACGACCCCGCAATCCGGATTGCCGTCGACATCACCTCCGCCCGCCTCCACGCTCAGAACGGGAGCATCGACGTCGCCCGCCAATTGTTGAGCGACTGCTTTGCCCAGGCGGATCACTTCAAACTGGCGGGCCTTCAGCTCGAGATTCGCCTGGCGCAGGCCGAAGTGGAAAACCGCGCGAGGGCATCATCTGCCGGTGCAACGCTCCCGTTTCTGGAACGTGACGCAACAACGCGCGGCTATTTACTGATTGCGGAGAAAGCCCGCCGGTTAGGACAGCCTCGTTGACTTGACGCGGAGTAACAGGAATCCGATAAGAGCCAGACCGATCAGCGGTATCAAACGCGGTTCTGGTACGGCACTGGAGTTAGGCGTGATATTAGCTTCGACTATATTGTTCACGCTTCCCGGCGTCTCGGGTTCAACCACAAAAAACACCAAACCATCGCCACTGCCATTAACTGTCAAAGAAATCGACTGTGAATCTGCGGTGACCGATACGTCATAAGGACTGCCTGATGCCGTAGGATCAGGTCCGCACTGATTTCCGGCCCCCGGACAGACAAAAAAGCCATTGCCAAAGTATGTGTCTCCCAAGAAGGTCTTCTCAGTGAGAAACGGCTCCGGCGCGGTGAAGGTCAAAGTGAAATCGCTTCCCGAATTGATTTCCAGGTCAAAGACGCAATCCGAACCGACTGAAAATAGAAACGCCTCGGGGGACACGCTAACTCCGGAGAGTGTGCCCAGACTGTAGCAGGCCTCAGCATTGGAGACCGTACCGTAGTTTGAACTTGCAGTGTTAATCTTGCTGGCGCTTGCAACTGTCGATAACCCCAAGATTAAACTGAAAATAGCAAAGAGCCTTGCACGCTTCATCTGTCCTCCGTTCGTGGAAGTATATCATGGCTCTCCCGCGTTAGACAGTCCTCTTGTAACTCGAGTAATACCGCGAAAAGTACGACTCGTACCAGTACTGATGCTTGGGCCGCCATGAGCTTACCCCATCTGCGCAGCTTTTGCGCATTCTCCAATGAGGAGGCTCCCCAATGAAATCCATAACGATTCCCAGGCTGCTATCCGGACTCGCGCTTACTCTCCTTGCTTTCGCATCCATTTCGCGACTCCTAGTCGTCTTACTCTTGGTACGAGCCATGACCAACATATTTGGACTCTTGGGGCACCTCTTCTGATACGGCTATAATCCCAAGAAGGTTTCCGTATGGCCTTAGGCCCTGTTCCAGATTCCGAAAGCGCTCTTCTCGAAACTCTGAAGTCGCGTCCGGAACGCCCTGAGGAGCTGTTTGCGATGGTCTACGACGAGCTGCGGCAGGTGGCGCGGGCTTACATGCGAAGAGAACGGATCGACCATACGCTGCAAGCCACCGCCCTGGTGAACGAAGCGTACCTCCGGCTGTTCGAAGGCCAGCCGTTCCAGTGGGAAAACCGGAAACACTTGTTCTGCACCGTTGCAAGAACCATGCGCCGCGTCCTGATGGATCATGCACGCAGACGTGCAGCGGAACGTCACGGGGGCGTGTTGCGAAGGATTGAGCTGGACGAGCAGGGCCCCGTCATTTTCCGCAATTTGCCGGAATTTCTCGCGCTGGGGGAGGCTCTCGACCGCCTGGCGCGGCTCAGTCCCCGGCAGGCTCAGGTTGTAGAACTGCATTCGTTCGCCGGGCTGACCGAGGAGGAGACGGCGGAGATCTTGGAAGTGTCGGTTAAGACCGTCAAGAATGACTGGCGTTTCGCCAAGGCGTGGCTGAAAACCGAATTGGCGGGACCGGGTGGATGACTCCCGAACTCCATTCCAAGCTTCAGGAGATCTTCGAAGCTGCCGTAAATCTCGCCGGGTCGCAACGCGCCGCGTATTTGGACCAAGCTTGCGCCGGCGATGCAAGCCTGCGGCAGCGGGTGGACCAGCTGCTGAGCGCCGATGAGGAGACGGTCTTCATGGCCGAGCCCATCCCTGCTGCGGCCCAGGGTGCGGTCAAGGAATGTCCCCAATGCCGGCGGTGCTACCAAAGCCCTCAAAACATCTGTCCGGGCGACGGCGCAGTTCTGCAGTTTGCGTTCGATGGATCGCCACTGATTGACGGCAAGTATCTCGTGGAGCGGCGGCTGGGACTCGGCGGTATGGGCGCGGTCTATCTTGTCCAACACACTGGTTTGGAAAAGCGATTCGCGTTGAAGCTCATCGCGCATGGCCGAGTAGTTTCACAAAGCTTCCGCGAGAGCTTCGAGAACGAGGCACGTGCGCTTGGGCGCCTCCGCCACCCGAACATCGTGGACGTAACCGACTATGGCGTCGACCCGCGCAACAGTGGGGTGCCTTACCTCGTGATGGAGCACCTGGTGGGCAAAACTCTAAGCGAGATTCTCAAGCAACGCAAGGCCCTGCCATTCGAGGAGGCCATTGGCCTGCTCCGTCTGACGGCGCAAGCAGTGGACGCAGCGCACGCGAACAATATTGTGCACGGCGACCTGAAGCCAGCCAACCTGTTCCTTGCCGAGGAAGGCCATTCGCGGCTTCCGTGTTTGAAGGTGCTGGACTTCGGTCTTGCCCGGCTGACGAATCCCGCGTCCTCTTCAGATCCGGACGACGAGACAACGCTGACTTCAGTGGGCGGCCTTCGAGGAACACCGGCCTACATGGCCCCAGAGCTTCTGCGGGGCGAACCCGCCTCGCCGGCCAGCGACCGGTTCGCATTGGGAGTGCTCACGTATGAGCTGCTCACCGGCCACACACCCTTCGGTAGAAGTTTGCGTGAAGTCCAGAGCAACCTGGGGAATTCACCCAGACCGCCCTCGGCCCAGAATCCCAGCCTGCCCCCGGAAGTCGATGCGCCGGTGCTGGCGCTGTTGAATGGCAACCCGTCCGATCGGCCTCCCACTGCGTCCGCGGCGGTTTCCATGGTCGCACGGGCCTGGCTGACCGCCGAGCAGCGGAAGTGGCGATCCAGAGAATGGCCTCGCCGGTGGATGATCGCTGCGGTGGCCACGGCCGTGGCAGTCCTGGCTTCGGCCGGTCTGACTCATTTGCGAGTGGCGCGCGTGTTGGAGGGGCGGATTGCAGACGCACGATTCGTTTGGGCGCCCTCCAAACCGCCCGATCCCAGGCTGATGCTGATATCCATCGACGACGCCAGCCTCGAAGCAGACCAACGCTCGCTGGCGGAACGCTCTGGCGAATTTGCAGACATGATTGATCGTATTTTCGCGTCGGGCGCGAGTGCCCTGGCGATCGACCTTCTGCTGCCATCACGCTGGAGCGAGTCTGCCGAATTTTCAAAGGCAGTGGCTTCTCATGCCAATCGGCTTGTGCTGGCGCTGTTTGCGGCGCCTTCGGGCGACCTGATCGGTATGGAGTGCCTGAACCCCCTCACGGCTTATGTGCTCGGTCAGAAGCGATATGCGGATTTGTTCGGCTTGGTGAATCTGGAAGAAGATGAAGACCGCACCGTCCGCCGCGTGCGCTTGTTTTACTTGGACCAGGCCGGCCAACGCCGTCCTTCCTTCGGCGAACGTGCGGTCGAAGCCGCCTTGCAGCATCCACGGAGCCTTCCTCCCGGCGTGACGTCTTTGTGGATTGATTATTCGGTGCGGTTTCGCCAGCTTTCTTCGATTTCCTGGAAGGACGTGCCCGAACGCCTTCGCACCGCGCCCGAACTCTTTCGAAACCGGCTGGTCATCGCCGGCGCGAACTTTGCGGGCAACGGCGACCAACATCGTGTGCCCAGAGTCGCGAGTGAAGGTCTAATATCCGGACAACTCCTGGAGGCGCTGATCGTCAGCACGATCTTGGCAGGCAACCCTGTTCACGAAGTCTCCTTGCTCTGGTCTCAAATCGCGGCTGCTCTAGTGTGCTTTGTCTTGATGGCATCCGCGCTTTGTTTCCCTCAACACCGGTGGCTTTCTCTGGCCGCTTGGGCCATTCTGTTCTGCGGCTGCATCAGCCTGGCATTTTGGGTCTTTCGCGTGAACAGAACGATGATCCCGGTCGTCGGGCCCGGGTTTACGATTCTGCTTAGCATGTTGGCGGCTGCGGGGCTGAAGACCATTCTGAAGGCCTACCCCATGGCCGAGCCGTAGATTCGGAGGGTCTCGTGATGGGGCTGAAGTTGAATCGACGATCGCTGTCACTGATGGTGTTGGCTGCCCCGCTGATTGCTGAATGCTGTAAGAATTCAGTTGCGGTGATAGCGTCTCTTTCGGGGCAAGCGACGGTCCAGTCGCCCGGCAGCCGCCAACCGAAGGCGGTCGAGGGTTTGGACTGGATCTCCGAAGGCGAAACACTCGAAGTGGCGCCGCGATCCCAGGTAATCCTCATTCTCGCGGACGGCCACCGCTACAAACTGGAAGCAGGTGCCAGGCTGAGTTTCGCAGCGAACGCAACTCCCAAGATCACCGGCGCCGCCCGCGAATTGCCTGCGCTCCCACCGATTCCGCGGTTCGCCTCTGTCGTCGCCGAATCCGCTCCGACTTCCGGGGGTGTACGCGTTCGTGGCACGGAGATGAAGGGGCTATTTCCCAGCGCTGGTGTGGTGGTGCTCCCGGGGAAGGTAACGCTTCGGTACAGAGCTGTCCCCGACGCCACTTCTTACCAGGTCTCCCTGGAAGACGAGACAGGCGCCATCCTACTGAGCGTGACTACCGAGTCGACAGAGGTCCAGGTATCAGGTGAAACGATTCAGGCGGGAACGCGATACAACTGGCGTGTGCGCGCCATGCGCTCCGGCGCTGCAATCGCCGAAGGAAATGAGAAATTTATCACCTTGTCGGCCGAAGAAACCCTGCGACGTGTGCAGTTTGCTAGCGCCTTACGTGCCAACAGCGACGATCTGGCCGCGCTTGTGGTACTTGCTGACGTGGACATACACCTTGGCCTGGTTTCCGAGGCCTGCGACGAATTCAGTGCGGCCTTCCAGCAGAAGCCCGCTGACGTCCCCTTGCGCCGCAGACTCGATTCGGCGTGCGGCAATATCGGCCGCGCGGCTAAGTAGTTGAGCAAGCTCAAGTGAATTCGGGTCAGCAATCACCAACCATGGGGAGTGGACCGCTTTCGCGAGAGCCTCTGCGGGCCGCTATCATGCATGGCTACTTCTGCGTTCCATCAGGTTTGGTCGCCTCAAGCCGGATCTGTTTCAGTACTTCGGTCCGGTGATCGAGCTCGATCTTACCCTCCGGAAATCGATTCACGCTCAGCACGAAAGCCAGGACGTCGGCATCTTGCTCCCGGGTCAGCTTTCCCGGATGGTCCGCGGGCATCGTTGTTCGAATCCTCTCGAACAGGTCGCCCAGGGTCAAACCATCCCAGTTGGAGAAAAACTCGCCGCCAGTCAGCGGCGGAGCCGACTCGCCCCCAGTTAGTGCCGTGCCGTGGCAGGACGCACATTCATTGGCGTAGAGGGCAGCTCCCTGCCTGGCTTGCCCGGGTGTGTACACACCGTCCCACACAGAGCGTGATGTCTGCGCGGAGACGAAGGCTGCGACTATCAAGAGCGCAATGGCATTTTTCATTAGTTCTGGGATGGCAAGCTGTAGGCGATGTACTCGCCCGAATATGCGCCTCCGCTCACAGCGACCACAATATACTGCTTGCCGTCTACCATATAGGTCATCGGCGAACCGCTCTGGGGCGCGGGCATGTAAACTGCGCCTACCTCCTTTCCCGTGGCCTTGTCATAAGCTCGGAGCATAGCGCCACGCGGATGCGACGGCGTGGTGGTGTTCTGACTGTCGCCCAGAATGACCAATGTTTTGGTGACGACTAGGCCTACACTCCCCGGCTGGCCGGTGTTGGGAATGTCCCTCCCTTTCAGCGCCGGGTGATTGCGAACGGCATCCGGAGTCTCGCCGTATGGCACCTGCCATTGGATTTCACCTCGATCCAGACTGATTGCCGAGATTACCGCATACGGTGGCTTGACGATGGACAGACCTTGAACGATAAGAGGGCCGGTGGCGGGCTGAGCCGCAGTGGCTGCCGGGGCCGGCGTCGGCTTGCGCTGCGGAGCATCTGCAGCAGAACCGAATCCCGGCCCTTCCGAAACACGAAATTCCGTATCGTTCCTTCCCATGACGTAGCGAATATCCGAAAATCCGGACGGTGGCGTTCGCAACGAAATTGGGAAAAGAGCTGATTGATGGGCCTGGGCATAGACGATGTGCGTTTCCGGATCGTAGCCTGCACCAGGCCAGTTCGTCCCGCCGCTTGCGTTGCCCAAATTCAGCGCCCCTAAATATCCATCAGGGTTCCCGACCACGGGCGGCAGGAACATGGGGCCTGTTTTGTAGCGAGCCGCCGCGTCCTTCGCCTGCGCCCGCAGCTCCGGCGTGAAGTCGATCAAATCATCCGGAATCTTGAGGTAGTTGCGCGCATATGCCGGCGGCTTAGTGGGAAAAGGCTGTGTGGGAGCCGTCTTCTCGCCGGGAACGTCAGACTGCGGCACAGGACGCTCTTCGATCGGCCACACCGGTTCACCCGTGACGCGGTTAAAGACATAAAGGAATGCCTCCTTGCTCGGCAGGGCCACGGCTTTGATCGCCTTCCCGCCGACGTTGATATCCGCCAGGATGGGCGCCGAAGACAGATCGTAATCCCAGATTGGGTGATGCACAATCTGGAAATGCCATTTGCGCTTGCCAGTCTTCAGATCCACGCAAACCAGGCTCTCTCCAAACAGATTGTCGCCCGGCCGGTCTCCTCCGTAGAAATCTGAGGTCGGAGACTCCACGGGCAGATACACCAGACCAAGCTCCTCGTCTACGGTCAGCTGGGTCCAGACGCCGGTGTTGCCGTTGGTGGCCCAGGAGCCGTTTTCCCAGGTTTCGCCCCCGAACTCACCCGGGCGAGGAATTGTGTTGAAGGTCCACAACAGTTTGCCGCTGCGTGCGTCGAAAGCACGTACCAGTCCCTTGGTGTTGTTATGCGTAACAACGGTCATGCCTTCTTTGAAGGATGAGCCGACAATCACTGTGTCTTTCACGATCAACGGCGTTGAGTGCAAGCCGGCTTCACCGGTCTCCAGATCGATCTGCTGGCCCGTGCCCGTCACCATTCCTTCCTTCAGGTCGATCATCCCGTTCTTGCCGAATCCGGGAATGGGCTGGCCCGTATGCGCATTGAGAGCGATCAGGCGATAGCCGGTGGTGACAAAGATCACACGATCGTCGCCTTTGCCGTCGCTCCAATAGGATACGCCGCGTCCGGACAACTGCCGCGGAGCGATGGCCGCGCGATTCCCTTCGCGAAGACTGTACACCCACATCAACTCCCCGGTCTTGGCATCCAGCGCGATGACAGACCGCCGCGTTCCGGCAGTGACGTAGATCACGCCCTTCACCATGAGGGGTGTGCCCTCCAGCTTGTATTCAGGCCGTGGTCCCAGGGCGTCGGTTTTGAATCGCCAGGCCACCTCGAGCTGGTTGAAATTCGACGCGTTGATCTGATCGAGCGGCGAATAACGGGATCCATGGATGTCGCCTGTGTACGCGGGCCAGTCGCCATTCTTGGTGGAAGGCTGCTGCGCCCACACCGGCACCATCGCCAGAAACGCCAGTCCTGCGAAGACCGCGCATCGGAGCGCGTCTTGTCCATTCATCTCACTTTGATGCATGTGACCTCCCTGCCTGTAACCAACCGGGTTTGATAAGACCTATGGAGCCGGCTTAACAATGACCTTTACTTGCGCGTTTGACCAGCAACACTGAAATCCTCGGCCTCCCTCGCCGGACCAATCGTTTGCGGTCGCGTGTAGCACGTATTCTCCTGGTTCGCTGAACGTGGCGGCGGTAACCGCCTTGCCTTGGAAGGCGGTCTTGGGAGGCGCATGAAAATCCGCGATCTCCACGGAAGGCGTGTCGCTGGCAAACGTGACAGAACCGGGTCCGCGGAACTTGCTCCAGGTTATCGTGACTGCGGGGGTGTTGGGGCGCGTCGCGCCGGGGATAACACTGGCGTCGTCGGCGACCCAAAGCGCCAGATTGATCGGATTCGGAAGAGTCGTCATCAATGACGTGCTCTGCCCTCGTGGCCCTTGAACGAATGGCCCATTGGCCGCGAAGCCAATAGATGGCGGAGAATTCCCGTTTGCGTCCAGGAATGGTGAAAGCTCCCATAACGGATTCAGGTTTCCCGGAACCGCGGTGGTCACGCCATTGGCCGTCAGCGTCCAAGTGAGTTGGCCTGATCCGAAATCCTTGGGCACCGTTACGGTGAAAACGCCCCACTGTCTATGAGTAAGGAAGTGAGTCGGCTGGCCCCGGTCGGGCCCACCGGGCTCAATCCGGTTATCAGCGCCGATCGGGATGTCCAGTTGCTGCTTCAGATTTCGATTGAAATATCCGAAAAGCAGACTGAAAGTCCCGTCCTCGTTATGAAACCATCCTTCGAACGCGCCGGTGACGCTTTGCCCGGAGTCATGCGGCGGTCCGGTCCGCCACTGTACCTGCTGGGCAGGCAACTCGCCATGGCTTGCCAGGATCATTGCCGCCAGACAGGTAGGCGCATACCAATGACAGCGCATCTCGCCCTCTTATTGATTACCGGTGAGCGCGCCGCTCGCGGGCTCCTTTGCACTATGCTTGGCAGCCAATTCCTGATAGTCCGCTTCGCTGATGTAAGTCACGTTCACCCACGCGTGAGCCATCTCGTCCACGGTGCGATCGCCCCAGCCGACCCATTGATTCGAATCGGGATTGTTCCGATTGGAGGCAGTGTTGTCGTGCCAGGCGACTACATGGATGATTGTACCTTTGGGCAGCACCGGCGCCGCGTCGTCGGCGTAGATGTAGTTCGTCATCCAGTTGAAGTTGAAGTGATCGACATAGCTGAGCGTTCTCCTCGTCCCGTCTGGAAGGATCGCCTCGATCAGCATCGCTTTGCCGCGCAGGTGCATATGCGGTTGGAAATTCTCCAGCCGGGCCGGCGCCTTCAATGCCGTGAAGCCTTCGGTCTGCACAACCTGATTTGGCGGAATGTCGAGTTGGCCGAATCCGGCGGTGCCTGGAGTGGCAGGAAAGGCCGTTAGAAAAGTCCGGTATTTCGGCTTCTCGCCCTGGGGATAGAGATAAACCGCCAACTCGACATGATCGCGGATCTCCTCGCCTACGGCGTGATAGTGCATCTCCCACCAAATGCGGGAGCCCGGCAGCAACAGCTTGCCGGTGTTCGGACGATAAATGTCGTAGTTCTTGTTGATAGCCCACTCCATCAGCAGACCCTGCATTGCAAATCCCGCAGATCCAGGTTCTTCCTGTTGGAGAAAAGCGAGAGCGTGATGGGTAATTCTGCGGCCCGCGGGAGTAGCCGGCCGCATCTCCACGGCCCTCACCCATCGCGGCTCGGTCAGTGGGATTGGCGTCAGCGGCCGGAACCAGACATCTTGGCCATGAGCCGGCATTGTATACGGTTCCGACTGGAGGATGAAGTCGGGCTTCCCGAACTGTGTCTCCAACTGCCAGCCGTCGTCATTGGGCCATTGCTTGGCGGGCGGCATATCCTTCGGATCGCCCCGCCGGGCGCCTCCATCGACCCATCGGGCAATGATGGCGATCTGCTCGTCAGAAAGCGAAATGTCGTTCTGGAAGTGCTGAATTCCCACCGTCTTGTCCAGATGCCAGGGCGGCATAGTGCGCGCGACAACCCGCTCCTTGATTGACTTCGCCCACGGCCGGGTCTCTTCATACGTCACCAGCGACATCGGAGCCATCGACCCGCTGCGATGGCAAGCCTGGCACTTGTCCTGAAAAATCGGCGCGATGTCTTTGGTGAATGTTGGTGCCGAGGAGCTGAGCTCCGCGGCAATGCAGAGAATCGGCAGGACCCCCAGAGCAACGAGCGTTGCAGTTGCGCGTTGCCAGGCCGGGTCCAGGGGACTGGTCTGTCGCATGGAGAGCCTCCTACTCTGTCGCTGAGTCTATATTCTATATTTATTTCGAGCCGGTCCGTCGCGGGCGAAAATCAGTCGAGTAGATTCGTCCTGGGTTACAGTTTTCGGAAACGTTTTCCGCCTAGAGTACTTGGGGCCGAGTTCGGGCGTCGGATTGTCTTGTTTCCGGCCGGCCAAAACCCCAGGTGTATGATGTCCCGGTCAGTGGAAAATGAAGCGCTCTAGGAGGTCGCCCGATGCGCAATCCGAGGCAAGTTCAGGTGCTGAGTGCCCTGCTATTACTGCTGCTTTCGAGCCTGGCCGGCCAGGCACAACATAGGGAAGTGACGAATGGAAACGCTGTCGTGCCGCCGTTGGTGAACTTCAACGGTGTGCTGACGGACCTGCATGGCAAGCCGCTTACTGTAGTCACCCCCGTCACTTTCTCTCTCTACCAGAACCAGGAGGCTGGGGCCCCGCTGTGGACCGAGGTGCAAAACGTACAACCGGACCAGAGCGGGCGTTACGGGGTCCTGCTGGGTTCCACGACCAATGAAGGATTGCCGTCCAGTGTGTTTGCCGCCGGCGAGGCGCGCTGGCTGGGAGTCCAAGTGGCAGGACAGCCGGAACAGACGCGGGTATTGCTGGTGAGCGTGCCCTATGCACTGAAGGCTGTGGATGCCCAAACCGTGGGCGGCCTTCCGCCCTCGGCCTTTCTGCTGGCCGCGCCGGGCAGCCGGGCGGAAGCGCCGGGCGCGAATATTGCCACAGCTACTCCGGCGTTGGCAGGCACCGGAACTCAGGGCTTCATCCCGCTGTGGACGGACAGCGTGGGAGACCTGGGGAACTCGGTGATGTTCCAAACCGGCTCCGGCGCTACTGCCCGGATCGGGATCAACACGAGCACCCCGGGGGCAACCCTGGATGTGGCGGGAGTGGCCCTCCTTCGTGGCGTGGTCTTGCCG
>Ga0335069_10011913_pt1 | contig 12255 bp, 11 predicted proteins | sample Lox_Sample_11_FD_206714 | JGI IMG/M metagenome (GOLD analysis project Ga0335069, IMG submission 206714) | Soil microbial communities from Loxahatchee National Wildlife Refuge, Florida, United States - Lox_Sample_1.1 | ecosystem: Environmental > Terrestrial > Soil > Wetlands | place: USA...
GCGATTCGCGCGGCGCGGGTTCGAGATGCCGGCGTGCAACGCCAAGCAGGCCGATTTCATCGTCGGCGCGCGCGTCCTTCAGAACCCGCGCGGGACGGCACCGGGCTTCTGGGCCGAGAACGGCGGGATCGAGCTGATCGTCCTGCCCGGCGTGCCGTCGGAGATGCGGGAGATCATGGAGGACAGCGTCCTTCCGGTGCTGCGGGAGCGCGCGGGAGGCGTCGTCGGCCGGCGGCGTGTCCTCCGCATCGCGGGGATGGGGGAGTCGGCCGTCGAGCAGCTCGTCGCGCCGGTGTACGCGCGCTGGAAGGACGACCCCGTCACGATCCTCGCCTCGCCGGGGGAGGTGCAGCTGCACCTGGCGGTCCGCGGGCGGCCGGAGGAGGCCGACGCGAAGCTCGCGGCGATGGAGGCCGACTTCCGCGCGGTGCTCGGGGCGCGCGTCTTCGGGGAGGACTCCGAAGACCTGGCCCGCGTGGTCGGCCGGCTGCTGAGCGAGAGCGGGCGCACCGTGGCGTTCGCCGAGTCGTGCACCGGCGGGATGATCGCGTCCCTCGTGACCGATGTCCCCGGGTCGAGCCGGTACTTTCTGGGCTCGGTCGTGTCCTACGCGAACGAGGCCAAGGAGACGCTGCTGGATGTGCCCGACGAGACGCTGCGGCAGCACGGCGCGGTCTCCCCCGAGACGGCCCTCGCGATGGCGCGCGGCGCGCGCGGCCGTTTCGGCGCGGACGTCGCGGTGTCGGTGACGGGGATCGCCGGGCCAGACGGCGGCACGCCCGAGAAGCCCGTCGGCACCGTCCACTTCGGGCTCTCGGCTCGCGAGGGGAAGGAAATCGCCAGCGAGCGGCTCTTCGGCGGGGACCGGGCGGTGGTGCGGCGCGCGGCGTCGGTGCAGGCGCTCGAGACGCTCCGGCGGTATCTGGCGGGCGGGGAAGCGTGAGGGCGTTTGTCGCGGCCGCGGCGGATCCGGCCTGGGTCGAGAGCTCCCGCGCGTTCGTCGCGCGCGTGCGGCCCGGGCTTCCGAAGGCCTCGTGGACGCGCGCGGAGACCTGGCACCTGACGCTCCGGTTTCTCGGTGACATCGAAGAGTCCGCCGCTCCGGCGTTTACGCGGGCGTTCGCTCCGGAGGCCCGGGCCTTCGCCGAAGCCGAGCTCGCGACCGACGGACCCGTGGTCCTGCCGCCGCGCGGCCGGCCGCGGGTGCTCGGAGTCGGATTCGGGGCCGGAGCGGCTCTGGACGGCCTCGCGCGACTGGCCGCCGCGGCCGAGGGCGCGGCGCGGTCGATCGGCTGCGCCCCGGAGGAGCGGCCGTTTCGGCCGCACGTGACGCTCGCGAGGCTCCGGGATCCCTGGCCGGACGCGGCCGTCGCGGCGTTCCAGTCGGCGGCGCGGGACTGGGAGTTCCCGTCGTGGACCGTCCGCTCGATCGTCCTGTTCTCGAGCCGGCTCGACCCGGCGGGCGCGGTGCACGCGCCGGTGGAAAGCTGGGTCGCCGCCCCGCGCCCCGTCGAGGCCCCGGCATGAATCCGCTCGCCGCGCTTCTCGTCGGCGTGGGCTACCTCCTCGGCTCGATGTCCTTTGCCGTCCTTCTCGTGCGCCGGGCGACCGGCAAGGACATCCGGACCGAAGGCTCGGGCAACGCGGGTGCGACCAACGTGCTGCGGGCGCACGGCAAGGGCCTCGCCCTCGCCGTGGCGGCCCTCGACATCGCCAAGGGAGCGGCGGCCGTGCTCCTCGTCCGCGCGGTGACCGCGGATCCGCGCTACGCCGCGGCGGCCGGTTTCGCGGCCGTTCTCGGCCACGTTTTCCCGCTCTTCCACGGCTTCCGCGGCGGCAAGGGGGTGGCGACGGCCGTGGGCGCGTTCCTCGCGCTGGCGCCCCTGGCGACGCTCGTGTGCGTCGCGGTGTTCGTCGCGGTCGTCGCGCTCACCCGCTACGTGTCCCTCGGCTCCGTCGTCGCGATCGTGCTGCTGCCGCCGGTCGCCGGCGGACTCTTCCACGCGGCCACCCCGACCGTCGCCGCCGCGGCCGCCACGGCCGTCCTCGTGGTGCTGAAGCACCGCGAGAACCTGAAGCGCCTCGCGGCCGGGACCGAGCGCAAACTGGGGCAGAGGTGAAAGACCGCGTCGCCATCCTCGGCGCCGGCTCGTGGGGCACGGCGCTGGCGATCGAATTGTCCCGGTCCGGGCACGACGTGCTCCTCTGGGGACGGGACCCCGCCGTCGCCGCCCGCATCGAGGCCGACGGCCGCCACCCGCGGCGGCTGACGGAGTACCCGATTCCGCCGTCCGCCCGCGGCGGCTCCGATCTCGGCGAAGCGTTCGCGTTCGCCTCGACGCTGCTCGTGGCCGTGCCGTGCGCTTCGCTCCCCCGGTTGCTCGACCTCGCTCCGGCGGGCTCGGGCCGCGGGTGGCGGCTCGTCTCGACCGCCAAAGGGATCGAGCCCGACACGCTGCGGCGGATGTCGGAGATTCTGGCCGAGCGCTATCCCGAGGCCGCGGTCGCCGCCCTCTCGGGCCCGACGTTTGCCGAGGGCGTCGCGCGCGGCGACCCGACGGCGGCCGTCATCGCGTCGCGCGACGTCGCCGCGGCCGAGGCGCTGCAGGCGAGCCTGTCGAGCCCGACGTTTCGCCTGTATCGCTCCGACGACCTCACGGGCGTCGAGCTCGCGGGAGCGTTGAAGAACGTCGTCGCGATCGCGGCCGGGATCGTGGCGGGGCTCGGATTCGGGCCGAACACGCTCGCCGCGCTCGTGACGCGCGGTCTGGCGGAAATCGGGCGGATCGTCCGATCGCAGGGCGGTCAGGACCGCACGGTGCAGGGCCTGGCCGGCGTCGGCGACCTCATGCTGACGTGCACCGGCCAGCAGTCTCGGAACCGGTTCGTCGGCGAGCAGATCGGGCGCGGGCGGCAGCTCGCGGACGTCCTCGTCGAGATGCCGGAGGTCGCCGAAGGGGCGCGCACGTGCCTGGCCGTGCCGCGGATGGCCGGTGCGGCCGGTGTCGAGGTGCCGATCGCGGACGCCGTCGTGCAGGTGCTCTACGAAGGCGTGCCGCCGCGCGACGCGGTCGAGCGACTCATGACGCGGGCGCTCCGGCCGGAGTGACGCCCGGACTCCGACTCGACCCGGCCTACGACGCGGGAGCCGGCGCGGGCGTCGGTCCCGGACGCGGCGGCCGGCGCGGTCCAGGCTCGAGCACCCGGATCGGCAGCACGACGGCCTGCAGCCCGGCGAACTGGAGCCGGCGCTGGATCGCGAACGCCGTCTCGTTGTGCAGGAGCCGGTAGTAGAAGCGGTCGTTCTCGAACACGAGCTGTCCGAGGTAGAAGATCGAGCGCGGAAACTCCTTGCGCACCGACTCACAGAGCTCGACGACCGACTGAACGGCTTCGGTCCCGATCTCGAACCGGTACTCGGCCTTGAACCCGAGGCGGTGCGCGAACTGAACGTACTTCTCGAGGTCCTCGATCGTGTGGCGCTTCAGGCCCTCGACCTCGGCCTGGCCCTTGAAGATCGCCGAGTCGATGACGCCGACCGACACGAACACGTAGCTCTTGTACTGGTGCGGGAAGAGCGTCTGGACCGACAGCACCGTGTGGATTCCGAGGCCCGAGAACCCGTTGACGAGCATGACGGCCACGGGCTCTTCCTGCTTGATCTGGCCCCGCTCGTACTCGTGCTTGCGGAGCGGCACGTCGAGGAGTTGCTCGTCGAGCCGCCGCAGGTGCGAACGGACACGCTCGTAGTGGCGCTTGATGGAGAACGCGAGGCCGACGAGGAGGGCCGTCACGACGATCGTCATCCATCCGCCCTCGAAAGCCTTCTCGTAGATCGTGATGATCAGGATGCCGACGCAGAGAACGGCGCCGGCGCCGTGGAGCAGGATGCCTTTCTTCCAGGCGGCGTCGCGCCCGCGCTCCTCGAGCCAGTGCCGCGTCATGCCGATCAGAGTCAGGCTGAACGTGACGAACACGTTGATCGCGTACATGACGAGCAGGCTCGACACGGAGCCGTGGGTGTACATCAGCGTCGCGAACGCCGCCAGGCCCATCAGCCAGATGCCGTTGTTGGTGACCAGTCGGTCGGACAGCTGGGCGAAGCGTCGCGGTGCCCAGGAGTCGACCGCCATGTTGGCGAGGATGCGCGGGCCGTCCAGGAAGCCGGTCTGGGCGGCAACGAAGAGGATCGCGCCGGCCGCGATCAGCGTGAGGACCACGAGCAGCTGGCCGAACGCGAAGCCGCCGAGCGTCCACTTGCCGAAGACGTTCTCGGCGAGGACCGCATTCATGACGCGGTAGGGCGTCGGGCGCGCGCCCGTCAGGAGGTAGCCGAGGATGATGCCCGAGGCGGTGAAAGCGAGCGAGACGGCCATGTAGAACATCGTCCGCTTGGCGTTGGGGACCTTCGGCTCGCGAAGAATCTGCACGCCGTTCGACACGGCCTCGATCCCCGTGTAGGCGCCGGCGCCGAGGGAGTAGGCGCGCAGCATGATGAAGATCATCGGGACGAAGCCGATCGCGGCGGCCGTGGCGCTCGCCTCGCGCGCCGCGCCCGTGTAGACGCTCGGCAGCTGCGTCAGGTGCGTGCCGAGGGCGACGACGATCATGAGGAAGTGCGTGCCGATGAACACGAGAAAGATGGGCACGAGGATCTGCACGCTTTCCTTGACGCCGCGCAGGTTCAGGAGGACCAGCACGCCGAGAACGACGAACTTCATCGGAAAGCGGGTGCCGTGCCACGTCTCCGGAAGGACGCTGAAGATCTGGTCGACGCCCGAGGCGACCGACGTCGAGATCGTCAGGACGTAGTCGAAGATGAGCGCGCAGCCGGAGACGACGCCGAAGCGCGGTCCGAGCAGCTTCGTCGCGACGAGGTAGCCGCCGCCGCCGCCCGGGAAGAGCTCGATGACCTTGCTGTAACAGGCCGAGATGATCAGGACGGTCGCCGCGATCATCAGGGCGAGAAAGACCGACAGGTACGCGTGCGAACCGAGGGCCTTGAACGCTTCTTCGGGGCCGTACGCGGAAGAGGACAGGCCGTCGGCGCCGAGACCGACCCAGGCGAGAAACGCGGCCAGCGTCACGCTGTGGAAGACGCGCGGATCCATCGGATCCCGCGCCTTCCCGACGAGGATGGTCTTGATTGTGTTGGGCAAGGCTTCGGCCACCGTCTGGAGGCGGCGGGATTATGGTTTTGGGGGGGACCCAAGTCAAACCACGGCCGGCGGGTATGGTAGGTTTCCGGGTCCCATGCCGTCGGAACGGCCGCCGGACGTCGTGCGCGAGAAGACGGACGATCTGGGCGGCGGGCGCGTCTGCTGCGCTGTGATCCTGGACCGCGAGCTTTCGCGCGACGAAGTTGCGCGGTTCTACCTCGTCGAGAGCGTGGAGCGTCCCGCCGCGATGGATTTCGACGTCGCCGGGCGCGTCATCGCCTGGGAGTGCCGCAAGGACGACGAAGCGCGCTGGCGCTTGTCCCTGGAGATTCTGCTCGTGAAGTCATTTCGGCAGAGGCCGAGGGATTTGACGGCCCCAGCCGGACTCGAACGCGTGCCGCGGCCCCGGGGGTGAGGGGGCCGCAAGGCCCCCTGTGAGAGAGAGCCAGCCGTGTCCAGACACGGCGAGGCGCGGCGGCGACGGCGGGGAACTTGGCGGCCCCAACGGGACTCGAACCCGTGCCGCGGCCTTGAAAGAGCCGTGTCCTAACCTCTAGACGATGGGGCCGTCGAGGGCGGAAATCTAGCATGCCTCCGATGGCCGCAGGCCGCGGACCGAGAACTCCGCGTCCACGACGCCTTCCCCGTGATCCGTCAGATTCTTTTTGCGAACACCTCGGTGAACCAGAGGATCCCGTCGGTCCCGGCCAGGATTCCCACGGCCGGACCCCTCGAGACCGGAAAGCCGGTGACGTCCCGGGCCGTAGAGGCCGCCGCGGCTCCGCCGCCGAGCAAAGCGAGCAAACGAGTCGGAAGTCGACGCGGCATGGCGAGCCTCCTCGCCGCTTTCGACGGAGGACTGATGCGACGCCCCCCGATCGCCGGAGACGCTGGACGGTTCGTTGGCGTATCGTTCCTCGAGAATTCTGCGGAGGAAACATGCGACGGGGAACATGGTTCGTGGCGGCGGTTGCGCTGCTCTCACCACTGACGGCGGGTGCGGCGAGCGCCCAGATTGCCGCTCCCGTCCCGAAGAAAGCCGCCGCGAAACCGGCCGCCGTCTCGATCGCGCCCGAGAGCCGGAAGTGCGTGACCTGCCACGAAAAGAGCTCGCCCGGGATCGTGGCGCAGTGGCGGCACAGCGGGCACGCGCGCCAGGGCGTCGCGTGCCTCGAGTGCCACGGCGCCGAGGCAAAGGACCCCGGCGCGTTTCGGCACGAGGGCGCGACGATCGTCACGATCGTGACGCCGAAGGCGTGCGCGGCTTGCCACGGCGACATCGTCGCCGAGAACCAGCGCAGCCACCACGCCGCGGCCGCGTCGTTCATCGGATCGCTCGACAACGTCCTCGGCGAGGTCGTGGAAGGGCGGCTCGCTGCCGTCAACGGCTGCTGGCAATGCCACGGCTCGACCGTCGCGATCCTCAAGAATACGGACGGCACGATCAAGACGAACGCCGTCGGGGCCCCGGTGCTCGATCCGGCGACGTGGCCGAATACGGGGATCGGGCGCGTCAACCTCGACGGGTCGCTCGGCGCCTGCACGGCGTGCCACAGCCGCCATGCGTTCTCGAAGGCCATGGCGCGACAGCCCGAGGTCTGCGGGAAGTGCCACCTCGGCCCGGACCATCCCCAGGCCGAGATCTACGACGAGAGCAAGCACGGCATCGCCTACCGGACCCAGAAGTCGCAGATGCACCTGGACGACGATCACTGGGTCGTCGGGGTGGACTACACGGCGGCGCCCACGTGCTCGACCTGTCACATGTCGGCGACGCGGAACCAGCCCGTCACGCACGACGTCGGAGCGCGGATCTCCTGGACGCTCCGCCCGGTGATCTCGAAGAAGCTCGACCACTGGGAAGGCAAGCGCGACGCGATGAAGGAGGTCTGCACCAACTGCCACGGCGAAGCCTTCATCGATTCGTTCTACAGGACGTTCGACGCCACGGTCGACCTGTGGAACACGAAGTTCGGCCAGCCGGCGACGAACGTCATGAGCGCGTTGCGCGAAGCCGGGAGGCTCACGCCCACGCCCTTCGACGAGGAGATCGAGTGGACGTACTACCGGCTCTGGCACCACGAGGGGCGGCGCGCGCGCATGGGCGCGTCGATGCAGGGCCCCGACTACGTCCAGTGGCACGGCTTCTTCGAAGCGGCCGAGAACTTCTACATGAAGTTTCTGCCGCAGGCGAAGGAGGCGGCCGGGGGCGACCCCAGGGTCCTCGCCGTCATCCAGGCGGTCGAGGACGACCGGCCCAACTTGTGGAAGAAGGGCCTGTCTCCCGAGGAGCGCCAGCAGATCGACGACTTCTACAAGGAGCGGTACGGGGAGAAGTGAGACGCGGAGCTCGCTGACTCGCGCCCCGGTTACACTGTCTCGATGTCGATGCTTCAGGCCGTGATCCTCGGGGCCCTCCAGGGCCTCACCGAGTTCGTGCCCGTCTCGTCGACGGCACACCTTTTCCTGGCTCAGGCGCTGATGGGGATCCGCAACGACGACATCGCGCTGTCGTTCGACATCGTGCTCCACCTCGGCACGGCCGCGGCGCTGATGGTGTCGACGCGGCGGGAGCTTCTCCGGATGCTCGAGGAGACCTGGCTGTTCGTGCGCCGTGAACCGGCCCGGGATGCGACGGCCCGGGCACTGCTGCTGCCGCTCGTCGTCGGGACGATTCCGGGGGTTCTCGCCGGGCTGTTCCTCTTGAAGAAATTCGAAGCGCGGCGCTCGGTCGCGCTGATCGGGGCTTCGATGCTCGTGGCGTGCGTCTATTTCTTTCTCGCCGAGGGGCTCTCGGACCGGCGTCGGACGCCGGACCGGCCGCTTGCCGACATCGACGCCGCCGACGGCTTCTGGATCGGCCTGGCCCAGGCGGCCGCCGGACTCCTGGCGGGCTTCTCGCGCTCGGGGTTCACGATCGCGACGGGCCGGTTGCGCCGTTTTGCGCGGCCCGATGCCGCGCGGTTCTCCTTCCTCCTGGCGCTGCCGATCATTCTCGGAGCGGGGGCCAAAGCGCTTCTCGATCTGCGCAAGGCCGCGGGTCCCTCGATGCCGGGGGTCGAGCTGTGGGCCGGGTTCGCGGCGGCGGCCGTCGTCGGGTACGCGTCGATCGAGGGGCTGCTGCGCTTTCTGCGCAACCACAGCCTGAGGCCGTTCGCGGTCTACCTGGGGCTGCTCGGCCTCGTGCTCCTTCTCGGGACGGCCTTTCCGGGCGCGATCGCGCTACCCGGGCGCTGAGGCTTGGGCGATACTGCACCCATGCGAAAGACGAGGGTCCCGCGAATCCTGGCGGCCGCGGCCGCTCTTTGCCTCGGGGCGTCCGGCTGTTCCCAGAACAGCACCTACCAGAAGAACATGAACGACGCGAACACGAAGGGCAAGTACAAGGTGCGGCTGACGACGAACGTCGAGTCGGTCGTCGGCATCTGCAAGTTCATGGGCAACGTCGAGCCGGAGCAGGATCCGGTCGGCGGCATCCCCAAGTCCCAGTACGCCGACTATTTCCGCGTGCAGGCCGTCCTGATGGGCGCCGATACCGTGCTCGTCCGGGGGGACGGCAAGTTCGGAGAAGCCTACGTGTGCGGCCCCGGGCCCCTGAACCCCGACGGCACGGTACGGACGACCTACGATTCGCCCCCCCAGCATCCCTGAGGCTTGGAGGCTTGACGGCCGGGATATGATCTGGACGCTTTGCCCCTGAAGACGAATCGGCTCGGCGCGTTCCTGGCGGCGGCGCTCGCAGCGGGAGCGGCGTCGTCTGCGGTCGCGGCGGACGGCTTCCTGGCGCCGGGCGCCGGAGAATCGGTGGCGCCGGGCTCGATCGTCGACGTTCGTTGGGCGTCGCTCTGCGGCGGCGCCGAACGGGGTGTCGACGAAGCCGAGCTGGTGCTGTCGCTCGACGGCGGCGAGACGTTCCCGATTCGCGTCACGCCGGACCTGAAGCCCTGCGCGACGCACGTCCTCTGGAAGGTCCCGGCCCTGCCGGCCGCGCACGCGCGGCTGGCCCTGCGGGCCGGATCGGACGAGCGGGACGCCACCGAGACGATCGAGATCGTCAGCCGCGACTTCCGGATCCTGCCCGATCCTGACGGGCGCGTGGCGGAGCTCAAGCGCCGCGCGGCGGAGTGGTTCGTTCCGTCCGAGCCGGGAGTTTCCTCGGCCGAAGACCTGCTCGAGACGCGGCTTTCGGGCTCGGGCAACGCGGTGCGCGCAACCGCGGCTCGCTTCGATCTCGCCCTGACGACGACGTTTTCGGGCGCGATGCGTCCATCCCGGGGAATCAACGAAGACGCCCCCGCGCGCCGGGAGGCCGCGGTTTCGTTCGTGCTCTCGAGCGCCCGCCCGGCGGGCGCGCCCACCCCGCTGCGTCTCTAGTCGGCTCTCTCTGCGCCTCGGACAGAGGCCCAGGAGATCGAGCCCCCTCGGAAAAGGGGAGCCGGTCGGCGGCCGCGCTCGCGCGCGGGCGCGACCGACGACCGTTTCCCCGGATTGAGCGCGTTCTTTCGCCGGGCTCCATACCGGGATTTCACGCGGCCTGTGCGGCCCTCCGTCCGCACGGGCCGCCTTTTTATCTGGGCGGATGGGAGTCGTCGCCCGGAAAAGGGGGGCCCGGTCCCCTCGCGGGAACCGGGCCGGAACGGAGGCGGCGGGGGCTAAAAGCGGAAGGACACTTCGCCCCAGAATCGCCGCGGGAACGCGACGTAGTCCTGGGCGTCGCCGATCTCGCTTTCGCCGACGTAGTGGCGGCTGTCGCCGAGGTTGCGGCCGATGACCGAGAAGCGGACGGGGCCCCAGGTGTACGACAGGCCGAGGTCGTACTCGAAGAACGACGGCGTGTACGCGATGTTGATCTTGTCGAACGGCCGGTGGTTCTGGTGGCGCAGGGCGAACCATCCGCCGAAGCCGCTCGGCGGCCCGTAGCTCAGGCCGAAGTTGTACAGGTCGCGCGGCGTCAGCTCGAGGCGCTGGCCCGAGGCGTCCTGCGGCCCCTCGTCCGGGTCGATGAACGTGAAGACCTTGTAGAGCGCGTCGTGGTGAGCATAGCCGTACGTGAATGCCGCGTAGGGAATCTGCTTCGGCCGATAGGAGAGCTCGAGCTCCATGCCCTGGAAGAGCTCCTGGCCGGCGTTGACGAGCTTCGGCTGGCCGTCGGGACCGAGGATCGAGACGACCAGGTTGTTGAAGATCATGTGAAAGAACGACAGGTTGAAGGCGATCTGGTTGTCCCACCAGTTCGTCTTCGCGCCGACTTCCTCGCTCGTCGTCCGTTCGGGGGAGAGGATCTCCGCCGACAGCACGTGGAGGTCGGGCGCGGCCGGCTTGAAGTTCGTCTTCCCCGCGAAGTACAGGTTGACGTCGTTGAGCATCCCCGCCTGGCCGTTGACGACCCGGCCGAGGATCGATCCGCCGCCCGACCACTGGTCGGCGTGCTTGGTCGCCTGGGACGCGCCGTCGTCGGTGGAGAAAACCGTCTCGGTTTCGGAGGTGATGTCGTAGCGCGCGCCGGCCGAGATGGTCAGGTAGGGCACCGGGGTCCACTGATCGTTGACGTAGAGGCCGATGAACGTCCGGTCGTCCTTGAGCGTCTGGGCGCCGGTTGCCGGGATGTCGGTCAGGTTGGGGACGATGACCGGGTCGATCTGGAAGTCGAAGTCGAACGACGTGCCGCTCGACTCGATGCGCCCGGTCGTGATGGCGGCGCCGCCGACCAGGCGGTGGGTTCCGGCCGCCTGAAACGTCGTCACGAGGTGGAGGTCGTCGTAGAGGTCGCTCTCCTTCGGCTTGATGTTGTAGCCGTTGGAGTTGGCCATGTTCGGGTTCTCTTCGCTGACCTCGCCCAGGAAGCTCTGCGCGATGGTGGCGTCGTCCCTGGTCAGCCCGAGGGTGTTCTGCAGGGAGGTCGTGCGGTTGAGCGGGATCGTGCCGCCGAGCGTCAGGGCGTACACGCGGTGGTCGACGCGCGCGCCGATGAACTCGTAGTTGTTGTCGGGCTGGAATCCGGGGATGACCGTGCCCGTCGGCGGGTCCACCGGGAGCGGCGAGCCGAACTGCTGCTGGTTCAGGAACATCTGGTAGTTGAGGAAGAAGGAGGCGCCGTTGTCGAGCGGGACGTCGACGCGGAAGCCGCCGCGGGCGTCCTGGAAATCCGTGTTCGGCTGCCAGCCGTTGGTGAGCTTGTCGAAGTCGCCGAAGATCTTGAACGTGGACTTGCCGCCGAGCGGGATCACCGTTTGCGCGGTGACGCGGCCCTCGTTGAAGGAACCTCCGGCCAGCGAGACGTAGTTTCCCGACGCGCCGGTCTTGGTGAAGACCTGGATCATCCCGGCGAAGGCCGACACGCCGTACAGCGTCCCCTGCGGCCCCTTGACGATCTCGATGTGGTCGATGTCGTTGATGTCGATCTGGGCGAGCTGGGGCAGGAACGGGCCGCCGACGGGCACGCCGTCCACCATGAAGAGGAGGGCGTCGAACTCCTTGAGCCCCCAGATGCCGACGTTCGGCTGGCGCGAGCCGTTGTCGCTGCCCATGCCGGTGTCGATGCCCATCACGTCCTGGATGCCGTCGGCGAGGTTCGTGACGCCGCGGGCGCGAAGCTGTTCGCCCGTGACGACGGTGGCTTCGCCGGGGATTTCGAGCTCGGTTTCCGGGCCCTGGGTTGCGGAGACGACGACGGACTCGTTGACGACGGGAACCGAGGGCTGGGGCGTCGGCGAGGGCGCCGGCGTCTGGGCCGAGGCCAGGGCGCCGGCGGCGAAGAGGAGCGAGGCCAGAACGGCTCGTGAGAGCCGCGATTCTCCGTTTCGGAGAGAAACGCAGTCCATGAACTTCCTTCCTTTCTCTCTTGAGGGGCGGCGCGTCCGCGCCGTGACCGCGAGAAGGGAGGGCTCTACAGCCGCAGGGGGAGCGGGGCGTGGAGCGTCGGCGTCGGCGCGAGTGCTTCGCGCCTCGCGGGCCGCCGGGCAGCGGCGATGCCGGAATCGACCGTCGAGGGGCCGGTGCTCGAAGCCGGCGGCGTGTCGGTGTCATCGGCCGCCGCGTCGTCGGGCTCGATTTCGTCGGGCGCGGCGTCGGGGCGCAGGTCCGGCGCCGGGCCGCG
>Ga0335069_10011914_pt1 | contig 12252 bp, 10 predicted proteins | sample Lox_Sample_11_FD_206714 | JGI IMG/M metagenome (GOLD analysis project Ga0335069, IMG submission 206714) | Soil microbial communities from Loxahatchee National Wildlife Refuge, Florida, United States - Lox_Sample_1.1 | ecosystem: Environmental > Terrestrial > Soil > Wetlands | place: USA...
AAACAGTGATACAGCCACACCGCGTGCCCGATGACCTCGATCGGATACCGATAGCCCTTGTACCTCGTCGCACTCACCACAACGACCAATCCTGGCAGCACCACACCAGACCAACAACTTGACGATTCCGGGTCAACCCAAGCTCGGTCGATTTGCAAAACGCCGCCGGAAACCGAAACTGCGATGCCGGCCAAAATAAGCCCTACCAAGGGGCCTTACATCAGCGCCGTCCTAGCCTGTTAGGGCCCGCTATTACCACTGCACAGGTGCGTCGCGTTGGCGCCACCCAGGAAGGTGGCGGTCTCGTCGGTGGACAGCTCGCGCCCGGCGGTGTGGCATGCGACATTGATCAAATCCGCCAGCTTGACGCGCCAGAGCCGCACCGTGCCGTCGTAGGAGCCGCTGACAATCCAGCGGCCGTCCTTCGAGAAATCGAACGCAAACACGGGTCCTTCGTGGCCTTTGAGGATTACCGGCGCCGTGCCGGGATCGGCTGGATCCCAGACGCGGACCGTCTGGTCTTCGCTTCCCGTCGCCAGCCAGCGTGAGTCGGGGGTGAATCCGAGCGACAGGATCCGGCCGGCATGGCCGGACAGAGTTATCGGCTTGGCGGTGGTGGGATCTCGTAGGTCGAGCACTTTGGCCGTCCGGTCCCAGGACCCGAAGGCAACCCATCGGTTGTCGGGACTGAAGGCCGTCTCGATGACGCGGTCGTCGAAGTGGACCTCGGCGACCTTCGTTGGCTCCGGCCCAGATTTGACATCCCAGAGCCGGCCTTCGTGATCGAAGCTTGTGGTTGCCGCCCAGCGGGAATCGGGACTGAACGCTACTTGCACGACTACATCCCGGTGCGGCCCGAGCAGGCGCGGCGAACTACACGGATCAAGGGAAGTCAGGTCCCACAGCCGCGCCGCCTGGCCGTTCGCCGCGGTGGCCAGATAATGCCCGTCCGGGCTGAAGGTGGGACGGCCGCGCACCCCGCCGGCCTGATAACACAGGTGGTGCGGCTTGATCGCGGGGCTGTCGTTCGACACATCCCACATAGCCACCGTGCCCACCCACGTTCCGCTGACCAGCCATCGACTGTCGGGACTGAAGCTCAGGCTGTTGAAATCTGCTGCGGGAACCTCGAGGAGTTTCAACGGCGGCGCAGACCGATTCCGCAAGTCCCACAGCGTGATGACGCCGGTGGCATCGCTTTTCGCGGCCAGCCAGTGGCCGTTCGGGCTGAACGCGATGGCGTGTGAAGCCGCCGGCATCGGCAATTTCGCCGTGGGCGTGCGGTAGTCCCCTGTCGACCACAGCGTGAGGTCGTTGTCGCCCTGGCTCGACGTGGCGATCCATCGTTGATCGGGACTCACCGCCATACCGACGACAAGAGACCGCGGACCGGGTCGCAGCACGATCGGATCGACCAACGGATCCGGAATGGTCCACAGTCGGGCGTTCGGCTCATCGCCTGGCGCTGTGCCCATCGTGAGGAGATCGCGGGGCTCGGCGCCGGGGCTGAACTTCACCGACCCAACAGGCAGATCCTGACCACGCAGCAGCGTCGAGGGCAACGTCGGATCGGTCATCTTCCACAAGCGGGCGGTCGCGTCGTCGGAACCGCTCGCCAGCCAGCTGCCGTCATCGCTGAAGGCGAGCGCGCGGATGGCCGCACTATGGCCCCTGAGAGCTATCGGTGGTCGATCAGGCTGCGTGAGGTCCGACAGGCTGATCTCCGCGTCGACGCTGCCTGTCGCGAGCCAATGGTCATCTGGGCTCAGCGCGACAGCATAGATCCACTGGTTGTGGCCCGCCCTGGCGATGACGTGCTGGGAGGGATCTGGTTGCGTGAGATCCCAAACCTCGGCCATGTAGCCGTATGCCACCGCGAGCCGTGTTTCATCGCCGCTGAACGCCACCGCCAGCAAGGAATCCTCATTGAGCGGAGCGGCGTGCACCAACCGCCGAGGCCCTTGACTCGGAAACCCTGTCCCCAGGTCCCATAGTGCGACGGCGGCCCCCATCGCCTTGCACTGGCCGGTGCACGTCGTCGCCAGATACCGGCTTTTTGCGCTGAACACGATGTTCGCCACAGAATCGCCGTCCTGTCCGACGTCGCAGGGCCTCTCCAGAAAGCCGTCTGCGGATTTGTGCCAGAGGCAGGTGTTGCCATGCTGCGTGCCCGCCGCCAGCCACGCGCCATCCGGGCTGATCGCCATCGACGTCACTTCGCCGTAGCGTGCTCCACCCAGCACGGGACCCGGGCCCGCCCCGTCGTCGTTCAGGCGCCACAGGCGCACTGTCCCATCCCCTGCGCCGCTGGCCAACCATTGGCCGTCCGGGCTGAAGGCAAGCCCGTGGATCGCACCGCGATGCCCGACGAGTGACACCGAACGGCCGCCCGCGTCGACGGTATCCATCCGCCAGAGCTTGATCGTGCCGTCCTCGCTGCCGGTGGCCAGCCACCGCCGGTCGGGTGAAAACGCCGCCGCACGAGTGGGGCCCCAGTGGCCGAGCAGCGGTTGGCCCCCGGTTAACCGCAATTGCTGTCGGATGCTGTCGACCGCCAACAGATTCTCGTCCTGTCCGTCCGTTGCGAGCGCCGCCGCCTGTATGGCGAGTAAGAGGCTGCGTTGCGGTTTCATGCCAACTTCGCTGGTGAGTCTGGATAAGTTCTGGACCTGCCGAACCTTCTGCGCGGCTTGCGTCGCCTCAATTTGCTTCTTCCACGCCATCACGCCAAGACCACCGACAACCAGGAGAACAATCGCGAGGACAGCGACGAATGATTGCAGGCGTCGCCGTTCCGCTTTGGCGATGCGCTCCGTCAGATCGTCGGTCGTTGCGCCGACAATGCCCGCGACAAGCTGCACCCAGGGCGAGCCTGTGGCCAGTTTGGGCCTGCGGCCTCTGATGCCCCATGCATCGCGTAGGTCGACCGCCAGCGCGTCGTTGTCGAGCACTTCACCAAGAGCATCCGGAAACGCCCATTCAGCGGCGTCCACTCCGGCATTGTTGTTCGGCTGACCCGCAACCAGCGCGGGCACGATCTGCATGGCATCCCGCACTTGTGCGAACCGCTCGATCTCCATGTTGACGTACTTGGACGCGCGTGCGTCCGGAGAACACAGGACAACCAGCGTGCGCGATTCCTCCAGCCTGTGCTCGATGCCGCTTTCGAGACGATTGCCGGTCAGGTCGTTGACATCTCGGAAGACGTTCAAATAGCGACGGCCCAGACGCTTCCGAATGTCACGGGGCAGCGGGAACCTCTCGAGGTCACGATCGATCTTGGCTGCCGCATCCCCGTTGGACCGCGAGTAACTGATAAAAGCGTCGTACAAAAAGCCGTCTGCCTCTGACTCCTTCTTTGCAGCGCTTGACGGGCTTTCGGGCTGTCTGCTCCGGTCGCCTTGCGGCGTGCGCGAAACCGAAACGGTCATGGAGACCACGCTTTCGAATTGCGCTGAGAAGTCCGAGGTCCCATTGGAGTGACGAAGGACGTCGTAGCGCGATGAGGTAACCACTTGCTGGTCCGAGATGGCATCCTTACTCCCACTACGACTGACCCGGATCGCGAGGCGCGAGCGATCTTCTAAATCGCGGATCGAGTGTCGCGTATCTTTTATTCGGCAGCACGAGTATTCGACTACCTCAATTGATTCGGCGACTCCTTCGGTGACGAGGGATGCCACAACCAACGCGATCCTCGAGCCAACGATGCCGTACGAGCGGCGAGCTCAACTAGGTTGCCGGGCCAACTTTCCAACATTGGGCTAGCACTTGGGTTTGGACCGCCAGCGTCGGGGCGTCCAGATCAAGACACCGTGGCCCCGGCACGCCACGGGAGCCCCTTGCTGAGATCAGGTCGTGCGTGCCGCCGGTGTGCCCTCCGATTGTGCTCCCTGCGGCGAGCAACTGATCGGGGTGGGTCACATGGCACGGCACGGCAATGACGTTCGCCATCCCGAACCATGTTGCGATACTCCGCGAACAGCTGCCAACCTTCACGTTAGAGTCGCACGACAAGTGCCTCGCGGATTCCGATCGCCGAACCCGTGATGAAGGCGGACCTCATCGGGGAACCGTATCCCAGAGACGATGAGTCTCTTGGGGTCATGAGGCCAACAGGTTAGTGCAGCGATAACCCGTAGCGCATCGCCACGAGGTTGACACCGCCGATCGTTTCCGTGCGCGTATTACCGTCGGACTTCCACCCCAAATGCTCGTAGAACCCGCAGGCGCGACGATTGACAGCGAGTACCCACAGCGCCGCGCTGTATAGCCGTGGGACCGCAAATCCGCCACGGCGCGCGCCATAAGGTCGCCGCCAACGCCGCAGGACCAACTGTCCGGATGGACGTAAACCGAATAGATTTCGCCTGCGCGGCGGTCATCGTCGCCGTCGTGCGCCGATCCGAAGGCGACGAACCCCACCACAAACCAGTCTGATTCGCCGACCCATGGGCGGTCGGCTTCGGCGAGATCGCCGATCACGTCAGCCCAGTACGCCTCGCGGCGCTCAACATCCAGCCGCTCGAGGAATCCGGCGGGAACAACACCGGCGTACGCCTGCCGCCAGGCCTGAACCAGCACCTCGGCGATGGCACGCGCGTCGACTGGACTTGCGCGCCGCAGTGACGATTGACTTCGAGAAGTCATCGCGTCCTCTCGCAGGTGGGCCGCGCAGGTCAGAACGGGTCATGGTGCGCGTCGCACTACGACAAAATAACGCCCTTGTCTTACACAGCTGCGATCATGACCCAGATGAGCGCTCGCCGGTGCAGATGTCGGCGAGTGGTGTCGGGTCTTTCTAGGTCACTCCATCCAGCCGTGATAGCCGACAGGCGGTGGCGGACAAGCTGATCGAGCAGGACCCGGGTCTGGCCGAGGAACGGCTGTATTTACACGGACTCCAGGCCGAGACGACATTCCAGAGTCTCAAAGCATTCGTGCCGCCGGCGAGCTGTCGGTCGCGGAGGCCCATGCGGCAAGCCGTCGCAACTCGCTGTCAATGGTCTCGCCGCAGTCGATAGGGCTATCGACATCGTCGAGCACGCGCATCCACTCGCCTGCTTTGTTGCCTACCAAAACAATTTGACGCATATGGGGATTCCGCCGTATTCCTCGCGGCGTGGACTACGAAGTCGCTGATACGCGGCAAGGGGCAGGCCCCGAACGCCCGTCAGCATTGCCGCGGGGTGAGGACGCATTCGATAGAGCGCGCAGTGGTTCGGCAGTTTGCTGACGCCCTGTGGGAAGTTCCCATTTGCTTGATGCGGCGTCTGGTGCGGTCTTGCCGTCGCCGAACCAGCGAGTACCCGTGATCGTGACGCCGCGGCGCCAGGCCTTGAAGAACGCTTGTTCGTGTTGTAGAACTATGCCGTGGAACATCGCCTCTCGCTTAGGTTTTCAGGGTGGGAGTGAGCGCCGCCCGCAGAATACGGGTGTCGCTTGTGGCGATAGTGAGGTTGCGCCGGGCCGCCTGGGCGACGATCACGCGGTCGAAGGGATCACGGTGGTCCCACGGCAGTCGGCCTGCAAGAATCGCGTCGCTGGCGTCGATCGGTATTTCGGTGGCGCTCATGTCGGCGAGTATGTCGGACCACGCCGACAGCAGCGGATCGCCGTCGAGGCGGCCCAGCCGGGTTTTGATGGCGATTTCCCACGCCGAGGCCGCCGACACCGAAACCTCGGTGCTGGGCTCAGAGAGCACCTTGCGCGCCGCGGTTGAGACCTTTTCAGGGATGCTCACCAGCCATAGCAGCGCGTTGGTATCCAGCAGGACAGCAGCAATCGGAGGCGTGCCCGCTGTCACGAATTCCCTTCCCACGCCGCAAGTTCCGCGTCCGGAAGCGGTTCATCGAAGTTGTTGGGCACGGCAAGCGCCGGCAGTTGCCCGAGGCGGCGCGGACGCTTTTGCGCAGGCACCAAGACGGCCACCGGTCGGCCGTGGTTGGTGATGGTCACCGAGACACCGGTGCGTTCGACCTCAGCCAAGAGGGCGTTGAGCTTGGATTTGGCTTCGGTGCTCGTCACCTTCTTCACCCGATTAGAGTATCACGACCGCACCAATCGAGCTAGTCGGACTAGTCCGATACTGGTAACCTGCCATATTCGGACCCGTCGTATTCCAAACTTGCGGAGAGGTAGTCGGTGATCATTGGAGGGGCCCGATTCGACCGAGTCGCTGGAGAAAAGCATCGATCGATCGGTGCTGCGTAATGCGCGCGGCGTTATAGAGCTCGAGCTGTTAGCCAGCTGTCCATTCGTTCGGCGACGTCAGCCCATCCGGGTTCGAGCATCATGTTGTGGCCCATGCTGGGAAAGATTTCCGCCTCTGTCTGACCCGACTTCCGGAGTTCGTAGGCATATTTCGGGGTCGCGCGGAGCGAATGGGCTGGTAGGAGTCTTGGAGGGCCACTCGAACGGCGAATTCCTGTAGGCACACGAGTTAGGGCGTGTCGCTGGACTTCACCAGTGGATATGTCTAGCGATGTAGGTGTGTACTTGCGTGAGACGAAGCGGCGCAACCGCGACGGCAGCGTGGTCAGTTATCTGCAGCTGGCGCACAGCGAGCGCCACCCGGTCACCGGGGTGCCGCAGGCGAAGGTGATCCACAACTTTGGCCGCGCCGACACCGTGGACCGCGACGGGCTTGCCCGGCTAGTGTCCTCGATCTCGCGGTTCCTGGACCCGGAGCAGGCGATCGCGGCCCCGCACGCCGGCGAAATCGAGGTGCTGGACTCGCGCCGCGTCGGCGGGGCGTGGGTGCTGGACCAGTTGTGGGACCGGCTCGGCATCGGGGCGGCGCTGCGCCGGGTCGCGGCGGATCGGCGGATCGACGGCGGCGCGGCCGAGCGGGTGCTGTTCGCGCTGGTGGCGCAGCGGGCGCTGGCGCCGGGCAGCAAGCTGGCTGCCACCGGGTGGGTGGCCGAGCGGGTCGCGATCGCCGACTGCCCCGGTTTCAGCGACGACTCCGCTTACGCGGCAATGGATTTCCTGCTGGACGCGGTGGGCGAGATCGCGGCGCGGATCTTCGACTCAGTGGCGCACCTGCTGAACCTGGACGTCGACATCGTCTTCGTTGATTCTCCGGCTAATCGGGCTGAGGGCGCCGCCGTGGGGTAGCTGCTCGACGTTTGAGCGTGCGGAGTTCTTCTTCGTGACGGCGAACTTTGGCTGCCACGGCGTCGAGGGCTTGAGTGAGGTTGTCGAGGCGGTCGGCGAGTCCGGTGATGGTGAGCATTTCGCCGTGGCGGGATCGGTAGGCGTCGATGACAGCGCGCAGTTGCCGGTCGCGGTAGCAGGTGGCGCGGCTGATGCCGCTGTGCTCGGCGACGGCGGCGAAGGTGACATCGCGTCCGGCGGCGAGCAGTTGTTCGCAGGCGTTGCGGACGCGGTCAGTCGGGGTGTCGCTCATCGTGCCTCGGCCCGGGTTTGGCTGATCAACTCATCAAGCCGCTCGGCGAGGCGGCGGTGCCGTTGGGCTTCGACGCCCCAGCCGCGTATTTCGGCATCTGCGGCCAGGGTGAGCGCGTCGGCGTGTTGGGCGCCAAGGACGGCGAGGTAGCCGGTGTCGGTGCGGAAGTTCGGGCAGTGCTCGCAGATGTTGGCATAGGAACAGGATCCCTGAGCCGGGGCGCGTAGGCAGAACCCGCCGGCCAGGCGCGATTTGATGGCAGCGGTGTCCTTCCAGTCGGCACCGCCGGTGATCGCCACAAGCGGTAACGGCCGGCCGGCTATCGGTGGCGATGCGGCCGATGTTGCTGGTGCGGTGGCGAGTTGTGCTTTGGTCTGGGTCAAAGCGCGTTCGTACTCCTCCCGCACGGTGGCATCAAACAGCCGCCCGTACCGAAGGCTCATGTTCGCCGAGACGTGCCCGAGTAGTTGCATCAGCGCCTGCAGTGAGCAGCCCGCGTTCACCAGACCCGTAGCGAAGGTGTGCCTGAGAGTGTGTGGAGTGATTTTGCCCAGACCGGCGGTATCGGAAGCCCGGGCAAGTTCCTCGCGTAGCGCGCAGGCGGAGATGCGTCGGCCTTGGTGCACGAGCAGGAAGTCGACTGGTCGACCGGTGCGCGGGTGCGCCAGCGGCCGGCCGCAGGTGCGACGGGCGACGATGCGATCAACCACGGCGACGGTTTCCTCGTCCAAGGGCACCATCCGTTCGCTGGCCAGCTTGCCCAGCGGCACTTTCAGCCAGCTGCCGTGCCCGTCGATCTGATGCACACAATCCAGTTCCAGGTCGCGCAGCTCGCCGATGCGTAGCCCGGTGGCGCGGACCAGGATCAGCGCGTCGGCGTGTAGCCGCGTCAACACCGCCGGCCCGCTGTCCGACATTTGCCGCAAGGCGGCCTGCAAGGCCCGATCGGCGTCGGGGGCCAGGTAGCGCGGCAGCGGATGGGTCAGACGGGGCAGGTCCCGGGAGAAGATCAGGGTGCGGGGCGGAGCAGAAGGCCAACCCCGCTCGGTGATGTCGGTGAGGAACTGCCGTACGGCGATGATCCGGCCGCGGCGGTAGCCCAGGGACATGGGGTTCCCGTTACGCAGTCGGGCGGCGGCCAACGCCGCGAGCCACGCCTCGATGGTGGCGCGGTCGAGCACGGCGAGGTCGGTGACCGGCGAATCGTAGGCGCTCAGAAACCGACCGAAGCCGGCCAGGTGGCCCGCAATCGCTTTGACCGTGGTCGACGCCCGGGTCGCAGCGGCCTGCGTGCAGTAGTCCATGAACACGGTCCGCAGTGGTTCGACCACGCCGCGGTAGTGGCCACTCAGGCCTGGCCTGCACCTTGGGTCCGGCGGAGGCGTGTCGAGGATGCCGAGGTGGAACAGCACCCGGTGGGCCGCGCTGATCACGGCGCGGTCGGCGTTCCAGGCGGCGGGTTTGCCGTTGGTCTGGGCGTGTCGGTGCAGCGCCGCGGCCAACTCGTCGAGGTCGGCGGCGCGCAGCTGCGCCAGCGGCCGGCCAGTCTGGATGAGCAGCCGGACGATAACGCGTTCGGTGGCGCAACGCACGCGGTGGGCGCTGTAATCCAACTCGGTCGCCGCAGTAGTGAACGCGGCGATCTCGCCGGCCAGCGGACCGCGGCCAGCCTGGGCGAGCAGCCCACCGATCTTACGGCTCAGGTAGTCATAGCCGGGCCGTAGCCGCCCGGTGGCCATCAGGTAGGTGACGAACGGCCGTTGCGCCACGCCCAAACTCTGCTGCACGTCAAGCGTTTCCGCGGCGAATCTAGCCGGGTCGGGCCAGCGCGCAAGAAACGACCACGCCGCGTTGGGGTAGGACAACGACCCGCGCCCGTCGACGGCCAGCCACGCCTCGTAATCGGCGAGCAGCTCCGCCGTGCCGGGCACGTGCGCCGCGCGCCGTTCACCCCTGCGCACGTTGCCTGGCCCGGGCGGCGTCGTAGGCCGCGCGGACCCGTACCGGCGCCAAATGGATGTAGCCGACCGAGGAGTCGACGTGCGCGTGACCAAGCAGCGCCTGGATGACTGCCAGATCCACCCCGGACTCGGCCAAGGCGGTGCCGAAGGAGTGCCGCAGCGCGTGCGGGTGCGCGGCGGGCACGTCGGAGCGGACCCGGTGGTAGCGGAAGATCGTGCGCAGCCCGGCCGGGGTGAGCCGCTGCCCGCGGTGCGCTCCCTTGGCGACCACGAACAACGCGCCGGTCTCGGTGTCGGGCCGTTCGGCGAGCAAATACGCCTGGATCCAGCCGACCACCTCACTGTCGACCGGCGCCCGCCGTTCCCTTCCGCCCTTGCCAAGCACTCGTGCCCAACCGGCGCCGATGTCCACGTCGGCGACATCGAGCGCGAGGACCTCGGCGCTGCGCAGGCCAGAGAACAGCATCAGCCCGGCGATCGCCTTGTCTCGCCAGGTCCGCAAGCTCGCCAAGAACGCGTTGACCTGGGCGTGCTCCAAGCCGCGGGGCAACCGCTGCGGCTGCCGCGCCCGCAGCGGTGAGCGTGGCTGCGGTTGGGCCAGGTGACCCAGCAGCCCGCTGCGCTGCGACGCCGAAACTCGGCGGCCGGCTGGGCCTTTGGGCATCGGGTTGACCGCGACAGGGTCACGCATCGCCCGGAACGTGAACATGCCGCCGATCGCGGCCAGCCGCCGGTTCACCGTCGCCGCCGCCAACCCATGGCACGAGGTGAGGAACCGCAGCAACACAGCGGTGTCCACCTCGTCCAGCCGCAGATGCTGCTCCTCCAGCCACCGACACAACGCGAGCAGGTCGAACGCGTACGAGCGTCGAGTGCCCGGCGCGTAATGCCGACCGTCGAGATAGCCGAGATAGTCATTGACCAGCTGCAGGCCGACCGCTGACGGGCCAGTCACCACCCAGCCGTCGTCACGTGCCTCGACACGCAATTCGCTCACCGACGTCATGAGACATGTATCCCACAGACACGTCGAGCAGCCCTGGGAACTGAGCTAACTCCGGCGTGTTGAGCAATAGCAGTGAACATAATTAGCCGGTAAAGGGGGACACCCCCTCCACCTACTGGGAGGTCGACGGCGCCGACGAGCTGGCCGACCTGCAGCCGGACCCGGAGACCGACGACGGGGTGGGCAAGTCGGTCGAGGGTGGGCAGCGTCGGTTCGGCAAGTCCAAGGACCACCGCGACGACCTGCCTCAGGTGGTGATCGCGATGGCGGTCACCCGCGACGGAATCCCGGTACGCTGCTGGACGTTTCCCGGGAGCGAGAGCGACCAGCGGATCATCCGCACGGTCAAGGACGACCTCGGGGCCTGGCAGCTGCACCGGCTGGTATGGGTGGCCGACGCCGGGTTCGCCTCGGCCGCCAACCGCGCCTACCTGACCCGCGGCGGCGGGCACTATATCCACGCCGAGAAGTTGCGCCACACCAACGCCGAGGCCGCCGGCGCGCTGACCCGGCCCGGCCGCTACCACACCGTCGCCGACAACCTGCGCGTGAAAGAAGTCTGGGTGTCACCCGGCGGCGGCAACGCCGACGGGGCGCGCGCGGAACGGTTCGTGGTGTGCCACAACCCGGACGCCGCCGACCGCGACGCCGGAGTGCGCCAACGCCTCATCGAGCACCTCAAGGGCCTGATCGAGGGCTCCGACACCTGGCCCGACCGCCGCCGCGACGAGCTGGTCGGCTCCCTCAAACACAAGCCCGGGCTGCGAAGACTGCTGCGGCGCACCAAGACCGGGCTGCTGCGTGTCGACCACGCCGCCGCAGCGCGGGAAGCCCACTACGACGGTAAGTGGCTGCTGCGCACCTCCGACCCCACCCTCACCCCCGAGGACCTGGCCGCCGCCTACAAGCAGCTCATCACCGTCGAGCGCGGCTGGCGCGACTGCAAGAGCAGCCTCGGGCTGCGCCCGGTCTACCACCACCGCGAGGACCGCATCCGTGCCCACGTCCAATTGTGTTGGCTGGCGTTGCTTCTCACCCGTGTCGTGGAAACTCGAACCGGCGACACCTGGCGCAACCTGCGTCGCGAACTCGACCGCATGCACCTGGTCACCCTCGCCACCGCCGACGGCCGCGTCGCCCAACGCTCCGCCCTCACCAGCGGGCACAAGACCATCCTCGCCGCCCTCGACCTGCCCGAACCGCCCCGCTACCTCGACTTCACACCCGGCAACGACGCTGCCGCCGACTGACAACCCCAATCACGAGCACCCGGTCGTGTAGTAACACGACCCAAATCCGCTCATCCCGCGTCTACGCAGGTCAAACCACGAATTTCCCGATTCGCGTGCCTACTAACTCCGGAAGGCGGGTCTGATAGGCCTTGACGTTGCACCAATTTCGGAGATGGTGAAGCACGCGTCGCACTCTGCGCCCAAAACCAATATCGGCGCTTTGACGCGTTCGGTTTGGAGGCGGTTAAGAATCGTCTGATCAAGTGTGAGCCGTCCGCCGTATTCCTCTCCTAAGCATGCCGCATAACGCTCAACATCAGACTCGGGAGTCTTCGCGGAGTAGAAGTATTCGCGCGCACGCTGGGGCGTGTTGAAGCTCTGCAGAGTCTTGGTCGTCAATGCACCTCTCGTAGCGCGCCAGGGGTGACGCTTCCAGTAGCGCAGCAGGAAACCGCCAGCTCCTCCTGGCGGCTCGGAGGCCAACAGAATCCCGGCAGGCGCTTCGTGTGACTCTGAGCCTGAATCCGTGGATGGGCCGGTGATTTGATCGGCGTGTGAACAGCGAAAATGCCTTCTGGACTGGGAAAATACGAGTGCTGACGTCGTATTTGTCCAAAGTCCGAGAAGGCACTTTCGATGCAC
>Ga0335069_10011915_pt1 | contig 12252 bp, 10 predicted proteins | sample Lox_Sample_11_FD_206714 | JGI IMG/M metagenome (GOLD analysis project Ga0335069, IMG submission 206714) | Soil microbial communities from Loxahatchee National Wildlife Refuge, Florida, United States - Lox_Sample_1.1 | ecosystem: Environmental > Terrestrial > Soil > Wetlands | place: USA...
AAGCCATCTACGACAAGATCGGCTATCCCGACAAATGGCGGGACTACTCGACGGTGAAGGTTGTGCCAGACAACATCGTGGAGAACGTGGGGCAGGCCTCCGCTTTCGAGTCGCACCGGCAGATGGCGAAGATCGCCAAGCCAGTGGACCGCGAAGAATGGGGCATGACTCCGCCGACGATCAACGCGTACTACGATCCGCAGATGAACACCATCAACTTCCCGGCGGGAATCCTGCAGCCGCCGCTGTTCGACCCCGCGAAGCCGGACGAGGTGAACTATGGCTCGATCGGGCTGGTGATTGGACACGAGATCAGCCACGGGTTCGACGACCAAGGGCGCAAGTTTGACGCCCAAGGCAATCTGCGGGACTGGTGGACCGCCGAGGACGCGAAGCGTTACGACGAGAAGGCAGCCTGCATCGCGAAGGAGTACACGCACGACGTTCCCGAGTTGGGGCTGAAAACCAACGGTGAACTCACGCTGGGCGAAGATTCAGCCGACAATGCGGGACTACGCATCGCGGAAATCGCGCTGGAGAATAACTTCAAGAAGGCAGACAAGTCGCTTGACGAAAAAGGAAGCGATGGGTACACGCCACGGCAGAAGTTCTTCATGGCGCACGCGTTTTCCTGGTGCACGAATTTGCGTCCGGAAGTGAAACGGTTCCTGATCACGAGCAACCCGCACTCGATCGACGAGTACCGGGTGAACTTCGTGGAAAAGAACTCGCCCGAATTCTGGAAGGCGTTCGGCTGCCACAAGGGACAGAAGATGGTCAGCGACGAACCTTGCCGGGTCTGGTAAAGGTCGTTTCGATGGAAGAAAGAAACGCCGGTGCGAAGCCGGCGTTTCTTTTTGCAGGGTCGCGTTAACGGACTGCCGCAGCGGGTGCAGGGGCCAACAGCGGACCGTACTCGCGATCGACCTTCATGATGTGGGCGGCCAGCCAGTCATTGAGGAAGCTCATGACCTCGATGCTGAGGCCAAGTTTGCCCTCTCGCACATCTTTCCCGAAGCCATCGACCCGGGCTTCGAATTCCCGATGCATCAGCTTGTGGGCGGGAAGCTTGGTATATCCAGCTCGCGCCAAGGCTTCCTCTTCCTCACGGAAATGGGTCTTCGTGTAGTTGGAGAGCTCGTTGACGATGGGGGCCAGATGATCCTTGGCTCTCCCCTTCGCCATCGCCTCGTGCAGTTGGTTGATCAGCTCGAACAGTTTCTGGTGCTGCCGATCGAAAATCGGAACGTTAACGCTATACGATGGTTTCCATTCAATGAATGCCACAGTGCTCCTCCCAGAGATTCATCGGCGCGAGAGCAAAAACGGTTAAGCTTTGACCAGCATTCCGTCTTTCACGCGCGGACCGTTCAGGAACGGCGTGTATTTATGGTCCATGTGCAGGATGTGATCGGTGAGCCAGCGCTGGAGGAAATCCATGACTTCGACACTAACGCCGGCCGAGCCGCCTTTCACCTTCACGCTGAGTTCCTCCACCTGTTGCGTCAGCGCGCGATGCGCCGCCACGTGCGGGACAAACTCGGGATAGTCCGCCTGCGCCATGGCGTCTTCTTCGTTGGCAAAGTGAATGCGCGTGTACTGAATCAAACGGTCAAGAACCTTCGCCACAACCATGCTTCCCTGCCCTGACTTCATGGCGTCGTGCAGGTCGTTGATCATCTTGAAGAGCTGCTTGTGTTCCTCGTCGATCGCACGCACCTTCACACTGTAGGAATCGTCCCATGTCATGAATGCCAAAACGCACCTCCGATCAAAGGTGGTTATCGGCAAAGATGCTAAGGGACGTTAATGGTGTCGCGGCTGGATGGCTGGGGCTTCTCAATCTGCAACCTGAAAATTTCGATGGAAACTGAAAAAGCCATCGAGTTCCCCCGATGGCTTTGCACTATTCCGTTTGCGGTTCTCAGCTTACCGTTTATCGGTTGCCCCGGCCGTCGCCGCCGCCGCGTCCGCCACGGCCGCCGCCTCGACCACCGCGGTCTCCGCCGCGTCCGCGACCACCACCACCGCCCCCGCCGTGATGACGACGTCCGCCGCGATCGCCGCCGCGTCCACCACGATCGGGACGATCATGATGGTGCTCGACACCGCTGGTGTTCACGGCGCCGACAGCAGTCTGGCTGTCATCGGGCTCGTCGCCACCTTCGTGGCCGCCCTCGAATGTCATCGAGCCACCCGCAGGTGCCGGTGCACTGCCTTCGGCCGCCGCTGGAGCTTCACCGCTACCACCTTCCATTTTCGCGCGCTGCTCCTTCAGGATTGCCTTGCGCGACAAGCGGATGCGGTTGCCTTCAACGGCCAGCACCTTCACCAGGATCTGGTCGTCTTCTTTGAGTTCGTCGCGGATGTCCTTGATGCGATGCTCGGCAACTTCGCTGATGTGAAGCAGGCCATCAGTTCCGGGCAGGATTTCGACGAATGCTCCGAAATCGGCCAGGCGCACGACTTTTCCAAGGTAGGTCTTGCCGACCTCGGCCGTCGCAGTGATCTCGCCGATCATCTGCAACGCCTTCTGCGCATTCGCCGCATCGGAAGACGCAATGTTGACCTTGCCGCTGTCTTCGACGTCGATCTTCACGCCCGTCGCTTCCACGATGCCGCGGATGACCTTGCCACCGGGCCCAATCAGGTCCTTGATCTTGTCGGTGGGAATGGTCAGCGTGTAGAACCGCGGAGCGTATTCGGAGATCTTGGTGCGCGGCTCATTGATGACCTCGTTCATCTTGCCGAGGATGAACAACCGGCCTTCCTTCGCTTGCGCCATCGCTTCGCGCATGATCGCCGAAGTGATGCCCGTGACCTTGATATCCATCTGCAGCGCGGTGATGCCTTCGGATGTGCCGGCGACTTTGAAGTCCATGTCGCCGTAGTGATCTTCGGCGCCCGCGATGTCCGTCAGGATGGCGTATTTGTCGCCCTCCTTCACTAGCCCCATGGCAACTCCGGCTACGTGGGACTTCAACGGCACGCCTGCGTCGTAAAGCGAAAGCGAAGCACCGCAGACGGTCGCCATCGAGGACGATCCGTTGGATTCGAGGATATCGCTGACGACGCGCATTGCGTACGGCCAGTCGGTGTCGTTGGGAAGCACACCGAGAATCGACCGCTCGGCCAGCATGCCGTGCCCGATCTCGCGACGGCCCGGGCCGCGCAGGAACGCCACTTCACCAACCGAGAACGGCGGGAAGTTGTAGTGCAGCATGAAGCGCTTCTTGGTCTCGCCTTCGAACTGTTCGACGCGCTGCATGTCTTCGCCCGTGCCTAACGTAGTCGTTACGAGCGCCTGGGTTTCGCCGCGGGTGAAGATCGCCGATCCGTGGGCACGGGGCAGAACGCCAACTTCGATCCAGATGGGGCGAACCTGGTTGAATGCGCGTCCATCGGGTCGACGGCGCTGTTCTGTGACGGCTTCGCGGAAGATGCGCTCGCGCAGCGTCTCGTAGTAGTGGCTTAGCTTGGAGAGAGCCTCGGTGTCTTCCTTGTCGATGCCTTCTTTCAGCTTGGTCTTGATTTCTTTAACCTTGGCGTAGCTTTCGAGCTTGGGATACTTTTCGGTGTTGAGCGCGTCGGTGAGTTCGGCGCCGACCTTCTTCTTGAGGTCGTCATAGTACTTCTGGTCGAACTCCGGGGGCGTAACCGCACGCTTCGGCTTGCCGGCCTTCTCACGGAGCTCCTCGATCGCAGCGCAGATTTTCTTGATCTCGGTGTGCGCGAACTCGATGGCATCAACGATGGTGTCTTCCTGCACTTCGCTGGCGCCGGCTTCGATCATCACGATGCCGTCTTTGGTGCCCGCGACCACCAACCGCAGCAGGCCTTCCTTCGATTCTTCATACGACGGATTGACGATGAACTGTCCGTCCTTCAATCCGACGCGCACCGCGCCGATCGGTCCGAGGAACGGAATGTCGGAGACGTGCAGCGCCGCCGAGGCCGCGTTGATGCCGATGATGTCGGGATCGTTCTCGCTGTCGGCCGACTGCACCATGGCAATGACCTGGGTTTCGCACTTGAATCCTTCGGCAAACAAAGGCCGAACGGGACGGTCGATCAACCGGCTGGTGAGAACTTCGCGCTCGCTGGGACGGCCTTCGCGCTTGATAAAGCCGCCGGGGATGCGTCCGCCGGCGTAGGTGTATTCACGATAATCGACGGTGAGGGGGAAGAAATCGATTCCTTCCCGGGGATCTGAGTTCGCAGTGGCAGTTGCGAGAACGTAATTATCGCCATTCTTAGCCAGCACCGATCCGTGTGCCTGCTTGGCAATTCTTCCGGTTTCGAATGTGATGGATTTACCACCGGAAAGTTCAACGGTGACTTCTTGCTTCATTTGTTTCCTTCCGCGAGGACGTGCACGCGTCCAATAAGGAGGGGTTACGCCAGAGAGCGCTGGCTGAATGTGACGATCCCACGTCGTGCACACGCACAACGTGGAACCATGAAACTACTCTCGACCATTTCGGGAGTAGGGTTGCTATCTGACCGCTGACTACTATTTGCGAATTCCGAGCTTTCCGATGACCGCTTTGTAGCGCTCGGAGTCGTATTTCTTCAGGTAGTCGAGTAACCGACGGCGACGGCTCACCATCATCAACAAACCACGCCGGGAAGCATGGTCTTTCTTGTGAGACTTGAAGTGGTCGGTCAACTGGCCAATACGCTCGCTCAAGATCGCGATCTGCACTTCCGGACTTCCGGTATCAGTCGCGTGCGTGCGGTAAGTATCTACAATGGTCTTTTTGTGCTCTCTGGCTAACACTGAACTTGGTGCACTCCTGCTAGTTTTTCCAATCGTTATTGGTACTTAAAGAGGGTAACACGGCCCCTTTGATTTCGTAAAGCTAAGCAGGTGTTGAGCTTACAGCAGAACCGCCCTATTCCGGTGCTCCGCATCTAACCTGGGCATGCTGTGCGATCAGTGTGGTGCTCACAATCCGGACGAAAACAACTTCTGCGGACGATGCGGCGTGCGCCTTTTGCGCCACCCGATCCCCAAGTTTGTGGAACCGGTTCCCAGTTTAGCGGAACCGACGAAGGCGACGCGGACGTCGTCTGTGGGTCGGAGCTTAGTCAGTTTGGGCGTTTCCGATGCCACAATGGTTGAGGATGTTGAGAAGAAGGGACCGGAAAAGGCGGTTGTGATCGCTGCTGATCCCATCAAGCCGCCAGCCTACCTCGAAGAGGAAAAGATTCCGCCGGTGCCGCGCTCTGTTGTGGAACGTACCTTGCCGAAAAAGACGCTGGATGACGAGCGCGACGAGCCGACGACGATCAGCGGGCCATCGTTCCTCGGACTCACTGACACCTCGGAGAGCGACCAGACCAGCTACCTGCTCGAAGATAATCGTCCGCGCGGCGGCAAGTCCTGGATTGTGCTTTTTCTACTGCTGGTGATTCTTGGCGGAATCGTTTGGTGGCAGAGCGATGCGATCCAGCGGGCTGGATTCGGGATTCCGCTCCTGCACTCGGCGGCGCAGCAGCCATCTTCCAATCCGCAGCCTGTTCAGGATGCCGGTTCGACGGCAGCTCCGATTCCGCAACCGAATAAGACCAGTGCGGATGATGCGGAGAGGTTTACGACCACAGACCCGAATAGCGCTGCCGATGACGCGAAGGCCACGACACCTGCGAGTGGGGTGACGCCGTCTAATCCGCCGGAATCAAAAACTGCCGACGCTGCGGCGACCCAGCCCGCGCTGTCACGACAGGCGCAAGAGGCGAAACAGCGTCAATCGGATCAGGCTGCTGCTGACCAAGCAGACCAGAATTCCTCGAACGAAAAGCCAATGCTGGCAGCAGCGGACGCGAAACCCGCGCCTGGTGCCGCCGAGGCGCAACCTGATCCGCACCAGAACAAGCTGCTGTTGGCGGGCGAGAAATACCTCTACGGACGCGGGGTTCCAAGGAGTTGCGATCAGGCGATGATCTACTTCCGCGCGGCGGCCGATGAGAATAACGTTCCCGCGATGTCGCACCTGGCCGCGCTCTACAACAGCGGCGAGTGCGTGAAGCAGGATACGGGCCAAGCTTATGGCTGGTTGCTGCGCGCGCATGATGCCGACCCCAACAACACTTGGATCGAGCGCGACCTGGAGATGATGAAAAGGCAAATGGCTGCTAAGTGAGCGTCATTCGGAAGCGGCTTCCCTCTGCCGTTTTATCTCTTCCATTACGCTGCTGATCAGTTCCTTCGCCTCCGTTAACGACTTCATTACAAGTTGGATATCGAGCACCGGCTTGCCCGGATAGCGCTGCGACTGGCAGTAAACTCCGTGCTGCCCGATCAGCGACATAGCGTCGGTGAGCACGTCCATAGTGACGGCCAGCCGGCCACGCGCGGGTCCCATCATGAACTCGAATTTCTCCAGCTCGTCGCGGTAATTTTCGAACACAGACATGACTCGATTGTACGGGGACGGCGCGTTTTGGGATAATTCTCCGCCAGCCAAATACCGCTGGGCACGTCTAAGCAGCAGACTGGCATCCCCAGGAGGACAAATGCGGAAACTTACCGTCGTCGTACTACCGATCATGTTACTCGCCGCTGCGTGGGTCTTCGCACAGCAGCAGGACAAGAGCAAGCGCCCCAGCCCGCCGGGAACGGCTACCGCTACCTTTGCGGATGGGAAGAAGATCACTGTCGATTACAGCCGTCCGAAGATCAACGACCCCAAAACCGGGCAGCCGCGCAAGATCTTCGGAGGTTTGGTTCCCTATGACAAGGAATGGCGCACTGGCGCCAACGAAGCTACCACTTTCGTTACGGACACAAACGTGAAGGTTGGAGACCTGAAAGTTCCAGCGGGCAATTACACGCTGTACACCATCCCGGGCGAAAAAGAATGGACGATCATCATCAACAAGCAGACCGGGCAGTGGGGCACCGTGTACAACGAAGCTCAGGACCTCGGCCGCACCAAGGTGAAGTCGGAAAAAACTTCGAGCACGGTTGAGCAGTTCACCATCTCGTTCGATCCAACCAAAGGCAAATCAACTAAGATGAACCTGGAGTGGGAGAACACCAAAGTGAGCGTGCCGATCACGGAAGAATAGTCAGCACTCAGCCGTCAGTCTGAAATCGAAAGCCCCTCTGGTACCTCGAAGGGGCTTTTCACTTTAGCTTTGCCTTGCTGATAGCTGACAGCTGACTGCTGACAGCTATCTAAGCGCCGCCATGCACTTCTCCAGCACTTCCTTCGGGGGACGGACTGTCGATTGCGGCAGCGTCGCCAGTGGCTCATCCACCATATTTAGCAGCTCCATAAACGTTGGAGCCTTGGTGTTGACGTAAAACACGCCGGTCAGGATCTCGCCGTCCTGATGCGCCTTCGCCAGGCGGTTGATCGCCTGTAGCTTGTCGGTGGGATTGTAGTCTTCTTCGAGCTTGTGCAGGCGCAGCTTCGATCCGTCGTGCATTTTGACGTTAATGGTCTCGCCGGCTTCGTAATCCACGCTGATATCTTCGAAGAATGGCACGAAGCTCACGTCCTGCAACGGCTCTTCGTGGTCCTTGGTGAACTTGTACGACTTGGTCGAGCCTTCATGATCGTTAAACGTCACGCACGGCGAAATCACGTCAAGCATAACGGTTCCGTTGTGCGCGATTGCCGCCTTCAGCATCGCCAGCAACTGCTTCTTGTCGCCTGAGAACGACCGTCCGACAAACGTTGCCCCCAACTGGATCGCCAGCGCGCAGGTGTCGATCGGAGGCAAATCGTTGATCACGCCGGTTTTGAGCACCGATCCGAGGTCGGCCGTCGCCGAGAACTGGCCCTTGGTCAGGCCGTACACGCCGTTGTCCTCGATGATGTAGATCATCGGCAGATTGCGCCGCATCAGGTGAATGAACTGCCCGATGCCGATCGAGGCAGTGTCACCGTCCCCGCTGATGCCCAGTGCCATCAGGGTGCGGTTCGCGAGCATGGCACCAGTGGTGACGGACGGCATGCGTCCGTGCACGGAGTTGAAGCTGTGCGACTTGCTCATGAAGTATGCCGGGCTCTTCGACGAGCAGCCGATGCCCGACATCTTCGCCACGCGATGCGGCTCCACGCCCATTTCGTACATCGCATCGATGATGCGCTCGGAAATTGCGTTGTGGCCGCAACCCGCGCACAGCGTGGTCTTGCCGCCCTTGTACTCGATGACGGTCAGGCCGAGGCGATTCGTTTTGGGAGCCGGAGTGGAAGTTGGTGTTGTCGCCATGGCTAGCGGCCCTCCTGCGAGATGATTTCGTCGGTAATGCTGCGCGCGTCAATGGGCAGCCCGTTGTAGTGGCGGACGCTGCGCAGCTTGGTTACTTGGCTGGGATCGAGATCGAGTTTCAGCAGGTCGCGCATCTGGCCGTCGCGGTTCTGATCGACGATGTACACGCGGTCGTGGCTCGCGATAAATTCGTGCACCTCTTTCGTGAACGGAAACGCCCTCAGCCGGAGATAGTCGATGTCGAAGTCGTACTCTTTCTTGAGCTGATCGCGGCTCTCGGTCATCGCCCAGTGCGATGTTCCGTAGGCGATCACGCCGATTTTCGACGTTCCATTCGCAACTAGTTCCGGCTTTGGCACGAACGAACGCGCGGTCTGGAACTTACGATTCAGCCGGTCGAGGTTATTGACGTAATCGTCAGGACGCTCGCTGTACTGTGATTTCTCGTTGTGTCCACTGCCGCGTGCGAACCACGCGCCCGCCGGATGATCGACGCCCGGCAACGTCCGATATCCGATGCCGTCGCCATCAACATCTTTATAGCGGGCAAATCCACCGAGGCGGTCGAGGTCTTCCTTGCTCAGAACTTTTCCACGATTGATGGGCTTCGTCGGATACTCAAACGAATCCGCCATCCAGTTGTTCATCCCGAGATCGAGATCCGACAAGACGAACACCGGCGTCTGGAACTGTTCCGCCAGATCGAACGCCTCTCCGGCCATCGAAAAGCACTCTTCCGGACGGCTCGGGAACAGCATGATGTGCTTCGTATCGCCATGCGATAGACCAGCCACAAACGAAATATCGCCCTGCGCCGTGCGCGTCGGCAATCCTGTCGATGGCCCAACGCGCTGGATGTCCCAGATCACCGCCGGAACTTCAACGTAGTAGCCGAGCCCCGTGAATTCCGCCATCAGCGAGATACCAGGTCCCGCAGTCGCCGTCATCGAACGGGCTCCAGCCCACGCCGCGCCAAGCACCATGCCGATTGCGGCGAGTTCGTCTTCGGCTTGCACGATCGCGAACGTCGATTTGCCGTCCGGTCCGATGCGGTACTTCTTCATGTAATCGATGAGGCTCTCAACCAGCGACGACGATGGCGTGATCGGATACCACGTCACCACCGTTACGCCCGCGAACATGCATCCGAGCGCCGCCGCTGCGTTGCCATCGATGATAATCTTGCCGCGATTCTCATCCATGCGCTCGATCCAGAATGGGTCGTGCTTCTCGAGATGACTCACAGCAAAGTCGTAACCGGCCTTCGCCGCGTTAACGTTAAGGTCGGCTGCTTTCTGCTTCTTGCCGAACTGGCGGCGGATGGCCTTCTCCATCTCGGCCATATCGAACCCGAGCAGGAACGCCAGCACGCCCGGATAGATCATGTTCTTCACCAGCTTGCGCAGCTTGGCGTCAGGACAAACGCTGGCGACAATTTTGTCGAACGGAACCGAATAGAACGCCAGGTCGTTGCGGACGGCGCGCAAATTCAGTGGCTCGTCGTAGAGCACGGCAGCGCCCGCGCCGAGCGACTTCACGTCTTCAACCGCGGTCTCGGGGTTCATCGCCACCACGAAGTCGATCTCTTTCTTGCGCGCGATGTAACCATTCTTGTTAGCGCGGATGGTGTACCACGTGGGCAGGCCAGCGATGTTCGACGGAAAAAGATTTTTGCCAGAAACCGGAACGCCCATCTGGAAGATGGTGCGCAGGATCACCGTGTTCGCTGATTGCGAACCGGATCCATTGACAGTGGCGACCTGGAGACTCCAGTCATTGATTACGCGCTGGCCCTCCTTGCCACTGCCGATATTTTGTACCGCTATATCGGTCGTAGCCATGTAACTCCGTTCAATCTCTTGGATGATCCAGAGGCTGGTATGAACTAATTATACGTGCTTAATACGTATAGATGAACGGGCACGGTTGCGTCACCGGGTTCGCCCTGAAACGCCGATTTGGCGCTGATATTGGTAGTTATCAGGCCTGAACGGCAGCCCAAGTGGATGGTGCAACGACCCAATCGGACAGGAACGGAGATCTGAATTCGACAGGTGGTTGGAGCCGCTCTCTCCTCACTCGCTAGTAGAACTGGCAGTTGTTCGGAAACTGCACTCGTAGTGGACTGCTAAAGGAAATCAGGATTCAACATCCCCCATTTCGCCAACTCTCGCCCTCGTCGAAATTCTTTGCGCCCATGCTGACTCTCCAGCATGTCCGACCGTCACCAACGCCGAGGTCGTCCAGGAAAATATGCAGCGAAAAGGACTGGAGTAGCCATGATCGCAAGCAACATTCAAAAGATTCTGTCGGTACTGCTTAGCGCGATTCTGTTAGCCGGGTCGCAGATGTCCTACGGCCAGGATCAGGGCAATGCGCCCGCACCCGCACCGCTTGGTCCGGCCGACCTTCAGGCACTGGTTGCGCCCATTGCACTTTATCCCGACGCCTTGGTGGCGCAGATACTGAGCGCGGCAACTTTCCCGGACCAGGTCGCAGATGCAGAGAATTGGCTCCAGCAAAACCAGAATCTGACGGGAAACGCGCTGATGCAGGCTGTCGACCCACTTTCCTTCGATCCCAGCGTCAAAGCGCTCACCCAATTTCCATCCGTGCTGGAGAACATGGCCAAGAACCTCGGCTGGACCTCCGCCCTCGGGGAGGCTTATCACCTTCAGACGGCGGATGTGATGACGGCAGTCCAGACTCTCCGGGCGAAAGCCAAGGCTGCTGGAAATCTGCAGTCGGGCTCGCAGATCAAGGTGGTGCAGGAGTCGCCACAAGTGATCGTGATTCAGCCGACGAATCCGCAGGTGGTATACGTGCCCACCTACAACCCGACCGTGGTTTACGGCTATCCGTACGTCGTGCCCTACTACGCTCCTCCGCCGCCTCCGCCACCGGGTGCGGCCCTGCTGGCATTCGGGGCGGGCATCGCGATCGGCGCGATGATGAACAACTCCTGTTGCGGATGGGGCTATAGCTACTGGAACTGCAACTGGCATAGCACGACCGTCATTTATCGCGGCGGCGCGTACTACGGTAATCCTGCCTGGCGCGGCGGCGTAACGCATTACAATGCCGGCTATAACTCCGCCACCGGCACCTACGCGCGTAGCGCCACCTACTCGAATGGATATGGCACTACCAAAGCCGGCCAAGCCTACAACCCATCCACCGGAACTTACGCTCGCGGGGCCTCCGCCTCCAACGCCTACGGCAGCGCGGGCGTGGCGCAAGCCTACAATCCGCGGACCGGCGCTTATGGCGCGACGGTGCAAGGCTCTAACGCCAACGGTAGCTATGGAGCTTCTACGGTTTCCAAGAACGGCAACACGGCATACAGCCAGCACCAGACCAACGCATACGGAACTACCGGATCGGTGCAAACCACTAACGGAGGCAAGGCTTACGGCGCATCGGGTCAGAACAACAGCGCTGCCGTAGGTCAAACGGCGAACGGCAATAAATACGCGGCCGTAAATGGCAACACCTACAGCAATACCGGCAGCGGTTGGACGGGAAATCCGAACAACACGCAAAAAACTACTTCGAACTACTCCAACAGCGCTCAGAAATCCGGTTCAACTTACTCGAATCAGAGCGCTGCTTCGAAGGGTTGGAGTGGGCAGGAAAAGAGCGGTGGATCTTCGGCTTTTGGCGGCGGCGAGAGTAGTGGTTGGGCGTCCCGCTCCGAAAGCGCGCGTGGCTCATCGAGCATGGGCTGGGGAGGCGGCGGCGGTCGGCGCCGTTAAGCCTGTTTGCGTTATGGAATGAGAGTGAGCGCTTTACTTCGCATCATGGAGAATCGATATGCTGTGTGAACTTCGTAGAACCGCCAGCCGAACCTGCCTTGCCATCGTAGCCCTGCTCATCTTCCTTAGCGCTTGCAGCAAGACGGAAAAACCCTCGATGAAAGTGTTCACGTCACCTGATGAAGCTGGCGACGCCGTGCTGCAAGCGGCCAAATCAGGAGACCAAGCCGCGGTGCTGGCGATCTTCGGTCCCGAGTCGAAGGACATTATT